>ODAK010004215.1_pt1 | contig 14764 bp, 16 predicted proteins | sample 1539591 | NCBI WGS metagenome assembly ODAK01 (sample SAMEA3539303, study PRJEB22396) | soil metagenome | biome: tundra; feature: field; material: soil | place: USA | collected 2010-05 | depth 0.15 m | reverse complement strand
CAGCGCTCGATCTGATTGGACTCACCGGCGTGAATCTGCGCAGCTCGCTCGACCCGCTGCCCGGGTATGACGAGAAGTGGCATATCGTCGGCGGGAACGATCAGCTCGTGCACGGCATGGCCCGGGCGATGCCGGCGGGAACCGTGCAGCTCGGTCACCGCCTGGTCGCGCTCCGCGAGAACAGCGACGGTTCCCAGACGCTGACGTTCGACGTCGACGGAAGCACCACCGATGTGGTTGCCGATCACGTCGCGCTCGCGCTGCCGTTCACGCTCCTGCGTGACGTCGACCTCACGCGTGCGGGATTCAGCGCGGCCAAGCTCCGGGTCATCGACAACCTCGGCATGGGATCGAACGCGAAGATCCACATCGAGGTGGCGGAGAAGACCTGGGCGCGGCACGGATTCAACGGTGTCGCCTACACGGATCACGAGAGCTTCGACGTCTGCTGGGACGACTCGGTGCCCCTCGGCCCCGGCGGCGCGCCGGCACTGCTCCTCGCGTTTCCCGGTGCGAATGCGGGCCGGAACACGCTGACCGGTGGCGCGCACGGGCCGTCCCCGGGGCGGGACGTGCAATGGTTCCTGGACCGCATCGATCCGATCTTCCCGGGCACGCGCGCCGCGTTCACCGGGGCCGCGTACGAGGATCACTGGGTTCGTGATCCGTGGGTCAGGGGCGCGTACTCGTTTTACAAGGTTGGTCAGTACGCGACCTACGGTCCGATCGCGGCTGCCGCACAGGGAAGCGTCCACTTCGCGGGCGAGCACACGTCGATCAACAACCAGGGTTTCCTCGACGGTGCGGTGGAGACTGGGGCGCGCGCTGCCAGGGAGATCGTCGCGCAGCTCTAGCGCAGGTCAGCTCGCGCCGGTGGCGGCGGCGACGGTTCGCTGACGGGCTCGATAGGCCCGCGCCTTGTCGCGCGAACCGCAGACGCGCATCGAGCACCAGCAGCTGCAGCCGTTCTTCGAATGGTCGTAGAACGCCCACCGGCAGGTCTCGCGCCGGCACACCTTGAGGCGGCCCCACGTGCCCATCAGCGTCGCCTCGACCATTGCCGTCGAGATCATTCCGATGAAGCTGTCGATGCCTCGGCAGTCGACCACCAGCGTCGCTCCGTCGGCGGTCAGGACGGGCCGCAGCGGCGCGCAACCGAGCAGTTGCTCCAGTCTCACAGGCACGGCGGGATCGACGTTCTCTCCAGTGTGTGCCTCGAGCAGATCGCGGAGCGCTTCCCGGGTGGCGACGAGCCGTTCGCGATCCTTCTCGGTGACCGGCAGGTCCTCGCCGATGGTCTCGAGCAGCCAGTGTGCCGCCAGCGGGCCGGTGCGCAACTCATCGACGCCGTCCGGCATCTCAGTGCTGTTGATGAACTCCTGGACGAGGGCGAGCGAGCCGGGGGCGCGGGGTCGAGGTGCGGGTTGGGTCATCTCAGAAAGGTTTTCGCTCCTGGTACCGTCACCAGTATACGCATTTGACAAGTGATGGTAGCTGCGGTATGCTGTCACCAGTGAACCACGTTCGGTGGTGATTCAAACGGAGGCGACGACCATGTACGGAGCTGTGATTGTCGAGATGGCCCATGTGGCCGAGCAGGAGCACATGCAGCGGGCGCTGATGGCGCGGTGCCGTGCCCAGGCGCGCAGGGAGCGGCGTCGCCAGATCGGACAGGGCCGCATCGGGCGCGCGTGGACAGCCTTCTGGGCACCTCGTGGCGTCGTCATCGAGTTCCGCCGGGCCGGTGACGGCGTGCCCGCCGACCTCACCCCGTGCGCGGACTGCTAGTCCGCGCTCACGGGGCCGGTCGCGTCGAGCACGTTAGCCGCGAGTCGCCCGGCGATGCCGTGGGCGATCGCGGCGGCGGCCGAGCTCTCCGGCTTCCGCCGCGCCTGATCCTCGAAACAGCGGACGAACTCATCACGGAGCGCGAGCCGGGGCAGCACGCGAACAACGTCCCGCCGGAAGGGCTCCGGCCACCACTCAGGACTGCGCCCTGAGATGTCGAGGCTCGTGGCGATCGCCAGCAGGTGGCCCTCGACATCCTCCGCGAGGTCGGTGCCGCGCATGTGCCGGACGATGACCTCAGCCGCGCGGATACGCCGCGCAACCGGCCACCCCGCCCCGGCGCCGAATACCCAGGCCACGTGCCCTCCGGCATCCTCGAACGGCACCGAATGACTGTCGAACTCGGGGACGAGGCCGATGTCGTGGAGCATCGCGGCGACGTAGAGCAGCTCCGCGTCGATCGTGATGCTGCGCTCCGCTGCGTATGACGCACCCCAGACGTAGGAGCGCAGACAGTGGTTCACGATCGCCGGCGAGCAGTAGGTCGTGCACACTTCGAGCGCGGCACCGGCGCACGGGGTGTCCGGACGGGTGATTCCGGGGACGATCTCGTCGCTCATCACCGCCGAGAGAATGACGCCTCAGGACCAGAGCACGTGCGAGAAGCGTGACGGAAGCTCGTCAACATCCACGTTGGGCCAGGTGCCGGGGGGAAACAGCCCCCGCTCCAGGTACTGCCAGGCGGCGGTGTGGTTTACGCACGCCGGGACATTTGGACCGAAATGCGGACGGGCGGATCGGTGCGGGTCGCTGCCGGTGTGCTCGGGCTCGCTGGAATAGAGGAGCACGCCCTTCACCGACGCCGGATCACGGGACACCAGCGAGCAGTACGCGCCGGCGAAGGGACCGTTGATCGGGTTCTCGTAGAACGCGGCGATATAGCCCGAACCGGAGAACGCGGCGACGTACGCCGCGATGTAGGTCGACGAGATCGGGTCGCTCGTCTCGACATCGCGAAAGATCGCGACCCCATGAGCGACACCGAGCAACGTCGCCTGCTTGATCGCCTGGGCGGCATCGGTGGCACCCGATGTGAACGCCCGGTTCGGGTCGTCGAGGAGGAGGATCGGGATCCCCTGCTGATGGATGTACCGCGCCTCGGCGCTCGAGAGTTCGCTGCTGTAGATCAGATATCGACCGACGAACTGAGGGGCTCCGAGCTCGCTGGTCGTCTGCGCGATGATGTTGCCCGATTCCACGTTGTCGACCGTGTCGATCCCCCACCACGCGCCCGCGGACGTCGCGCTGATCGGTTGCTCCTGATGCGGGACGGCGTAGGCCGCATGCGCCGGCTGCGCGCCCACGAGCGCGATGAGCGCCGTCATCGCGAGCGCGATGCGTGCCGTCCGTGCTGCGGCCTGGGCCATCGATCGCCTCCTGGGAATTCTCGCGCCGCCGGACCAGCCGGTCATGCTAACAGCGGCGCACCTTCGCCCGGCCTGCGCCCTCGCCGGTACGATCGCCGCGTGAATCCGGCGAGCAAGCGCGTCGCGATCCGCGATGCGACGCTTGCCGACACGGAGGCGATCGCTGCACTGCACGTCGCCAGCTGGCGGTCTGCCTACCAGGGGATCGTTCCCGACGGTTTCCTCGAGAGCATCACACGCGAGAGCCGGATCGTGCGCTGGCGGAACGCGCTGTCATCCGCTGAGTCGCCACACACCGAAACCGTCGTGGCCGTCGACGGCGGCGAGATCCGGGGGTTCTGCAGCTTCGGGCCGCGGCGCGAGCCGGCGTCATCGGAGGTGGGGGAGGTGTACGCGCTGCACGTCCACCCAAGCCTGCGACGCAGCGGAATCGGAACGCTGCTCCTCGAGGCGGCACTGCGCCGGCTCGCGGTCCGCGATCGGGTCGCCGCGGTGCTCTGGGTGCTCCGCGACAACGTCAGCGCGCGCACCTTCTATGAGGCGCGGGGATGGTCGGCGACGGGCGAGGAGATGGTGGAGCACCGGAGCGGCTTCGCGATACCGGAGACGAGGTACACGATCGCGCTCGACCTCCCAGGCTGACCCGCGCGAACGCTTTTCGAACGTCGCGCCGGAAGCGTACAGTTCTGCCGGATCACAGAGGGGAGCGTGCGCGATGACCACTTCGTTCACTGATGACGGTCCGTTTCCGCCGAGTGCGCTGAGCGAGAACGCGGCCGGTCGCCTGACCGACGCCCAGCGCCGCGGTTGGGGCCGGATGTCGCGTGGCATTCGCAAGGCCGAACTGTCCTTTGCGGTCGTCATCGTGATCATCGGCGCCCTGGTCGCGTTTGCCCCCGGGCCGGCCAAGGACGCGACGCTCAAACCGATTGTCGGCCTCGTCTGCCTCGCGATCGCGGCCATCCTCGTGGTGCGCGCGCTCAGCGGTGGCGACAAGATCACCGAGGACGTGCGCGCCGGACGCGTGGAATCAATCGACGGGCCGATAGCCAAGCACGTGATCCACTCGGACTCGCGGGGCAGCAGCAGCGAGTCGCATTTCCTCGATGTCGGTGGCAAGCGCTTCGAGACCTCGCGTGCGGGGTATGACACCGCGCCGGATGCCGCCTACGTGCGCCTCTTCTACCTGCCGCGAAGCCATCGAGTCGTCAACCTCCAGGCGGTGCCGGGCCCCACCGTGCCCGAGCTCACACCCGCATCGATGCAGGCCGTGGCGCAGAACCTCGCCTCGGGGATGCACGGCCACGGTGAGGTCGCCATGGCCGAGGCGCGCGCGCAGATGGCGTCGATGGCGAAGCAGTTCCAGCAGCAGGCGCAGGCTGCGGCGGTGCCGCCGCCGAGCAGCGAGCTTGATCAGCGCCCGCTCGCCGAAGCGATCATCGGGACCTGGACCAGTCCCTTCATGACCGTCAGCTTCGCTGCCGACGGCACCGCCGCGCAGACGATGATGAACGGTAAGCAGATGAGTGGCCGCTGGTCGGTCGACGCACAGGGGCAGCTGCATGCCGGGCTCGCAGGGCGGGAGGATGCCGCGGCGGCCTGGATCGCCGGCGACACGCTCACCATCTCGATGGGCACCATGGCGCTCACCTTCGAGCGCCAGCCGGCCGGCAGCTAGCATAGGGCCGTGGCCAGCTCCCCGATGCCCGCGGTGTTCCTCGGCCATGGGAGTCCGATGAACACGCTGGAGCTGAACCGCTACACGCTCGCCTGGGCGGCGTTCGGCGCCTCGGTTCCCCGCCCGCGAGCCATCCTCGTCGTCTCGGCGCACTGGTACATCGGGTCGACGGCGGTCACCGCCATGCCGACGCCGCGCACCATCCACGATTTCTACGGATTCCCGCAGGCGCTTTTCGACTTCCAGTATCCGGCGCCGGGTTCGACGCCGTTCGCGGAAGAGGTGGCCGAGATCGCGAAGCCGGTGTGGGTGGGATTGGACCACGACAGCTGGGGCATCGATCACGGCACCTGGTCGGTGCTGGCACATGCCTTTCCCAAGGCCGATATTCCCGTCGTTCAATTGTCGGTCAACGCGGCGAAGCCGTTCGACTATCACGTCGACCTCGGTGCCCGGCTTGCGCCGCTGCGAGACTCCGGGGTCCTCATCGTCAGCAGCGGGAACGTGGTGCACAACCTCGGTGGCATGGACTTCAGGAATCCGGACGGTGGTTTCGACTGGGCGCAGCGGTTCGACGAGGCTGTGCGGGCGAAGATGCACGATGCGCCCGCGGATGTCCTCACCGTCGACGCGCGGCCCGAATTCCGGCTCGCCGTCCCCACCCCGGATCACTTCCTGCCCTTGCTCTACCTCGCGGGTGTCGCCGGCGCCACCGGTCACATTCCAGAGGTGCTCGTCGACGGCTACACCTTCGGCTCGCTCTCGATGACGTCGTACACACTCGACGCCACGTGCCCGACCCGTCCCGACATTGACTCTTCGGCTGCGGAGTTCCCCGATCCCGCTCTGTTCCCGCCCGACGAGACCAACGCCTGACCCCCGGCGCTCAGGCCGCGCAGAGATCCACGCGCTTCGCGTTGAGGATGTTCGCCACCGCGTTCATCAGCCGGCTGCGGTCGAGCGTTCCGGCGTTGACGGCCGCGACCAGCGCCGCCGCGGTTGACGCGGTGAGCGAAGCAACCTGCGCGGCTGCGGCCGTGTACAGGACCATGTCGGCGCCGGCCGTGATGGCCGCCACCACGGCCCTGGGAACCGGATACCCGATGTCGGCGAGCGCGCCGGCCGAGAGCGAGTCGGTGATCATCAGGCCCTGAAACCTGAGCTGGTCGCGCAGGACCGTGGTCATCACGACGGGCGAGATGCTCGCCGGCAGCGACGAGAGGCCCGGGACCGTCGCGTTGGCGATCATCACCACCGGCGCGCCGGCTCTGATCGAGCTCTGGAACGGCAGGAGGCCGGCGTGCTGCAGCGAGGTCCACGGCTGCGTTGTCGCCGGAGCCACGTCGGTGTTGCCCGACGCCTGGCCGAGCCCGGGGAAGTGTTTGACCACGGGCACGACGCCGCCGGCCTCGAGGCCCTGCATGAAGGCGACCCCGTCGGCAGCGGTGACAGTTGCATTCAGGCTGAATGAGCGTGTGCCGTCAGGGTCGCGGTTGTTCGGCCCGACCCCGTTGTCGAGATCGAGCACCGGAGCCAGGTCCATGGTCACGCCCGCGGCGCGCATGCGCAGCGCGATCGTGGTGACGAGCTGGCGGATCTGCGCGGGCGACATGGTCGCGGCCATCTGCCTCGCCGACGGGAGTGACCCGACCAGGTTCGCCATTCGTTGAACAACGCCGCCCTCCTCGTCGGTCATCACAAAGGGTGCGATGCCGCCGGGCGCGACCGCGGCGAGGGCGTGGAGGCCGCTCGCCAGAGTTGCCGGCGCCGAGGATCCGAAGAGGATGACGCCGCCCGCCCCCGCAGCGACCTCGGCGGTCACCGACGCGACGTCGGTTTCCTCGACGGGAACCACGAGGGTCTGTTCCGCCAGCCGGGTGAGGCTCCAGGTGGCCAGCACGCGCTGGTTTGTGCAGACGTTGGGGGTTGGCGTCGGTGCGAGGGAACCGGTGGGGGCGGTGGTGGGCCTGGTCGAAGGGCTCGGGCTCGTCCCCGTGCCCGGGAGCGCGCAGGCAGCGAGAATCGACGTGGCTGCGATGACGGCGAGGAGCCCGGGTGTCGTGCTGCGCATCCGGGTAATACGGTCGGCGTCCCCAAAAGGGGCCGATCCGCCTTTCCGGCGCGCAGCTCGAACGCCAGACTGACTCACGGAGCGAGAGCATGAAGTTCGGAGTGGTGCTTCCGGGTGGCACGGCGACACAACAGCTCGAGCAGGCGATCCTGGCCGAGCACTCCGGCTGCGGCGGTGTGTTCGTCGGGGAGGCCGCGTACGGCGTCGACGCCTGGACCGCCCTCGTTATGAGGCGTCAGCGACCAGACCCGAGGACGCCTCGGAGGACTATGCCTCCGCAGCGTGCAGGGCCGCTTCCTCGGCGAACTCGCGAACATGCGGCCCGGGCGGATGCTGGGGCGCCTCACCGGAGATCTCGCCGAGGGTGCGGCCGCTGGTCCGCACGTACGCCCAGGCGGCACCGAGCACGAGCACCGAGACGAGCAGCACGATCCCGATCGCCAGGGTGGGCACGTTGACGAGCTTCAACCCGGACGCGAGCAGCACCGCCGCCAGCGCGCCGCGCAGGAATGCCGTCGGCGCATACGACGAGACGCTCGCCCCGATCAACACCCCGGGGATGCTCCCGATCAGGATCGACAGCGTCAGGCCCAACTTGAAGTCACCGAACACGATGTGCGCCAGCGCCGCCGAGCCCACCATCGGGATCGCCTGGACGAGGTCGGTCCCCACCATCTGCGAGCCGCGCAGCCGCGGGTACAAGAAGAGCAGCAGGATGATCACCAGCGTCCCCGAACCCACCGACGTGATCCCGACGATGAAGCCGATCGACGCCCCGATCGCCAGCGTCGGCGCCTTCTTGATGCGCAGCCGCTCGTCCACCCCGGCCGAGGTGCCATTGCGGTGGTCGAGGTACATCTTCACGAGCAGGGCGGCGACCGCGAGCAGGAGCACCGCGCCGAGAGCCACGCTCACCACCGTCTGCACCCTGGTCCCGTGGCCGATCGACTTCAGGAACACCACCCCGAGGAATGCCGAGGGCACCGAGCCGAGCGCGAGCCAGCCGGCGAGGTTCCAGCGCACCGTGCCCCGTCCCGCATGGACGGCGGCGCCGACGGGTTTCATGATCAGCGAGGCCACCAGGTCGCTGGAGACCGCGGCGAGCGGCGCGATGCCGAACACGAGCACCAGGATCGGGGTCATCAGCGCGCCCCCACCCATGCCGGTGAGCCCCACGGCGAACCCGACGATCAGGCCGGCCAGCGCCACAAAAAGTTCGATATGCACCCCCCGTCGACCCCCTTCGCGACTGTTTGACGCCTTTGAACGACTCTGAGGCATGACGCATACCCGCGTCAACCAGGGTCAGCAGATGGAAATCATCGCCTGGTGTGAACGGTTGCGACCTATGCCTTTCGAGCAGGTTGCCTTTGCAGCAGCGCCGGTCGCCGCGCCGCCGGCGGGCAGCGAACACTAACGTGGCAAGATCGGCGCGCGCGCGGTTGACGGCTCTTGCGGGGCCCTTGCGCCCATGCCATCCCGACTCCCACCGCTCGCCGATCACCTGGAGCCGGCCGGTGGCGCGATCCACCGCCAGGTCGCAGCGGGCGACGAGGCGTCGCCATGCAGCAAAGGCATCAGGAAATGCCTCAAGCGGTTCCGCCTGGGGACGTCGAGCTCGGGCCCGAAACCGAAGCTCCACAGAGCCAGTGTGCGCGCCCGATCGCAGATGAGATTGTCCAACGGTGACAGCAGGGTGGTTGCGGTTCGAATGCCCGCCGCCTCGATGCGTCGCAGCTCATCGAGGTCGCCGGCATGCAGACACCGTCCCCCTTGATGCCGCGGTCGATCGGCACGATCTCGCCGTCGGCCGCCAGCGCGCCCGGACGTGATCGACGCCCGGGTGGCGGCCGCGTATGAAGTGGCGTCGGACCTGCCCGGCGCGCTACCCCCAGACCTCTGCGGCGGTTTCGACGATGAGGCGGAGCTTCGCGACCTCCTCGTCGTACGTCAGGACATTTCCCTCGACGGTGGAGGAGAAGCCGCATTGGGGTGAGAGGCAGAGTTGTTCGAGTGGCACGAATTTTGAGGCCTCGTCGATCCGGCGCTTGAGGTCGTCCTTGGTCTCCAAAGTGCCGCGCTTGGTCGTCACCAGTCCGAGCACGACGTACTTGTCCCTGGGGACGTAGCGCAGGGGCTCGAATCCACCGGAACGCGCGTCGTCGTACTCGAGGAAGAAGCCGTCGACGCCGAGTTCGCCGAAGAGTGCTTCGGCGACGAAGTCGTACCCGCCCTCCGCCGCCCATGAAGAGCGGAAGTTGCCCCGGCACATGTGCGTGGTGATCCGCATGCTCGGTGGTTTCGCGGCGAGCACGCGGTTGATGTTCCGGATGTACAGCTCGTGCTGATGTTCGCGGTCACCGCCGAGCGAGGCGATCAGCTCGCGCTGGCGCGGGTCGTTGAGATATGCGAGGCTGGTGTCGTCGAGTTGCAGATACGTGCACCCGAGACTCCCCAGGCGCCGCACCTCCTCAGCGTACGCGGCGGTGAGGTCATCCCAGAACCCGGCCAGGTCCGGGTACACCGACTCGTCGATCGCCGCGCGTCCGCCGCGGTAGTGCACCATGCTCGGCGACGGGATCGTGAGCTTTGGTATGACGCCGTCGCTGACGTTGTCCTTCAGGAAGCGAAAGTGGTCGGCGAAGATGGTCTCGCCGAGTCTCACGCGTTCGTTGATACGCAATGCGGCGGGGGCGAAATCGAGCGTGCCGCCATCGTTGAAGAACTGCACATGTAGCTTCTCGTCAGCCTGCGTGATGCCGCCGAGCTGGTAGATGAAGTCCATGTGCCACGCGGCGCGGCGGAACTCTCCGTCGGTGGCGGATTGCAGTCCGACGTCGCGCTGCATCGCGATGACATCTCGAATCGACGCGTCCTCGACCTCGCGGAGCGCAGCCTGCGTCATCGCTCCCGCCGCATGCTGTTCGCGCGCCTGCATCAGGCGCGCGGGGCGGAGAAGGCTCCCGACGTGGTCGGCGCGAAAGGGTGGCTCAGTTCGTCTGCTCATCGTTGATGATCGTCGGCCGTGATCAGCGCGGTAGCGTACTCGATGGCCCAAATCGATCGCCGGCGACGCCCGTGCCGTGCGTGGATTCCCTAGGCTTGCGCCTCGATGTCCGAGCCACCGCGATGCCACGATGTGACCGCCGAAGCGTCCCGGAAGTCGTCGGAGCGGCGTATCCGCAATCGCGCGCTGACCATCGGCCTCAGCGTCACGCCCTTCGGTCTGTCCTTCGGCGCCGTCTCGGTCGAAGCGCACCTCAACCTGATCCAGGTCTGCCTGCTCTCGCTGGTGCTGTTCTCGGGCGCGTCGCAGTTCGCGCTCGTCAGCATCATCGGCGCGGGAGGCTCGTACTTCTCAGCGGTGGGTACCGCGCTGCTGCTCGGCGTCCGCAACGGACTGTACGGGGCCCGAATCAACGCGCTCCTGCGCCCCTCCGGGTGGCGCCGTTTCGTGATGGCGGAGGTCACCATCGATGAGAGCACCGCGATGGCCGTGAGCGAGACTCGCTCCGGCCACGCCTCGCGCGCCTTCTGGTCCACGGCACTGAGCGTCTATGTCCTCTGGAACGTGTCGACGGTCATCGGCGCCCTGGTGGGCAACGCGCTCGGCTCGCCCGCCACCGCCGGACTCAACGTCGCGGGGCCGGCAGCCTTCATCGCGCTGCTCGCACCGCGTCTCACCACGATGCGCATGCGTCTGGTGGCGCTCGCGTCCGGTGTCATCGCGCTGCTCACGGTTCCGGTGGTGCCGGTGGGTGCGCCGATTCTCATCGGCGGCCTGACGGCGGTGGCGCTCCTCCTGGTGTTCGACCGATGAAGCTCTGGATCGCCGTGGCGATCGCGTCCGCGGGGTGTGCGGCACTGAAGCTCGCCGGCTTCGTGGTGCCCGCGCGTCTCCTCGAATCGAACCTGGCTCGACGGATTCTCGAGGCACTGCCGGTGACGTTGCTCAGCGCGCTGATCGCCGTCTCAGTGTTCGCGACCGGCAACCACCTGATGCTCGATTCACGCGCCGCCGGGCTTGCCGTGGCATTGATTCTCGTGGCCATACGAGCCCCGTTCCTGGTCGTCGTGGTCGCCGCGTGCGCCACCGCTGCAGGCGTGCACGCGCTCTAATCCGGCGGCTACACTCGTGAGCATTCTTCACTGAGGTATTGACATGTTCAAGGTTGTGGTCGTAGCCACCGACGGATCGGATCCCGGAGACCTGGCCATGGCCTTCGCGAAGGATCTCGCGATCGACCAGAAATCCCGGCTCCTGGTCATCTATGTCGATGAGCTGGTGCCCGGGCACGGCGGGGCGCACCACGCGCAGGCACTCGAGCCTGAGATCAAGGGCAAGATCGAGAAGCAGGTGTCGGCATTGAAGGCCGACGGGATCGACGCCGATTTCGAGATCCACCAGGTCAAGGTCAGCGGGCCGGCGCACGCGATCGCCGATGCCGCCAGCGCCGCAGGCGCCGACCTCATCGTCCTCGGCAGCGTTGGTAGCGGACCGCTCAAGGGCCTGCTGCTCGGCAGCGTCGCCCACCGGCTGCTCCAGATCGCCCCCTGCCCCGTGCTGGTCGTTCCCCCGCGCGATAACTAGCCCGAGTCCCCGGTGGATGCCGAGGGGTGGCGAAGCGCGATGCGGGAGTGGGCGCTACCCGACTCCATCCTGGCTGCGGCTCCCGAGTCGCCATGGGGGTTTCCCGCTGAGCTGTTCCGGTCACGCGCTGAGCTGGCGACGCCTGGAGATCTGACCTACACCAACCGGCGGGCGCGTGACGCGCTCCCACAGGGCGGAACGGTGCTCGACGTCGGTGTCGGTGCCGGTGCGGCGTCGCTGCCGCTCCAGGCGCGATGCTCGCTCGTCATCGGCGTCGACGAGTCGGCCGAGCAGCTCGCCGAGTTTCGGCGCCAGGCGCATCGTGCCGGCGTGGCCGCGCGGGCGATCCAGGGGGCGTGGCCGGGCGTGTCGGGCCGGACGCCGTTCGCCGACGTGGTGGTCTGCAACCAAGTCGCGTACAACGTCGCCGATCTCGCCCCCTTCGCCCTCGCGCTCTCGGGTCATGCTCGCCACCGCGTCGTCCTGGAGATCACCAGCCATCATCCGACCGCGTGGATGGCCGGCCTGTGGTGGCAGTTCCACGCGCTACGCCGTCCGGTGCATCCCGACGCGAACGACGTGGTCTCGGTGCTTCGCGGCCTCGGCCTGGCGGTCCGGCGCCACGCCGAGACGTCTCCGCGCCGCGCGGGCGGCTTTGCGCGACGTGAGGACGCGGTGGCGTGGATCCGCAGGCGCCTCTGCCTCGATGCGTCCCGCGACGACGACGTTGCGAGGGCGCTCGGCGAGCGCCTCATCAATGACGGCGCGTTCTGGTCGGTGAGGGCGCCGGTGGAACCTGTGGTCACCGTTTGGTGGGACGTGCGCCCTGAAATTGCGGAGTAGGGTGAGGTGGTGCACGACCACGGGCCGCAGGCCACGCGCCCGCACCAGATTCCGAGCGACACCGATCAGGGACCGCTGGTTGCCGCCCTCTGCCTGATCGCTCTCTTCATCGCGGTCGAGGTCGTGGCCGCCATCCTGGCGCGGTCTCTGGCCCTGCTCTCCGACGCGGCACACATGCTCACCGACGTCGCGGCGCTCGGTGTCTCGCTGGTCGCGCTCCGCCTCGCCCAGCGGCCGCCGAAGGGTGGGCTCACCTTCGGTCTCAAGCGCGCGGAGGTGCTCGCGGCGCTCATCAGCGGCGCGACCCTGCTCGTCCTCGCGGCGGTGCTCGTCTTCGAGGCGGTGCTCCGGTTCGCGGCGCCCCTGCCCGTGCAGGGCGGCGCCGTCATCGGCATTGCCCTGCTTGGGATCGTGGTCAACCTCGCGGTCACCTACCAGCTCTCCCACGCCAGTCGCCGCAGCCTGAACATCGAGGCGAGCTTCCGGCACATTCTCACCGACCTCTATGCGTTGATCGGGACGCTGATCGCCGGCATCGTGATCGTCACGACCGGGTTCGAACGAGCCGATGCCATCGCCTCGGTGGTGGTCGCGTGCCTCATGGTGTATGCGGGCATCCGGCTGCTCGGCAAGGCGGGGCGCGTGCTCCTCGAGGCGTCGCCGGCCGACCTCGACCCGGAGGAGATCGGTGGCGCTCTGGCGGCGCACCCGCACGTGGTGAACGTTCACGACCTGCATGTCTGGGAGCTCACGTCGGGCTTCCCTTCGCTCTCCGCCCATGTCCTCGTACACCCGAACGACGACTGCCACGCCATCCGCCTCGAGCTCGAGCGCTTTCTCGAGGAGCGCTTCCATGTCGAGCACACCACGCTCCAGGTTGACCACGCGCCGGCGGAATACCTGCGCGTCGAGCGGCTGGTGCCCGACAGAGGCCGGTCAGCCCACTGAGGGCGCCGGCGCGGTCTCGCCGGTCGCGATGCACTCCGCGCAGACCCCGAGCACCGCGAAGTGATACGGACGGAGCTCGAAGCCCAGACGTCGCTTGGCCCCCTGCGCCATGGCCTCGAACAGGTCCTCGGGAGCTTCGACCGTGGCTCCGCACACCTCGCAGACGAGATGTCCGTGCGCTTCGGTTGCCAGGTGGTACGTCGCGGCGCCGTGCCCGAGGTGCGTGTGCACGACGACGCCCAGGCGCTCGAGCTCCTCGAGGTTGCGGTAGACGGTCGATGCGTGGACGTCCGGCGCCAGGGTACGAACGGCGACGAGCAGCTCCTCGGCGGTCGGGTGGTGGGCCCCCTTGACGAGCGCGGTGAGCACGAGCCGGCGCGCGGTGGTGACCCGCGAGCCACCATCACGAAGCTGGGCGACGAGCTCCTCGACCGTGCTACTCATGCCGCAAAGGATAGCCTCGGCCCGGTGCCATCGCCCGGACGAAGCACTTGGTTTCTTGTCGCTGTTGCGTGCTGGTCGCGTTTTGATACTCTGGGCAGGCTCCTGACGTTGAAGGAACATGAGGAGGACGCCGGTGGCCGCAACCCCGTCTCGCTGGACCCGGATCCGCAGCTCGCTGACTCCACGGGAGTGGCGGCGCGTCGGCGGGATGGCCGCGTTCATCATCGGCCTGTACATCGTTGGGTGGGGCGTGTTCATCCTGGCGATCCTCCCGGAGCACTCGAAGCTGCTTGGGATCGGCGTCGCGGTTACGGCTTACACCCTCGGCCTCCGCCACGCGTTCGATGCCGACCACATTTCGGCCATCGACAACACGACCCGAAAGCTGATGTCAGAAGGCAAGAGACCACTGTCAGTCGGCTTCTGGTTCTCGCTCGGCCACTCGAGCGTCGTGTGCGCGCTGGGCGTCGGCTTGACGTTCGCCGCTCAGGCGATCATCAAGGAGGTCAGCAACACGCATTCGACCGTTGAGACCTTCGGCGGTGTCATCGGCACGCTGGTGTCGGGCGTCTTCCTTTACCTGATCGCCATTCTGAACCTGGTCATCCTGGTTGGGATCGTCAAGGTCTTTCTCGAGATGCGCCGGGGCCGCTACAACGATGAGGAGCTCGAGCAGCAGCTCAATGCCCGCGGGCTCATGACCCGCTTCTTCGGCAAGTTGATGCGGTCGATCCGCAGCCCGTGGCAGATGTACCCGGTTGGCGTCCTCTTCGGCCTCGGTTTCGACACCGCGACCGAGGTCGCATTGCTCGCGGCCACGGCGGGAGCGGCGACCGCCGGTCTGCCCTGGTACGCGGTGCTCAGCCTGCCGATTCTCTTCGCCGCAGGCATGGCGACCCTCGACACCCTCGACGGTTCGTTCATGAACTTCGCCTACGGGTGGGCGTTCTCCAAGCCGGTGCGCAAGGTCTACT
>ODAK010004213.1_pt1 | contig 14765 bp, 12 predicted proteins | sample 1539591 | NCBI WGS metagenome assembly ODAK01 (sample SAMEA3539303, study PRJEB22396) | soil metagenome | biome: tundra; feature: field; material: soil | place: USA | collected 2010-05 | depth 0.15 m | reverse complement strand
CTCGGCCCAGCAGGCAGAGTGTCTGCGCCACGGTCAGTCCTCAGGAGCGTAATAGCCCCTGCGCCAACTGGCGCGCAGATTCCGCAGGCCGCGAGGCGGGACGATCTTTACCTCCACACGATGGTAGCGGCCGTCGCGCCGCTGGTTTGCCGGCGAGAACCCGAGGAGATATACATCTGCGTATAAGTAAAGGGACGTGACGTCCCACGTGGCGCACGCTTCAGCGTGCTGCGGCGAGCTTCAGCTCGCCGTGCTGGCTCTCCGCAGGCTGAAGCCTGCGGCGGCACGCTGAAGCGTGCGCCACAGCCGCTGAATGTCCCTCCACTTATGCGCGTCTGTATAGCGGTTCCGCAGTTCGAGGCTGACCTTGGTCACGGCGTCCCCCATCTCGGAAGGCAATACGCGGCCACCGGAGTCCTCCGTCATCTGCTTCAGAAACCAGGGCCCGTCGCTCTCCTCGGGAGTTCCGCCGCGCCCCCGCACCAGGATGGCGTAAATCAATGCATCGGTCTCCCGGACCATGTTCCGCATCTCGCGGAGCGTGTAGCGGCTGTTGTTCTCGCCGCCATCGGAGATTATCAGCAGGGCCTTACGGCTCTTCGTCGACTTCTTCAGCTCGTTCAGGCCCAGAACCGCCGCGTCCACCAACGCCGTGTTCCCGCTGGACCTGGTGAACGCCAACTCGTCCTTGACGGCGGCGAGATCCTGCGTCAGGGGCGTGACCAGTCTCGGCCGGGCGTCGAACTCCACCAGACAGAACTCATCTTCCGGATTGGCCGTCTCAAAGAACAACCGCGCCGCAAAGCGCGACATACGCAGTCCCCGTCCCATGCTTCCGCTGACGTCGAAGACCAGCCCGACGGCGAGCGGCTCGTCCTCCATGGAGAAATGCGTAATGGTCTGTTCCACGCCGTTGTCGAAGACCCGGAAACTCTCCTTTCCGAGGCCGCCGATCGGCCGGTTCGCGCGGTCGTACACGGACGTGGGCACGAGCACCAGGTTTGTGTCCACGCGGAGGCCGGGGGACGGATTCGCCGGTCCGGCTTGGGATCTAAGACGGGGCGCGACGGCTACCTGAGCGACTGCGGAAAGCGCCGCCATAGCCAGCGAGACCTGCAACCCGGCGAACTGCCGTACTCGCATGGCGCCCCCCTGGTAGAGGAACGCGCGCCGCGCCTGACGGGTTACGCGGGATCGCGCCTCAATCCGAAGGCGCGTAGTATCCGCGGCGCCAGAAGGCGCGCAGCGCTGGAAGGCCGCGCGGCGGCACGATCTTCACCTGCACGGGATGATAGCGCCCGTCCCGGTGCGGCGCGCTGGGCGAATAGCCGAGCACGTAGCGGTTACGCAACTCAACGCCGATCTTCGCGGCGATGTCCGGTATATCGGAGGCCTGCGCCGGCAACTGGCGGCCGCCCGATTGCTCGGCGATCTCGGTCAACAGCCCCGGGCCCGCCAGTTCCTCCGGCGTCGCCGCGCCCCCGTAAATGCCGATCGCGTAAATCATGGTGTCGCTTTCGCGCACCATGTTCTTCAACTCGGTTTCGGTGTACCGGCTGCAGTTATCGCCGCCGTCGGAAATGATCAGGAGCGCCTTGCGGCTGATGGACGATTTCTTCAACTCGTGCAGCGCCAGGATCACGGCGTCGAGCAACGCCGTGCGGCCTTTCGACTGCGAGAACGTAAGCTGGTTTTGAATTTCCTGGGTATTGCGGGTCATCGTGACCACCAGCTTCGGCCGGTCGCTGAACTCCACCAGGAAGAACTCGTCTTCCGGATTGGCGATCCGGAAAAACGCCGCCGCGGCCTCGCGCGACAGCCGCAGTTTGCTCCCCATACTGCCGCTGGTATCGAAGACCAGCCCGACCGCCACCGGCGCGTCGTCCATGGCGAACGCCGTGACGGTTTGCTCCACGTTGTCGTCGAAAACGCGAAAGTGCTCTTTTTCCAGGCCGGTCACGGGCCTGTTCAATGGGTCGCAGACGGTGACCGGAACCAGCACGAGGTTGAGGTCCACGCGCAGATTGGTCTTTGGCGCCGCCGCTTCCTCGGGCGTGGCTTTCGGACGGGGGACGATGGTGACCTGCCCCGACGCCACTACGGCCAGCCCAAACGCCACCGCGACAATTGCTGCCGCGACAACTCGCCGCGAGTTCATCCCCTATGCCTCTGGTAGGTATTGTACTGCGACTTGCGGGCGCCGGCGCACGGGGGTGTGCCATGGAGTACTACGGGCGTCCAAACCGGGGGATTTCGTGTACAATCGAAGTTTAGCGGAGGTGAGTCTTCTCGAGTATCATACGAGTCGCAATCGCGAATCTCGGTCCCTCGGTAGTCCGCCCAGTCTCTCACGCCCTTTTTTCCCTTTTCTTCCCTGACGATTGCCGCGTCTGCGGCTTGCCCTTGCGCGAAACCTCGCGCGTGCCCGTCTGTCGCGGATGTCTCGGCGGGCTGCGGCCGCTGGAGGCGGAGTTCTTCTGCGTCAGTTGCCGGACGCCGTTTTTGAACGCCTTTCCGCTGGATTTCGAGGGCCGCTGCGCTCTGTGCCGCGGCGGGCTTCGCGGTTTCGACGCGGCTTATTGCTTCGGCGCCTATGAAGGCTCTCTCCGCGAACTGATCCATCTCTTCAAGTACGGCAAAGTCAAGACGCTGGCGCGTCCGCTCGGCGATCTCCTGGCGGCGGCGATGCCCCGGCACGAACGGTTCGACGCCGTTGCGCCCGTGCCGTTGCACTGGCTTCGGCAATGGCAAAGGGGGTTCAATCAATCGGAGCTGCTGGCGTGGGATATCGCCCGGCGCACCGGTATTCCGGCCGTCCGCGCGCTGCGCCGGGTGCGCTCCACGTCCGCGCAGGCCGGTCTAAGCAATACCGGCCGGCGTCAAAACGTGACCGGGGCGTTTGGCTGCCGGCGGGGCGCCGGATGGGCTCGCCGGATCGAGGCGAAACGCATTCTTCTGGTTGACGACGTGATGACGACCGGTTCCACGGCGGCTGCCTGCGCGCTGGCTCTCAAGCGGGCGGGAGCCGCCAGGGTCGCGCTATTGACCGTCGCCCGCGTCGACCGGCGAATGGACGCCTCGCGCGCCGCGGCGGCGCATTCCACAAGGGGGGGACTCGTCTGAATGGCAAGCGATCGTCTGCAACGCCCGGTCCTGGTGCTCAACGCCAGCTTTGAGCCGATCAACATCTGCGCGGCGCGGCGCGCCCTGGTGCTCGTGCTCAAGGGCGTGGCGGCGGCGGAGGAGGAATGCCTGAACGCCGCTGTGCACTCCGCGCGCGCGGCGGTGCGGCTGCCCTCCGTCATCCGGCTGCTCGAATACCGGCGAATCCCCCACCAGACGCGGGCCCTCTCGCGCAAGAACATCCTCATGCGCGATCGCTACACCTGCCAGTATTGCCATCGGACGTTGCCGTCGGCGGAGTTGACCTTGGATCACGTCATCCCGCGGTCGCGCGCCGGCGAGTCGGCTTGGGAGAACCTGGTGGCCTGCTGCCATTTTTGCAACAACCGCAAGGGCAGCCGGACTCCGGAGGAAGCGGGCATGAAACTGGCGCGTCAACCGCGGCCCTTCAGCCTGCACACCAGCCGCCACCTCATGCGCATGCTGGGCAGAAGCGATGCCCAGTGGCGCAAGTACCTGTTCTACTGACGTCCCGATAGGACGCTGAAAGTCTCCTGAAGATTTCATAGCCGCAGATGAACGCTCAATTGAGCGCCGCGACCGATTCCAGGCTCCGCACTTTCGCCGAGAGGGTGGTTCGCTTGAGGCGCAGCATGTCGGCGGCGGCTTTCTTGTTCCCTCCGGTCTTACGTAGGGCCTGATCCAGGATGCTGCGCTCGATCTCAGCCACGGTACTCTCGTAATCCAGCCCACCGTCGGGGACGGAGACGCAAGGCAGCTCGGGTAGCGCCGCCATCCGGGAGGGCGCTGGCGCAGGCTGCGGGAAGTCGGCTGGCGTCAGGAGCAGGCGGTCGCCGCTCAGCGCCACCGCCATTTCCACGGCATTTTCGAGTTGGCGGACGTTTCCCGGCCAAGAGCATTGGCGGAGCCGATCCATGGCCTCCGGAGCGATCCTCTTGGGCGGCAGTTCCTCCGCCCGGCACACCTTTTCCACGAAATGGGCCGCCAGCGCCGGTATGTCCTCCTTCCGCTGGCGCAGGGGCGGCATGTGAATCGGCGCAACGTTGAGCCGGTAATAAAGGTCCTCGCGGAACCTGCCCAGTGCGATTCGTTCGAGCAGGGTGCAGTTGGCGGCGGCCACCACCCGAACGTCCACCTTCACCGTTTCCGAGCTGCCCAGCCTCTGGAATTCGCGCTCCTGGAGCACCCTGAGAAGCTTGGGCTGAAGCTCCAGCGGAAGCTCCCCGATTTCATCCAGAAACAGGACGCCGCCGTGCGCCTGCTCGAAACGGCCTACCCGGCTTTGCATGGCGCCGGTAAAAGCGCCGCGGACGTGGCCGAACAACTCATCCTCCAGCAGGTTCTCCGGAAGGGCGCTGCAATTGACCGCCACAAAAGGTCCGCGTCCGCGCGGGCCGGCCAGGTGCAGCGCGCGGGCGGCCATTTCCTTGCCGGCGCCGGTCTCACCCGTGATCAATACGGTAGCCCGCCGGGCCCCGACCAGGCGGATAAAATGGCAGACATCGCGCATCGGCTGGCTGTCTCCGACCAGGAAGCGCCTCCAGTCTTCCCCCCCGACATGGCGCGCCAGTTGCGCCAGGCTCTGGGCGCAGCGCGTCTCGACGGCCTGTTCGAGTAGCGGCAATGCCTGTTCCCCGGAGGTCAGGAACTGGTAGGCGCCGAGGCGGGCCAGCCGCACGGCGTCCGAGGGGGTTGCTTTAGGGTCTCGAATCAACGCCGGAACCCCAGGAGCCAGCCGCTGGGTCTCCTCCAGCAAGGCTTCGGGTGCCCAATCCGGCATAGGAAACTCCAACACGATGGCGTCATAGCCAGCGTGCCGCAACCGTTCGAACGCGGCGTTTGGGGGGAGGCAGTCGACGCTCCAGTTTGCCGGTTCATAGGGCCAATCGGACGGCCACCTGGCGTCTTCGCCGATCCACAGCACTCGTCTGGCTTCCATAGCGGTTACCGGAACAATCGGCGGAAGGCCGGAATACTTTAGCGAAACACCCGCGAAAGGGTAGAGCGGGGCGCGTCTCCGGCCGATAAGAGAGCTAGCGACGATTGCCAAATGTTATGAGAATCTCAAATCGCGATCTGACAGGCGCAGCGGGCGCCGAATCCGCCCGGGCGCAGGAATTGCAGAAGACCGAACGCGGCGAGAGCGCCAGCTCGAATCCCCAAGGCGGCGCGCAAAGCGGGGACCGGGTGGAGTTTTCCGCCGGCTTGGGCCAACTGGCGCGGGCGATATCGGCTTACGGCGCGGATCGCGCCACCCACGTGCAGAAACTGGCTGCGCTGTACCAAAGCGGGAGCTACCAGGCCGACTCCGCAGCCACGAGTCAAGCCATGGTTTCGGAGGCGTTGAGCGCCGGAACCCAATAGCCCGCATTGCAGGGAAGCGGTGGCGCCGGTATGCGGAACGAGGAAGATCTTAGAGCGCTTGCGGACATCCGGGCGGAGGTTCAACAGGCCTGCGACCTGCTGCGGGCTCCGTCGCCAGCGGCTGTGGACCGCTGTGCGGTGGCGATTGGGTCGGCCATCTCACGGTTGAGGGAATGGCGAACCCAGTTTCAGGGACACGATAAGGCGGCCAATCCGCCTGCGCTCGAAGAGGCCCTGCGATTGAAGGCGACGGCCAGGCGAGCCGGCAGGCTGCTGCGGAATGCCGCTGAGTACCACGCCAGGTGGCGCCAGGCCGTAGGAGCTATCTGCGCCGGATACACGGCTTCCGGCGCCCCCGCCGCGGCGCCGCAGACGGGACGGCTTTGCCTGCGGGGATAGAGACCTCATGTCCATTCAGTCCGCAATGCTGAACGCGGCCGGCTCGCTGAAAGTATTCAGCCGCGTCCTGGACGTCACGCAGAATAACGTGACCAACGCATCGACGCCTGGCTACGTTAAGCAGACCCAGACGCTGGAGGCCATGCCTTTCGACGCCGCCTCCGGCGCGATGGGCGGCGTTCGCGCGGGCGACGTCGAAAGCGCCCGCGACGAGTACTCCGAGCAGGCCGTGCGGCGCGAAACCACTTCGTTGGGGCTGGCTCAGCAAAACGTGGAGAGCCTCACCGGAGTGCAGTCGGCCTTCGACATCTCCGACAACTCGGGTCTGGCGGGCGCCCTGAGCGATCTGTATTCCAGCTTCTCCGCCTGGGGGGCGACTCCCACCGACAGCACTGCGTGCCAAGCCGTGATCGATAGCGCCGGCAAGGTGGCCCAAGCTTTCCACCAAACTTCCCAGGCGTTGACCAGCATCCGCGACGATACCCAGACCCAATTGGGGAACACGGTAAACACGGTCAACCAACTGACGGCGCAAATCGCGGACTACAACCTGAAGGCCGCGCAGGCGTCGGGCAACGACTCGGCCGTGGAGTCCCAGATCAACGCCGCCCTGGAAGAATTGTCTCAATACGCCAACATCACCGCCATGCCGCAGGCCGGCGGTTCGTACGACGTCCTGCTCGACGGTCAAATCCCGCTGGTTCTGGGCGGCCAACAATACCAACTGAGTAGCGTCGTGGACCCCAGCGCGTCGCCGGGCGCGCGCATCCTTTCGGGCAGCGCCGACGTGACGGCGAAGGTGGACGGGGGCCAACTGGGAGCGTTGTTGGACGTGTACAATAGCGTGCTGCCCGCCTCCCTCGGCGACGCGTCACAGGCCGGAGATCTGAATGTGATGGCCCAGCAGTTCGCCGACAGCGTGAATGGAATCCTGGGCGGAGGGACGCCTGGACTGGCGCTGTTTTCGTACGATGCGTCCAACCCCAACGCCGCTCAGACGATCTCCGTGGATTCCTCCGTCACCGCAGGGCAGTTGGCGGCGGTCCCCGTCAACGTGCCCCTCGCGCTGTCCGGTTTATCGAGCGCAAGCCAGGACGCGCTCGGCGGCTCCACGTTTACCGAGTTTTATGGCCAGATGGCCTCGAGCGTTGGTTCGAAGTTGAGCGCCGCCACCGACCAGCAACAGACGCAGCAAGCGGCGGTGGCTCAGGCCAAGAACCTGCGCCAGCAGACTTCGGGCGTTTCGCTCGACGAAGAGGCCATGACTCTGATCGAATTCCAACGGGCTTACGAGGCGAGCTCGAAGTTGGTGACGACACTCGACCAGATCACTCAAGACACCATCGACATGCTGCAAACGTTTACGTAAGGAGCCGCCATGGTATCGAACCTCGACAGCGCATCCGAGCTCTTTCTCGCCGACGTGGGGCGGATTCAGCAGAACATCGCGCAGGCCTCGCGCCAGGTGTCTTCCGGGAAGAAGATGGCGGAGCCCTCGGACGCGCCCGATGAGATCGCGCCCCTGTTGCAACTGCGCGCCGACCTCCAACACAACAGCCAGATCCAATCCAATCTCGTCCTGGCGCAAGCGGATGCCAACAGCGCCGATTCGGCTCTGGGTTCCGCCATCCAGCTTATGGACAGCGCGCAGACGCTGGCATCTCAGGGAACCGATGTCAGCCTGAGCGCCACCGACCGCAGTTCCCTCGCCGGCCAAGTCCAATCGCTACAGCAACAGATGGTCGCCCTGAGCAACACGGGGGTGCAGGGGCGGTACATCTTCAGCGGCGACCAGGATCAAACCGCGGCCTACCAGATCATTCCCATAACCAACCCACCCACCGACGACCCGCTCGGCAACGGCGTGACGCAGATCTCCATGTCCGCGGCCACACGCCAGGTGGAAGATCCGGCGGGAGGATCGTTCTCCGCCTCCAGAACCGCGCAAGAAATATTCGATACGCGCAACGACGACGGGACGTGCGCCTCCGGCAACGTTTTCGCGTCCCTGAACGCGTTGCGCCTCGCGCTGGAGAACAGCCCCGACGGCGATTCGAGCGCCATCCAGAGCGCCATCGGCAATCTCAAACAGGCATCGGTGCACCTGAATGCAGAGGAGGCGTTCTATGGAAACGTGCAAACACGCATCCAGGATTCCCAAACGTACGCCGGCAATCGCGACACCCAGTTGCAGACGCAGGCCAGCCAAATAGAGGATGCCGATGTGGCGTCGGCGGCGCTGGAGCTGACCCAGGCAAACACGCAACTCAGCGCGGCCTTTCAGGCGAGGGCGAAAATGCCGACGAAGACACTTTTCGATTACCTTGCCTGATCTGACCGATAAGCCATTTGGCGCTACCGGAATAGGGATCAATCGAACAGGTGGGGCACGAACTGGCTGAGGTTGGTAATGATGGGCGTGGCGGATTCGCGGATTCCCATGCCGCCGGCAACATTGCCTTTTTCGTGACCGATGGCCCAAGCGCCTACCACCGGGTACAGGCCGTCAAAACTCTTCAACGGCGCAAGATCCTGATAGATAAAGCCTTCGGCGCCGTAGCCGCCGGGCGTTTCCACTTCTTGCCCCGGCTGGTGCAGGGTGATGTTCGCGCCCTCGCGCCCGAGCAGCGGTTTCCTGACCCAGGAAAGCATCAAACCCGGTCCGTCGAAGCTGGCCTCCAGCAGGTACGGATGCCGGGGGTACAGATTCCATAGCACCGGCAGGATCCCTTTGTTGGAAAGCAGCATCTTCCAGGGAGGCTCGATCCAGAGCGTGTCGGCCGCCCCCACGTGCTTTCCGAACTCCTCGCGCACCATCCACTCCCAGGGGTAGAGCTTGAACACCGCCCCCAGCGGCCGATCCTCCGGTCCGACGAACGCCGCGCCGTTCCACCCGATTTCGTCGATGGGGAAGGCCGACGCGGTGAGCCCGGCCTGCTGCGCCGTGTCCTGAAGGTAGGTGACGGTCATGCCGTCCTCGGCGTCGTCCATGGAGCAGAAATCGATATGGCGGCCGGGCAGGCAGGGCGCCAATTCTTTCCACAGGGCCACCAGCCGCTCGTGGATGGAATTGAACTGGTCGCGCTTGGGGAAAGTGTCTTGCAGCCAGTACCACTGCGCCACCGCGGCCTCCACCAGCGAGGTCGGGGTGTCGGCGTTGTACTCCAGGAGTTTCGGCGGGTTCGCGCCGTCGTAGGCGAGGTCGAAGCGCCCGTACAGGGAGGGCGGTTCGGCTTCCCAGGAGGCTTCGATGAGCGGGACGGCGTCTTCGGGAATCGACATTTGGGAGTACAGCTTGTTATCGATGATGTGCTGGGCGGCCGCCAGTGTCATGGCTTCGAGCTCGTTGGTGGCGGCTTCCAGCGCGTCCACCTCCTTGGCCGTGAACTCGTAAAACGCGGACTCGTTCCAGTAGATCCGCTCCCCGGAATGCCAAGTCAGCCCGGCCTCCTCGACTTTCTTTTGCCAATCCGCCCTTGGCGCCGTCGCAATCCTTCGCATTTACTCCCCCGCTCCTTCGCCCGCGCCGGTCGCCCCGAAGCCGCCGCGCGTTACGGCCGGGGAGGCTGCATGGCCGTAGGCCTCCGGCGCCGCGGCACGGACCTGACCGCCGCGTCCCACGTAACTCCGGTAGGAATCGTAGTAATAAGGATACGGGTAATGATAGGTCATGGGCACCCACGACCCGTTCCAATGGTAGCCTCCGCCGCTCACCGCTTCCTGGCACGCCTGCTGGTTGAACGTCGCCGATTGGCAGGGATCCAGCCGCCGGCGGTTGCATGCGGCCATCCCCAGCGCCGCGACCAAGGTCAGGGTGACCTGAGACGATTTCTTCATGGAGCCGCTTCCATCCTAGCGCGATGTTTTGCCGAAAGCATGGCCGGCTTCACAGATCTACGGTCCGCCGCTCCTCCGCGCTGCGCAGCGCCGCTTCGATCACCAGCAGGCCGTCGCGGGCGTCCGACGGATCGACGGGCGGAGGCCCGCCGCCATGGAGGCAATCGGCCAGGGCTGCGTAATACATCTGCCAGGCGCCGGGGAAGGTGGCCACCTGGCGTTGCGCTCCGTCCGCCGAAAACAGTTCGCCAGGCTGGCCCGCGATATCGGCGGCCCAACCCGGATCGCCCGGCAGTTTCCCGGCTATTAGCGCCGCTTCTTGCGGGTCCATCCCGTACGAGAAGAAACTGCCTCCATCCCCGTGGATCGCAAAGTGCGGACCGGGCCGGGGAACCAGCATCGAGCCATGCAGGACCACCCGCATACGGCCGTAATGCAGCAGCAGGTGAAAGTAATCGACGGCCTGCGCGCCCTCGCGCTGAAAAAAGACGTCGGCATTCACGGCCCGGGGCATTCCAAAGAGCTGAAGCGCCTGGTCGATCAGATGGGGGGCCAGATCATAGAGAATCCCGGACCCGGACCCGGGCTGCTCCTTCCACCTGGCGACAACGTCGGGCCGGAAGCGGTCGTAGTGCGCCTCGTAGGAGTACACTGTCCCCAGCCACCCGCTGGCGATGCATTGTTTCACGGTGAGGAAGTCGCCATCCCAGCGCCGGTTGTGAAACACGCTCAAGACGAGCCCCTTCGTCCTGGCGAGCGCGATCAATTCCTCGGCCTCGTGCGCGGCGACCGCGATCGGCTTATCCATCACGACGTGTTTCCCGGCCAGCAGCGCCGCGCGCCCGATCTCGAAGTGCGTCCCGGTGGGCGAGGACACAATCACCACCGGAACGCCGGCGTCCGACAGCAACTCCGCCACGCTGCCCAGCACCCGCACGCCGGGCATACGTTCCACCTGCTCTTTGCGGCTGGTAACCACGCAGTCCAGCCGCAGTCCCGGCGTCCGGCGGACCAGCGGCGCGTGAAAGACGGAGCCGCCGTAGCCATACCCGATCAGCCCAACCGGGATTTCGTGCATCACTCTCCTTTTATAGCGCGGCGGCAGCGATGTAACATAGTGTTTCCACTCGGAACGAGGTATTCCACATCATGAAATACTCGCTGGCAATACTACTGCTGCTCGGATCGCCGGTATTGGCGCAGGATGCCAGGCAGCTATTCAATGGCAAGGACCTCGGCGGGTGGGCGCGGATGCCCCGCCATGAAGGCGCGCCTCCCGATCAGAAGCCTGGATTCGTGGTACAGGACGGCATGCTGGTTTCCGTCCCCGACGCCCCGGAAGACGACCTCTGGTACACGCGCGAGAAGATCGGCGACGCGACCTTGCGGCTGGTGTACAAGGTCTCGAACAGAACGGCGAACTCGGGCGTGTTCATCCGCATTCCCGTGGAGCCGAAATCCGAGGACGACGCCATCGACAAGGGCATCGAAGTACAGATCGACGAATCGGGCGACGAGTGGCACTGCACCGGCGTGCTCTACTCCATGACCCAGGCCAAAGCCCGGCCGTACCAGCCCGCCGGCGAGTGGAACACCCTGGAGATCGCCCTCCAAGGCCCTCGCACGGTGGTCAAACTGAACGGGGTCCTGGTCACGGACTATGACGGCGTCTCCCCGGTGCCCCCCAAGAACGGCCGCTACGAACCCGAACGTGGCCCGCGCCCCGATAGCGGATACGTCGCCATCCAGCACCACGGCGGAGGCGCCACCGTCTGGTTCAAGGAGATTGCGCTGATTAAGGGCAATTAGCCGATCTGACGTTCACAAGCGCGGATTTATTTCTTCACGACCGTGAAGGTGATGGCGATGCGGGACGGAGTGACCGAATTTCGGACAAGCAGGCTCCCAATGTAGGCATTTCCGGCATCCCACTCAACCCCGTCCCGCGACCTGTCGGCGGCATTAATGAGCCATTCAGGTCCTATTGGTTGAAATCCCCACCCGGCGCCCTCAAACTGTTGAAAAGGCGCACCAACGCTCTTATGGGCATCAACATCGGTCTGGACATCGGAGCCATCAGCCTCAAGTTGGCCGCTTTGGGCAAGACCCAGGACCGGCCCGCGCTGGAATCCCTGTGCGCGGCGCACCCGCAGTTCCGGCTCTCGGAATTGCATGGCGCCCCGCTGGTCCTTTCCGACTATCGCCGCATCGCCGGCAGCCCGATCCAGTCCACTTACGACCTGCTGCAAGAGTTCTATGAGGCCATTCCCGAAGATCGCATTGAGGGCATTCGGGTTACCGGGTCCGGCAGCCGCACCATCGCCAAGGTGCTGGGGCTGTTCTTCGAGAACGAATTCAAGGCCATCGCGCGGACCATGGCTACGCTCTACCCCCACGCGCGCACGGTCTTCGAAATCGGCGGCGAAAGCTCCAAGTACATCCGCCTGGAGGGCTCGAGCATCGTGGATTACGACCGCTCGGGCGAGTGCGCCGCCGGCACCGGGTCGTTCCTCGATCAGCAGGCGCTGCGTATGCAGTACTCGGTGGAAGAAGTCGGCCAGGTGGTGTGTACGGCCAAGTGCGCGGCGCGGATCGCAGGGCGCTGTTCGGTGTTCGCCAAGAGCGACATGATCCACGCCCAGCAGAAGGGCTACTCGCCGGCCGAAATCCTGCGCGGGCTGTGCGACGCGGTGGCGCGCAATTTCAAGAGCGCCATCGTCAAGGGGCGGCCGGTGCAGGCGCCGGTGGCGCTGATCGGCGCGGTCTCGCAAAACGCCGGGGTCACCGGGGCGCTGCGCGAGGCCTTTTCCCTGGCCGAAGGCGACCTGTTCGTGCCCGCCGAATTCGCCTGGGCCGGGGCCATCGGCTCCGCCATTCTGGAGGCCGAGGAGCCGCGCAAACGCTCCATCCTGGAAGTCCATCGCCTGCGCCAGCACGATACCGAGGATCGCGTGCAGGATACGCACCCGCTGGCCACCGAAAACGTGGTCCAGTTGCGCGACCGCGTGGGCGTCTATTCGCCGCCGCCCAACCACGAAACGATCCCCGCGTACCTGGGGCTCGACATCGGTTCGGTCTCGACCAACGTGGTGGTCATCGACGAGTTCGGCACGGTGGTTCACGATGTCTATCTGCGCACCTCCGGGCGTCCCATCGAGGCCGTGCAGCAGGGGCTCTCCGAAGTGCAGCGCCTCTGGGGGAACCGGCTGGAGATTCGGGGCGTGGGCACCACCGGCTCCGGGCGTGAGCTGATCGCCGAGTTCGTCGGCGCCGACGTGGTCAACGACGAAATCACCGCCCACAAGACCGGCGCCATCCACGTGAGCAACACCCTGGGCGGCGAGCCGGTGGATACCATTTTCGAAATCGGCGGCCAGGATTCCAAGTTCATCTCCATCGAAAACGGCGTGGTGGTGGATTTCGCCATGAACGAGGCCTGCGCCGCGGGCACCGGCTCGTTCCTGGAAGAGCAGGCGGAGAAACTCGGCATTAGCATCAAGGGCGAGTTCGCCAAGCTGGCGCTTTCCTCGGCCGCTCCCACCCGTCTGGGCGAGCGGTGTACCGTCTTCATGGAGCGCGACGTCACCGGCTGGCTGCACAAGGGCGAGACCGTGCCGGACCTGGTGGCCGGCCTCGCCTACTCCATCGCGCTGAACTACCTGAACCGCGTGGTGCGCGGGCGCAAGATCGGCAAGGTGGTCTATTTCCAGGGCGGCACGGCGTACAACGACGCGGTCACCGCCGCCTTCGCCAGCGTGCTCGGCCAGAAGATCACGGTGCCGCCCTACAACGGAGTGATGGGAGCCATCGGCATGGCGCTCATCGCGCGCCAGTGGCACGCGGCCACGGCGGCCCAAAGCCGGTTCCGCGGCTATGACCTCGGCCAGTTGACGATTTCGACGCGCGACTTCGTCTGCAAGGCCTGCTCGAACATCTGCGACATGAAGGAGTTCGTCATCGAGGGCCAGAAAAGCTATTGGGGCGACAAGTGCTCCGATAAATTCCGCAAGCCCTCCGCCACCGGCCGCAAGCCCGTAATCGACGACCTGTTCGCCTATCGGGAGCAGTTGTTGGACGAACTGGGTCGGGCATGCCCGACCCCTGCGCACGCCAAAGGAGGTTCATTGCGGGTCGGCCTCCCGCGCGCCATGTCGATGTTCGAACAACTCCCCTTCTGGCGCGCGTACTTCTCCGACCTGGGCATCGAGACCGTGCTCTCTCCGGTCACCGACCCGCGCATCTCCGCGGCGGGAATCGATATGGCGGTGGCGCAGCCCTGTTATCCCGTGCAGGTGGCGCACGGGCACGTGCAGGCGCTGGCGGATTCCGGGGTCGATTACATCCTGATCCCCAACCTGGCGGATGCCGATACGGGCGGCGACGCCAGCGTGGCGCACTATTGCCCGTGGCAACAGACCCTCCCCTGGGTCCTGCGCGCCGCGCCATCGCTCGAAACGCACCGCCACAAGTTTCTGATTCCGACCCTGCATTTCCAGCTTGGACCCACCCAGGTGAAGAAGGGACTGTTTGAAGCCATGCGGCGCATCGGCGTAGCGCGCCGCGCCAGTGATCGCGCCTGCGATGCCGCCTACGCCGCGCAACGCGATTTCCAGGACAAGCTGCTCGAAGCCGGCCGGAAGGCGCTGGCGGTTCTGGAGCAAACCGGCGAGCCGGGCCTCGTCCTGGCCGGCCGCGGCTACAACATCTACGACCGCGGCGTGAACTGCGATATCCCGCGCAAGCTGCGCCACCGCTACGGCGCCAACGTGATCCCGCTGGATTTCCTGGTCACCGGCAGGGAGCCGGCCATGGACTTGCGCGCGAACATGTTCTGGATTTCCGGCCGCAAGGTTCTGGAAGCGGCGCGCGTGGCCGCCACGCACCCCAACCTGCACCTGGTCTACATCACCAATTTCAAGTGCGGGCCGGACTCCTACATCAAGCACTTCGCCCGCGAGGCCGCCGGCGCGCCGCTGCTGGTGCTGCAATTCGACGGGCACGGCAACGACGCCGGCTACATG
>ODAK010004212.1_pt1 | contig 14768 bp, 9 predicted proteins | sample 1539591 | NCBI WGS metagenome assembly ODAK01 (sample SAMEA3539303, study PRJEB22396) | soil metagenome | biome: tundra; feature: field; material: soil | place: USA | collected 2010-05 | depth 0.15 m | reverse complement strand
GGTGGCTCCCGCGCCGGTCCCCGCAGCCGCGGAGGCTCTCGAGAAGCCGCCCGTGGCCCCGTCCGTCAGCGAGCCGGTGGCTCCGCCGAAGGCTACCGCCGTGGCACTCCCGAAGGCTGCCGCAAAGGCGGAGATGGGAGCCTACTGGCCCGGCTTCCGCGGACCCCATCGCGATGACATCGTCCCCGGCGTGCGCATCAAGACCGACTGGACTGCGTCGCCGCCCGTCGCGCTATGGCGCCGGCCGATCGGACCGGGCTGGTCGTCGTTCGCGGTCGGCGGCGGCCTCATCTACACCCAAGAGCAGCGCGGTCCCGACGAGATCGTCGCCTGCTACCACCTGACCACCGGCAAGCCGGTGTGGGTACACCGCGACCCGGCCCGGTTCTACGAGTCGAATGGCGGCCCCGGTCCGCGCGGGACGCCGGCTCTCAGCCATGGCCGCGCCTACACATTCGGCGCCACCGGAATTGTCAACGCGCTCAACGCCGCAAACGGCGACGTGGTGTGGTCGCGCAACGCGGCGTCCGAAACCGGCACGAAGACTCCGCAATGGGGCTTCGCGAGTTCGCCGTTGGTGGTCGACGACATCGTCCTCGTCGCCGTCTCCGGCCATCTCGCCGCCTACGACCTCGCCACTGGCGCCCCGCGCTGGTCCGCCCCGGCCCGCGGCGAGAGCTACAGCTCGCCGCACCTGGCGACCATCGACGGAGTCGCGCAGGTCCTTCTGTTGACTTCAGTCGGCGCGGCCAGTTTCGCGCCCGCCGACGGCACGCTGCTCTGGGAGCATCCATGGAAAGGCTACCCCATCGTGCAGCCGAACCTCACCGCGGACGGCAACGTCCTGATCAGCGTCACCGACAGTAGTGGCACGCGCCGCCTCGCGGCCGCGCACGGACCCGGCGGATGGACCGTCGCAGAGCGCTGGACGTCGAACGGGCTCAAGCCCTACTTCAACGACTTCGTAGTTCACAAGGGCCACGCTTTCGGCTTCGACGGCAGCATCCTCTCCTGCATCGACCTTGAGGACGGCAAGCGCAAGTGGAAGGGCGGACGCTACGGCAACGGCCAACTCGTCCTGTTGCCCGACCAGGACGTGCTCCTGGTGCTGTCGGAGGAAGGCGAGCTGGCGCTGGTCGCGGCGGCCCCCGACCAGTTCAAGGAGCTCGCGCGGTTCCCGGCGATCGAGGGCAAGACCTGGAACCACCCGGTTCTGGCCGGCGACGTCCTGCTGGTTCGCAACGGCCAGGAGATGGCCGCGTTCCGGCTGTCCCTCGCGGGCCTCTGATGGGGCTGGCCACCGTTCCGGTCTCCCGCTCCATCGTCCGCTTCTAAGCAGCCACGACCCGCCTGTTAATTAACGCTTTTCCTTCAGTGTCCGGCGGAGTTCCGCCTTGATGCTGACCTCGGCGTCGCCGCGCTTGACCGTCACCACCGCCGTATCGCCCCAGTTCTTGGTGGCCATCACGCGGTTCCAGGTCTCGCGGTCCGGCGCCGCGATGCCGTCGAGCGAAAGTACTTGGTCATTCACCTGGAACCCGCTCTGGGCGGCAATCGAGTCCTTCTCAATCGCGATGATCTTTCTCGCCCCGGCGCTTTCGCTTGTGGAGAAGCCCAGCGACGGATAGAGCGAGTCGCGCTCATACGGAATGCCCCACAGGAAATTCGCGTAGGAGGCTTTGACGCTCGCCACCGGTTTCTCCTCGGAATCCTGCACGGGCACGGGAATCAGCGTGGTGATCTTGCCGTCGAACCACTGTTTGGCCTGATGTTCGATCCCCACGCCATAGGCCACGTGCCCGCTGCCCACCAGCACCACCAGAATCGAATCGGGAGGGGCAGCTTTCAAAACCTTCACGCTGTTGTAGCCCATGCTGGCGTCCCAAGTGGCTTGTGCCGCCTGCATGCTCCTTAACATCGCTTCGGGCATGCGCCCGTGCATCGAGTCGTCGTCGTCAAAGGAGGCCTGGAAGAACACCAGGTGATCCGCGCTGTCGACATCGATCTTGGGTGGCACGTGCTGCCTGTCCTTGTCCGTGAGGTTGTCGATTCCCTTCTCACGAACGGCCGTCACCACGGTTCGCGGCGTATTCACACCGTACATCGGAATGCGGTTGTCACGGGCGTAGAGAAAAATGTCGCGATAGTAGTCCCAGTGGTAACCCCAGAATTCGTACCAGCGCGCCAGCGTGAGGAAGCCCGCTTCGGTCAGCAACCCGTCCCGCCAGTTATCGAGTGACCTCTGCTCGGTGTACGGAAACATTTCGAGACCGATCGTCACCTTCCGCCCAGCCTCATGTAGAGCCCGGATCACGCGCAATTGCACGCGATGAAAGTCGGCCGTGGTGTGCGATTCGCCGGCCAGCAGCAACCGCGTGTCGCGCAGGCGGGCGGCAAGCTGGTTGGCGGAGAATACTTCGCCCGTGGCCGAGTCGGTGATCCCGTCCAGCACCACGCGTGCATCGCGCGTGCGCCGTTCCGCATCCCCGATCGCCAGGTGGAAGATCTTCTGTTTGGATTGGGCGGACAAGGAAAGCGAAACCGTCACCCCCACCGCCGCCACCAGGAAACTTCGCTTCATAAGAAAATGACTCCGAACGTGCAGGCTATCACGGGGCGCAGGGCAGCGGCGGGCAGCCGCGGTCGCTTCGCCGTAGGGAACGATGCCCCACGATCTGGCTTGAGAGCGATCGTCCAGTCCAAACTCTTTGCAGGCGGGGACATCGCGCCATTCCGGCGCGCCGGAAGCGTCAATCGCATTGCCAATCCTTACGGGTCCCACAAACCCGTCGTGTCTGGTTGTTTTTTTAGAAACATTGCAGTTTTGGCAAGTGAATCCCGCCTGAACTACTAGAGCGAGCGGTTTGGCGGATTTAGCCGGCTTCGCACCACATGAAATCCGCCAAGCCTCTCGCCGGAAACTTACGAAAGGCACAGGTGAGAACAATGAGAAAGAGACACTCTTGGAAACCATATTGCACTCTGATCGCCCTGATGTTGATGCCGGCGGCTGGTAGAGCCGACGTTATTTTGGACTGGAACGCGATCATGCAGGCCACGGTCGGCAGCCAGCCTCCCTTCCCTCAGACGCGCCTCGCTGCGATTACCCAACTTGCCGTGTTCGAGGCGGTCAACGCAATCACCCGCGACTACAAGCCATACCTGGGCACGATCACAGCCCCGGCCAACGCCTCGCCCGAAGCGGCGGCCGTTACCGCCGCGCATGACGTGCTCAAGAATTACTTCCCGTCCGGCGCGGCGACCCTGGACACCGCCAGTGCGAGTTCGCTCGCGACCATCCCGGACGGCCCTGCCAAGGCCGCGGGCATTGCCGTCGGCCAGGCGGCGGCCGCGGCGATGATTGCCGCGCGTGCCCACGATGGCTCGACACCGGCCGCGTTCTTTCCGCCATCCTCGTTGGATCCGGGCGTGTGGCAACCGACGCCCAGTTGCACCGCTGCCGGCGGGGCCTTCTTCCAGTGGCGAAACGTGACGCCTTTCGGTATCCGGAGCGGCAGCCAGTTTCGGCTGGGTCCGCCGCCGGCGCTCACCAGCGACCGCTATACAAGAACGTTCAACGAAGTGAAGGCGGTGGGCGGCACCGACAGTACGGAACGGCCGCCGGATCGAGCCAACGTGGTGCGATTCTACGCCGCGGTCGCGGCCGTTGGAGTGTTTAACGACGCCGCGAGACAGCTAAGCACCGCGCAGGGGAGGTCGCTCTCGGAAAACGCGCACGACTTCGCGCTTATCAATATGGCGATTAGCGATGGCGCCGTCGCGACTTTCGACACGAAGTATCACTACAACTTCTGGCGGCCCGAGACCGCGATCCGGAACGCCGCTACCGACGGCAATGACCAGACGGCGCCCGATGCCACGTTCACGCCGTTCATCGTGACTCCGTGTTTCCCGGGCTATCCGTCGGCCCACGCGACATTGAGCAATGCCGCGCGCGAAGTGATGGAACAGGTCTATGCCGGCGGTCGTTTATCGATCACGCTGAAGAGCGCGGCGGTGCCGGGAGTGATCCTCAACTACACCACGCTCACGCAGATTACCGACGACATCGACGACGCGCGCGTCTACGGCGGGATCCACTTCCGCACCGATCAGGACGCGGGAAGCGGGTTGGGACGCCGAATCGGCCAATACGTCTACAATCACAATCTAGGCAGCGCTCATGACGGCTGTTCTATCGATCGATAAAGAGCGTGCGTCGAAGCCAACGTCGAAGCCTTTCGCTGTTGAGAGTGATTGAGATCTCCGGACCGGAATGTTACTATCTCTGGGGAGGAGAGTCTCGTGTCTTACGGAGATCCACCGGCTGTGCCGCCTGCGGAGTGGACGCCTGAAACCGAAGACGATCGCGAGGCTGTTCGCCGCCAGATGGAGCGTGTTCTGGCGACTTCCCTGTTCAAAAACAGCAAACGCTATCCGAGTTTCCTGCGGTACGTAGTAGGGGAGGCGCTCAGCGGCCGCGCGGACCAGATTAAGGAGAGGGCACTCGGCGTCGAGGTGTTCGGGCGAACCCCCGACTACAACACTTCTGAAGATCACGTAGTGCGCACCGCTGCGGGCGAGGTCCGCCGGAGAATCATCCAGTATTACGCCCATTCCGGGGCAACGGACGAGATTCGAATCGACTTGCCCTCAGGTTCCTATGCTCCTCGCTTCTACCGGCCCGAAGCCGCGGTTCCGATCGAAACAGAGGTGAGCGTCTCCCAAACTCAGCGTCGAACGGGCGACCATACCTGGCTGAACATCGCGGCCGCGGTTCTGGCCACTGCCGCGATTACATTCACGGCCACGCGGATTACGTGGTCGCCGTCCTCTCCGCTCGACCGGTTCTGGCAGCCGGTGTTGGAATCTCCCGCCCAGATCGTGGTCTCCATCGGACAAGGCGGCGATTTTCCCGGCGTCATGCCTCCCGGTGTTCCGGAACGGCTCAAGACCACAGAAATCCGAGGGTTATCGCAGGATGGCATCGACCCTCCCATCTCGGCTTCGGGTCTGGCCTGGCTCCGAACCGAGCGGGTCAACCTGTCGGATTCCATCACCGGCTGGAGAATCGCATCTTATCTTCAGTCCAAAGGGAAGCAACCCAGAACTCAGGGTGAGTACGGTACTGATTTTTCTGGGCTGAGAAGCGGCTCGGCGGTCTTGATCGGCGCTTTCAATAACGCCTGGACTCAACGGCTCACCGGTCAACTCCGGTTCACCTTCGCGATCGACAGGACGACCTTTGTGATGCGGATCCGGGATAACAAGAACGCCTCCCGCGAATGGGTGGTGGACGGCAAGACGCCCAACCTGAAACTGACCGAAGACTACGCGATTGTGTCCCGGGTTTACGATTCGACGACCGAGCGGGTAGTCGTGGTGGTCGGTGGCCTCACCAAGTTCGGCACCACCGCCGCCGGCGAGTTCCTGACGGACAGCACCCACATGGCGGCTTTTGCCCGACAGTCCCCGGATCGATGGGAAAACTGCAAGCACCTCCAGGTGGTCATCGCCACGAACGTCATCAACGGCCGTCACTGACTTGTTCACCACGGCGTCCTGGAGCACACTGGGCGTCTCAAGTCTCAGTTCAGTAACAAGGAGCGCCAAGATGCACATCGAATCTGCCGGGTTCAAGTCGTTCGACCTTGCAGAGGTGAACGTCGGAGCCGGCGACCGGGTTCGCGTGGATGCGCAAATGCAGCCCGGCGACCTCACCGAAAGTGTCGAGGTCACCGGCCATGCTGCTGTGCTCCAGACGGACAGTTCCACGGTCCAGGATGTCGTGACCGCACAGGCCGTGCAGGATCTTCCGCTGAACGGCCGCAATCTGGTGGGGCTGATCCAGGTGACGGCGGGCGTTAATGCGGGGCCTCCCAACGCCATCTCCAGCGGCAACCGGCCCGATGACCGTCGCCCGACTTCGTCCTTTTCGGCCAACGGGCAGTCCGACCTGTTCAATAACCAGATGGTGGACGGCCTGGATAACAATGAGCGGACCCTGGGACTCAGCGGCGTCAGGCCCTCGATCGACGCCATTGCCGAGGTTCGCGTCCTGACCAACAACTACACGGCGGAGGATGGCAGGACGGCCGGCGCGATCGTGAACATTATCACGAAAGCCGGTTCCAACGATTTTCACGGCTCCCTTTACGAATACTTCCGCAACGACGTCTTCGACGCCAGGGATTTCTTCGCCGCCACGAAGCCCGAGTACCGGCAGAACCAGTTCGGCGGTAGCCTGGGAGGACCAATCGTCAAGAACAGGACGTTCTTCTTCGCCGACATTGGGGAAAGCCGCGTGATACAAGGGAGAACCTTCACCTCCACCGTGCCGACCCTGTATCAGCAGCAGCATCCCGGGGACTTTTCGGACATCGGAGGTCCGGTCGTGCCGCCGGCCCTGATCAATCCAATTGCCCTGAGTCTGTTCAAACTCTATCCAGTGCCCAATAAGCCGGGCCGCATCAACAACTACTCCTCCACCGGGAACAAGACCCAGAACTCCACGGCGATCGACACGCGTTTCGACCACCACTTCAACGACCGCAACTTCCTCTTCGCCCGCTACAGCTTCAACCCGGTTTCGACTTACATCCCGGGCGCCTTCCCCAAAGCGGACCTCGCCGGTACGACGGTCGATCCCAGCCCGGACTATTACGCTGGACCATCAAAGACGACGGCACAGGGCATACAGCTCAACTACGTGCATCTCTTCACTTCGAACCTGCTGCTGGAATTGAAGGCGGGCTACACCCGCATAAACATCGCTACGCTCCCCGTGAACTACGGGTTGAACCTGGACCAGAAGATCGGTATCGTCAACGGCAACATCGCCGCGGACAGCACGGGGCTGTCGCCGATGCTGTTCCTGGGTGGTGATTACTCCGATATCGGTGGCGGGCTCTTCCTTCCGATTTTCAACGTCAACAACAATTTTCAATATAACGGGGCGGTCTCCTACACGCGGGGGTCCCATAACATCAAGATCGGGGCATCGTTGATCCGGCGCCAGATTAATGTGTTCCAAGACGCGCTATCTCCGCAGGGCGGCTTTACTTTCCTCCCGACGCCGCCTTTTTTTAGCTCCATGGCCAATTTCCTTGCGGGCCTCGCGATCTATACCGAGCGCGGAAATACCCTGGTTCGCCCCGGTTATCGAACGTGGGAGCCGAGCCTGTACGTTCAAGACGACTGGCGGGTCAACCGCTGGCTTACTCTCAACCTTGGTCTGCGCTACGAGATCTTTACTCCGATGAAAGAAGTCGCCAACCGGATGGCGAACTTCGATATGGCGACTCTCAAAGTGCAACTCGCGGGAGTTGACACTTCGGACACCGTGGGCGTCAACACCGACTTTAAGAATATTGCGCCGCGTCTCGGCTTTGCAGCGACGCTCCCGCACGATTTCGTCCTCCGCGGAGGATTCGGCATCAGTTACTATCCAACCGATATTCAGGGACTGGTAGGAAACGGCAACCCACCCTACGTTTACCAGTGTTATCCCTGCGTCGGATCGGCTTTCCCCGCGTTAGCCCTTCCGTCCAGCAGCGCCGCGAATCCCTCCGGTTCGGTGCAAGTGAAACCGAACGATTTCCGGTCGGCCTATATGAAACAGTTCAATCTGTTCCTACAGAAAGGAATCGGGAGCAGCGTTCTGACGATCGGCGCCGTCGGCGAGATGGGGCGGAATCTCCTGTATCAGACCGATCTTGACCGGCCAGCGCCTCCTGGCGCCGGCAAACCGAAACCCGCGCTGCTTTACGCGGCGCAATTGCCGTTGGTCAGCAACATCGCGTACGGCTACAACGGAGCGGAGTCCAATTATTACGCATTGCAGACCGCATTCACGCGCAGGTATCGCGGCGGGCTGATCCTGAATGCGAACTACACCTGGGCTCACGGCCTGACGAATAGCGTCAACGGCAGTGGAAGCACGAATCCGATCGGGTTGATTCCGAACGACCCTCACTACGACTACGGGAACAGCGACCTCGATATCCGTCACCGCGTCGCCGTCTCGGCGAACTACGAGATCCCGTTCGGAAAATCGCTCACCGGAGTGGCCGGCAAGACTCTGATCTGAGAGGGTGGCAGCTCAACACCATCGCCTACTGGCAGACGGGGATCCCGTTCACCGTCACGAATGCGACGCCGCGGTTGAACATCCCCGGAATCACCGTGGACCGGCCTAATCAGATTGCGTCCGCCAGCGTTGCGAATCCGGCCATAAGTAATTGGTTCAACACGGCGGCATTCGCGGCCCAGACGCTCGGCACCGCCGGCAGCGAGGGACGAAACGCGCTTTACGGTCCGCACTCGCGAAGCATCGATCTGTCCATGTTGAAGACCTTCACGATCGCCGAGCAGTGGCGGCTCCAGTTCCGAGCGGAATGCTTCAACATTGCCAATGTCACGAATTTCGCCGCGCCGAACAGTTCCTTCGGTTCGCCTGCCTTCGGCGTCATCTCGGCGACAGCCCTCAATGCGGCGCCGCGCCAGTTCCAGTTCGCTCTGAAGCTGCTCTTCTGAACGCATTGGACCGGACATGATCAATCGCAGGGAATTTCTGACGGCGGCCGGCGCATCACTGGCAGGATTGCCTGCACTGGCTGACGCGGACACGGGGAATCCCGTTGAGGTGAATCTCGACCGCGCCGCCGGCCCCTTCCCCCATTATTGGGAGGACACAGTCGGGTCCGATCGGACCGCCGTGGCGTTTCGCGAGCAGTGGCAGCAGGACCTGGCACGGGTTCACCGCTTGACCGGGGCCCGCTCTGTCCGTTGCCACGGACTGTTCAACGATGAGATGGGCGTCTGCGGCGGGATCGGCCCACACGGACTCCAGTTGAGTTTTCTCTATGTTTCGCAGATTTACGACAAGTTGCTAGAGCTGGGGGTCAGGCCCTTCGTCGAACTCAGTTTCATGCCGACGCCTCTCGCGACCAGCGGCAACAGCATCTTCTTCTACAAAGGCAACGTGTCGCCTCCGAAGAAGATGGAATATTGGGGCCAGTTGGTGCAGGCGTTCACGGAACACTGCGTGAAGCGCTACGGCATTCAGGAGGTATCGCAATGGCGCTTTGAATGTTGGAATGAACCGAATATCGCGTTTTGGGCGGGAACGCGCGACGAGTACTTCGAACTCTACCGGCAAACTGCCCTGGCGGTGAAGTCGATCAGTTCCCGCATTCCGGTCGGCGGTCCGGCAACAGCCCAGGTCGCGTGGATCCCGGAGTTCATCTCGTACTGTGTGAAGAGCGACGTTTCCCTCGACTTCCTCAGCACGCACATCTACGCGAACGATCCTCAAGAAGACATTTTCGGCAAGCCGAACGCACATCGCTACGAAGACGTGATCCCCTGCGCGCTGGCGCTGGCGCGCGATCGCATTGCTTCGTCCAAGCTGCCGAAGCTGCCCCTACTAATCACAGAATGGTCATCGCAGAGTCCTGCATTTATCGCGCAGACCATTCGAGACTGCGAAGGCATGGCGGAGTCGATGTCCTATTGGACCTTCAGCAATGTCTTCGAGGAATTCGGGCCCGCAACGCAGTTCTTTAATTCGACCTTCGGCATGATCGGCCACCGCGGAGTTGATAGGCCCTCGCTTCACGCATTTACGTTGCTTCATCGCATCGGCGATGTGAAGCTGGAGTCGTCTCGAGGTCCGGTGCTCGCGACCCGCCGCACCGACGAGTCCTGCGCGATTCTCGCATGGAATAATGTGCAGCACGAAGACGTAATGTCCTCTGCGCCGGCACGCGATGAGTTGTCCACGGCCCGCCGTGAAATGGAATGCGGGAAGCTGCTGCCGTTGAGGCTGAGATTCCGGCGTCAGCGCGAGGTCCGCGCGGCGCGGGTCACGATGATCGACATGTTGCGGGGCTCAGCTTTGCTGACATGGGAATCCATGGGGTGTCCTCCGTATCCGACCATTGAACAGATTGCAGGACTCCGGGAATCGGCGGCCCTTCCGGCCTCCCAGGAACGGCCGGTGATCGGGAATGAGCTCGCGCTGGAGTTGCAGCCTACAGGATCAGCCCTGATTGAACTCGAAAAGTGAGGAGAGGAGAATCGCATTGGCCGGAGCTTGGTGGATCGCTGCCTTCGCTGTCATCCTGGTCGGGCCCGCGCCGGCACAGGAGTGCCGTTCCCTTTCGGGCACTTGGCGAATGGAGCGGGAGAGCAGTCTTTTCGCCAGTATCAAAGCGCCCAGCGAACAGGCGGAAAACGAGATCGTAAAGATCACACAGGCCAGTGACCGCGTTCGGGAGGACTGGACCTTCGAAGGGACCGCGATCAAAGGGCGCGCTTCCTACTCGTTTGCCGTGGACGGGTCCGAGCAGCCGATCACCCGGGGCGAACAGAGCGTCCGAACGCCGATTTCGGTCAGGGCCGAGTGGCAGAACTGCACACTGATCGTTCATGAAAAGATGCTCGTACACAGCCTGGTGGTCGAGTTCAAGAACACCTATGTGCTGTCCGAACGGGGAAAGCGGCTGACAATCTTCCAGGAAGCGCACCGCGGGGTGATCGATTCAGAACGCCGGCTGGTATTTCAACGGGCAAAAGGACGGACAATGCAAAGCATGAAGATCGCTGAATTCGGTCTCGCCGCGATGGTGGCGCTGATGACGGCAGCCGCGTCGCCCCCTGGGCAAACTCCGCCGGTGGCCGGCGTGACGGGCGGTTTGATTCAGGGGGCGTTCGAGCCTTCATCCGCGAAGGGCGCCGTGTTCAAGGGCATTCCATTCGCTCAGCCGCCGGTCGGCGACCTGCGCTGGCGGGAACCTCAGCCGGTACGGCCATGGAAAGGAATTCGCGACGCGACCCGTTATGGAGCCGCCTGCGTACAGAATCCCATGGGGCTCGCAGTATTCCTTCAGCCGTTGGCGAAGCTTTACGGCGCGGCGTACGACGGACGGAAAGTCGCGATGTCGGAAGACTGCCTTTATTTGAACATGTGGACGCCGGAGTGGCCGCTGAAGAATCCCGTCCCGGTAATGGTCTGGATCCACGGCGGTTCGAACGTCATGGGCAGCGGCGCGGAGGCTTCCTATGATGGCGCGGCACTGGCGCGAAAGGGCGTCGTCGTTGTGACGATTAACTATCGCCTCGGCGCGCTGGCCTCCTTCGCACATCCGGAACTGACGCGCGAATCTCCGCATCACGCGTCGGGTAATTATGGGCTCCTCGACCAGATTGCGGCGCTCGAATGGGTCCAACGGAATATCGCCGCGTTCGGAGGGGATCCAAAACGCGTGACCGTCTTCGGTGAATCCGCGGGCGCCATCGACGCGGGCCTGTTGCTGTGTTCGCCGTTGGCGGCCGGCCTGTTACAACGAGCCATCATGGAGAGCGGGCCAGTGCTTAGCACGGCTCATCACCCGTCCTCACTGGAAGCAGGCGAGCGGTTCGGGGAATCGGTGGCGCGTTCTCTCGGAGCGGCAGATTTGAAGAAATTGCGCACGGCTCCGCCCGACGCCATTATTAGGGCCTACGCGGAGGTCGCGGCGCGCCAGACGGATCCGGGCTTCGTACTGGACGGCTGGTGCCTGCGCTCCGCTCCGGCCGACGTGTTCGCCCGGGGAGAACAATTGCCGGTGGACATGTTGATCGGCAACAATGGCCGCGAGATGAGCGCGTTCCGGGCGAAGGCCGGCAAAAGCGAAAGCAAATCCGTCGGAGACCCGGAGGCGCTCAAAAAGGCGGTGCGGATATTCTACGCCGGGGCGACGCCGGTCGTCATCGGCATGGTCCTCATCGACAGCGCACTGGGCCGGACTCAGGCGGTCGATCTTTGGCTCAACGAGGTCATTGCCGATTGCCCGGCGATGGCCATGGCGGCTCTTCAGGCCGAAACCGGGCATCAGGCCTATGTCTACCAGTTTCTCCGCTCGATCCCAGGCATGGGTGAGAAGACATTGGGGTCATTTCATGGGCTCGAAGTGCCGTACGTGTTCGGCGCGTTCCGGCAACCCGATTGGAGTTGGCTGCCTTTCGAGCCGGTGGACTTTGCGCTGGGAGAAACAATCCAGAAGTATTGGACCAATTTCGCGAAGACCGGAAATCCGAATGGAGCCGATCTGCCGCACTGGCCCAATTTCGTAGCCCGATCGCAAACTGCGATGCAATTCGGGAAACAGGGCGGCGTGTCGGCGAACAAACGGGCTCGGCCCACATTCTGTGAAGTGGCTCCGGGCCCGTTGAGAACCCGGCTGATCGAAAGCGGCGGAAAGACAAAATGAGGATTCGAACAATCCAGTACGTGCTGATCAGATAGCAGTGGCTGCCATGGCGGTTCCTTCGGCAGCGGCGGCAGGCGCGAGTTGCGAGAGCCTCGCCGCTTTGAAGCTGCCGGATACCAGCATCACGATCGCGCAGACCGTAGCTGCCGGCGCGTTCACGCAGCCCGTCGTGAGACTAGACTACTCGCGCTCCAGTTATGAGAAACTACCCGCGTTCTGTCGCGTGGCCGGCGTGGCGAAGCCGAGCGGCGACTCCGACATTCACTTCGAAGTATGGATGCCGGTTTCCGGATGGAACCGAAAGTTCGAGGGCGTCGGCAACGGAGGATTTGCCGGATCCATTCCGTATCCCTCGCTCGGCTTGAGCCTGTCGCTGAATTACGCCGTCGCGGGCACCGATACCGGACATGTCGGCATGGACGCGTCGTGGGCGCCGGGGCATCCGGAGAAAACGATCGACTTCGGGCACCGCGCGATTCATGAGACTGCGGTGAAAGCTAAGGCGATTTTAAGAGCCTTCTACGGTGCGGGCCCCGAGCGCTCGTATTTCGCCGGATGCTCCAATGGAGGCCGGCAGGCTTTGATGGAAGCGCAACGATATCCGGAGGATTACGATGGCATCATCGCCGGCGCACCCGCCAACTTCTGGACGCACAACTTCGCTAGCTTTATTTGGATCATGGACGCGTTAACGACACCCGGCGGCTATATTCCGATGGCCAAGCTTGGCACAATTCAATCTGCCACCGTGACCGCCTGCGACGCCGCGGATGGAGTTAAGGACGGTGTCATTGACGACCCGCGCAACTGCCATTTCGATCCGTCGATGCTGCTCTGCAAAGGGCCGGAGACCCTCGCCTGCCTGACCGGATCTCAATTGGCTGCCCTGCGGAAAATCTATAGCGGACCCAAGACTTCGCAGGGGAACCAGATTTCCCCCGGGTTATTTTCAGGCGCGGAGGCCGACCTGGGCGGATGGGGTGTGTGGATCACAGGTGTCGCTCCAACGTTGAGCGGACAGACCTATCTGGGCTCCCAGTTTTTCGGTTCCATGGTGCTGGAAAAGCCGTTCTGGAGTTACCTGGATTTCGATCTCGAGCGCGATGTACAACTCGCCGACAGGAAATGGGGCGGCGTTCTGAATGCAACCGATCCGAATCTGAAACCATTCTATGACCGCGGCGGAAAGCTTATCCTGTATCACGGATGGAACGATGCGGCCGTAGCGCCGGAGAGCAGCATTGAGTATTACCAAAGCGTGATCCAAACCATGGGGCGGGAGAACGCTGATCGCTTTGTGCGGCTTTTCATGGTCCCAGGCATGCAGCATTGCGCCGACGGGCCGGGCACCTGCTTCTTCGGGCAGGGGCTTCCGGGGGCACCGTATGACCCGGATCACGACGTGAACCTCGCGCTGGAACGCTGGGTCGAGAAGGGGATCGCTCCCGACGCGATCATCGCTTCGAAGCCGCTGGGAGGCAGCGCTAAACGCACGCGTCCGCTGTGCGCGTATCCGGGGGTCGCCCGATGGAAGGGCTCGGGCAGCACTGACGAAGCCGGCAATTTCGTCTGCAAGACACCCGACGTTCCAAAGTGAAGAGCCAAACTTGGCCTGACCGACAATTTGTCTCAGTTCGATAGAGAGTATCACTCTGTGCTTGGGCGCTTGGCAAGAGTAGACCAGTAGAGCTCGGCGGAGAAGTAATCCGGGCTGACACGCATTTCGATCACTTCGTCAATCACCGGCAGGAAATATGCCAACGAACGAATCGTGCCCAACGGCGGGGCATCGGCGGGACGCATCAGGCGGCGCGCCGCTGCCAGCACGAATGCGTTTTCGATCACGCTCACGGCCACGCCGCGTTGGTGGAGTTGTGCGGCCAGCATCTGGTCCGCACGGCGGACGGTTCCCATCGTACCCGGCGTTTTGCGATACGCTTCCAGAACCTGGCGAATGTACTCTTTCTGGCTGTGCCCATCGTCCACGATGCGACTCCTCAACTTTGGGCGGGCGCAGCGACGGCCCGTCAATGTGCACCGTGTGGCAGTAGTGCCGCAGACGGCTCTGCAGCGCTTCCACCATCGGACGATTGCCCAGAGAGTTGGGCCACTCGTCGTACACGAGATTGGTTGTAATGATGGTGGAATGTTGGCGGTAACGCTCCTCCATCAGCTTAAAGAAGATGTTGGACTGCTCCGGTTTCAGATTCAAGTACCCAAATTCGTCGATCAAAAGGACGTCGAGGCGGGCCAGACGCTTGAGCAACTGCCGCGTGGACCGATCCGCCAGCGAGGCATACATTTCGTCGAACAGATTCTGCGCGCGGACGAACTGGCAGCGATAGCCATTCTCCAGCGCCTTCAGCAACAGGCTGCAACCCAACCCGCTTTTGCCCCTTCCGGTTTCTCCGACCAGGACGATATTTTCCGCCTTGGCGATGAACTCCAACTCCGCAAAAACGCGAATCTGTTTGCGGTTCACGCCCGGTTGGCGGGCAAAAGGGAACGTCTCCA
>ODAK010004211.1_pt1 | contig 14775 bp, 12 predicted proteins | sample 1539591 | NCBI WGS metagenome assembly ODAK01 (sample SAMEA3539303, study PRJEB22396) | soil metagenome | biome: tundra; feature: field; material: soil | place: USA | collected 2010-05 | depth 0.15 m | reverse complement strand
TTGCCGGCTGGCGCTAAGAAGCCGATCGGCGGCACTGCACGTCATTATTTCGCCGAGCCTGATTCGGCGGGCAGACTATTGAGCCCTGATCGGGAATCCGCCTGGGCGTGAAACCGGGCGCTCGGGCGGAGCCACCCCCTTGTCTCTCACGGCATCCAGGGCACCATCGTTGGCGGCCCCTCCAGCGCGAATGGAATCTCGATCAGCCAGACGCCGCCGGATTCGAGCGCGCGGCGCACCATCGCCCCTAGCGCCCGCGGCTCTACCCGGGCGCTATTGACGCCGAACGCTTCGCCGAGCTTTACGAAATCCGGATTCACCAGGTCAGAGCCGATGCGCCGCCCGCGGAACATCCGGTCCTGATAAGTCCTGATCGCGCCGTAGGCGTTGTCGTTGAACAGCAGCACGATCAGGTCCAGTTTCTGTGCAACCGCGGTCGCCAACTCCTGCAGCGTGAACAGGAATCCGCCGTCGCCCGAGATCGCCACCACCGGCTGCCTGGGACAGGCGAGCTTGGCGCCGATTGCCGCCGGCAACGCGTAGCCGAGCGTCCCGAAGGTCCCTGGATGGATCAGCGTGCGCGGCTGGTAGGTCTGGAGTAGCAGCGGCATCCAGTAGCCGACGAGGGTGAGATCATCCACGAAGATGGTGTCGTCTGGCAGCGCCGCGCGCAGATCCTCGATCAGTTGCAGCACAGGGCCCGTGCGCTCGGCCATCCAGGCGCGCTTGCGCTGCCGAAAGCCCGCCACGTCGAACCAGCATTCCCGGTTCTTGCCGAGCGCAAGTGTTTCGGCCATTGAATTGAGCACCGCCGCCGCGTCGCCGACGATGCCGACCTCTACCGGCCGGCGCTGTCCGACGACGAGCGGATCCAGGTCCACCTGCACCATGCGCTTGGGGAAACGCGCGCCGAGGTTTGCGTCGGAGACGATGTCGATCCTGGAACCCACGACCAGCACGATATCGGCCTGCGCGAGCAGTTCGTCGTACACATTAAAGCGGCCCCAGCCGTCGCCGAGCGCAAGCGGATGCCGATCAGAGATCACGCCCCTGCCGAACACACTGGTCACGACCGGCGCGCCCAGCAACTCCGCCAGACGCGCGAGCGGCTGCGAACCCTCTGCGCTCGCCACACCACCGCCAGCGAAGATGAACGGGCGCTTGGCAGACCTGAGCGCTTCGGCCGCAAGGGCGATGCTCGCGGGATCGCCGCCCGGCCGGTTGAACTCTTCGCGTGCAAGCACCTCGACCCCGGCCTCGCCGCTCTGAACATCCAGCGGAACCTCGATGTACGCCGGCCGCGGACGCCGGCAGCGCATGGCGCGCATCGCCTCGCGCACCGCCCTCGGTATGGCGCTTGGCGTCGACACCCGTTCGGCGTAGCCGCACAAGGACCCGGCCACTCCGAGCGAGTTGGGCAGCTCGTGAAAGTGTTCCCCTTCGCGCCCGAGCTGAGCAAGGGCGTTCTGTCCGGCGAACATGAGCAGCGGTGTCGATTCCGAGTAGGCCATGCCCATCCCGGTCAGCGCGTTGGTGAGGCCCGGTCCCGGCACCACGAAGCAGGCCGCGATCTTGCCGGAGGCGCGCGCGTACCCCGCCGCCATGATCGAGGCGCCTTGCTCATGGCGCACCGTCACCACATGGATCGCCGGCTCGCCGTACGCCCCGTCGAACAACGGGGTGTTGTGCGTGCCGGTGATGCCGAAGACGTGCTCGATGCCTTCGGCCTTGAGTGCCGATATGACGGCTTGGCCGCCGGTCATGCGTTGCATGTGTTTCTCCTCCCTTCTTGTTTTGCCGTCTTGACCAATCATACCGGATTAGATCAGCTCGGGTCTCGGGGAGCAGGGAGAGCCGGCGCGCGTTCGAATGCCGGTCGCCGGCCTGCGCGCGACGCCGCTCCCTCAGAAAAAGTATCTTACCAACGCCTGCCACAGGCGCCGGTACGGCGACGCGCCGTAGGTGCTGCCGGGATCACCGGTATAGAGCTGCGATTGCACAGCGATATCCACGCGGGTCCAGTGGTAGCGCGCCTCCAGCCATTGCAGCCGGCTGTAGTCGACCGCGGCGTAGCGCACCATGGCGGTAAGATCGAGATGCTTGACCAGGGCGTCCTGCCAAACGGCGTAAACAAACACGTTGTCCTTGGTCGGCGGATCCTGGATGTTCGTAACGAAGCTGCGATACAGCCCATAGGCCGCCGGTGGGCCGTGCCGCAGCGCATTCCAACCGGCCTGGTCCAGCCCGGCGCCGTTGTATTCGTATTCGGCCGTGAGCGAAACGTTGCCCGGCGTCGTGTAGGTCAGCCCGGTGGACAGGCGGGAACGAAACGCCGTATCGTCCGGGCGCGTCAGCGCCTGCGCCTCGAGCGAGGCCGCGCGCCCGCCCGACCATTCGACATAAGCCACCGTGGCATCGTTCGGCAAGGCAGTCAGGTTGAGGCCCAGTTGCGGCGACTGTCCGGCACCGCCGGATAGCAGCCATTGCGGATTGAGCGCATCGGACAGTTTCTCGCTCAGGCCGACCAGCCAGCGGGCGCGCTGGTTCGTCCCACCCCAGTCGGGATTGAAGGTAGTGCCGCTGGGCTGATCGGCGAGCTTCGGAGAATAAAGCGCGGTGAGCGATCCCCCGGTCCATAGCGCCTGGCCGCGCAACATCGCGCTGCCGAGGCGATTTTCGCGCAAGCTGGCGGGGTCGATCGAGACTACCGAACGCAGCGCCCCGGCGCGAAAATAGTCGGTCGGGTTGTAACCCATGGCAACACCGTTGCGCGCGTTGATGCGCCCCAGATCGGCGATGCGGTCCGGCTCCGCGTGCCAACTCAGATAGGCCTCTTTCAGCGTGTTGATATCGTGATTGCCGCCGACCCCGTCCATCCGGTTCATGTCCAGGCGGTCGGCGAATACGGCGCGCCAGCCGGGGGCGAAGGTTTTGTCGAATTTGGCATCGATCGACAGGCGCGCGCCGTGCGCGGCCAAACCGGGCCCCTGCGGCCGCCACTCGCTTGCGGCCGCTTCTACGAACGCACGCCAGTCGCTGCTCTGCTCGGCCGTCATCGAGGACTTGTCGGCAAGCAACAGCGCTGCCGCGTCTTCGTCGTCGGCGAGAGCCGGCGCCGTCGCCGCCAGCAGGAGCAGGAACAGGACGCGCACGCTCTACTCGGGTTTGAAGCGCGGCAGGTAGTCGCGCTGCAGCCAAACCTCCGGGACATCGCGCCAGGCGTAGTCGCTGTAGCGCATCACCGTCACCCAGTTCGGGTCGAGCCCATCGATGATCACGGTTTCGGTCGGCCGTTCCACGCCCAACTGCGGCTGGAAGCGCCGGTAGTAGGCGGTCTTCAGAAGTTGCCCGCTCTCGGTATAGAAACGCGCCTTGACCGGCCGGCTGTTGGAGGTGTCGAGCCACATTTCGATATGGTGATAGGTCACATCCGCGGACACGGCGGCCAGCGCCAGCTTGTAACAGCGCCGGGTTTGGCGATCGCCATCGACAACGCTCTCCTCGGCCGCCATTTGCGCCTGGTAGTCCTTGGCCAGGTTGACCGTGACCACGTCGCCGTTGGAGGCCTGGCCGAGCAGGCGCTGCTGCGGCGAGAGGCGAATGCTGGCCTTGCTCGCCGGGTCGAAGAACCACAGGTCGTTGCCGTTCTTGAGCATCAGCTTGTTGGCGTCGCGCGCCGGGGCGACAAAGCGGATCAGGCTGCGGAACTGCCCGCTGTTGGTGTCGGCCTTCGAGTAGACGGTGAGCGTATTGCTGTCGACCTGCTTGGCGTTGCGGTATTCCACCAGCACCACGGTGAGCGCGAACGGCTTGTCCGGGTTGCGGACTGCATCGCTCGCGGCAAGGATCGCCTGCGCGCTGGGCGCCGCGCCGGCGACGCCCGCCGACGCGATCAAGGATGCACACGCAATCAATCGAGCAAACTTCATGCAGAACCCCTCGTTCCTAGACATGCCTGAGCGCATCGACGATGAGCATGCGCGCCGCGCGGCGGGCCGGCCACCAGGCCGAGATGACCGCGACCAGCGCGAGCAGGGCGGCGGTGCCGAGCATCATTTTCGTTTCCCCCCATACGCGCACGGTCAGCGGCACGGGATCGACCTGGCCCGGCGGCAGCCAGGTGAGGCCGGCGTGGTTCACCAACCAGGCCACGACGAGCGCCGCGACCACGCCCGCCGCCGCCCCGATCACGCCCAGCACCAGGGCCTCGCTCATGAACAGCCGGCGGATGCCCGCACGGCGCAGGCCCATCGCGCGCAGCGTGCCGATTTCCGCGGTGCGCTCCATCACCGCCATGCTCATGGTGTTGCCGACGGTGAACAGCACGATGGCGCCGATCAGCACGGCCATGAAGCCGAAGATCGCCGCGAACATGCCGACCGCCTGGCCGTAGAACGGATTGAGCGCTTCGAAATCCTGCACTTCGAGCGGATCGCCTTTGAGCGTCGTCGCGAGGACTTCGGCAAGCCGCGCCTTCGCCGCCGGGATCTGGCTGGTGTGCGCGAGCTGCAGGACCACCGCCGTGGCCTGCGGCTTTTCGCTGCCGTAGAGCAGCCGCTGCGCCTGCACGAGGTGCATGCCGACGAACATGTCGTCGAATTCCTTGAAACCCTGGCGCTCGGCCTTGACCACGTGCAGCGAGGCGACATTGGGCGCGCCGTGTACGTTGGCTGCGAGGAGCTCGATGCGGGCTTCATCGCGCGGCGCCACCGGCCGCGCCTCCAGCGCCGCGAGCGCAGTGACGTCCTCCGGCGCCGCCGCGCCGGAAGGCGCCTCGGCCTTCTTGTGGCCGGTACAGTTTTCCACCTTCAGCGGCTCGCACAATTCAAGCACGCGCGCCACGCCGTTGCCGATGACCACGGCGTCGTCCGCGGTTCCGGTCAGCGCAGTATCGGGCAGGTTGATCGGCAGGCCGTAGTCGTTCCAGTGGCGCATGCGGTTGCGGTCGGCGACGACCAGTCCGGAGCCGATGATGGTGCGCGACACGCTTGCGGCGAAATTGCCGGCGATGCCGCCGAGCGAAATCGACGGCGTCGCCACCGCCAGCATCGGCGCGAGCACGGGATCGTGCGACACCACCTCGATCACATGCTGGTAGTCGGCGATGCCGTAGGCGGCGGGGTTGCCGCTGCCGTAGAGGAAATAGTCCTTGCGTTGGATCTGCAGGTGGCCGCCGCGCATGACGTAGCTGGTCTGCAGGCTGAGCACGATGTTGCGCGCGTAGCCGCCGAAGACGAGGATGGTGACCGCGCCGATGACCATGGCGAGGAGCGTGGTGAGCGAGCGGCGGCGGTTGCGCAGCAGGTTGCGCAGGGCGAGCGACAGGGTTCTCATAGCGCCGCCTCCATCAGTTCGCTCGCGGTGCAAACATCGCGCTGTCGGCGGCAGGCGGCAATCGCGGCCGGTCGCATCCCCGCTTCGCGGGGCCCCTGCTCCCTGCTCATGCCGCCCCCTCAGCCGGCAGCGCGCGCCGCACGATGTTTTCGATGCGCCCGTCGCGGATCATCACGGCGTCGTCCGCCTCGGCCATCACCTTGGGATCGTGCGAGGAAAACACGAAGGACACATGGTGTTCGCGCTGCATGTCGCGCATCAGCGAAATAATGGCCGCGCCGGTGTGGCTGTCCAGGTTCGCAGTCGGTTCGTCGGCAAGCACCAGTTTCGGCGACGGTGCGAGCGCGCGCGCGATGGCGACGCGCTGGCGCTGCCCGCCGGAGAGCTGCCCCGGAATATTGCGCGCCTTGTCGGCGATGCCGACCGCCTCGAGCAGGGCCGTGACCCGGCGCTTGCGCTCGGCCGCAGGCATGCGCGAGAGCAGCAGCGGGTATTCCACGTTCTCCTCGACGGTCAGCACCGGGAGGAGATTGAAGTTCTGAAAAATGAAACCGAGGTGGCGCGCGCGGAAATCGGACAGCGCATCGTCGGACAACTTTTGCACCGCCTCGCCGGCGACGATGATTTCGCCGCTGTCGGGCTGGTCGATGCAGCCGATCAGGTTGAGCAGCGTGGTCTTGCCGCTGCCCGACGGGCCGGATATTACGGTAAAGCAGTTGGGGCGGATTTCCAGGTCGATGTCGACCAGCGCCGGAACGTCAACCGCATCGAGGTGATAGGTCTTGCCGATCTGATTCAAGGTGACGACATTCATCCTGGCCTCGGGTATTTGAATTTTTTGTTTTGGCATTGCCGCATCCTAAGTGACTGGCTCGCCGCGGGCAAGCGCAATGCGACGGGACAGCTGGATTCGGGCGCCAAGCGCCCCCTGCCGGCGCGAACCGCGGCGACCGGCTGCCGTCTAGCCGTAGTTGATTTCGTCCGCCGCGTCGGCCTCGGGAGCATCGGCCGCGTAATTGCGCTCGCCGCGCGCTGAGGCCGCCTCGCGGTACCACTCGTGCGCGACGATGGACGCCATGACCTCGTTGGTGCCGGTCCAGATGGACGCGAGCCGGATATCGCGATAGATGCGCTCCAGCGGCAATACGTTGGTGTAACCGATGCCGCCCACGACCTGCATCGAATTGTGCACCACTTTCTGGCACGACTCGGTGACGAATTTCTTGGTTTCGGAGACCATGCGCCGCACCCGGTTCATCTCCATTCCGCCGTCCACCGCGCGCGCGGTGGCAAAAACCAGAGACCGGCAGGCGTCGAGCAGCATCGCCCCCTCGGCCACCTGAAAACTCACACCCTGGAATCGGTTGATGGTTTCGCCGAAGGCTTTGCGCTTCGAACTATAGCGAGTAGCAATGTCCAGCGCGGAACGCGCGGGGCCAATGGTCATGGCGGCGGTTCCAAGGCGCTCCGGGATCATCATGGTGGTGAACACCGGGTAGGCGCCGTTGACTGCGCCGATCACGTTCTCCCGCGGAATCCTCACGTCCTTGAACGCGAGCCGGCCGGTGCCGCCGCCGCGGCACCCCATCAGGCCATAGAGGTATTTGACTTCCACGCCGGGGCCGCGATCGACGATGAAGCAGGTGATGCGCTTCTGCGGCGCGGCAGCGGGGTCCGGGTCGGTGCGGGCATAGACCAGAAAGTAGTCGGCGCCTTCGGCCCCGACGATGAAGCGCTTCTGGCCGTTCAGCAGGAAGTGATCGCCCTTGTCTTCCGCCGTCGAAGTGGCGCCGAAGAAGTCGGACCCGCCGCGCGGTTCGGTGAGGCATTCGGCGGCGAAGATGTCGCCGCGGAGCAGAGGCCGGACGTAACGCTCCTTCTGCTCATCGGTGCCATGCAGGACGATCGCATCGCACACCAGATCCGCGCCCACGCCGAAGACACAGGCGAGTTCGTAGCTGAGGCTGCCGATCTCCTCGCTGACCGCGCAGGAGGCCACCCAGTCCAATCCTTTGCCGCCCCACTTCAGCGGTTGGCGCGCGCCAAGGAGGTTGCGGCGACCGGCCTCCCGCAGCCACTCTTTCGGGAAACGCAATTTTTCATCGTCCATGTCCAGGATCAGTTGACGCGGCGTCGAATTCACGAAATCGCGCGCCGCATCCCGGACGCGGCGTTGTTCTTCGTTCAGCAGATGGTCGAACATGGCGTCCCCTTCGCTAGCGATGGTATTTACAAGGGGGCTATGCCCCCTTGTAAATCCCCCAAGTTAGAGGAAGCTCTGATTGTGTCACAGACTTAATCAGAGCTTCCCTAGGTTAAAGTCGGTCTTCGGCCAGTATAAATCCATTCGCGCGCCGGCACGCCCGGCATGCGGTACTTTGCCGCACGATGTTTGATTTGGCGCAATGACAAGCAAGGACAGAGGGGTAACGTGGACCGAAAGGCCGGCGTTGCCCCTTATTCATTGCTACCGAGGCAAACGTGCTCAAAACTACTCCGCTCAACGCCGCCCACCGTGCCCTGGGTGCGCGCATGGTCGATTTCGGCGGCTGGGACATGCCGGTCAACTACGGCTCGCAGATCGAGGAACATCACGCGGTGCGGCGCGACGCCGGGATGTTCGATGTCTCGCATATGCTGGCGCTTGACCTGCATGGCGCAGGCGTGCGCGATTTTCTGCGCCGTGCATTGGCCAACAACACGGACAAGCTGCGCGAACCGGGCCGCGCGCTCTATTCCTGCATGCTCAACGAGCAAGGCGGCGTCATCGACGACCTGATTGTGTATTTTCTCACCGACGAATTCTTCCGCCTGGTGGTGAACGCGGGCGGGGCGCAGAAGGACCTCGCCTGGTTCGAGTCGCTCAAGGAACGCTTTTCTGCCGCAATAGAACTGCGGCCGCGGCGCGATCTCGCCATGATCGCGGTGCAGGGCCCTAACGCGCGCGAGCGGGTATGGCAGGTGCTGCCGGAAACGCGCGCGGCCACCGAATCGATGCGGTCCTTTCAGGGCGTGCAGCAGGGCGAGTTGATGTTGGCGCGCACCGGCTATACCGGGGAAGACGGTTTCGAACTCATGCTGCCGGCTGCTCGCGCCGAGGCGTTGTGGCGGCAATTCATCGGCTGCGGCGTGAAACCCTGCGGCCTGGGCGCGCGCGACACGCTGCGCCTGGAAGCGGGGATGAATCTGTGGGGCCAGGACATGGACGAGAGCGTGTCGCCTTTGGACGCGGGACTCGCGTGGACGGTCGACCTGGAGGGCGCGCGCGATTTCGTCGGCAAGGCGGCGCTGTTCGCGCAGCCGCAGAGCCGGCAGCGGGTGGGACTGGTGCTCGCCGAACAGGGCGGCGTCCTTCGCGGTCACCAGAAAGTGGCCACGTTGCAAGGAGAGGGCGAGGTCACCAGCGGCACGTTCTCGCCGACTCTGGACCGTTCGATCGCGCTGGCCCGCATTCCGCTGGGCGTGGAGCTTGGCACGCTGGTGCGAGTGGCCGTGCGCGACAAACGGCTCGCGGCGAGGGTGGTGAAGCCGCCTTTCGTACGCAACGGCAGAATCTTGGTCAATCAAGGGTGAAAGAAAAATCATGAAAACGCCGGAACACCTGAAGTACACGCAAACGCATGAATGGGTCCGCAGCGAAGCCGACGGCACGCTCGCGGTGGGGATCACGGACCACGCGCAGGAAGTGCTGGGCGACATCGTGTTTCTGGAATTGCCGCCCATCGGGAAAGAATTTGCGCAGGGCGAAGCGTGTGCGGTGATCGAATCGGTGAAAGCCGCGTCCGACATCAATATGCCCGCGGCAGGGGTCGTGGTCGCGGTCAACGACACGCTGGCGAAATCGCCGGAGCAGGTCAACGCCGATGCCTACGGCGCGTGGATGTTCAGGTTCAAGCCCGACAACGCGGCCGACATCGGCAGACTGATGGATGCCGCCGCTTACGCCGGCCACGCGGCAAAATAGGAGGCTGCCATGCAAGATGCACTCACGCGGGCCGCGGCGGCGACGCCGCGCGCATCGCTGGCCGAGCTGGAGCAGCGCGACGCATTCGCGCGGCGCCACATCGGCCCGGATGCTGCGGAGCAGGCGGCCATGCTGTCCGACCTCGGCTACGCCACGCGCGCTGCCTTGATCGACGCCGTTGTCCCCGCCGGGATACGCAATCCGCAGGCGCTGGAAATAGGGGATGCCCGCAGTGAAGCCGGCGCGCTCGCCGAACTCAGGGAAATTGCCGCGCAAAACCGGGTACTGCGCTCGTTCATCGGTCAAGGCTATTACGACACCGAGCTGCCCGGCGTGATCCTGCGCAACCTGCTCGAGAGTCCCGCCTGGTACACGGCTTACACGCCCTACCAGCCGGAAATCTCGCAGGGCCGGCTGGAAGCGCTGATCATTTTCCAGACCATGGTCTGCGATCTCACCGGCATGGCGATCGCCAATGCGTCCATGCTCGACGAAGCCACGGCCGCGGCTGAAGCGATGACGCTGTGCCGGCGCAGTGCAAAGCCTTCGAGCCAGGCGTTCTATGTCGCCGACTCGGTGCTGCCGCAGACCCTGGCCGTGGTGCGCACGCGCGCCGAGGCGCTTTCGATCGAGGTGAAGACGGGGCCGGCCGCGGTTGCGGCGGCGACGGACTGTTTCGGCGTGCTGCTGCAATATCCCGCCGCAAACGGTGATGTGGACGACTATCGCAGCCTGGTGCAGGCGGTGCATGCCCGGGGCGGCCTGGTCGTGGTCGCCGCCGACCTGCTCGCGCTCACGCTGCTCGCGCCGCCGGGAGAGTGGGGCGCCGATGTGGTGGTGGGCTCGGCGCAGCGCTTCGGTGTGCCGCTCGCGTTCGGCGGGCCGCACGCGGCCTACTTCGCGACCAGGGACGAGCTCAAGCGCAATATGCCCGGGCGTCTGGTCGGCGTAACGGTCGATAGCCAGGGCGATCCGGCTTACCGGCTCGCGCTGCAGACGCGCGAGCAGCACATAAGGCGGGAGAAGGCGACCAGCAACATCTGCACGGCGCAGGTGCTGCTGGCCGTGATCGCGGGCATGTATGCGGTTTATCACGGGCCGCGCGGATTGACCCGTATCGCCCTGCGCGTCCATCGCCTGACCGGCGTGCTCGCCGCGGGTCTGAAGCAAATGGGTGCAGTCATCGACAACGCATCCTGGTTCGACACGCTCACCGTTTTTGCGGCGGCGGGCGCGGCGGCGACACACGCCAGGGCGGAAGCCCTGGGCGTCAATCTGCGCCGGATCGACGACGGCCGAGTCGGCGTTTCGCTCGACGAAACCAGCACGCGCGCGGAGGTCGAGCTGTTGTGGCGGATTCTCGCTCCTGCAGGAGCCGCGGCGCCCGATTTCGATGCGATCGAGCAGGGCGTGGGAGAGGCCTATCGGCCGTGCCTCCGGCGCAGCAGCGCGTTTCTCGCGCATCCGGTATTCAACCGGCACCACTCCGAAACCGCGATGCTGCGCTATCTGAGGCAGCTTGCAGACCGGGACCTGGCGCTCGACCGGACCATGATCCCGCTGGGGTCCTGCACCATGAAGCTGAACGCGACGAGCGAGATGATGCCCATCGGCTGGCCCGAGTTCGCGCGCATACATCCGTTTGCGCCGGCGGCGCAGACCGCGGGTTATAGCAAGCTGATCTCTGACTTGGAACGCATGTTGTGCGCGATTACCGGCTATGCGGCGGTATCGCTGCAGCCCAACGCCGGATCGCAGGGCGAGTACGCCGGCTTGCTCGTGATCCGCGCCTGGCACCGGTCGCGCGGCGAGGGCCAGCGCAGCGTGTGCCTCATTCCGGCATCGGCGCACGGCACCAATCCGGCTTCCGCACATATGGCCGGCATGCAGGTGGTGGTCGTCGCCTGCGATGCCGGCGGCAATGTCGATCTCGCCGATCTGCGCGCCAAGGCGGAGCAGTTCAGTTCCAATTTGGCCGCCATCATGGTGACCTACCCTTCCACCCACGGCGTATTCGAGGCAGGCATCGGCGAAATCTGCGACATCGTGCATGGCCACGGCGGCCAGGTATACATCGACGGCGCCAACCTCAACGCCATGGCCGGCCTGTGCGCGCCGGGACGTATCGGCGGCGATCTGTCGCATCTGAATCTGCATAAAACTTTCGGCATTCCGCACGGCGGCGGCGGGCCGGGCGTGGGGCCTTTGGCGGTGGCGGCGCATCTCGCTCCCTTTTTGCCAGGGCATAGCGAGATGAGGAGCGGCGCGCGCAACATCGGCGCGGTGGCGGCCGCGCCTTACGGCAGCGCCGGGATCCTGCCGATCTCGTGGATGTACATCACCCTGCTCGGGCGCGAAGGCCTCTCCGCGGCGAGCGAAGTGGCGATTCTGAATGCAAACTACATCGCCAGGCGCCTGGCGCCGCACTATCCGGTGCTCTACAGCGGGCCGGGCGGATGGGTCGCGCACGAGTGCATCCTCGATCTGCGGCCGCTGAAGGAGGCGAGCGGCATCGGCGTCGAAGATGTGACGAAGCGGCTCATCGACTATGGTTTTCACGCGCCCACCATGTCGTTCCCGGTTCCGGGCACGTTGATGGTGGAGCCGACCGAAAGCGAATCCAAGGCCGAACTCGATCGCTTCATCGATGCCATGATCGCCATACGCACAGAAATCCGCGCGGTGGAGGAGGACCGGCTGGATCGCAACGACAACCCGCTCAAGCATGCGCCGCATACGGCTGCCATGGTGTCCGCGGACGAGTGGCGGCACGCCTATTCGCGCGAGCTCGCGGCGTATCCCGTTCCGGGATTGCGCGCGCACAAGTACTGGCCGCCGGTGGGGCGAGCCGACAACGCGTATGGAGATCGCAACCTGTTCTGCACCTGTTTGCCGGAGCGGAGTTGTTAAAGGCCATGCCGGCCTGCTGTCCCTGGCGTAAGCGAGGATAATAGGCGCACGCACTGCATGCGGGCGATTTCTGGGGGGAGGACTTCCGATGACAGCGATACTGGGCGGCGGCGCGTACCGCTACCGCGTGATGGAGGACTGGGCGAAGCTGCCCGAGCGGTGGGAGCTCAAGGACGTCGCCGCGGTCGCGGTGGATAGCAAGGACCGTGTCTACGTGTTCAACCGCGGCGAGCATCCGATGATCGTGTTCGACCGCGACGGGACCTTCCTGCGCTCCTGGGGCGAGGGAACGTTCACGCGAGCCCACGGACTGCACATCGACGCGAACGACATTCTCTACTGCACCGACGACGGCGGCCACTTCGTCCGCAAGTGCACCACCGAGGGCAAGGTGCTGCTGGAGATCGGCGTTCCCGGCAAGGCCGCGCCTTACATGAGCGGCGCACCGTTCCACCGCTGCACGCATACGGCCCTCTCGCCAAAGGGCGAGATCTACGTGAGCGACGGCTACGGCAACGCGCGCGTGCACAAGTTCTCGCCGGACGGAAAGCTGCTCCTGTCCTGGGGCGAACCGGGCACCGATCCTGGCCAGTTCAACATCGCGCACAACATCGCCACGGACGCGCAAGGCTGGGTGTACGTCGCCGACCGCGAGAACCACCGCGTTCAGGTGTTCGACGGAAACGGAAAATACGAAACGCAGTGGGTCAACATGCACCGGCCCTGCGGCCTCTACTGCTGCCGCGGAACAAAACCGCAGTTCATCATCGGCGAGCTCGGCCCGTCGATGGCGGTGAACCGAAACCACCCGAACATCGGTCCGCGCCTCTCCATCGTCGACGGCGAAGGCAAAGTCGTCGCGCGGCTTGGCGGCGAGGCGGGGCCGGGCCTGGAGACCGGGAAGTTCGTCGCGCCGCACGGGCTCGCGGTCGACTCGCGCGGCGACATCTACGTCGGTGAAGTGAGCTACACCGAGTATCCGCGCCTGTTTCCGGACCAAACGGTGCCGTGGCGCATGCGTTCGCTGCAGAAGCTGCAAAAATTGAACTGAAGTTTGTGCGTCCTGGTTTTCGTCAGCCGAAAATAATCGCCACACCGTGCGCCTCTGCCGCGCCGACGGCAACCGAGCCGTCGGGCATACGCGCGGGATGCAGACCTCCCGCGCGTAGGGTTCTCTCCGCCGTATCGCGACTGGTGACACGGATGAATAGCGCCGCCATGCTCGGTTGGCGGCGCTCGCTGATGCAGACGCCCGGGAGCCTTTTCGCCAACGCTCTTTCGCTGACCACGGCGATGGGTGTGTCGCCGGTGTCGACCAGCAAGCCTTCGGTTATGGTCTTCGCCTTGACGTCAAATAAGCGTTCGTAAGCCGCCGCAGTCGCAGCTACGTCATTGCTGACGATGGCCAGCGCCGCCAGACCGTTTGCCGTATTCGCATGCACTTGATACTCAGGCCGCCAAACTACATCGCGGGTGAAATGCTGACACAGGAACATCCGCCCGCCCGGGGTTTGCTCCAGGCCGAGCGCGGTGATGCGAAACGATGCGTTCTTCGTGCCCTCTGGCAGGTGCACCGGGCGTGAGAAATCGACCGGCTCGAAAGGGGCAAGCCCCGTCGCGGCAAGTTCGCCATAAGCGCCGAGCGTGTCGTCGGTCTTGAGCGCGATCGCAGCCAGGCCGTCACCGACGCGCGCAAAGTCGTAGTAGTACTCGCGGCCCGGCAGACGTTGCGGCACCATCAGCAACTCCAAATAATCCTGACCGAACATGACGCAGTGATTCTGTGCCCCCAGCGTATTGTAGCCGCGGGGAGTGAGGGTGAAGCCCATGCGCGTGAACGCTTGTTTAGGCGTATCCAGTTCGCGCACTATGATGACTGTGTGGTCAATGCCCTTGATGTGTTCTCTCATTGTTGTTCTCTCGTTTTGCGGACGCGCCATGCTAATGGCGTTGGCGCCCTTGGTTCAGCCTCAAACCCCATTGGACAATGCCTACCGTATTTGCTAGGCTGAAAATAATATAGCACTGTTAGCCACGGTCAAGGTCAGCGGGTCAAAGCTGTCAGTGGGTCAAAACCAAACGGAGGCGAATTTGCAACTAGCTCGAATCAAGGGGCATGGAGGTACGCCCGTAGCGGCGGCGTGGATAGATGGCAGCGTTATCGAACTTCCGGTGTCGCACGATGCCGCGTTTGCCGATCTGGGCACGCTAATGGCGGCTGGCGAAGCTTCGCTGCGCCGCGCCCGGGACTATGCACAGCAGGCAATCGCATCCGGCAAGGGCCTTCAAGCGAGCCGCGTGCAGTTCCTCTCACCCACCACCCCCATGGTTTTTCTCGGTCTTGGCTATAATTACAGGGCGTTGGCACAGTACGAGGGGCTGCCGTTCAACAAGCACCCCGAGCTGTTCGCGAAACTGCCCGGCTGTGCCGTGGGGCACGACCACCCGATCTTCGTCCCGAAGGTTGTCGACAAAATCGACTACGAGGCCGAGCTTGCCGTGGTGATCGGACGCACCGCCAGGCGTGTCAAGGCGAAAGACGCCCTCGGCTTCGTCGGCGGCTACAC
>ODAK010004210.1_pt1 | contig 14778 bp, 14 predicted proteins | sample 1539591 | NCBI WGS metagenome assembly ODAK01 (sample SAMEA3539303, study PRJEB22396) | soil metagenome | biome: tundra; feature: field; material: soil | place: USA | collected 2010-05 | depth 0.15 m | reverse complement strand
GCCGCAGAAGCAGGTGACGGTGCCGGTATTGGCGCTACGACGGCACACGGCGCCGAGCGTGTGGCCGGTGCAGCCGCAACGCGCGGCGGCGTGCTCTCCCCCGAACAGATACTCAACGTTCGTGGGAGCGGCGAGGTGTGGTCGCAAGCCGATGGAGCGACCGTGCGGATTCTGCAGAACGGCGCCGGCCGGTACGACGTCGTAGTCGACGGCGATCGAGGCTTGATTACGACATTCAGCAACCTCTCCCAGAAGTCATTCGACCGCCTGGCCGGCAACTACGGATGGACTCCATGACCCCAGTTGTGTCCATGTGCTGCTTTTGCGGACGGCCGCTTGAGGCCGCTCGAACAACGACGCTCGTGGTCTATCCGCCGACCGAACCTGATGAATCGCAAGCGCTCTACTGCCACGGGAAGTGCCTCGTTCAACGTCTACGACCCGACGTTCCGCACCATCCGATACTGGACGACGAGTAGGCGAGTATGCGACGGCTCGTTGCTCTGATCCTCTTCCTGCTCACGGCGCTTGCTGTCGGGTGCGGATCTCAGCTCGCAGCAGCCGGGCCGATCGGGACTTTCAGCCGTGGCTATTCGGGGGTTGCCGCGCCGGGCTACGTCTACGACGTCGCCCTCAAGCAGTCGATCCAGACCGTTGGCATCGCTGAAGACTCGCCCCCGCCGGCACCGCCTCCGACGTCGACACGAGGAGGCGCGCTTCCGCGCATTCACTTTCACGCTGTTGCCGCAGAAGCAGGTGACGGTGCCGGTATTGGCGCTACGACGGCACACGGCGCCGAGCGTGTGGCCGGTGCAGCCGCAACGCGCGGCGGCGTGCTCTCCCCCGAACAGATACTCAACGTTCGTGGGAGCGGCGAGGTGTGGTCGCAAGCCGATGGAGCGACCGTGCGGATTCTGCAGAACGGCGCCGGCCGGTACGACGTCGTAGTCGACGGCGATCGAGGCTTGATTACGACATTCAGCAACCTCTCCCAGAAGTCATTCGACCGCCTGGCCGGCAACTACGGATGGACTCCATGACCCCAGTTGTGTCCATGTGCTGCTTTTGCGGACGGCCGCTTGAGGCCGCTCGAACAACGACGCTCGTGGTCTATCCGCCGACCGAACCTGATGAATCGCAAGCGCTCTACTGCCACGGGAAGTGCCTCGTTCAACGTCTACGACCCGACGTTCCGCACCATCCGATACTGGACGACGAGTAGGCGAGTATGCGACGGCTCGTTGCTCTGATCCTCTTCCTGCTCACGGCGCTTGCTGTCGGGTGCGGATCTCAGCTCGCAGCAGCCGGGCCGATCGGGACTTTCAGCCGTGGCTATTCGGGGGTTGCCGCGCCGGGCTACGTCTACGACGTCGCCCTCAAGCAGTCGATCCAGACCGTTGGCATCGCTGAAGACTCGCCCCCGCCGGCACCGCCTCCGACGTCGACACGAGGAGGCGCGCTTCCGCGCATTCACTTTCACGCTGTTGCCGCAGAAGCAGGAGCCGGTTCGGGCGATGGCATTGTGCTTGGTTTGAGGAATCAGGGTTTGGAGCAAACCGCGACGAAGGTTGGTGGCCGGACGCTGCTCAATGACAGCGACTGGCAAGCGACGTTGCAGAAGGCGATCGCCAATCCTTCGACAAAGTTCACCGTCAGTCTGGACGGCATGTCTGGCAGTTCGACCTACGGCCAGATCATGTCGGCCGCGCAACGTGGTGCGGCTGGTGTCGGTGGTTACACCGACTGGGAGATGGCGCAGCTCTATGGAGCGGGTCGACTTCCCGGCGTGACGTTCGTTCGTGGTGGCGCCGTTGTCCCGAATCCGTTTGGGTGATCCGCGATGACAGTCGAGATTGACAGCCGCGATCGGGTCTTCCAGCTGTGGGCATACACGGTCGGCATGGGTCGTTTGCTCCTGCGAAGTACTAAGAGCGATCAGTTCGGTACGCGTGTTGACGTGCTGTTTCAGAATGTGCAGGCGTTGCAGCTTCCTTCGCTGTTGTCTGGCCTCGTGGTATCGGCAGCGGACGCTGCTGTGAGCGAGAACATCACGAGGAACACAGGCCTGCTGCCCGATCACGAGCACAGGTTCTTTTCGGTGGTGGGCTCGAACTTCAACGGCTACGTCGTGGCGGGCGTTGTCGTGAGTTGTGAAGATGACCGCGAATATTTTGAGCCGAGCGACGTCTGGCCGAGTGGCCCTGGGCAGCTGAGCTGATGCTGTGCTGCCAACAATCGCCTACCGGCGGTGGCGGTGCCACCAGTGGTCGTCGTCGTTGTTGGCGTCGTCGGCGGCGGGGATGATGGTGGCGAGGTCGTCTTCGACGTCGAGGTGGTAGTGGGCGGCGAGTTGGGCGAGGTGGATGCCGACGACGCCGCGTAGTTCGCCGAGGGCGGTGTCGAAGCGCCAGCCGGGGGTGCCGTTGTGATGGTTGGGCGTCCACAAGAAGCCGTTGTCGTTGTTGACGTCGCGGGCGGTGTCGAGGAATTTGCGGCATGCGGTGCGCATGCCGGTGAGGCTTCCGGTGAGCGGTTCGTGGGCGCCGTCGAGGTTGCCGAGTTCTTCGGTGAGGGTCCGGCGGATCTCGATGACGGAGTCGACGCAGTGCCCTGGGCTTTCGAGTTCGCTGGGGTTGAACAACACCCGGCGGTCTTCGAGGAAGCGGACCACCCGCCGGGCGACGGTGACTTCGGCGGTGGCCGCCTGCCATTGCACCCCGCCGAGCGGGGTGGAAAACCCGGTCAGTCGCTTCGCGATCTCGCTGGGTCGCATCTATGAGGCCCAGCGTTTGGCTTCGTGTTTGAGTAGGACGGCTTCAATGAGTTGTTTGACCATGGTGCGTTCGTCGTCATCGAGGCGGCTGGTGGCTTCGAACGCGAGGCGCAGGTCGTCATCTGGACCGCGCTCTGCCTCGTCGAAGACCAGCGCATCTGTGCTTACCGATAGGGCGATCGCGAGGTTGCGCAGGGCGTCGAGGTTGGGTTGGGAGTCGCCGGCTTCATAGCGGCGGACTTGGGAGACGTGCAGACCGACGCGGTCGGCGAGGGCCTGTTGGGTGAGGCCCTTCTGCTTGCGGAGCGCCACGAGGCGGTGGGCGAAGTCCATGTCTCCGAACATCTCGACGAGGGTGGTGGGTTCGACCATAGGGACGCCTCCTTGGCGCGTTGACGTGACATCGCAAACTCAGTAGGTCTAACCTCGCATAAACTCGCCTTGACAGGTTAGAGCGTGAGGAGGCCTCATGGCACGCATCCCCGATGAGCTGGTCGCCCGGCTGAAAGCTGAGGTGTCGCTGCAGCGGCTGGTGGAGGGTCGCGGGGTCGAGCTGCGCCAGGTCGGGGCGGATCTGGTGGGTCGGTGTCCGTTCCACGACGATGCCACGGCCTCCCTGGTCGTCTCGCCGGCGAAGAACCTGTGGCATTGCCTGGGCGCCTGTCAGGTCGGCGGGTCGGTCGTCGATTGGGTGATGCGCGCGGAGGGTGTGAGCTTTCGGCATGCGGTGGAGTTGCTGCGCGACGGGATGCCCGAACCGGCTTGCGGGACGTCGTTGTCGGTGGCGCCGAAGCGGTCGTCGGTGCGACGCCTGCCGGCGCCGGTGCAGCAGCACGCGGGTGATGGTGAGCTGCTCGGTCAGGTCGTCGACTTCTATGCACGCACCCTCAAAGAATCGCCGGACGCATTGGGTTATTTGACCCGTCGGCGGATTGCGCACCCGGAGGCGATCGAGGCGTTTCGGTTGGGGTTCGCGAATCGCACGTTGGGGTTGCGGTTGCCGGAGAAGAACCGTAAGGCCGGTGCGGATCTGCGCGGCCGGCTCACCACCCTCGGTGTCTTCCGGGCGAGCGGGCATGAGCATTTCGCTGGCTCGCTGGTGATTCCCGTTGTCGACGAGCGCGAGATGGTGGTGGAGGTCTACGGCCGGAAGCTTCGGGAGGACCCGCGCACCGGGACACCGGCGCATCTGTATCTACCCGGCCCGCACCGCGGGGTCTGGAACGAACAAGCCCTCGCGGCCAGTGACGAGATCACTCTCACCGAGTCGTTGATTGACGGGTTGTCGTTGTGGTGCGCCGGTTTCCGGCACGTCACCGCGAGCTACGGCGCGGCCGGGTTCACCGCCGACCATCACGAGGCCTTCCGTGCGCACAAGGTGCGCCGGGTGCTGATCGCCTACGACCACGATGCTGCTGGTGACAAGGCTGCAAGGACTCTGGCGACCGAACTCGGCGCGCAGGGGGTGGAGTGTTTCCGGGTGGTGCTCCCTGCCGGGCGAGACGTCAATGATGTCGCGGTCGCGGCGACCAACCCGACCGATGCGTTGGGGCGGTTGTTGCGGCACGCGGTCTGGATGGGCAACGGGGCGCCACCACCGCGACGCGCGGTCGCCTCGGCTGCGTCCGCGGTGGCGTCGGTGACCGTGTCGTTTTCTGCTGTCGACCAGCTCGTCGACGAACCACTCGCCGAATCACCTGCGGTTGTTGAGAAAATCGGCGAACCGTCTGCTGCCGAACCGGTGGTTGTCGAGCCGGTCGGTGCGGTGGATCCACTACTGGTGTCGCCGTCACCGGCGGGCCCGGTCGAGGCGGCGCCGGTGGTCTCGGAGCGGGAGATGTTGTTGTCGTTTGGTGAGCGCCGGTGGCGGGTCCGCGGCCTGGACAAAGCCAGCTCGTTCGATCTGCTGCGGGTCAACATTATGGTGTCGGCGCCGGATGGTCGCGGCGGGGGGGTGTTCCACGTCGACACCCTCGACCTCTACGCCGCCCGCGCCCGCGCCGCGTTCATCACCGCGGCCGCCGCGGAGATCAAGGTCGACGACGACGTGATCAAGCGTGACCTCGGCCGTGTCCTGTTGGCGTGTGAGACCCTCGCCGACCAGGCCGTCACTGCCGCGCAAACACCGGCTGATGTTGTCGAGCCGATGACGGCGACCGACCGCGCCGCCGCGCTAGCCCTGTTGCGCGACCCGGGCCTGGTGGAGCGGATCGGCGCCGATTTCGGTGCGGTCGGGATGGTCGGTGAGGTGAGCAACTGCCTGGTCGGCTATTTGGCCGCGATCTCCCGGAAGCTCCCGCGGCCGTTGGCGGTGGTCGTGCAATCGACATCAGCCGCTGGCAAAAGCGCGTTGATGGATGCGGTGCTTGGGTTCGTGCCGGGCGAGGATTTGGTGCGGTTTTCGGCGATGACCGGCCAGTCGCTGTTCTACGTCGGCGAGTCCGATCTGGCGCACAAAGTGCTTGCCATCGCTGAAGAGGAAGGCGCGACCAGGGCGGCTTACGCGTTGAAGCTGCTGCAATCCGAAGGGGAACTGTCGATCGCCTCGACCGGCAAAGACACCGCATCGGGCAAGCTCGTCACCCACACCTACAAGGTCACCGGCCCGACTGGCATCTTCCTCACCACCACGTCGGTGGAGGTCGATGAGGAGCTGCTGAACCGCTGCCTGGTGCTGTCCGTCGATGAGGACCGCGAGCAGACGAAGGCGATTCATCAACGCCAACGAGCCGGTCAAACCCTGCAGGGATTGTTGGCGAGCACGGCGGCGGAGAACGTGCGCAGCTTGCATCGCAACGCCCAACGGCTGCTGGAACCCCTCGCCGTGGTCAACCCGTTCGCCGACCAGCTCACCTTCGCTGACAGCGCCACCCGCACCCGGCGCGATCACGTGAAGTATCTGACGCTCATCAGTGCGGTGACGTTGCTGCACCAACACCAACGCCAGATCAACACGACGTCGCACGACGGCCGAAGCTTGCGCTACGTCGAAACGACCGCGGCCGACATCGCGATCGCGAACACCCTTGCCCATCAGGTGCTGGGTCAGTGCCTGGATGAGCTGCCGCCGGGAACCCGCCGACTGCTGGCCGCGCTTCACACCTACGTGGCGGCGGAAGCGGCCCGCAAAGACGTCGAGCCGGGCATGGTGCGGTTCACCCGCCGGCACCTGCGCGAGGCACTCGGGTTCGGCGACACCCAGTTGAAAGTGCACCTGGCGCGGCTGGTGGATCTCGAGCTGGTGGCCCCGATCCGCACCGACCGCGGCGGTTTTTGCTACGAGTTGGCCTGGGCGCCACCGCCCGATGTCGACGGCCAGACCACGACGCAGCGGGTGCTGCCGGGCCTGCTCGACCCCGCCACGTTGCTCGGTGAGGTGGCCACCGATGCGGCTATGACGGCTGCGTGGTCGGGGTCAAACCCGGCCCGGTCGGGGGGTGGTCGGCCCCCGGTCGGGGCCCGGTCGGGGCCCGGTCGGGGTGGCCTCCAAGGGGTGAACGCGCAGCCCAGGAGCCGTTTCGACGCCCTGGCAGACAGCATCGACGGCAACGGCACTGATCCGGCGGCCGACCTCGCGGGCGTCGTAGTCGCAGCCGACCTCGCGGCGGCGGGTGGTGTCCGGTGAGCCCGCGACAGCTGGTCCGCACCCCGCAACCCATTGCCGGTGACCGGGCGGATCTGGCCGGCTGGCCCCGGCTGGTGGATGAGTTTTGTGAGTGGATGGGGGTCCGCGGCTACAGCGAGCGGACGATCGGCAACCGGCGGGCGATGCTGTCGCTGCTCGTGGACTGGCTCGCCGATCGCGGGATCGCCCGCCCGGTTGAGGTCACCCGCCCGGTGTTGGAGGCCTATCAGCGGGGGTTGTTCCACTACCGGATGCGCAACGGCAAACCGTTGTCGTTTCGGTCCCAATCGCAGCGGTTGTTGGCGGTCCGGGCGTTCTTCAAATGGGCGTCTAGGGCCCGCCACGTGCTGCACAACCCGGCGAGCGAGATCGAGCTGCCGAAGGTCGAACAGCGACTACCGAAGGCCGCGTTGACCCTGGCCGAAGCCGAACACGTGCTCGCGATTCCGGACCTGGACAGCCCGCTGGGGTTGCGGGACCGGGTGATGTTGGAGGTGTTCTACTCCACCGGCATCCGCCGCAGTGAGCTGGCGAACCTGGCGGTCACCGACCTCGACGTCGACCGGGCCACGTTGCTCGTCAGGCAGGGCAAAGGCAAGAAGGACCGGATGGTCCCGATTGGGCAACGAGCCCTGGCCTGGGTGAGCAAATACCTGGTCGAGGTGCGGCCCAGGTTGGTCGGTGAGCCTGATGACGGGACGTTGTTTGTGACCGCCGACGGCTACCGGTTCTCACCTGACCGGCTCACCCAGTTGGTCGGCGACTACGTCAAAGCCAGCGGTGTTCCCAAGGTCGGTGCGTGTCACCTGTTCCGGCACACGATGGCCACCTTGATGCTCGAAGGCGGCGCGGACATCCGCTACATCCAAGCGATGCTCGGCCACGCCGATCTGTCGACGACCCAGATCTACACCCAGGTCTCGATCAGGGCGCTGCAGGCCGTTCATTCGGCGACCCATCCAGGATCGACCAACACCGGTCACCGAACCACCGGCAACAACCTCGACCACGGCCCGGCCCTCGCCGATGGTCAGCGGATCGTCGTCTCACAGTTGCTTGCTGCTTTAGATCAAGAAGATCAGCTTGAGAACCGCCCAGGCACCGGATCACCCGCCTAAACCCTGCCTGCTCAGGCATCGGATCACCGGCCGAAGCACTGCCCGCCCGACCCTCGTTTTCAGCGCTCCCTGAGCGCAGCTGTCACCCCCTCGAAAATCGAGACCCCCAGATTCCACACACCTCTTGCATCAAGGCGCCGCTACGATTCGTTGTCACGAAACAGGTGACAGGGGTGACGCCATGACCAAGCCGCAACCGGCGACGCAACCACAGTCAGAACAAGCAGCTGAGAAGAGAACCCGCCGCCCCGGCCAAGCCCTCCCATGCGGTTGGTGCGGCGGCCAGATCGTCGTCGCGGCGACCGGGCGGACCCCGAAATGGTGCTCCGATTCGTGCCGGCACCGGGCCTGGGAAACCAGCCGAGCCGCCGCCGCAGGACGCCTTGCCGTCGAGGTTGTGGATCGCACGATCGAGGTCGAGAAGCCGGTCACCGTCGTCGAACACGTCGCGATCCCGACCCTGCCCAAAGGCACCGGCTGGGTCGAAGCGCTGCACGAGCTGGCCAGACAAGTCGACGCCGGCAAGGTCTACGACCGTGACCTGGCTGCCCTCGCGAATGGTGTCGACAAGCTCATCACCGCCTTGACCCGGCGCCCCGGGCTACACCGGCGCTACTGACGAATCCAGCGGTCCCTGCATCGGTCTTGGGGGCGGTGAGGACGGCCGCGCAGCGGCCGCCCGCAACCGCACCACGTCCTTGACTCAGTAGAGAAACTTCTCACCACTTGCCGCCAAACGTTTCGTGACAACGGAACGCCGGGCTCCTTGGATGCAAGAAGAGTCGGAGGTCATGATCATGGAAAACGCAGGGTCGCGGTCCAGGGCAGCGGGCCATGTCGGCTGGCAGACTTGAGCTCGTGATCCACAGGTGGACGTCGACAGAGATCACGGTGTCTATAGCGGTGTTCGGCGTTGCGGCCGCGTTCTTGACCCAGCTCTACTTCCGGCGTCGTGATCGGCTCCGTCGGTTACGCGTGTTGGTGCATCGTGCGGTCTTCTTGTCGGACTCCGGGTTGCCCGTGTCCGACGAGCAGCTGTTCGTGAAGGTGACCAACTCCTCGGACAGTCGCGAGGTCTCGATCACCCACATCTGGTTGGACACGACCCCACAGATCGACCTGTTGAATTCGGCCCGACCGCTGCCAGCCCGGCTACAGCCGGATGAGACGTTCGAGACCTGGGCGCCGGTCGCCGTGCTGCCCAACGTCGCCGGCCTGGAGCAGCTGGTGCGGGTCAAGCTGTCCAACGGCACGACCGTCAAGTCGCGATTGAACAAAGACGTCCGCCCGGTCGGCCACGTCGCCGGCGCCTCCTACGCCGCACCACTGGGCACCACCGAACCGGCGGGCGTCACCGGCGTCGCCGAGGCCCGCTACGTCGCACCCATCCGCACCATCGAACAAACCGCCGTCACCGGCGCCCCGCCACCCGGCGAGCAATAGCGCGCCCGGGTGAGCGGCCCGCCACGACGCCGTCCTCCAACGACGATGCGCCGCTGGCTGGAAGACTGCCTGTCGTGACGACCACCGCCAGCGCTGAGCACCGAGCGCGTCGGCAGGTTCTTCTCTTAGCCGCCGTTCTGACCGGCATCGTGACGGTGCTGCTCGGGCTGACCAGCGCCGGCACCGCGTCGGCCGCCACCGCCTCGTCGGCGGCCAGCTCGTCGACGACATCGGTTCCCGCACTGCAAACTCGCGTCGGGGTTTCGACGCCCGATCTGATCTTGGCCGTCGGGGTTCACGACAGCATCGGTGCTGGTCAGCGTCGGGGCAACGTGCCGTCGCGCCCACAAGTTACGTCGGGCCTCTGTGTTGCCACAGAAGACCTCAGCGGCGTCGCCAAGCCATCCGCATTCGTCAGGACCGAAGCGTTGTCCGGACGTGCGTCCTCGCGAAACGTGTCGGGCATCGCCGACTCGATGCGCTCCAACGGTTGGCAGGGCCCGCCGATCAAGACTGTCAGCGTCGACGACGAGCTCTACGTCGTAGATGGGCACCACCGACTAGCCGCTGCGCGACAGGTTGGAATCGACGTTCCGTACGATGTAGTCGATCCAGCGACGGTCATCGGACCGGGTTCCTGGACTTCGATCGACGACATCCTGCGCGATGCCTTCTCGGTTGGGCGGGACCGACTCCGATGACGGCTCTCGACGTGTTGACCCGGTTCCTTGCTGACTTGGCTGTCACCGTCCGGGGGCTCCGAGCCGAGACAAGCGGAGTGATTCGGAAGGGTCCGACGGCGCCGCTCGTCTTGGAGGATCTTTCTGGGGGCCTCCGACGTTCCGGCGTCATACCTGGGCTCGGCACCTGGGCCCTGCACGGCATGGGATGCCGGTTCGAGCTAGACACAGGCGAGGACGTCGATTTTGACTGGAACGCGGATGGGATCCCCACCTTCGATGTTTGGCGACTTCGCAAGTACGCGAGTTCAATCGGGGCGCCTGGACTCGCCGATGCCGATCTCCTAGCCGCCTGCCGGGAACTGAGCCTGAAGGGAGTGATCCGTGAGGAGCCCGAAGGCTGGTTCGTGGTACCGGAGTGATTTGCCCCAGAAGAAACGACGACGGTAGGTCGCTGGATGACTCAGTCTGAATTCGACACGATGTCGAGTACTGGCAAGGTCGTCGAAAGGGGAGGTGGCCGAACGTACGTCGTCAGACCGCCCAATCCTGACGCTTACACCGGCACAGGCCCAGGGTCTGTCTTCGCGAGGTTCGACGTACCTACCTCATCTCTACGCGCTGCTAGCCGGCCGGAATACGGCGTTATCCCTGGGCCTAACGTCACGACGCGGATCGTCGGGCCACCGTCGACTGAAATGCCTCCCGCGACGTGCATCTTCTGGGTGTGCTCCAAGTGACCCTCCTTGATGTCGTGCTGGCTTGGTTCAAGTCAACCAAAGTGCTCCTCGACTCGGCTGGCGTGACTGCGACGCATACCCAGGGGGACTCGTCCTCCCCCAAGCCCTCCTGCTCTCTCAATCTTCGACACGCGAATCGCGAGGCAGACCTAGTTCTTTGGACTTCTGGCGAAGCGGAACTTGGCATTATGGGGGCCGACGGGGCTGTTATCCAGGAGCATGTAGAGATCTTGAGTGTCGAAACCCTCGGTGTCGTGCTGGAGAGGATGGTGAGGGCCGTATTGTAATTCGCACTCGCATGGCGGTCACGACTGAGCGAAGTGCTTCCTGACTCGGGGCCGTAACAGTTGGTGCACCGATCGGTCTGGTGGCGTTGGGCACCTCGCGGCCGGTCCTAGCACGCGCCGGCTCCTAACTTGGGACCGAGGGCGGGCACAAGGCGGGCACAAACCCGCCGTGCGTCCCCGACTAGTCGCGGCACTGGCTGGCACGGAAACCGTTAGTCTGTCGGAAAAACCGAGGCGGCCTAACATCAGTCCACACCATCTGATACGGCTGGTGTACCACTCATAATCCGTCGGTCCTGGGTTCGAGCCCCAGCCGCCCCACCCTTCCTGACCTGCACCGATGTGTGAGACCCCATCGGTTGCCCTGTCCGATTTGTCGCTACGTGGGCACCATGTGGGCACGGAACTGTTAGAGGCCTTGATTTTGCGCGGCACGATCGCCGCTGTGCGCTCCGCGGCGTCGTGTGCGACTTCGGCCGTCACCGACGAGTAGATGTCGGATGTGATCTTGATCGACGAGTGCCCGAGTTGCTCGCTGACGGTCTTCATTGCCACTCCAGCCGACAAGCCGAGAGTCGCGGCGACGTGGCGCAGGTCGTGCAGACGCACGGGCGGTAAGCCGGACCGTGCGATGAGGCGCTCGAAGCGTTGACTGACGCCGTCAGGGTTCAATTGTTCGCCGGTTACGGACGCAAACACGAGGTTCGTCTGACGTAGCGCGCGGTGCACCTGTGCGGCCCGATGTGCACGCAGCACCTCGACGGTTCCGGAGTCGAGGCTGACCAACCTGTCGCCGTACTTGGACTTCGGCGCGCCCCACACCGGGCGATGGTTGACGTTGGTCAACGTGCGACGAATGGCGATCACGCCTCTGTCAAGGTCGACGTCCTCCCACGACAATCCGACCGCCTCGCCGCGGCGCAGTCCGCGCATCCCGATGAGGTGCCACATCGCGTACAGGTCGTCGGCCGCGGCGAAGTCGAGGAACTGCCCGTACTGCGCCGCCGTCCACACAGCCACCCGGTGACGTTTGCCTGTGCGCTTCCATTCAGCGACCCGCTCGGGAGTCCACACGACCGCGCGCGGCGAATCGGTGTTGCCGAACTCGACGTGTTGGCCGGGGTTGCGGGCGATCATCTCCCGGCGCATCGCCTCACCCAACGCGACGAGCGCGGTGGCGTGCACGCGTCGGATCGTCGCCTCCGACGGCTTGCGTCGGCAACCGGCGGGGTCCTTGCGTGCGGCGGTGATGCGCAGCAGTGTTTGCGATGGGCGCGCGGGTAACGTCGGACCGATTTGCCGCATCGCCCGGTAGAGCTCCTCGAAGTCGAACGCGCGCAAGCCGATCAGCCGCACGTGGCCCAGGCCCGGCTCAAGGTAGATGTCGATGTGGCGTGTGTAGTTCGACGCAGTCGAGGGCCTCAGGGCGACGCGGCCCGCGAGCCACTGCCGAAGGTAGGCGCCGAAGGTGATTGTGCGGTCGCCGAGCGGCGCGCCCTTATTCGTGCGGTCGACCGACTCCGCTAGCGCCGCTTCGGCCTCGGCCTTCGTTGGATAGGGGCCGATCCTCAACTGCGTGCGCTTCTGGTCCGCGGCTGGAGGTGCGTCGAAGCGCGCCCACCACGATCCGTGCCCGCGACCGCTGAGCTTCGGGCATCGCACGCCCAGCTGCTTTCCTGACTCGTCGCGACACCCGCACCGCTTGAACGTCGAGCCCTTCATCGGTCGCTCCATGTCTGCAGTAGCCGGACACCGCTAGTTGCTTGTCGCACCTTTTCACGTGGGTGCGTCATCTGGTTTCTCCTTCGAACGGTCTGGATGCTGCAGTCAGCTTTCGCGCCAGGGTCGAGGTGGTGAGGTAGACCCGGGCATCCGGGACGTGCGCATGTCGGCGGCCCATCCTCATATGCCGATGCCGCGGCCGGTTCGGCGTTCGGCGCTCCGGTGCTGGTCGATGATTTCTTGGGTGGCCAGTCGGCGACTGCGGGCCGCGGCCTCCTCCGACTCGACCGTGTGGATCGCTGGCGCCGATGGCACTGGCAGTGCGGGTCGGTTGGCGGCGTTGGCGCGGTCGATCACGGTGTGGGCAGCGTCCTTGCCCCCGCTGCGCCCGAGGGCGGTCTGGAGCAGCGCCTGTGCGTCGGTGTCGCCTGCGGGTGAGTGCTCGTGATCCTCGTCGACTGGCGACGCCACATACACGTGGTTTTCGTCTCGTCCGCGGGTGAGTCCGACGTAGAGGTGTTCGCGGTCGATGCCGGGGCGCACGAGCAGGATCGCGATGTCGGTGGTGGCTCCTTGGGCGCCGTCGATGGTGGTGGCCCAGCCGTGTTCGACATGCTCGGCCACATAGGTCGGCGGCAACATCGTGCGGCCCTTTCCGGTGAGGTCGTCGACGAGTAGTCCGCCCGCCTCGGTGGTGGCGAGCACTGTGTAGCGGTCGCCGTTGCGCACATGCGTCTCGCCCAAGGTGATGGCGCGGTTGTTGCGCTTGGTGCGGATCACGTCCCCGGCCTGAAAACTTTTCTCGCCGCCGATGACGCGCTGCGGACCGTGCGAATCACCGGCGGCCTGGGCCGCAATCTTGGCGAGCGCGTTGAGTTGGTCGACGTCGTCGCGGGTGCGGGCCAGCATCATCACCTCAGCCCCATCCGATCGTGCGCGCTGCCAGTGCGCGAACACTTCTGCGGCCGCCATGTCGGGGTCGGAGACACTGTGCAACCGGCCAGCGGCTGCGTAGACGTCGATCACACTGCGGTCGCCGTCGCGCAGGCGCAACGACGCGGCGGCTTCCCACTCATGACGGAACCGGTGCACGTCGGTGAGTTCGATGCCGTGCCCGCGCGCGGCGAGCGCAGTAATGAGTCCGCCGGGGGCGTTGATGGCACCGATCTGCGCGGGGTCGCCAACGAGCACGATTTTGGCTCGGGCGTGGCGGGCGATCTGGGTCAGGGTGTGCAGGTCGAAGGTGGATGCCATCGACGCCTCATCGACCACCAAGACGGTCCGGGTGGTCGGTGTCCAGGCGGCCTGCTCGTGTGCGGGTAGCTGCGCGAGTCGGGCTTGCTGGTACAGCCATTTGGCGAGTGTGTCCGCGGCGCCGCCGGTGGCCTTCGCGAGTTCAGCGGCGGCGCGCGCCGACGGCGCCAACCCGACCACCTCGTAGCCGGCGTTTTCCCAGATGCGGGCGGCGGCACCGAGGGTGGTGGTCTTCCCGGCGCCGGCGGGGGCGGTGAGCGCGACCAGGAAGTCACCCCCGGTCGTGAGCTTGGTGACGGCGGCCTGCTGGTCGACGCCCAGGCCGGCGATCAGCTCGGGGTCGACCGCGGGGACTTGGCCGACGTGCTTTCCCTGGCCGGCGGCAGCCACGTGCAGTACCGCCGCTTCGGTTTGCAGCACTTCGCGGCTGGTGAACCTGGCATCGGAGGCGCGGGGGGTGACACCGACTTGGGGCGCACCCAATCTCGCTGCCTGCGGGTGCCTGAGGCTGTGATCGGTGAGGTCCTCGACCCGCGCTCGCACCTGCTCCGCTGTTTCCGCGACGACGGGCAGTGTGGCGGCGATCTCGATGGTTACGTCGGCGCGGGAGAACACCCCGCGTCGACGCCCGGCGTTGAGCACCGCCAACTCGACAGGCGCAGGGGTGTCAGCGGGGGTGACATCGACTGTGAAGGTTTTTGTCGCGGCGGTGCCGTCGAGTGCGAAGGGTTCAGTCACAGGAGTCACCCCGGATGCGAAGGGTTCACTCACGGGGGTGACATCGGCTGCGAAGGGTTGTGCCACGGTGCTGCGATCGGCTGCCAAGGTTTTTGTCATGGCGGTCACTGCAGTGTGCAGGGTTTCCGGCCCCCACCCGAGTGCTGCGGCTTCGGTGCGCCACCGCTCGTGCAGCACCGACACACTGCCGGCCGGTTCTTTGCCTTGCCGAGTCTTGAGCACCGCGGTTTTGGTGACCGCGGCGCGCTCGTTGCGGGTCAGGGAACGGCCAAGCGTCGCTTCGTAGTCGGCGATCACCGGGGCTGCTTCGGCGGCGATTTGTGCTGTTCTTTTGCTCCACGCGGTCATGACTTCTGTGGGGACGCCGAGGATTTCGGCTTGCCCGTGCGCAGACGATG
>ODAK010004209.1_pt1 | contig 14779 bp, 12 predicted proteins | sample 1539591 | NCBI WGS metagenome assembly ODAK01 (sample SAMEA3539303, study PRJEB22396) | soil metagenome | biome: tundra; feature: field; material: soil | place: USA | collected 2010-05 | depth 0.15 m | reverse complement strand
CGATCATCATCGAACTGCCGATAGCCGAATTCGCACAAGCCGCTGCCGTAAACCCGCGCGGCGCGCTCACCAGTGCGGAAGCGTTTTCGTGGCACCGGCAATGGATGAAAGAGAAGGCCGGTCAATACGACCCGCGCGTCATCGCCCGCATTCGTCCCGGCGAGACGATCACTGCAGCGAGCTACATCGGACTCTTGCAATTACGCGATCGCTTCATCCGCACGATCAACGCCGCTGCCAGCGGCTACGACGCCATGCTGATGCCGACCACTCCCGACACCGCACCAATGATCGCCGAGGCCACCAAGGACGACGAGAGCTACTCCCGTTTCAACGGCCGCATGCTCCGCAACCCGTCAATCGTCAACCTCTTCGACGGCTGCGCTGTTTCGGTCCCCTGCCACGACCCCGGCAGCGCCCCTGTCGGCCTGATGATCGCCGGCACGCAGAATACCGATCGCAAGATTCTGGCGATCGGCATGGCGGTAGAGGAGGTCGTTTGGAAGGGACGCAGTTGAAACATGATCAAACGGCAACCGCCTCTCCCCGCTCAGCTCGTTGAATCGCTAAGCCAACTTGTACTTGGTAGAATTACTGAAGCATGAGTACCGTCACGATTGATCTCGACGAGGGGCTTGCGACCCTCCTCCATCAGACGAATGAGAACGTCGAGCTTGCCGCTAACGAGATGATTGTGCTTGAGCTGTATCGACGGGGCGCAATCTCCAGCGGCAAGGCGGGAGAGTTGCTCGGGATGCCACGGCTGGACTTCATCCGCCACGCGTCTGACCTCGGAATACCGGCCATCGACATGACCGCAGAGGAATGGGAACACGAGAAAGCCGCGGTCACCGCATGGCTGGAGTCATAGCGGATGCCAGCCCGCTCATCGCCCTTCATCAGATCGGACAGATCTCGCTCATCGAACACCTCTTCGACCGGATTCTGATTCCGTCAGCGGTAGCGCGCGAGGTATCACCGAGCTTGCCGACCGTCCCCGCCTGGATCATCGCCCGTGATCTGACACAAGCAATTGGACCCGAAATCATCAGGGGATCGCTGGGTGCTGGTGAAAGCGAGACTCTCGCTCTGGCACTGGAGGTGGGGGCCAGTTTGGTGATCCTGGATGAGCGGCCAGCGCGAAAGCTGGCGCTCGTTCTCGGTCTGCCGGTTGTTGGAACTGCCGGTATTCTGCTTGCTGCAAAGCGCGCAGGCCTCATTCTCGAGGTACGCCCGTTGCTGGACGCGCTGATCGAGCATGGCTTCCGTGTCTCCACGGCGCTTCGCGACAGGGTACTCGCCGACGCGGCGGAAGGTCCCTGAAGCGGCGCAGGGCCTAGCCGCCTCACTCCTTCGGCCCACCTCTTCCCGCCCTGAAACGAAGGGCACTCCCGATCACGGCGAGGCTCCCGACGATGTTTGCGGCCATGCCAATGATCAGGGGCCATTGGCGGATGCGGATTCCGTAGACGAGGTAGACGATCTGTCCGCCGAGGAAGAGGAGATAGGTCAGGATGGAGACGTCGTCGGAGCTCTTCCGCTTCCAGATCCGCAAGGCTTGCGGAATGTAGGCGGCACCAGTGGCGACACCGACGACGGAGACGAGCCAGCCGAGGAGAGAGTCGAACAAGGCCATACCGCGGACGATATGACGGATCGGACCGCCCGTCTCGGGGAAAGTCAAAGGTGCGTCGGCGGGAGTCGGGGGTCGGGGGTCGTAGTCTTAACCCGCGGCGTCATTCTTTGGCGCCGCCTTGTTGGACCCTGCGCTACCATTCCGCGCGCGGCTGAGACTAGCTACGACCATCGCGACCAAAGAGAAAGATCGTCATGTCACGACTACGCGTCCTTTGTTTTTCGATCTCGATCGACGGGTTCGGTGCGGGACCGGATCAGGATCTTCAGAACCCGCTTGGTGTCGGCGGACCGGAGATGTTCGACTGGTTTTTTCACACGCGAACGTGGCAGCGGACGCATGGCAGCGACGACGACGGCGAAACGGGCGTCGACGACGACATGGCGGCGCAGAGTTTCGACGGCATCGGCGCCTGGATCCTCGGGCGCAACATGTTCGGACCGGTCCGCGGTCCGTGGCCTGATGAGGAGTGGCGAGGGTGGTGGGGCGAGGAACCGCCGTATCACGTATCCGTCTTCGTGCTGACGCATCATCCGCGCGCGCCGCTCGCGATGAAGGGCGGGACGGAGTTCCGGTTCGTCACCGATGGAATTGAATCGGCGCTGCAACAAGCCCGCGACGCGGCGCAAGACAAGGACGTCCGCCTCGGCGGCGGCGTCGCGACGATCCGGCAGTATCTGCAGGCCGGCCTGATCGATGATCTGCACCTCGCCATCTCCCCGGTTTTGCTGGGCCGAGGCGAGCATCTCCTCCACGGCATCGACCTGCGCGCCCTCGGCTACGAGTGTGCGAAGCACGTAGCCAGCGGACGTGCGGTTGCGCATGTCATTTTGCGCAAGCGGGCGTGAACTGATGACGCCGAAGGACTGTCCGGTGACGAAGGCCCTAAGGTTGGAGTGTGGGCGTCCCGCTCGCGGCGGCGAGGTGTCTCGCGTCGGCGTCATGAGAAGAGTGCCCGCCCCGACCGTCAATATCTCGCGGATCGACCAACCAACCACGACCGCTGCCGGAAGATGTTGTATATCTTCCGGCTCTCGGAGAAAACCACCGCCGGGCGAAGACGCCCGGCGGCCGCAGGCGAGACGCCTGCACTCCTTTTGAAAGGCGGACCAATGGACTCTTTGAACCTGGAGTGGCTGAGCATTCTCATGACACGTGAGCTGTCGGCGTTCTCGCGTGAGCTCGACCTGTTTGAGGATGAGTCGTTGATCTGGTCCACCGTCCCAGGGATCGCCAACTCCGCGGGCAATCTGACGCTTCATGTATGCGGAAACCTGCAGCATTTTGTCGGCGCTACTCTCGGCGGCACCGGCTACGTGCGCGATCGCGAGCGCGAGTTCAGTGCTCGCGGGATCGGGCGTGCGGAGCTTCAGGACCAGCGATATCGTCCGCACGGTTCTATCCGGACTCTCGGAGAACGACCTCAACACCGACTTTCCCGAGCTTCCCGGAGGACTGCGTGTGCCCTCCGGTCTCTTCCTTCTGCACCTCTCCACGCATCTCGCCTTTCACCTCGGGCAGGCCGGCTATCTTCGAAGGCTCCTCACCGGAGAGAACCCGCAGAGCAGTGGTGCGATGGCCATTCGTGCCCTCGCCGCCGAGCCACCGGCAAGCGTCTGACGTTGGCCACGGAACGGGCTGTAGTCGGGAGTGGGTTTTCGGCGGTCGGGTGTCGGAGAAAAACCGAGGCGTTGCCTTCTCCGACTCCCAACCCCTGCCAACCGACACCCGCAGCTACGGCAGGATCGCGAACGCCCGCGCCGGAAACCCGACGCCGTGCTCCACCTTTGGCCAGGTCACGACGATGACAGCGCCGGCGGGCGGCAGCTGATCGAGATTTGCCATCGCCTCGATCTGGTAATGATTCTGATGCAGGATCCACGTCTCCGAATCCATCGTGTCCGTCGTGTCGGTGTCGAGCGACTCATGCCCGATCGCCGTCACCTTCCGCTCATCGAACAGGAACTTGATGGCGGCAAGCGACCACGCTGGAAACGGCGAGCGCTTGAAGTGCTCGGGATTCGCCGTCCAGTCCCTGCTCATCAATGCACGGCGTGACGCCTATAGGCTGGCGCGGCGGCGAAACCGACTCCGGTTCCGATGATCGTTCCGTGGTGCGTGCGCCACGAGTCCATCGCGTCGCCTTCGAACCGGTACCAGGCCTCGAGCCCCTGGAACATGCCCGAGACGTCGTTCGCCTCAAGGATGTAGGGCGCGAACATCGTCTGGCGAATCTGTTCCTGAGTCCGCGCGACCTTCCATATGCGCAGGTCGTCGATGCCTCCCTCGGGCATGAAGTCGTAGTTCGGGTCGCTCCCGATGCGGAGCGGGAGTGTCGACACCGACCGCGGGGCCTCGGCTCCCTGCGACACGAGATTTCCGTTGATGTAGTGCTTGCGTGTCGTTCCGTCCGTCACGGCCGCGATGTGGATCCAGACGGTGGTCGGCGTGGCCGGGATGACGCCGCCGTCCCTCAGGCTTGCAGTACCGTTGAAATAGCTGCGCATCGTCGTACCGCAGAGACCGAGCCACCAACCGGTGATGTAACCCTTTCCAGCGATCGAGGAGCAGGCCGTCGACGAGTGGGCGTCACGAACCGAGACCCAGGCCTCGACCGTCATCGCGGGCGTATCGAGCAGGACGTCGTGCGGAATCTCGATGTAGCCGTGTTGCGGAAAGCCCTGCAGCCGGAGGTACTGGCCCGAGGGCTGCGCAACCAGCGCGGTGGAAATTACGAGGAGTGCAATCACGATCCCGACGATTCTCATGGTAAGGGATTGTACCTGTGCGCGGGCGAGTCGTGATCGTCTCGATGGCTGACGTCCCGCCGCAGCCGAGAGCGAGATCCGTCACCCTCACCGCTTCATCGCGAAAATATCCAGGATCGTCTGGATATCGATGCTGCGTTCGAGGTACTCCCACACCGCCAGCACTTCTTCACGATGGTGAACGTGACTGAACGAATCCTCGGAAATGGAGAATTTGGCTCTGTTGTACCACTTGATTGCGTCGTTCGCATTCTCCCGCAAGCGGTCACGCGCATGCTGGACGAGGAGCACCACGTCCGGCGACGGGCCCGTTGCCGCGTGAATCATCTGAATGACCGGCCGCTCGCGCAGCTCCTGATCCCTGTCCACGTGTTTCTTCCGCTTGCGCTCAAGGGATGCGGTGTCGCGCCGGATCCTCCCCGAGCCGGCAAGCCGGTTGATGGCCGACGCAAAGAGCTCGATGTCCGCCTCCAGGCGTACGCCCGATCGGTAGAGTAATCGACCATGCGCATCGGTGGTCTCGGAGAGGTGACTCCAGATGACGATCCCGGGAACCGTCACCGTCATCTCATCAAGCCTGAATCCAACCAGTCCTTTCGTGGCGATCTTCAGTGGCTCGGCGGGCTCCATCTGCAGACCGCTCTCGGCAAGGTCCCAAATGGTGACGTCTGTCCTTACAAAGCGCCCTTCGATCGGATGACTGGCGACAAAGCGCTCCTCTCCGCGTGAATCCAGGACATCCGACGTCTTCATTTATGAGCTCGAACCCACGTAATCGTACAACCGGGCACTTCGAACCGTCTGGAAAAGCCTTCGGCAGCCATCGCCCGAAATCAAAGTTCCCGGGCGATGGCCAGGCGATGGCGTGATTCTCTAGAGGTTCGCCAGCGCCTTGGATTTGGCTCGGATTGCGCCGATGGCGGTGCCGGAGTTGAAGCCTCCGACGGGCAATGCGCCGCCCTTGATGTGGACGCCGGCGATCTCGCCTGTGATCCCGTTGAGGATCGGAGCGCCCGAGGTGCCGCTGAAGGTGCCGATATCGTTGTAGGCGATCCGTCCGTAGCGGGTTTCCAGCAGATGTCCCGCCTCCACCTTTTTCTCTAACGGGCATGGCACCCTGCACGTCGCCGGTGACCATACTGCTGCCAGGGACGCCCATGTTCTGGCTCTGGCCATTGCCAGTGGGGATGACGAGGGGAGCCAGAAGATCGACGGTATTGGAGAAGACGATCTCCGCCGGCAGGGGACCGTCGGATTTCTTCATGACGACCCGTCTGGCTTTCTTGCCGTCGTGCGCCGTAATCGTGATCGGATCGTCGTGATCCGAGATCAGCCAGCGCACGAGCGTCGCGCCGCCGAAGCGGAAGACTTCGAGCGCTCCGCCGGGAAGAGGAATCTTCGCGATGGCATCGGGACGATCGTCGAGAACGAAGCCCATCGTCTGAAGTTTCGGTAGTCCGTTGTCGAGATTCAAATTCGTGAGCGTCCGATCCCGGCAAGAGAAACGGAGGTCGACCGGCTCCGTGTACTGATCCGGCTTGGCGGGAATGCGAAACTCGATCACATTGGCAGTGCGGAACTCTCCCAGTTTGATCTCCAGCCGGACCGGACGGACGTGTTTCTGCTCCGGCCACCAGTCATCGTCCGCGCACAAATCCTCATCGATGAATAGGCTTGCGAAGTGCTCCGGGACCTGATCGGCGTCCTTGCCGCTACCGGGCGTTCCATTCGGAGTCAGCACATCTCTTTGTGCAACCGTGCAAGCATTGAAATAGTTCAAGCCGATAAAGTTGACCGTGTACATCGAGCCTCTCCTTTCTCAGTACTTGAGACGGATCAACTTCCAATGTTCTGCACGGCCGCCCATAGTGATGCGGGAACGTCACCGCTGCGAATCGAGTCGAGTTGCGCCTCGCGCAACGCCTCGGCGGCGGAGAGTCCCTTTGCAAGCTTTTCGTGCAATCGCGGGAAAAAGACTGATGCCGCCTGGTCGTCGATCGGCCAGAGCGTCGCGACCACCGATGACGCGCCGGCAGAAAGAAACCCGTGCGCGACGCTGATCACGCCTTCCGCGGCACGGCGCTCGCCACGCGCGGTACTGCATCCAGCCAGAACGACGATGGATGCAGGGCGGAGCCGCAACCGGGTGATCTCCGCGACCCCGACCCGCCGCTCCTGTCCTTTGTCCCGCAAAACGATCGAGGCAGGCTCGATGCCGCGATCGTCCCCGATAGCATGTCCGGCAAAGTGAATAATGTCGGCCTGTGGCGCGCGTTTGATCAACGCATCGAGCTCCACAGAGTCGTCAGAGAGAAGCTCGGAAGTCCGGTAAGTTCGTGCAACACGGCGGCCCTCGCCTCCCGCGAAGATAAGCATTCCGACACCGGCTCCCGGCTCTGACGCCGAAAGCACAAGAGCCGACCGTGGCGACGTAACTTCACCTCTCCGTTCCGCTGCCGCTACAAACGCCGCCGCGCTCGCTGCGATCACGATCGGGTACCGCTCGATCAGGTACTGGCCCTGGGAATCGGCCAGGGCACTGAACGCCACCATCGACGTTGCCTTATCCGGAACGAAGACGACCGTCGCCGCACTGCGGAGTTGCACTGCCACAGGTTCGATGAGCCGCTGGTAAAGCGCCGATGACCGCGTGCCGCGAACGACCGATCCTGTCTGGCGAATGGCCTCGCCGAAACCGTCGGCCTCGGCCGTCAGTTTCTCGCGCCCGCACTCCACTGTCGTTGCGCGCACACCTGACCTGTCTGCCGTGAAGATGACCAGCCGCGATGGAAGCGAGGCATATTCGACGACGACGGTTCGTGCGGGCAGCCGACGGTAGTCGAGAACAGGAGAGCGTTCGTAAGAGTCAAGGAGGCCGCGAGCCCTGGCGCTTTCCGAGAATCGGAAGGCTGCCTCGGCGTCATTGAGCGAGATGGCCAGATCGATCCCTTCATCGAACAACTCTTCCGCGGCATGGAACGCACCCCAGCGCGCCTCGCCCGCTGGCAGCGACTGACGACCCCGTTCCAGTTCGGCGATACCGCTGCGGATGTCGGCCATCGCATCGGCAACGTTGCCCATCCTCCGGCGCGCACGCGCTCGCTGCAGGAAGAGGCCCGGAAGTTTGAGGGGATCGCTTTGCGTCGCTTGATACTCGATCGCTTCGCTCAGAAGCGATTCGGCCTGCGCTGGAGGCGTAGTCGAGAGCATCGCCGACGCACGCAGCTCGGCAACGCGCAGGTAGGCGTGATAGGCAGGGTCCTTCGTCCGTCCCATCGCCTGTTTCGCACTGGCGATGTCGGCCAGTGCGCCGGTCTCATCGCCCAACTGGTCGCGAACCACGGCCCGGATGAGCGGGGTTGCTGCCAGTTGCAGATCATCCTTGAGCCGGGTTGCGATGTCGATTTCGAGTGAGAGGAACGACAAGGCTACGCGCCATTCGTGGCGGAGCATCGCCGCGTCCGCGACCGAGGCCACTGCCTTTTCGAGGTCGGCAGTCGAGCGTACGCCCAGGCCGTGCAGCGCGACCAGGCGATACTTCCATGCGGTGGCAGGGTCGCCGATCCGGTCATACACGAAGGCGAGAGCTCGCCGCATACCGGAAGCGTTAGAGACCTCGCCCAGGCTGTCGAAGCGCGATATGCACTCCCCGATGGTGCTGATTGCGCCACCCCAATCGGCTCGCGAGATGTGGCACTTACCGATCTCTCGGAGCAGGAGCACGCGGTACGCGGGGAAATCCGCGGACACGGTCGCGAGCAGCCGCTCGATTTCGCGCTCCGACTTGTCGTGGTGGCCTTGTTCATAAACCATGTTCGCGGCGAAGAGACGCGCCGGCAGGACCATCGGACTCTGTGCCGTTTCAAATCTTTCCGCGGCGCGGCGGAGTAGTCGTTCGGCGTCCCCCGGACGGCTCGCTGAGTATGCCTGCAGACCGTCGCGGTATTCAGAATGCGCAGACGCCAGCAAGGAGCGTTTCGTACCGCTGGACGCGTCGATCGCAGCGACGGCTCGTTCGAGCATTCGGTCGCCCTGGACCACGACCACGGCAGCGCCCAGTTGCCGTGCGACGCGCAGATGACGATCTGCCTCTCGCTCGTCGTGGCGCAACGCGGCCCTCCCCCATCGCCCGAGGACTTCCTTGACCGCCATTCCTCGTGCACCGAACGGATCACTCCGAGTCAGTGCCATCGCCATCGCAGGATCGGTTGCCACTCGGTCGTACTGGCGGTCGAGCCGGTCGAGAAAGGCCTCTTCGGGCGGCAGCGCATTGCGGTGCGTCCGGGCTTCGTCAGCCCACTCGCTGGTGGAATCGATGGCCAGGTATCGCTCCCACGCCTCGCGGGCGTCATCCCTCAAACCGAGATGCTCGATGACGATCGCTCGATTGAAAAGCGCTTCAGGAAACTGAGGCTGAAGGGAAAGGGCGCGATCGGACGCCGCGAGCGACTCCGCAAGAAGCTCGGGTGCCTCATCGCGCATCGCTGTCTCATGAAGTACCGCGGCCAGGTCGCTCCAGGCCTCCCCGCGATTCGACTTCTCCGCTTCCGCCTTCAGAATCGGCAGCGCCGCCCTGGGGTGCCCGGTGAGCAGTTGAGCAACTCCCTCGGCGTGGTCCGCCGGCGCCGGCGTTCCGCGAACGTTCCCGATTCTTGTTCCAATCGCCGACGCCATGACTCCACTCTTCGGTGGCTCGGCCGGAGGCGAAGTACGGAACGGCGCCCAGGCGAGCTCCCCGCTCACGCGAGTCTCGATCAGGCGGTTAGTTACTTTTGACGTGAAGCGGAGCGAGGCAATCGATTGCAGCACCGACGTCGGGATGACCATCAGCACGAGAGCGCTCGCTCCCGCGCAAAAGGCGATCTTCGCCAGGAGACCGCCACTCCCGGTCGAGCGCCATCGATCGCTTCCTTGTCCGAGTGTCAGGGTTGCGTCTCCCGCCATCGCTATCTCCCGATGTCGTAGACGGCCCGTGACGTACCTTTTTTCAGCGCGAGATCGCGACTGAGACTACTGCTCGCACGCAGATCGGTACGACCGTAGCTTCGAATGTCGGGAGAAGGCGTAAAGATACACCCAACGGCAACAATCAGTTCCTTAACATTCGTCACCGGTACGTCGGGGTCCCGTCGCCGCTGGTCAATCCGGCGCGCCGGGACATCCGCACGACGTCGCACGCGCATTAGAGACTTGTCACGCGGAGACGCGGAGATGCGGAGAAAACCCCCGCGTCCTCCGCGCCTCCGCGTGAAACCGTTTTCAGACGGAGATCAATTGACGATGTGCTGCGGTTGCTCGCCTCCGGGCTCGGGCATCGACGGGACATTTCCGCCGCTCGCGTTGCTGGGCGGTTGGTTGCCCGCAACAGACAGATGCTGCCCTGATGTGGTGATCCCCGCCGCAGGCTGCTTCGTTGAGACCTCCCACTTACCGTGATCGAGAAACAAGCGATCGAAGACCCGGAGATGCAGTCCAGCAACGATCCACCCGACGGAGGCAATGGCGAAGCCGAGGCCCATCGCCGAGGCGCTTGTGATAGAGGCGACGCTTGTCGAGTTGCGCGAGGATCCCTTTCGCCGCCAGCAGTACGATGGCAACGAGCGAGACAACTCCAAGCGACGGCAGCTCGACCATGCGCTTCTTCCACAACGCGTAACCGGCGCCGATGATCGCGGCGCCACCGAAACCTACGGCCAGCGCTTTCAGCGGCGGCAGTTGCTTCCAAACCTTCAGTGCAAGTTCGTTCGACACGCTGAGCAGCGTGAGCATGCGCTCCCTCCCCTGCGGATCAGTGCGGGTCAGCGCATCCTCGACGGCGAGGAACCGCCACGGCTGGCGCGCTCCCGCGGGCTGCAGCGAAGGCAGACACTTCTCCTCGAGCAGCGCGTACTCAGTCATCCGGTAGCCGCTCGTCATCAGCGCATACGCCTCGGCGTCGGAGAACGAATCGAGATCGGTGCGCACCTCTGCGAGCTTGAGCTGGATCTCGCGATCGATTCCGTAGCTGGTCACCTCGGGCTGCTTGTCCGCGGGCTTCTCCGGCGCACCGATCCAAGATACTGGGTTCGCTTCGAGATCTTTCGTCAGGTGAATGAACATCGCACCTTGAATCGCGCCGGAGCGCCGGAGCGCGCTGAGCTGATCGAATTGCGCCTCGCGCACGCGCGCCTGCAGGACGGCGTTGGAGTTGCCGAGGGAGTCGCTGACGCTTCCGCCCGGACTCGCTTGTTCGCGAAACTGGCCGCTCGAATCGCTGACGAGAATCACGCGGCAGTTCTGTTCGAGAAGGCTCGACAATCCCTGGTTGTCGTGCACGCCGCCGTCGACGAGACGCACCGTGCGCTCCGGATAAAGGTTGCGCAGCACGATCGGCTCGAACAGCGCCGGCACGCACGCCGAGGCGCCGACCGCGCGCCCGATCGGAATCTCGTCGTGCGGTTTCGGCGCATCTTTGTAATACGTTCGCCGGTATCGCGGGATGGCATCGATCGCCTCGCTGATGGCCTGCGGCGACTCGCCCATCCACGTCGCGGTGAACTGCCAGTTGTGCCCCGTATTCATCGTCGTGGCGTTGAGGACGAGCATCGGCACCTTCGCGCCGAGGCGCCAGTTGTCGTACTTCGGCGTGAAATCGTCCGCTGCCCCGCCGAACTCTGCGGGATGCACGATCAGATCGGACATCAAGCGCGCAGGCTTTTCCCCTTCCGGCGCGGTCTGATCGTAGAAGTGCTCCTGATAGAGCTCGGCGATGACGTCGGACCGCGAGTAGCCCGATTGCAGCGCCATCTTCAGTCCTGCCCGCGGCGACTCGGCGATGCGCATGCGCACGTTCTTCTGGACGCCTTCGAGGAACTTCCCCTCGACGTCGCGCACGAGCTGAAGATAATGGGCGTGCGTGGTGTTTCCGCTCTCGAGGAGTTTCTTGAGCTCCAGGTAGTAGAACGCGCCGATGATCGAGCCACCGGAAACGCAGGAGACCACTTCGACGTGGCGAAGGAGATCGAGCTCAGCGAGCTTGGCCAGCACGCCGATGTGAAACAGCGACGCCCGAAAGCCGCCGCCCGAAAGCGCCAGACCGATCTTGCCGCCGAACAACGCGTTCACCGCATCATCGTTGATGCCGAACGACCTCTGAATGAGGTCCGACGCGGTGTCGTAATGCGGCGTGTCTTCGAAGCGGAGATGCGCGAGGAGAGCGAGTTGGCGCGCGGTGGTCTCCGCCGCCGCCTTCTCTTTCTTCAGCGCGGCGATTGAATCGCTCCCTTCGTCAAGCGCGGCAGCAGCCGCAGCGAAATCCGCGAGTCCGAACGCCGCTTCGGCGCGGGATGCATGGAAGTACCAGGGGTTCTCGTCCTTCGGCGGACCGGCGGCGTTCAGCCTTGCCAGCACCGCCTTGCGAACGTTATCCGCATAGTCGAAACGCGCCTTCTTGCGCACATCCGCGTCGCGGCTACCGGCGTCTCCTTCCTGCACGCCGAGGAGGTCGGAGACGAAGGCAACGTTCACGCCGAGCCAACCGTCGGCGTCAGGCGTCACCTCAACGCCCTTCGCATACCACTTCAGCGACTTCTCCAGGTGTGTTCGCTGGCCGGAGTAGTCCCACATGCGCTTGTAGATCGCACCGGCGAGACCGAGGGTCTCACCGTTCGTCGAGTCGTTGAGAACGCAATGCTTTTCCAGAACCTCGAGCGCGCTCTCGAACTTCTGCGGCGCGCGCAGGTCTTCATCTTTGTAGAACGAGCGCGCGAGAATCTGCTGGATGGGGATGTATTGCTCGCTTCTGCAATCGAGATCGCCGGCCTCGAGGATGATCCTGCGCGCCTCGGCGGGATCGTTTCCGATTGCGGCATCTGCTCTGGTCAATACGCCGCCAAGATCGATCTTCGACATCGAACACCTCCGCCCGAAATAGAGAGTCAACTTGTCGGGATTCCCGAACGATACGTCCGTTCTGGCGCGACGGCAACAGTTATGGATGGACGGACGGATGACTCCGCTGCGGCGAGGAAGTACGATATCCGAATGTCCGACTCGACACCGACGCGCGATCTCTGTTTCGTAGCCATGCCCTTCGGAATCAAGACGGACGTGGCGGGCCCGGTCTCATTCGATGCGGTCTACCGCAAGATCATCCAGCCGGCGATCGAGAAGGCGGGGCTGGAGCCGTTGCGCGCGGACGAGGAAGTCACAGGCGGCCTCATTCACAAGCCGATGTTCGAGCGGCTGATCCTCTGCAAGTTTGCCGTCGCGGACCTCACCACAGCGAACGCGAACGTCTTCTACGAGCTTGGCGTGCGGCACGCGGCGCGCCCCGGCTCGACGGTGCTGGTTTACGCGGAAGGGAGGGGCCAGCTCCCCTTCGATGTCGCGCCGTTGCGCGCCCTCCCCTATCGCCTCGACGCCGCGGGCTCTCCCGCCGATCCGCAGAAAGCAGTCGCCGACCTCGGGGCACGGCTCGAAGTGATGCGCACGTAATCGAGCGGAAACCAGGCCGGCGTCATCGACAGTCCGCTCTCCAATACGCTTGACGGCTACCTCTTCCCAGACATCGCCCGACTGCGGACGGATGTCTTTCGCGAGCGCGTGCAGTACGCGCAGGACATCAAACAGAAGCTCGCCGCCGCACGCCGTTCCGGCCTCGACGCTGTGCGCGCTGTGGAGCAGGAGATCGAGAACCTCGATGCCACCGAGAGCGCCGCGGTGGTCGACCTCTTCCTTTCCTATCGCGCGGTGAAAGGCTGGCAGGAGATGATCGCCCTCGCTGCGCGCATGCCCAAGCCGCTGGCGGCGACGATCCTCGTACGCGAACAACTTGCACTCGCGCTCAATCGCGCCGGCGACGATGCCCGCGCGGAAGAAGTGCTGCTCGACATTCTGGCCACGCGCGGACCGAGCAGCGAGACGTATGGCATCCTCGGTCGCATCTACAAGGATCGATGGGAGCGCACGCGAAACGCCAACGATCCGTTCCGCGCCAAGGCCCTGCTCGAAAAAGCGATCGACACCTATCGAAAAGGATTCGAAGCCGATTGGCGCGACGCGTATCCCGGCATCAACACGGTGACGCTGATGGAACTGCGCGAGCCGCCGCACCCGCAACGCGAAGAGCTCCTGCCCGTCGTCCGCTACGCGGTGACGCGCCGCATCGCCGGCTCGAGCCCCGATTACTGGGACTACGCCACCCTGCTCGAGCTCGCGGTCCTCGCCAACGACCGCGAGAACGCCGCCGATCCCCTCGGTAACGCGCTCGTCGCCATGCGCGAGAAGTGGGAAGGCGAAACCACCGCCCGCAATCTGCGCCTCATCGCCGATTCGCGCAAACAGCGCGGCGAAGACGTGCAGTGGATCGAGGAGCTCATCGCGGCGCTGAGCTGACGTGTCATCCCGCGTCTAATGTCCCCCGTTCCCCTTCTCGATGAACGTCACAATGTCCTTTGACAGCGCTTCGAGCGACGGTCGATGGAGGTACATCATGTGGCCGCCGGGATAGTCTTTGATCGTCAGGCGGTTGATGTCGATGCCGCTGTGCTCGAGCATGTAGCGCATGGCGAAGTACGACGTGGTCAGGTCGTTGTAACCGGCGGCGGCGAAGACGCGTAGCGACTCGTTATCCTTCGTTCCCTGGGCCAGTGCGCCGGTGACGTCGACGAAGCCGGCGAAGGCGCCGCGTCCGTTGCCGGGACGCTTCCACTTCTGGTTTGCCTCGCCGTTCTGCGGCGCATATCGCTTCACCAGATCGACGCCGAGCTCGTTGCGAAGATAGCTCTGGAAGAGTGAGATGTAGATCGGTCCGGTCTTGGCGTTGAACGCATCATTGTCGGGAAACTCCGCCACGCGGTCGATCTCGGTCTGGACGTAGCGCCCATCGAGGAGGCCCACCGACTTCCCTTCCTCGCGCAGCAGTTCCTTCGTGAAGCGTAGCGCGTAGATCCGGAGATCGGCTCTGAGGATGTACTCCTTCGACACTCCTGTGTAGCGATGGACGCGCTCGGCAATCCGTTCCTTCTCTTCTTTCGGGAGCTCGTCGCCCTGAAAGAGCGCCACCAGATACTCCGTTCCGGCGAACTTCTCCACTTCGCGCAGGAGCGTGTCGAGGTCCTTCCACTGATCGGGCAGCTTGTGGTGGTAGTACGCCGTCGCGGCCAACGCCGGAAGAGAGGTTGCGTATGTCAGATCGTTGCCATTGACGACGAAGGGCAGCGTTCCCATGTTCAGCGCCGGCGAGAGCAGGATGACGCCATTGAGACCGATGCCGAGGTTGCCTTGAAGGCGCGGAACGAGAAGGGCGGAACGGATGCCGCCGTAACTCTCGCCGAGGAGATACTTCGGGGAGTTCCAGCGATTGTGCTGGGTGATGAAAGTGCGGATGAGCTCC
>ODAK010004205.1_pt1 | contig 14788 bp, 15 predicted proteins | sample 1539591 | NCBI WGS metagenome assembly ODAK01 (sample SAMEA3539303, study PRJEB22396) | soil metagenome | biome: tundra; feature: field; material: soil | place: USA | collected 2010-05 | depth 0.15 m | reverse complement strand
GAGCCGGTGACGCCAAGTGCTCCCCCGAGTTGGATCCGGCATGTTCGAGTGGTCACGCCATGGGTTCGGTACCGCTTGTAAGAGACAGCACCGAGCAGCTCATCCGACAGTGGATGGAGGATCTCGCTTCACGAACTGGTGAAAGGTTCGGTTCAGCACGCCGCCCCTATTGTGCGTTGCATGACGAGCTCTGTCGAAGTCAATTGGCGGCTGGATGACATCACCATGCGAGGCACGCTCACGCTTCCCGACCGCGACGGTCCGTTCCCGGCCGTCGTACTCGTCGCCGGCAGCGGACCCACCGACCGTGACTGGTGTTCCCCGCTGCTCCCCGGCACCAACGGCAGCGGCCGGCTCTTCGCCGAGGCGTTCGCGGACGCGGGCATCGCGTCGCTGCGCTACGACAAGCGGGCCTCCGGCCCGGACGCAGCCGAGAGCGCTCGGGCCCTGTTCGGCAAGTTCAGCATGCATTCGCACCTCGAAGAGCTGGTAGCGGCCGTCGGTGTCCTGGCCGGGCACGACTCCATCGACGAGGCGCGCATTGCCGGGCTCGGCAACAGCGAGGGCACACTCCATGTGCTTCACTACGCCACCAGCCACCAGGACGTGCCCTTCGCCGGCATCGTGCTCGCCGCACCTCCCGGACGCTCCGTCGGCGAGGTGCTCCTGAGCCAGCTCGCACTGCAGGCGGCGCAGGTGCCCGGCGGCGCCGAGCTCATGCCCGAGGTGAAGGCGGCCGCGGCACGCTATGAGGCCGGGCAGCCCATGAACCTGGACCCGCGTCTTCCCGACAGCGTGAAGATGGTGCTCGCCAGCTTCGAGGCGCCAGCCAACCTACCGCTGGCCCGCGAGCTGTGGGCCGAGGACGCCGCCGACCTCCTGCCCGAGGTGGAGATCCCCACGCTCATCCTGATCGGCCGGAAGGACCTCCAGATCGACGCCACCGCCGACGGTGGTCCGCTCGAGCAGGTGGCCGCTGGAAAGGACAACGTCACCTTCGCCTACCCGGCGAACGCCAATCACGTCTTCAAGGAGGACACCCGCACCCCCGCCGAGGTGGCTGCGGCGCCCGGCGACGCCTACAACCAGGACGGCACTCATCTCGACCCGGAGGCACTTGAAACGATCCTCGTCTGGCTCGGCGGAGTCCTCGCCTAGTTGGGCCGTATGGGTGGCGCAAAACGGGCGGGCTGGGGCGGGCGAGACCGACCAGAACGGGCCTCGCGACCGCGAGCATCGCCAGGGACCGAAGTGATGGTGGCCGTTAAAGGGGTACGCGCAACGTGCCGCTTGTGCTCACACTGACTGAGCGTTTACCCGCCCGGTAAGAACGCCGCGCCGGGCGTGACTACTTCCCGGTGGCCGAGCGTCGTGGCTCGTGGCGCAGACCCGTTGATCCCAGATGGGAGAGGTAGCCGCCGAGGACCGGCATGGCCAGCCCGATAGGGCCCAGCCACAGGCGATGGAAGAGCGGGCCTGCGACCACGAGCCACACTCCGGCCAAGACGAGCAACAGGCCTCCGAAGAGGCGAACCCAAGGAAGGGAGGAGCCGTGTCGCCACCTGTCGACCACGCTCCATCCTCCTGCCATAGCCTCAGCATTACCTGGCCGAGTGTCACCATCTGAAGCGTTCGCCGAGGCCGTTGCGTCGATCGGTTGAGCCCGCAGCCGATCCCGGTCGATGTCCGAAACGACAGCTCGTCACCGGAACCCGCTCGGTATCGCTCCAACACATCCCTACGCATGGGGATCAATGGTGGGGTTCCCCCGGGTGCTCAACCGAGTGGTCAGCGTTCGAGGCCCATCCCGAGGCGTCATAATTAGCCGTAATGGTCCCCCTCGACGAGAAGGGCGATTGGGCGGAGCGCCAGCAAGCCCTGGCTTCGTGGGCACTGTCCCGTTGGGCTGATTTCCCCGTCGACGCCAATCCTCGACTCTGGGTCTTCGTCGGATCTGTCGTCTTGCCTGATGGTGGGTTCCGCACTGGTGACGCCAAGCTCTCATTCCTGAAGGGCAACATTGTCACGACTGTCCCGCTTCCCGACGACGTATTGAGTCTGATTCGCGCTGGACGTCACCAAGTCAAAGGCCCGACGGAATCTCCACCACTGGTCATCAGCGGTGTCATGAAGTCAGAAGCCGACTTCTCGACTGACCGGGGCCGGGTGCGTCTCCCAGCGTGGGGTTTGAATGGTTCCGACATCAAAGGACACATCTGGGTGCTGGCCCCTGAGGTCGAAGCCCAGCAATGGAAGCCCATCGAACCAGGCCCTCCTGCACCCTCCCTGACCGGGGGTGGCCACCGGTCGTTCTCCTCGTGGCGTGAGACCGACGGTCGGACTCTTCACTACGAGTTCACGGGAGGGGCTCCCGAGCACGTCGAATACCCAGACGCCTTGGTGATGGAATCCGACACGGCAGCAGTTGTCATTCCTATCGTCCATGACATCGGCCCCCCTGGCCCTCGGCGTGCGAGGGGATACAAGAGCGAGGTCGTCGTTCATCTCGGGGCCAAGCTCGGAGCACGGGTCCTTATGAACCTCGACGCCAGCCCCATCCCAGTGATCGAAAGGTGATGTCGAGTCAGTCCTCGCTCGGGTGCTCCAACACCCTCGACCACATTGCCCATGCCATGGACTTTGCCATGGCCGTTCATCCGTGGAGCGGCCGCAGGACGCTCAGTCATTCCCGGAGGCAGAGCAGGTTGGTATCCATCCACGTTGATGGCATTGGTCTCTGAGCTTGCTCGCCTCTCTTTCGAGCATCCGTCTAGGGACGATGGTGGAAGTCTCGGCCCATAGACCCCTAACGCAGACCGGGCTCACTCCCGGGACACGGGCGGTGATCAGCAAAGGCTGGGTGCCTGACACGCGTTGCGGCGAGGTCTCCTTCTAGCCGACGAATGTCTTGAGGTCCTTGACGAGCTTGTCCTCGATCTCGATGTTCCAGGCGCTCTCGGCGACATCCACAACAAAGAACAAGTCTGAGATCAAGAGTGTTTCGATCACTGCCACCCCAAGGTGCTGAAGCCACTTGCCGATACCGATACGGACCGTGAAGTCATCGGAGTTCCCCGTGATGGTGATCGTCATTGCACGGTCTGCGTCGACAACCCCGCGCAAGAACCCGCCTTTCTTGGCCTGGATCACCACACCCTCGGCGCTCGGTGAGGAGGTTTGAACCGTGAAGCCGTCGGTCTTTAGGTACTCCTCGATGTGGGACTGCACGGCGCTTGGGTCCTTGCCCTTGCCTTGGAAGCGCTCCACCTTCTCACCGATCATGACTTCACCCTTCTGGTTAGTTGCCGAGCCGTCAGCTCTATGCGGTGGTGCTGATGAGCATGGCGAGCGGACCGCCGGATCTCGGAAGAACTCTGGCCTTCGCGGCAATCTAGCGCTCAACACGGTAGGTAGAGCGGTCGGGGCAACTGGACACCTGCCCGGTATTGAGAGGGCAATCTCGGAGGCCCGGCTCTCGGTCTTGGTCTTGGTCTTGGTGAACCAAACGCCTTACGCGTTGAGGAATGCCCGGTCACTCGCCAGCTATTTGTCGAGTAGCGCACGGAGCCCTGACCGGAATGCATGCTTAGGCAGTCGCTGGTTACAACTGAAGGATGGCTCGCCCGTCTTACCGTGAATGGTGGGGCGAGCGAACTCGCGTCGGACGACGAGTCCGACGGCCGGTTGGCGGCGTTGCGCCCGGAGTCAGAGCGCCCCAGTGCAGTGCGTCCCCAGTAGCGCACCCCGGAAGACTGCGTCATCCGTAGTGACCGTTGAAGCATGCTCGACTTGGTCGGCCGTACCCCTTTAGCTCATTCGCCAATGGAGCCAGATGTCTTGGGCGGCGCTGCTATCGGGATAGCCCCCTCAAGCCGTCTTGGCGATGAGTACGTGGCACGGGGCACGGTGAGCGATGGTGTTGGGCACTGACCCGATGACCCGGCGAGCCCCGCGCATGCCCTTGCTCCCCACCACGATCAGATCGGCCCCGACCTCCTCGGCGATGGCGATCACGACGTCGGCCGCGTTGCCGGGGACGGCGTGCGTCTTGACGGTGGTGCCGCTGATGGTCTGGGCCACGTCGGTGAGGAGCTTCTCGCTAACACCGCGTAACACTTCGCCACTTACTCCCGGGTCGGCGACCGCCGTTGCTCCGGCATGGACCACCGCCACGCCCCCGGTGGACACCTTGAACGCGTTGACCAGGTGCATCACCGCACCGTGCTGCTTGGCCAGATCAGCCGCCAGGGTCACTGCCAAAGCAGCCGTGTCAGAACCGTCTGTGCCAACGACAATGTTCGAGAACACATCTCACCTCGCTTGTTCGGGTCGAAGGACCGTCGTCCCGGCCGCAACAGCCCGACCGTAGCGCGATCGGCCGATTCCACGGCACTGTCCCATGCTGATGCGTCCCCACCCCCATCACTACGCTCCACACCATGGACCTCGGAAGAGTGGGCGTCTGGTGGAGCGGCACCTGGCGGATGAAAGACGACGACGCCTCGGTCGACGTCGCCGCCGAGCTGGAGGACCTCGGCTACAGCGCACTGTGGTCCTCAGGTGGCTTCGAGCCCGGACTTCCGACGCGCTTCGGACGCCTGCTGTCGGCCACGAGCCATACGGCGGTGGCGAGTGGCATTGTGAGCATCTGGGCGTCTCTCCCCGACGAGATCGCCCGAGCCGCCGCCGACCTCGACGTCCACTACCCGGGACGCTTCGTCTTGGGCCTGGGGGTGAGCCATGCCCCGCTCGTGGGGAACTACGCCCGGCCCTATTCCCACATGGTCGGCTATCTCGACGCCCTCGACGCAGCGGGGCCGGTGGTGGCGAAGAACCGTCGGGTGATCGCCGCCCTCGGACCGCGCATGCTGGAGCTGGCACGAGACCGCGCCGCCGGAGCCCATCCCTACTTCGTCCCGGTGGAACACACGGCTCGGGCGCGCCAGATCTTGGGAGACGGTCCGCTTCTGGCCCCAGAGGTGACCGTGGTGTTGGAGAGCGACCCCACCAAGGCGCGCCAGTTGGCGAGGACCTTCACCGCCGGGTATCTCACCCTCCCGAACTACACCAATAACCTCCGGTCCCTGGGCTTCGGAGACGAGGACCTGGTGGGAGGGGGAAGTGATCACCTCGTCGACGCCATCGTGTGCTGGGGGGACCTCGACGCCGTGGCCGCACGCGTGCGCCAGCACTACGAGGCCGGGGCCGATCATGTTTGTGTCCAGGTGCTCTCCACCCGGGAGTCGTTCCCGCTGGAGGAGTATCGGGAGTTGGCCCCGGCACTCCTGGACGTGTGAGCGCCAGGACGATTCCTTCGACATTCAGAACAGCGAAGGTAGGCGCTGACGCGGCATCGGTGACTTCACATTCAAGGGCTCCAACCAGCTGTCGACACCCCCGCTATCACGATCTTCGCCACACCTTCGCCTCGGCATTGATATCAGCGGGATGCTCCGTAAAGGCCGTCCAGATGGCCCTCGGCCACGATTCGGCGACAACAACTTTGAACCTGTACGCCCACCGGTGGCCCTCGGACTCAGACCGCACTCGGGCTGCCGTGGACGCCATCCTGACGCCTGATCAGGAGGCAAAAAAGGAGCATGCCGTCTGACCTGACGAAAGGGCCGCGTGTCAGATCCGGGTCATGAGAGCCCGGCTCAAACTAAAGAAGCAGCTCAGCACGCCTGAATGGCCTAGATGTCGTAGTAGAGCATGAACTCCCACGGGTGCGGGCGTAGGCGGATGGCGTCCACCTCGTTCAAGCGCTTGTAGTCGATCCAGGTCTCGAGCAGGTCGTCGGTGAACACACCGCCTGCTTTCAAGAAGTCGTGGTCCGCTTCGAGCGCGGCGAGGGCCTCGTCCAAAGATCCCGGCACCTGGGGCACCTTCGACAACTCCTCGGGCGGGAGGTCGTAGAGGTCCTTGTCCACCGGGTCGGGTGGCTCGATGCGGTTCTGGACACCGTCGAGCCCTGCCATGAGCATGGCCGAGAACGCGAGATACGGGTTGCACGAGGGGTCGGGGCAACGAAACTCCACGCGCTTCGCCTTCGGGCTCTGCGAGTAGAGCGGGATCCGGCATGCCGCCGATCGGTTGCGCTGCGAGTAGACGAGGTTCACCGGCGCCTCGTAGCCGGGGACGAGCCGCTTGTACGAGTTGGTCGTCGGCGCCGCGAAGGCGAGCACCGCCCGGGCGTGCTTGAGCAGACCGCCGATGTACCAGCGGCCCATGTCCGACAATCCGCCGTAGCCCTCCCCGTAGAAGAGCGGGCTGCCGTCCTTCCACAGCGACTGGTGGCAGTGCATGCCGGATCCGTTGTCCTGGAACAAGGGCTTCGGCATGAAGGTGGCGGTGAACCCCGCGGCGCGAGCCACGTTCTTCACGACGTACTTGTAGAGCATGAGCTTGTCGGCCATGACGAGCAGCGTGTCGAACTTCATGTCGATCTCGGCCTGGCCGGCGGTGGCCACCTCGTGGTGCTGCACCTCGATCTCGATGCCGAGGCGCTCCATGGTGAGGATCATCTCGGACCGCAGGTCCTGGAAGTGGTCCGCAGGTGGGACCGGGAAGTACCCCTCTTTGGGGCGGATCTTGTACCCGAGGTTCGGTCCCTCGTCAGTCCCGGTGTTCCAGTGCCCTTCCACCGAGTCCACCTGGTAGAAGGCGTGGCGTTGGTCTTGCGAGTACCGCACGTCGTCGAAGATGAAGAACTCGGCCTCGGGCCCGAAGTAACAGGTGTCGGCCAGACCGGTCGTGCCGAGGTACGCCTCCGCCTTGGAGGCGACATAACGGGGGTCACGCGAATACGGCTCGAGGGTCACGGGGTCGCGCACGAAGCAGTTGATGTTGAGCGTGCGATGCTCGCGGAACGGGTCGACCACGGCGGTGTTGGGGTCGGGCATGAGCAGCATGTCCGACTCCTGGATCTCCTGGAAGCCCCGGATCGAGGATCCGTCGAACCCGAAGCCTTCCTCGAAGACGTCCTCGGTCAGCTGGTGGGTGGGAACCGAGAAATGCTGCATGAGGCCCGGGAGGTCGACGAACCGGACGTCCACGATCTCGATGCCCTCGTCCTGTGCCAAGCGGAGCACTTCCGCCGGGGTCCGCTTCTTCACGGTTCCTCCTTGGTCAGTTCTCTACCCGGCTCCGCCGCCGGGCGGCCTTCACGGCGGCACCATGGTGGTAGCTGGCTCGCCGACTCACAAGTCGGCATCCCCGCGCATGGCCGACGAGCCTGATCGCCGCCCGTCAGCCTGCCACGGTGGGATTTCGCGCCCGTTGCCCATCTGTAAACGGCGTATGAACTCGTCCCCCTACCCCTCCTGAGCCTGCGACACTTGGAGAACGCGGTCGGCCACCGCCTCCAGGGCATCGGCCGACGACGAGCGACACAGCGGAGGCCACATGCGGAGCCAGCAGGAATACGTGCTCAGGACCGTCGAAGAGCGCGCCGTGCGCTTCGTGCAGTTGTGGTTCACCGATGTCCTCGGCACGGCCAAGACCTTCGCCATCACGCCGGCCGAGCTCGAGAACGCCCTCGAGGAGGGCATGACCTTCGACGGCTCGGCCATCGACGGCTTCTCCCGGGTCCAAGAGAGCGACGTCTTGGCCCGACCCGACGCCAAGACCTTCCAGATCCTGCCCTGGCACCCCGACGAGGCGCCGGTGGCCCGGGTATTCTGCGACATCTTCAACCTCGACGGCACCCCGTTCGAAGGCTGTCCCCGCCACGTGCTGCGCCGGAACCTCGATCGAGCCCGCGAGCAGGGGTTCACGTTCTTCGCCTCGCCGGAGATCGAGTACTTCTACTTCGCCAACCCCGACCCGTCGAGGCCGCCGGTGACCCTCGACACCGGGTCGTACTTCGAGCTCACCGCCACCGACATGGCCAGCGACATGCGCAAGCAGAGCGTGCTCACCCTCGAAGAGATGGGAATCCCCGTCGAGCACGCCCAGCACGAGGATGCGCCGAGCCAGCACGAGATCGACCTGCGCTACACCGACGCACTCACCATGGCCGACACCGTCATGACCGTTCGCCTCGTGGTGAAGGAGACCGCGCAGCGCCAAGGTGTCCACGCCAGTTTCATGCCCAAGCCACTCACCGGCGTCCAGGGATCGGGCATGCACACCCACCTTTCGCTGTTCGAAGGCGACACGAACGCGTTCTACGACGCCGACGACCCCTTCGGCCTGTCCGAGGTGGCCAAGCGGTTCACCGCCGGACTGCTCCGTCACGCGCACGAGATCACGGCGGTGACCAACCAATGGGTCAACTCCTACAAGCGCCTCGTCGTGGGCTACGAGGCGCCCATCCATGTGAGCTGGGCCCGCAACAACCGCTCCGCGCTGATCCGGGTCCCGGTGATCAAGCGCAACAAACACGAGTCGACCCGGATCGAATACCGCGCCCCCGACACCGCCTGTAACCCCTATCTCGCCTTCGCCGTCATTCTGGCGGCGGGCCTCAAAGGCGTGGAGGAGGGCTACGAGTTGCCGCGCGAAGCGGCCACCAATCTCTTCGCCATGACGCCCGAGGAGCTCGCCGCCGACGACATCCAGCCGCTGCCGGGAAGCCTCAACGAGGCCGTCGCCGAGATGGAGCATTCCGAGCTGGTCGCCGAAGCGCTCGGCGAGCACGTCTTCGAATGGTTCATCCGCAACAAGCGCGCCGAGTGGGGCGCCTACAAGACCCACATCAGCCAGTTCGAGCTCGACCGCTACTTCCCGCTCCTCTAGGCGCCCGGCTGCGATCGACGGTGCCGTCCACGACGAGACACGACCGCTGATGGAACCGCTGCTGTGCTATCCCGAGCCGTTTCCCACCGAGCTCGCCCTCGTCATCGAACGGGCCGGCTACCCGTGGAAGGCCGTCGCCCGTCCCGAGCACGCCGAGACCGACGAGCCCGACGACGGGTGGGCCGGGGCGGTGGTGTGCGCGGAGCCCGACGCCACCGGGGCCTTCGCGCTGTGCCGGTTGGTGCGGGCCCGCGACGTCCCGCTGCGACCGCTCCTCCTCGTGGTGGGGCCCACGCAGCTGGCCGACCTTCATCTGCGCGAAGACCACTTCGACGACTTCTGCGTGCTCCCGGTGCGCGGCGAGGAGGTGGCGGCGCGTCTGGCCCACCTCTTCTGGCGCACGGGCCGAGGGCTTCGTCCCGAGCTCATCGAGCACGGGCCCCTCGTGCTCAACCTCGAGACCTACCAGGCCGCCGTGGCGGGGCGGGTCCTCGACCTCACGTACATGGAGTACGAGCTCTTGCGCTTCTTGGCAGCGCGCCCGGGCAAGGTGTTCACGCGCGAAACGTTGTTGAGCAGGGTGTGGGGATACGAGTACTACGGCGGGGCACGGACCGTGGACGTCCACGTCCGTCGACTCCGAGCCAAACTGGGCGAGGAGCACGCCCATCTCATCGAGACCGTTCGCTCGGTCGGCTACCGCTTCGGCCACGGCACCTGGGCGCCGTGAGCATTACCTGTCGGGACGCACCCGCTCAGCCGAGCTTCTCGTTCCCGCCGTAGGCCCACGCCTCGATCTCGACCAGCGCCCCCATGGGCAGGCCCTGGACACCGACGACCGAGCGGGCCGGTCGGTGCTCACCGAGCACCTCGGCGTAGATGGCGTTGAACGCGCCGTAGTCGGCCATGTCGGTGAGAAAGACCGTGGTCTTCACGACGTGCTCCCAGCCCACCTCGCGTCCCCACAACAGGGCGGAGAGATTGGCGAGCGCCTTTCGAACCTGGGCCTCGAACCCACCGGCGACGAGCACGGGGCCGTCGGCACTCTGCTCGATGCCGATCTGTCCCGAGCACACGAGCCAGGGCCCGGCGCGCACCGCCGGTGAATAGGGCCCGACCGGAGTACTCACGTGCCACCTCCCAGCTCCACGGGCCACGACGACACGAGCCCGGCCGCCAGCCACGCCGCAGCGGCGACAGCAGCGAAGACGGTATCGCCCGCCGGCAGCGGTGGCCCGTGATCGTCTTCCACCACGATCTCGACCGCAGGCATGGCCCGAGCCGGGATGATCCCGAAGGACCTGATGGTGAGGTCGAGCACCGCCCCGTTCCCGTCCACGGCCACCCCTTCGCTGCGGACCCACCCCAGTGCCTGGTGCACGGCACCGAGCGCATAGGACCGCAGCACGATCTCATCGAGGGGTTCGCCCGCCGCCACCGACACGACCACCGACCCGGTCGCACCGACCGTGGCCGTGACCCTCGTACCCGCCGGCGACCGCACCGAGACGGGACGACCCGGTTCGACCTCACCGGCGCGCACCGATTCGAGGGCGGTCATGAGCACGGCCGCTTCGGCCCAACCCGCCCCCCGGAGGTCGCATGAGACGGGCGGACCCGGCACGGCGATCTCCTCTATGAAGAGCCCCGGCGCCACCGACGAGACGGCGGTCACCCACCGGTCGAGGCCGGGCGACCCCGGCGTGCGCGCCACGCGCAGCACTCCCGACCCGTCGGCTCGGACACCGGCCGCGATCGGAGGTCGTTTCGGCCCGTACCGCACGACGTCCTCGCGTGAGAACACCACCCGCACGGCACGCCCGGTCTCGTCGGCCAGGCGACGGGCCACTTCGCCCACGGGGGAAGGCCCCTTCGCTCCGAATGCTCCGCCGTTGGCAAGCGGCGTGACCGGTTCGCCGACGCGCTCACACCACGACGCGTCGGGCTCGAGGTAGCCGGGCTCCACGAACGTCGTGCGCAAGGTGAGGTCCCATGTGCCCGGCGGGATCTCCAGCGGATGGCGCAGGGCCACCGTGGAATTGCGACCCGGGACCCGCTCGGCGAGATCGCGGGCTTCGCCGAGCGACGCGCCCAGCGCGTAGCCACCGCGGCCGTCAGGCACCGCCACGAGCGCGTCGGGGGGGGCGCTGTCCTCGGCAAATCCCCCGCCACCACACGCCACGTCGGCTCCCACCTTCTGCGCAGTGCCACCCTCGAGCGCGGCCCGGCGCGCCGCGGCGCCGAAGTCGCGAGCGGGCGGGGCGACGGCGCCATGGCGGAGCGGTTCCGAATCGTGGGACCGGTACACGAGGCGCGCCGCCTCGATGATCGTCCGCCATCCCGTGCACCGACACAGGTGAGCGAGCAGCGCGCGCTCGACGGCGTCGTCGTCGGGAACACCGCGGCGCGCCTCGAGGGCCGCCAGGCGCATGATGATCCCCGGAGTGCAGAAACCGCACTGGCTCGCGCCCACCGACGTGAAGGCGTCCGCCCACCTGTCGCGCACGGCGGGGTCGAGACCGTCGAGCGTCGTCACCTCACGGCCGGCCACGCGTCGAGCCGGGGTGACACACGCCACGCGCGGCGCCCCGTCGACCCACACCGTGCAACACCCGCACTGGCCCTGGGGACTGCACCCGTCCTTGGGCGACCGTCGACCCAGCCGTTGTCGGAGCACCTCGAGGAGCGATGTGCCGTCGTCGGGAACTTCGACGTCGACCCCGTCGACACGCAGGGACAGCGTGGGCGCCGACTCCGGCGCGCCGGGATGGGTCAGCTGAAGGAGGAGCCGCACCCGCAGGTGCGAGTGGCGTTGGGGTTCGAGATGTTGAATCCCGCCCCCTGCAGGCCGTCGCTGTACTCGAGGCTGGCGCCCTTGAGCAGCTCGGCGCTGGCAGAGTCCACGACCACCTTGACATTGCCCTGGGTGGTGACGACGTCGTCGTCGGAGGACTCGGAGTCGAAGAACATCTCGTAGCTGTAACCCGAGCACCCCCCGGGGCGCACCGCCACCCGCAGGGCGAGGGCGTCATTGCCCTCCTGGGCAAGCAGATCGGTGACCTTGGTGATGGCGCTGTCAGTCAGCGTGATCACGCTCGGCTTCCTGCTGATGCTGACCGAGCTCATCGTCGTCACCGTGCTGCCTCCTCCGGCCGTGGCCACCTGGGACCGACCCACCGAGCCTCAAGGCCCGCGTGCTTCATCGCCACTTTACCGGAGGCCGGAACCCAAGCGATCCCGAGACCAGGTCAATGGGCCATTTCGGACCTGTCCCGAACCAGGTGAACGGTAGGATCGGTGGAGTGCCCGCGCCTTCCTCGCCCCCAGCCGAGGAGACGGTGCGCGCCGCGTTGTTGGGGGTGATCGACCCCGAGCTCGGCGACAACATCGTCGATCTGGGCATGGTCCGCGCCGTGGCCGTCGACCCCGATGGACGGGTCGAGGTGAGAGTCGACCTGACCGTGGCAGGATGTCCCTTGCGCACCCAGCTCCGGTCCGACGTGGAATCCCGGGTGGGAAGCCTTCCGGGCGTGCGCCTGGTGGAGGTCGTCATGGGAGTGATGGACGCCGCCGAACGTAGCGCCCTCATGGACCGGGCCCGGCGCAAGGCGCAGGAGGACCGGGCCCTGGCCACCGACATTCCCGCCACCGCCCGGATCCTGGCCGTGTCGTCGGGCAAGGGTGGGGTCGGAAAGTCCTCGGTCACGGTCAACCTGGCGGTCGCCCTCGCCCAGCGCGGGCTCGTGGTCGGCCTCCTCGACGCCGACATTTGGGGATTCTCGGTCCCCCGCCTGCTCGGGATGCAGGGCGAGCTCACCGCCGAGGGCAAGAAGATCGTGCCCCTCGAGAAGCAGGTGGGCCCAGGCCTGCTCAAGGTGGTCTCCATGGGGTTCCTCGCCGACGAGGAGTCCGCCATCATGTGGCGCGGCCTCATCTTGAACCGCGCCGTCCAGCAATTCCTCGAAGACGTGCGCTGGGGTGAGCTCGACTACCTCCTCATCGACATGCCCCCGGGCACCGGCGACATCCAGATGGGTCTGGCCCGCATGCTGCCTCGCACCGAGGTGCTCGTGGTGACGACCCCACCCATCGCCGCGCAGAAGGTGGCGGCGCGCGCCGCCGACATGGCGCGCAAGGGCCATCTCCGGGTGGCCGGCGTGATCGAGAACATGTCGGACTTCACCTGCGATCACGGCACCTCCTACGCGCTGTTCGGTGCCGGTGGCGGGGAGCGCCTCTCCGCCGAGATCGGCGTGCCCCTGGTGGGCGCCGTGCCGCTGCATCCCGACATGGCTGCTTCGGGGGATGCCGGCACCCCCGTGGCACTGTCGAGAGGGGTTCTCGGGCTCGCCTTCGAGGCCCTGGCCACGCGCATCGCCGAAGAGGTCGCCCCCGTGGTCGAGGTGTCGGGTTGCACAGCCCGCCTTCTCGAAAAGGTGGAGGCGGCGTTGGGCGACGCCCCCTAGAGCCCGACCCCGCAGGCCGGCGCGCCCCGGCGCGACGTCAGGGGGTCGACGCCCACGACGCGTCGATGTCGGCGCGATCGTCGGCTCGAGCCACACCGTCGGATTCGAGCTTGCGCAGATGCGCCCACATGGACTTGCGGGCCACCGGCAGCAGCTCGTCACGAACATCGGCGTAGACCGTCGGCAGCAGCTCGTCCACCGTGGCGCGCCCCGCGTGGGCGAGTGCCGCTGCGACCGCCTTCTCGCGACCGAGCCGGTGCTCGATGATGCCGCGGAGTGCCGCCGCAGGCTCCCCGATCAGCGAACCATGGCCCGGCGCGATCGTCGCCACCGGTGGGTCGAGGACCAAGAGGCGTTCCAGGCTCTGGAGGTAGAGCGCCATGTCCCCGTCAGGCGGCGCGATGACCACCGTCGAACCCTGCATGACGTGGTCGCCGGAGAAGAGCATCTGCTCTTGCTCGAGCAGCCAGCACAAATGGTTCGAGGCGTGGCCGGGCGTATGCAGCGCTCGGACGGTGAAGCCTCTCCCCAGCAGCTCGAAGCCGTCACCGATGTCGCGAGCCGGGACGAAATCGTCGCGGGCGCAGAATCCGAGCACCTTGGCACCGGTACGGTCGGCGAGACCCGCCGCGCCCGGAGCATGGTCGGGATGGGTGTGGGTGACGACGATCCAACGGATGCGACCCGCTCCCGACTCGGCGAGGGCGTCCAGATGGCCCGCATCGTCGGGGCCGGGGTCGACGACGACCAGCTCGTGCGTTCCCACCAGGTAGGTGTTGGTCCCCGGGCCGGTCATGATCCCCGGGTTGGGAGCCGTGACCCGGACGACCGAGGCACAGAGCGCCACGGGCCGACCGGGCTCAGGAGGGCTCGCCGGCTCGAGGGGAGGCGACTCGCTCAATTCGAGCGCTCGGCCCGCCCGTCGGCGCCGATGGTGCGCACGATGGCACCCACCTCGGAAGGGGTCATGGCGCGACCGTGCGCGCCGTCGGGCGCTTCGCCGACGGCTTCGTCGTAGCCGGGGTCACCCGGAAGCAGGATCCGGAAGCCGCGCTCGTCGGCCACCACCCTGGGAAGGACGGTGGGGACTCTCTCGACGGCAGCGGCGGCGGCGAGCAACTCACCGCTGGTGGCGAACCGGCTGATGGCCTCGAGGTTCTTCATGGTGGGGAAGATGAGGTCGAACTCACCGGCCTTGGCACGCGCCAGCGCGTCGTCGGGCCGAACCCACACCGTGTCCACCGTCTCGTAGTCGTCGTGGATGGGCACCTGGCCCGGCGGCACGGCGGCCACGAAGAAACGGGTGTCGTAACGCTTGGGCGCGGGCTCGGGGGTGATCCAGTGGCTGAAGTAGTGGACACGGTCTGTCGCCAGGCGCAGTCCCTCGGCCCGACAGGCGTCGAGGAATCGCACCTCCCCTGCGTTGAGCGCCACCCGCATGGCGGCAAGCCGATGCCGGGTCTCGGCGTCGTGCGCCTCGAGGATGGTGCCCTCGCCCTCGACCTCGTCGCCGCGGTAGACGAGCAGGACACCTGCTTCCTCGAAACACTCGCGCAACGCCGCCACCCACAAGGCGAGGCCCC
>ODAK010004203.1_pt1 | contig 14792 bp, 24 predicted proteins | sample 1539591 | NCBI WGS metagenome assembly ODAK01 (sample SAMEA3539303, study PRJEB22396) | soil metagenome | biome: tundra; feature: field; material: soil | place: USA | collected 2010-05 | depth 0.15 m | reverse complement strand
CCTGACGGTACGACGATTATTCATGTATCGGACTTCGTGACGCCAAACTGGTTCGATCAAATGGCGGTGCCTGCTGAAGGTCGCAAGTATGATTTCGGCGGGCACATGACGCAGCCATTCGAGTTGCTGACAGACGGCTATATCTCTGTGTTGGATGTCTCCGCCGGACCGCAGTGGGGGCAGAAGAACGGTGCACTTGTGAAGAAGACCGCAGAGACCATAGCGCCGACACCGTTTCATCGCCGGCATCGCCGTATGCTCAGTAAGCTGAACTGGAAGCGTAGCGAACGCATCGCGGAGTAAAGCATGGCAACTTTGCGACAACTGATTGACGGCAGCACAGAAGTATTCTATGCGACTGTGGCTGGTCACAACGATAAGCGCGTAGGTACTGTCTTTACTGTGAAGATGCCGAAGCGCTACCAGCAACAATATCGGCCACATATCAGCGCCGCAGAACATCAAGCGCAACAGTACGTCAATCAGTCCGTCAATCAGTACGTCTACGAAGTTGCCGCGACGGGTGAGAAACTTCAGCAAGAGTATCAGCGTGGCTATCATGAGGGCTATGTTGACGGTGTACGTGCTAGTTCCGCTTCCCGTGTTGAGGAGTCAAAACCTGCCGTACCAAAGGTACCTGTTTTGCAGTCGAATCGTGAAATCAACTTGGAGGAGTGAGCGAATGTTTACGACACTTAGGGACATCATGGCAAGAGAGAATCTGCGTCAGCAACCGACAGCGGCACCGACGCAAACACCTGTACCTGCAAATGGTACTGGTGGCAATGACGATACCGACGATCAAGCGATGCTGAGTCCTGACGATATCGGCCAGCAAGAGCAACAGCAGCAAGAGCAACAAATGATGCAACAGCAGCAGGGTGAATTCCCGATGCACGAAGTGAACGCAGACCCGCAGCGTTATCCAGTGAATCAAGCGACACAGTTGCATTCGTTCTTGAAAAATGCCTCTGGTGGCACGGGAACGTTTGTCACTGCGAATAAGCAAAGCCATGAGATGGCGAAGCAGCTTGCACGCTCAGGGCATATTCAGCACCAGGGCAGCCGTCTGGGTGGTGCGGGTGGCGGACTCAAGCACGTCTGGAGTATGACACCGAAGGGCATGGCGGCGATTGGTCAGGACCCGAAGGTGGCCAAACAGAAAGCAGGTATGGGTCAATTTGGTCCGCAACGCCCTGGTATGGGTGGCCAAAAACCTGGTGGTGGCATGAAGCCTGGTGGCGGTCAGTTTGGAGGCATGCAGCCGCGTAATGGTGGTGGCGGGTTCTAAACGTAATGAATCTTGCCACTACCATTGTGATTTACGCACAGAGGGAACTGCATTATAGGACTGTGTTTCAAGGGCTGCCAATTTCTATAGAGAACAGAAAAGGCTCCGTGCGTGAGGGTAAGGATTCAGCACAAGGTAAGTGGCATGTAAAAATGACGCATCCCTATGGATATATCAGGGGTACGACTGGGATGGATGGACAGGCGACAGATGTTTTTCTTGGGCCGGATGAATTGGCTAAATTTGCCTATGTCGTGACAACTAAGAAATCTCCAGACTTCAAAGACATTGACGAGCAGAAAGTTATGCTGGGCTTCCCCTCTGCGACTGCCGCAAAACAAGCCTTTCTCAAAAACTACAGTGACTCACGTTTCTTCGGGAAGATGCAGGCGCTGCCGATGGAGACGTTCAAGAAGAAAGTTGTGTCTGAACGTCAGATTGAGGCAAATGTTGGTGAGCCCGGTGTGTACGATGGCGGTTACGCCCATATTGATCCGGTACCAACTTTTCATCCACCGAGTGCAAGAAAGACAAAGCGTGTGCCAGCAGATGATCCTGGTGAAACTGACAACCAATTTTTGGATGTAACCAAGCGCAAGAGTGCCGCCACCAAAAAGTTCCGTGATGAGCGCACAAGACGTATTGCGATACCAACACAGTTGCCTGGCGGACCAACTGCTGTGAATCACCATACCGCAGTCTATATGCCATTTGTGACGAACTAATGAAAAGGAGAACACAATGCCGACTCTACTCTCGACAATGCTTTTGCAAGTTCGTGGTAGTGTAGGAATTAACAGATACGGCTTTGCGGGAATTGGCGGGTTGATAGGAATATTCGTTGGCCTGATAATATTCATCGTGGTAGTGGTAATTCTGTATAGGATTTTCAAATTGCTACTGCCCTTTCTGGGTCTCCCCGACCCTGTAAATCAGGCCATCTATTGGTTTGTTGTCCTACTCATCTTTCTTGGGCTCTTGCACTTCTTCGGCTTGTACTGAGGAGGTATACTTGGCTGGTGCAGTAGTTACAGGGATGCTTGTCGCGTTCGGTACGATTACGATTCACACGGAGGAACCTGCACATGACGGGAAAACGAAAAAACAAAAAGCTAAACATTCCTAAGGGAAAGCTGCCGCACCATGTACTGGGCAAACTCAAGCCGGGAGAGCCACCCGATTTGAATATCCCACAGGATATCAAAGTGGAGCACATTGTTCTTGCTGTTCCGGTAGAACCTGACAAAGAAGATGTGGAGCACATTGTTCTTGCTCTTCCGGTAGAGTCTGATCCAGAGCATCCGGAAGGCAAGAGCGTTTGGCAGCGCATCTGGGATGTTATTGGCGGTAAGTGAATCTAGACACGACCATTTCGATTTTTGCCTATGGCACCTCAGAAGGTGTCAAGAAAGAGTGGGATACCCGCGGACGTGGTGTAAAGACTGTAAGTATTCCAAAAACTATGCCGGCACTTCGGAATCTAACCTCCAAGTATATTCAGAAGTACGGAGCCAAAAACCTACAGTTTATTGGTGATGGTTCTGCACCTAGTACACTGATAGATTTATATAGGGATGCTGGGCTGCAATCCTCGTTCTTCGCGTGGGTCCATGAGTCACCTTCCCTAGCAGTAATATACTGTAAGGTGTACTCCGTGTCAAGGAATATTCCCCTTGACCTAATATACTATTGGTATCATACTGCTGGCATGGCTAAAGTAAATATCTCCGGTTATCGCTGCGAACGCTGCGAGCATGAATGGATTCCAAGGGATAAGAGTCAGGAGCCGAGAGTCTGTCCCAAATGTAAGAGTCCCTATTGGAACAAGCCACGTAAGGCTAGTGGCAAGAAGGGCAAGAAATAGCCATGCGGAAGGCCAGCATAATACGCCCTTTACCGCGCCGGACATTGTTCGATGCGCTAAGCCTGTCACAAAACATATTTTGCCAACTGTCCGATCTTACCAACGAAGCCGCTGTGGAAACCTTCCTTGTCTCCCGATTTCTGCATCACTTGGGCTACAAGGATCGGCAAATCAAGCCAAAGCACAGCATCGAATCGCTAACGGTCGCCAAGGGGCACAAGAAGCTTCATTACAAACCAGACTACGTTCTAGTGGTTGGCAAATTGCCGCGATGCGTTATTGACGCCAAGGACCCCCATGAGGACCTTGATGACTGGGTGGAACAATGTTCAGGTTACTGTCTTGCGCTAAATCGGCGGCACGAAAAATCAAATCCGGTGAAATGGTTTGTGCTGACCAATGGCAAAACCACGAGGATTTACGAATGGGATAAGGATAAACCGATACTTTCGCTAGATTTTGCCGATTTCCAATGGGGCAATCCGAAATTCGACAAGATCAAGGCGCTGCTTGGTGCTGGTGTTATTAGCCGATCTTCGGCGGGGGATGTCAGCACGGAATCGGAAGATTTCACGTTTACGAAGCCGACTAGCGAAAGAGCGCGGCAGTTGTTCTCTCTATGCCATCGGGTGATTTGGAAGTCAGAAGTCAGTGGCCCGCAACCGTCATTCATGGAATTTGTGAAAGTGATGTTTGTAAAACTTTGGGCGGATCGGCAACTGCGAGACAATCCTGCTACCAGTCCCCACTTTGCTGAGCGCAAGGATAGCGTTCTGCTTCCCGCATCGGCGGTTACATTCTCCGTCAAATGGATCGAGGCCCGCGAAAAAGAAGGCGCAGTTAACCCGATTGACAGCATACTTTTCACAAGGCTGCGCGATGACATTGAAAGAGAAATCGGCCTGTGGCGCAAGAAGCGGATTTTCAATAAGAACGAGCGCATAGACCTAAAGCCACAGACCGTAAAAGAGATAGTCCGCCGTCTAGAACATTTTGACATGTTTGGGATTGATGAAGATTTGAACGGACGACTCTTTGAAACTTTCCTTAGCGCCACGATGCGTGGCAAGGACCTCGGGCAGTTTTTCACTCCGCGCTCCGTGGTCAAGATGATGACACGGCTTGCCCGCCTACGCTGCACACAAGAGCATCAGGATCGCGTCCTAGACGCGTGTTGCGGGTCTGGCGGTTTCTTGATCGAAGCTCTGACAATGATGCGTAATCAAGTACGCGCCAACACGAGTCTTTCACCAGACCAAAAAGAGCAACTCATTACTACACTTTGCAACGAATGCCTCTTCGGTATTGATGCTGGTAAACAGCCGCCATTGGCTCGTATCGCAAGAATAAACATGTACCTACACGGCGATGGTGGAAGCCGTATCTATTATGCCGACGCACTAGACAAAGAATTGCAATCTCCGCATGGGGCTGATCCTGAAATCGTGCAGAACGTGGATGAACTGCGCCTTAAATTGCAGGGGGGGGGCAAATTCAATGTGGTCCTTACTAACCCTCCGTTTTCGATGTCCAAAGAATTGCGGAATGAATCCGACAAGAAAATTCTCTTGGACTATGATCTCGGAAAAAAGGACAAAGAGACAGTTACCCTTCGCTCTTCGCTACGCTCTAGCGTCATGTTCCTTGAAAGATATTATGACCTACTCTTGCCAGGGGGAATGCTCCTGACGGTTATAGATGACACGCTACTTGCGAGCGGAAATTTCGGTTTCGTGCGTGATTTCATCCGTGAGAGATTTTTGATCCGCGCAATCATTTCGTTACCTGGCGATGCTTTCCGCCGTCAAGGATCGCGCGTAAAGACATCCGTCCTTGTGCTAGAACGGAAGCGCAATTTGGACGATGCTCAACCCAGTTGCTATGCCTATTTTTCAGAACATCTTGGAATTGATGATCTTACCCCTCGGGCTTCCTTGGCTGACATTCAAACGGCCCGCCAAAAAGCAGAGACGGAAACGGACAATATTCTGAAAGGGTTTGAGGCGTATTTGGATGGGCACAAAGGTCCGGGGCTTATCCTTAAAGCACGGCAGAGTTCTGATCGACTAGATTTGAAATTTGCGTCGGCTCAGGTTGGAAGGATGGTTGAGGCATGGCGTTCGTCCGGCATCGAAGTTAAGCAACTGGACGCCTTGGTGAAAGTGGCTAGTGATCCTATAGAGCCAACTTCAATGCCCGAGACCGATTTCAAATTACTGAAAGTGTCCTACGACGGCAAATGCGAAGTTGAACGAGAAGCAAAGGGCGATGCAATCAAAGCCCGATTGATGTACCGGGTAAGGACTGGCCAGATGATTTTTTCGACCATTCGCTCCACGGACGGAGCAATCGGGATTGTTCCAGAGGAACTAGATGGCAGTCTCGTATCAGATACCAGTTATACCGTGTTCGATTGGCTAAACGGTGGTAGCCCAGAAGACATGGCCTATCTATGGGCAGTTCTTCGTTCTCACGAACTGCGGGCTGATATGCAGTCCCTCTCTCCGGGCTCCGGGAGGTACACGACCTATTGGCCTGAAGTGGGCAAGATTTGCTTGCCCTGGTTGGACGCGCCGAAACGCAAGGAGATTGGAGCAGCCCTTATTGAGATGTGGGAAAAGGCAAAGCAAGTTCCGAAGGACTTGCAGAGCGCATTGTCCAAACTGGATTCCCTGGGAGTCGAATCTGAAGACAGCAAGATGCGTTGGAAAGTGTCTAAGGCTCCCACATAATTTTTGGGCAGATCGCCGACTTTTTGGGCAAGAGGCACTATTAGGGCAAAGCCTGATGGGCCAAAAGACTAGACTACCTGAGAACAAGCAAGCGTTTCTAGCGAAGGTTCTAGGAGGCGGTATATGAACCTCAGACAGATCATTGACGCAGAACAGCAGGACAAGGGATGGGGCGATACGGTAAAGCGTGTAACTACTGCGGTGGGTATCAAGCCCTGTGGTGGCTGCAAGAAGCGTGCAGAAGCCATGAACAAAAGGTTTCCTTACAGGCAATACTCTACGCCTGCGAGTATGATTAAGGATTGAGCGATGAACCTTGCCGCATCCATTGAGATTTATGCTTCTGGCACATCCGAAGGCGTAAGAAAAGCCTGGGACACCCGTGGGCGAGGCCGCCATACCGATGTACAGAAACATATTGCCGCGCACGAACGTGCATTTCCAGCTATCTTGGGAAAGTTCAAAACCGCTGTTGGTGGTATGGGGGTTGTAGATGGGCGTGTTAAAACTCTCGATAGCTTAACCGAGAAGTTGACACGCAAGAACAAAACACTGGATCAGATTGGCGATACGATTGGCTTGCGACTCACGACCTCGGACATACCTACTGTTTACAGGGCGCTTGATGCTCTGCACAAAGATTTTACAGTGACTAAGGTGGATGATCGTATTGCGAAACCTGCCGATGGTGTGTACCGAGCATTACATTTGGACGCCGAGGTTGGCGGTAAGAAGATTGAAATACAGCTCAGAACTAGCAACCAGACCAAACTTGCAGATTACATGCATCCTTTGTACAAGAATAAGGAACTTGGTAAGACTGGCATGCTCATGCGTAGCTACCTGAAAAAACTTAGTGTTGCTCTTTATCGTGAGGATAGTGGACAGAAAGCAGTTTTGCCGGATTGTCCACCGCCAATCGCCAAAACGGTGGGATGTTTTACGAGGGAATAACAGATGCAGACTGTAGTCCTAAAAGCGCCTAAAGGCAAATATCGTGTTGTTGGTACTGACACGTTTGAGAGTCCGTCTCCACCATACGCCGATTATCTTATCGGTGACTATGCGTCTTTGGATGAGGCGAAGCATGTCGCAGATGACAAAGGCGCTGCAATGAATCTCGTATATGTGTACGATGCTACTGGGAAAACGCTTTATAGGGCTGGCAGCTTTTGATGAATCTACGCACTCTATTGGAACTGCACTTTGCCGGCACGACAGAGGGTGCTCTGCGTGGGTGGGACACGCGTGGCCGCTCACACGTCAACGACGAGTACCAGCACGGCGTGCATGTCGGTATTTTTGACCGTCCGAAGAGCGCAAATCAACATGCGGTAGCCAGCCACAGGTATTTTGCGAATCATGTGCCGTCCCTGCCTGAGCGCGAAAGAATTTTCCGTGCATTCAAGAATTCCATTGAATTGCCGGGCAGGCATTCTGTATCAGCACGTAGTCTTGTGCCGATGCAGGACACGTTGACGCTGGCACGCCTTGAACGTGCGGGAAGAAAAGTTGAGCGTGAGCGCGGTACCGTACCTGAAAAAGCACCTGCCGTGTTTCGCTTTCAGGGAAAAGACTATGTGATTGACGGTCACCACAGATTAGCCTACGAAGCAGGTAAGGACTATAACAGCAGCGTGCGTATCTTTGCCGAGAGACACAATTGAAGTTCAACCTACAAGCCGCGATTCAGGACCTGATTCACTCTGCAAAGAGTGCCGAGAATCCCCGTACGCCTATCGAAGACACAGGTGAGTACAACGAGCTGAAAGAAAAAGCGGTACGCTCACTCGCCGAGCAGCTTGGTTACTATGCTGAGAGTGGGCCTTTGTTCGACGCAGCTGGAAAATATTTGTGCGCTGATTGCGCCTTGCGTGATGGGAAAACTGCCTGCACCCATGTCAGCGGGAAAATCTCAATGCAGACTGGTTCCTGTATGATATGGATAGTAGGTGAGCCAATCAATCAGCCGGTTGGGCAGAAGTTGACGCAGATTGAATCTGGGTATGCAGAAAGAAAGGTTTCACGCGGCTTCGGATGTGTTAGGTGCAGGTGGGGAGCGAAAGCTAAGAACCCAGATAGCGATGGCAGACCTAGTTGGTGTTCCTGGTGGGGAATGCATATAGTACCATTTGCTTGTTGCTTTCGTGAAGAAGGAAAGGATTCCGTCGATGCTCCCGGAGAGTAAGTGCGGATGTGGTTGTGGACGTGCTACAACAAAGACATATGTTAAGGGGCACAATTTTCGCCTGAGTAGGGCGCCGTGGAATATTGGTCTAACAAAAGATACCGACGCTAGGGTTGCCGCTGCTGCGCAGTTATTGTTGGGACATTCGGTGTCTTTATCCACCAGAGCAAAATTAGCTAAATTTTGTTCAGGAAACACAAGTCATTTAGGATACAAATTAACTGAAGACCAACGAAAGCGTGTGTCTCAAGGAACGATAGCAGCTATGGCAAGGCCTAGCGTTAGGCGACTTGTGCTATTAGGTGCTCATAAACGTAAGGGTGTGCCCCTTACGGATGAGCACAAGCGTAAGACAGGGAAGGGTGTTGCTGCGTGGTGGCGTAGTCATCCAGAAGCATGCCAGGCGGCCGCTATACGCCTTAGTCGTAGAAATAAAGGCCCAGAATTCTTAGCGGCTAATGCTGGTAAAAAAGGTGGTTTACGTGAATGGACACCCGAGCAACGCCAGGCGCAGTCGATACGCGCAAAACAACAAATGGAGCGCGAACAGCTTACCGGTTTGTATAGGAACAATGCCGGATTAACCAGTGCGTTTTTAGGCAAAGGAGTGCCAACGTTAACGTGTAAACGTATAGTAAAGTGGCTTACCGAATTCGGGATTAAGGGTTTGGTGTTAGAGCACTGCATTGGGCGTTATTTTATTGACATTGCACTACCGTCAAAGCGGCTGGCTGTTGAGATTGACGGACCTTGGCATACGCGTCCTAAACAAATAAAATCGGACAAGAGAAAAGACAGACGACTTAGGAGTATCGGTTGGTCGGTTAAGCGTTTTCCGGTTTCTATCAGGAAATGGAATTTGCGTGCAATCGCTGAATTCTTGACAAGTTGAGGAGGACGAGATGGATGAAATCATTGGTCAACCGACAGTTAAAGACGAACCAAAGCCTGCCGAGAGTCAGGTAGATCGTATCAAGCGTGAGCTTGCGTCGATACCAGACAGCTACTTGCGTACCTATGTTGAATCGAAGGCAAAAGAATTCGAGCAACTGCGTGTGCAATATGAGCAACAACTGAGCTGGGCGACGATAGAGATTAAACGTTTGGGCTTGCTGGCAGACAAAGCAAACTTTGCTACGGCGGGCGAGATTTATGGTAGAGAACTGTCAAAGAAGCCGGCGACTGCTGTTGGGCAAGATAAAGAAGCACAGTCTGGTGGGTTCGAAGGGTATGGCGAAGGTGGTCTGCTAGACGCCGAGATTGATTCACAATGAAATGCGAATTCAGTACAAGCCGGGGTTCAGACCACATGGTTGACGAAAGTGTAGGGCTCAAGTTTTGAGCCGACCCTTCACCGACATTTGCATACCAATTCATGGGGCCTTGCCCGACGTGAAAGAATGCCTGTCTACACTGATTGCGAACACAGTAGATTACCGGCTTATCCTGGTGGATGACTTCTCGGACAAAGAGACAAGCGACTATCTCTATCAGTTTTGCTTAGAGCATCCGTCTACGGTGATGCTTCGTACCTCAAAACAGCGTTGGTTTACCCGTGCATCGAATCTCGGTCTAAGACTTGTGCGTACCGAACGAAGTGTTTTGCTAAACTCGGACTGCGTGCTTGGGCCAGCTTGGCTCGAAGAGCTATTCGATGTGTGGGATGACTTTCAACGGTTGAACCCACAGCGTAGAATCGGGCTTGTTGGTTCTGTGATGTCGGATGAAGAGCCTAGGCGTTATTTCGAAGTGACTGACCCAGGGTACTGCACCGGACATTGCTGGTTGGTGTCGATCAATGCGTTGTTTGAAATCTCAGCCGCGAGAGGAATGCCAGGTTGGTATCTCGATGAACAAAAGCCAGGTGCGGCACATATCTGTTCAGATCGGGATGGTTGTTGGGACCTGATGAAGCAAGGGTTTGCGGTAATACAGAGTCACAAGAGTATTGTTGGACACAAGGGCGGGAAAAGTTGGGGATTTAATATCGGAGCAATTTCTGGATTGCGTGCGGCAGATTTGGACATGAATCGGTAAAAGGCGGGTATATGATCTATTGGCGCATGCTACACATTGATCCGATTGACCCCACCGGAGCTATCTCGAAGTTGTTCTACAAACTCCGGCGTTATCTGCGCTTTGTTTCACACGGACGCGCACCGCAAATCTGAAAAAGGAGCAAGTCATGCCTGAAGGTCAGAGAAAAGAAGCGGCAATTTATTACACACGACGCAGCTATGCCGCGTTGGTGGACCTAGCGCAGAACCCCGCCGAGCTAGCCGTGATTCGCGCCGCTGCTGGGCATCCAGACGTTGTGCAAGGCATCATGTCTGAGGACGTTGCACAGGCCGCGTTAGCGAACATTGCCGCAGCGAACCGCAGCACGAAGGTGCGTACCTTCGGCACCGATGGGCAAGAAGCGTTCAGGCGCGGGCAGATCGTTCACCACAAGCCTAGTGGAAGAAAAGTGACTGTGATTCGTGCCTCGGCTGCACGCAAAGAAGGCGAGCGCTGTCATGAAGTAATCGACGCGAAGTCTGGCAAGAAGTTTCTTGCGCGTGAATCGAACTTGAAGGCATAGCCGATGAACCACGCGAAATACCAGTTTCCAATTGATGTTGTCAAAAAAGAACAGCTAGAAAAGGCTGGTATCAGAACGGTGTCAGACGTGTTGCTTTACGAAGTGCATCCGATACCTAGCCAGAATCCAATTCTGGACGAGCACAACAACGAAACAGGTCTTACGTTGCATGACTATGAGCAAGTTACTTAGTTAATTGGTTGAGGAGTAGGGAATGTCAAATGGGCACGCAAAAGGTTCAGAGTTTGAACGTGTTATTGCCAAGCTTATAGTCAAAGCGTTCAAGCATCATGGCATAGAGCAGAGTGAGTGCTGGCGCAGTGTCATGTCGGGTGGGCATGAAATGTCCTCCGGCGATCTGCGTATGTCTGACCGCCTTACCAACCTTTTCCCGTATGTTCCTGAATGTAAATTCCATAAGAAAATAATCTGGCGTAACTTCTGGCTGCACCCTAGCTATATGCAGCCGTGCAAAGAACAGCGCTGGCTTGTGCAGGCGGCAGAAGGTGCGGCAAAGCATTCTCGCGGACTGGCTTGGATATTGGTTGTGAAAGAAAACCGCAGTGAAATTTTTGCTGTCTACGAGACAATTCGTCACGGACTAGTCGTTGCTCCGTTTGAGCACTTTTTGCTTAACAGAGTTAGGCAATGTGATAAGGTGCGAAAATGAGGATGGTGACAAAAATACACAGAACGTTGAACAGGCTGGGGCATTTAGGATATTGCCTGCTTCACCGGAAACTGCGTTGTTTTGATTGTCTGTGTGCGTATGATAAAGCGGCAAGTCAGATGCTAGGACGACGCGATAGAGTTTTGCGCAAACTTCGTCCGGACTTCTTTGCCGGTAGGCGGAATACCTGGACAGCAAAGTTTAACAGCAAGACTAAAAAAGGGAAAACACTCACGATTGAGCATCGCAAACGTTTGTCTATAGTAGGAAGGTTGGTGCGAAGCACTTATGCTCCAATCTGGAATAAAGGGCTTACAAAAGACGATCATCCATCTTTGGTACGTATGGCTGCCTCCTTGTCTAAGTCTACAAGGGGTGTGCCAAAGCCGCAGAACTGCAACTGTTTCAAGCGAGGACGCAGAAGGTTTTGGTTTTATGGTAGGGATTTTAGGACCAAGATGCGCTCGACGTGGGAAGTGGCATACGCCCACTATCTGGACAGTTTAGGTGTGAAGTGGTTATACGAGTCCACCTGTTTTGTGTTAGATAAATTTTCGTACACACCTGACTTCTGGATTCCTGTATGGCATACGTTTGTCGAAATCAAAGGTTTCATTGACGACACAATCAAGCAAAAATTAAGCGTGTTCCGACACCATTATGGTGCTCCTTTTAAGGTGCTCATGGGTGAAGACCTCCAGAGATTGGGAATTCTGGATACACGTAATAAAGTCGTTCGGAAGGAAAGGAGGTGCGCATGAGCGTACAATCACCGATTGTGGCATTTGTCCCCGGCTGGTTGGATGCCTGTTGGCGCTTGGTATAGGATGTTTTCTCCGCATATGCACACCAAGGGAAGTAAATTTGTGTTTCATCCTGTGCGTACGCCGGTACAAGACCTAGCCGATGCCGATATTGTTGTTGTGCAGCGGCAGTGTCATGCCGGGAATCTGCAATCGCTCAAGCAGATGAAAGACATGGGGCTGAAAATCATCTATGACCTAGATGACGATTTGTGGGGAATTCCTGGCAGTTCTCCTGCGAAGAAAATATTCGCGCCTGTCAGAGAAGGTTTCGGTAGATGCATGGAGTTGTGCGATGCTGTGACTGTTTCGACAGACCCTTTGCGTACGGCCGCACGTACCGCCGTACCTGCCGCACGACAAAAAGAAATCTTTGTCATTCCGAATGGCGTGGACTTCGACTATCTGCGTCCCGCGCCACTACCGAAACCCGAAGGTCGGGTAACAGTAGGTTGGGGAGGATCAAATACGCATCAGGGTGACATTGCCGATGCATGGCAAGCGCTTCCTGCGTTGCTTGAAGAGCTGCCACAGCTTTATCTAGAGTTTGTAGGCATGCTGCCACCTAGGAAAATCATTGGCCATCCTAGGGTGAAGTTGCGCGAGTATTGCCCGATTGGTGAGTATGTCAGCAGGTTTCCAACTTGGGGCTGGGATGTGATGCTCGCTCCTTTGCAAAACGTGCGTTTCAATTTAAGCAAAAGTTCGATCAAGATGACTGAAGCCGCCGCTGTGAATGCGGTATGTTTAGTAAGTGACGTAGGGCCTTACTCTAGGTTCTGTGCACTGAGCGACGACCTAAAGTGGCTGCTGTGTCGTTCACCGAAAGATTGGCGTGAGAAGATCAAGACTCTAGTGCTAGACGAGACATTCCGTAAAGACATGGCAGCACGCATCCGCCGTACCGCAGAAGAGCATTTCGAGCAGCGAAAATTGATGACGCTATGGCAAGCCGCGTTCGAGTCGGTGCTGTGATGGCAGGAATAACGCTGGACCCAGATTTTCCATGCTATGACATCGTGGAGATTTTCGACGCAGACCACTTTACGTTTAACTATTATGAAGAGGTCGAAGAAGGAACTGCCTACGTGAGTTGCTATGAGTACAGTTCGATACGTGGTGACTTCGATGCCAAACTCGGTGCCAATGGATTGTGGGATGCAAAGAGGGTGCAGGCATGCTGAAGTGGTTTCTTTGGATACTGTCACTGCCGGTACTCGCTGCCGCCTATGCTGGCTATATTTGGTTGTCGGCATGGTTCGAGGTCAAGGCGCTGCCTAGGTCGGATGTATTCATGTGCGACAAGCATGGGCCAATGCAGAAGGAATACACGGTTTCTTTTGCCGGCATGCCTTACTGCGCTCTGTGTTTCCATGAAAGCCTTTCGAAGATGGAGAAAATACCCGGTAGCAATGGAACGATGCAATGAGCGTTGAGCAAAAAGCGATTGTCGATCCTAGAGATTTGAAAGAAGCCGAAATTCCTTGGCGTACCGAGCGGCATTTCTATTCGATGCCGGCAACGTGTGAGATGTTTCTAGCGGCCGTGTGCGCGATTCAGGACTACTACAAGTGGCTTGCGAAGCGCAAGATTCGTGCTGAGGTTGTTGTCTACTCGCCTTCTTCGGAACTAGACTTTCTAGTGCCGGCAATTTGGCAAGGCTTTGATGTTGTCGTAGCGGATGTCGTGCATGACACAGCTGGTATGACACTCGAAGGTTTCGATCAGTCTGTGAACTTCGATGTAGATTTGGCTTACAAACTATCGAAGGTAACCGAGAAGCATGTCGTGCAGATGTTTGGTATCATGATCGGCTCAGATCCTCCAAAGCAACTGCCGGATGTGTCGTCTATCACAGAGGGAATTCAACCTGATTGCGATATCATGTTGCTGCCATTTCCTGGTAGCGAACAGGTCTATGAATTCTTGCTGAACAATCATCCCGAGTTGAATACCTGTAATGCGATTGCGGATGTTTGGCAGCCTATCGAGTTGTGCTTGCGTGGACATATGCTCGTAGGCGTGCGTTCTGGTTTGACGTATCTAGCCGCTGCCGCAGACCGTGCGGTTGTAGAAATCTATCCTACAGACTGTCATAGAAATTGGTTGTCGAAGTGGTCGGCGAGGCACTATCAGATGATCTATGGTGACCCTGACAAGGTCGCGCCGGACTTAGTGTTTAGGGCTATTGAAGCTATGCAGAAGAAACTTGAGCAACGTCGCAGAGCGATGCAGGTGGTGCGGCCATGAGAGTGCTAGTGTGTGGGGATAGGAATTGGAACGACGATGATGCGATAAGGCGCGAATTAAACCGTGTTTTGGCGGACTATGTTGGAGAGTCCGTTATAGTTATTGAAGGAGAGGCACGTGGCGCTGATAGCATTGGGCGTGTTGTTGCCGAGGATTTAGGTATCGACGTAAAGAAGTTTCCCGCTGATTGGGAAAAGTATGGCAATGCCGCTGGTCCCATTCGCAACCAGCAAATGCTCGACGAAGGTAAGCCAACGTACGTGCTTGCGTTTCACAACGATATTACTCACAGCAAAGGCACAGCGGATATGGTGCTTCGGGCGCGTAAGGCAGGCATTCCAGTAAAGGTGGTGAAGGTGAGCGAGGATTTGCCCGACCCCGATAGTCCCGTGAACACGATCAGCCGCTCGCGC
>ODAK010004202.1_pt1 | contig 14792 bp, 11 predicted proteins | sample 1539591 | NCBI WGS metagenome assembly ODAK01 (sample SAMEA3539303, study PRJEB22396) | soil metagenome | biome: tundra; feature: field; material: soil | place: USA | collected 2010-05 | depth 0.15 m | reverse complement strand
CATTGTACCAAACACCTGTTCGCTCGCAACGCCCACAACGCGGACAATGTGGTCCCTTGCGCAGCGTTATAGCCATTCCCGGCAGTAACCCTTCGTCACGCGGCCAGTCGCCGTACAGGTGGGATCCTTCAGCTGCGCCAGGGCTTCGAGGACCCCGGCCGACCCATGGGAACGCCCTGCAGCCAGCCTCTCGACCACCGTGACGTGAGACAGGTGGCCACGATCACCTGCGACATCACAGCAGTGGGCGGGCCAGGATTCGAACCTGGGACCGTGGGGTTATGAGCCCCCTGCTCTAACCGGCTGAGCTACCCGCCCTGGCGCAAACTCTAGCCCTCGGGTGGGCGCCCGCACGGAAGTCGCGATCTCGGCCACCATAGAGGGATGAGTGAGATCCCTCCCGTCGTGGCGGACTGCGACCGCGCGTTCGCTGCCGTTCAACGCCTCGTCGACCTCGTAGCACCGGACCAGTGGACGGCGCCCACCCCCTGCACGGAGTGGGACGTCCGCCAGCTCCTCAACCACGTCACCAACGGCAACGTGGTCTTCGCCGGCGTCGCTGACAGGACACGCCCGTCGGGTCCGGTGACGCCCGAGGAGCGTGCCGTGGACCGCCTCGGCGACCATCCCGCGGCCGGCTTCCGGGAGACTGGCGCCCTCATGCACGAGGCCTTCCTCACCCCCGGGTTCCTTGACGGAAAGGTCGAGAGCCCGATGATGGGCGAGCAGTCCGGGACGACCATCGTCCACATGCGCATCAACGAGTTGCTCATCCACGGCTGGGATCTCGCTCACGCCATCGGGCAGCCGCCCGACCTGCCGGACGATCTCGCCGAGGGCGCTCTGATCCTCTGGCAGACGCGGCTCGCGGGCCGGCCTCGCGAAGGCATGCCGTTCGGCACCCCGGTGACGGTGGCCGGCGACGCGCCCGCCATCGACCGGCTCGCTGCATTCCTGGGACGGCAGCCCTGACCACACCCGCGCCGCACCGGCCGAGCAAGGATCAGTACTTTCTGCTGATCGCGCTGGCGGCGCGCACGCGAGCAGACTGCCTCGGACGCCGGGTCGGTGCGGTGATCACGCGTGATGCGCGGGTGCTGAGCACCGGGTACAACGGAACGCCATTCGGGATGCCGAACTGTTCGGATGGCGGCTGTCACCGCTGCTCCCGCCGGGACGATGACGGGCTTCGCGGCGGCGCGTACGACATCTGCATCTGCGTGCACGCGGAGCAGAACGCGCTGCTCACCGCGGCACGGTTCGGGCAGCAGACCCTCGGCGCTTCGATGACCACCACGACCCAGCCCTGCTTCGGCTGCCTCAAAGAGATGTTGCAGGCGGGCATCAGCGAGGTGCGCTACCTCCATCCCTGGGACCCCATGGAGGCATACGACGACCGGGCTCTGGTGCAGCAGTACGCGGCACTGCGAGCGCGGTTCGACGCCTTCGCCCAGGTGGGCGATCCCGCCATGGACACCCCGGAACTCTTCGGAGCGTTTCTCGACCCGAGCTGATCAGGCGCCGGTCTGGTCGACGAGCTGCACTCGCTCGTGCTCGATCGCCATGGCGAGGTTGCGCACGCGCGACAACGTGTCGATGTCGGAGGGCACCTTATCGTGCCGCCAGCGCGCAATTCGCGGAAAGCGCAGGGCAAAGCCGGACTTGTGCCGCGCAGAGGCTTGCACCGCATCGAAGGCGATCTCCAGGACGATGCGCGGTTGCACTGTGCGGTAGTGACCGTGGTCGGCGACCGTGATGTCGAGCAGCAGCGCGGTCATCTCCGCGATCTCGGCATCGGTGAGCCCGGTGTACGCCTTGCCGATGGTCGCCAGGTCGTCGCTCCCGTCGACACGCACAGCGAAGGTCACATCGCTGAGCACCCCGCGGCGCTTGCCGTGGCCCCATTCCGCACCGACGACCACCACGTCCAGGGTGTCGAGCGGGCGCTTCAGCTTGAGCCAGTTCAATCCGCGACGCCCGGGGGTGTACGGCGACTCCGGTTGCTTCAGCAGCAGCCCCTCGTTGAAGCGCGCGCGGGCGTCGTCGAAACGCCGGTCGATCTCGCCTTCGCCGTGAACCCGCTCCAGGTGCGCGAGCGCGAGCGGATGCGGCACCCCCAGTGCCTCGAGCCGCGCGCGTCGCTCGCGGAGCGGCAGGTCGATGAGCACCTCGTCACCAACCATGAGCACGTCCCAGGCCACGTAGATGACGGGCACGGCGCTCATCACGGCTGCATCCGGCGAGACCCGTCCGAGCCGTGTCTGGAGGGCATGGAACGGCATCACCCGACCATCGTGAAACCCGAGGATCTCGCCGTCGAGCATCACGTCGGACTGGAGGCGGACCGCCGCGCCGGTGATCTCCGGAAACTGCGCGGAAATGTTCTTCAGGTCACGGCTGTACAGCGCGGCATCCTCGCCGCGGCGGTGGAGCTGGCACCTGATTCCGTCATACTTGTCTTCAACCCAGACGTCCTCGCCGAGTCGCGCCACCGCCTCGGCGGCGTCGGCGACCGGCGTCGCGAGCATGGATCGCAGCGGCACGAACCATCGGGGCGCCGCGTCCTCGAGGCGTCCGGCCCGCGCGAGACGCGCGGTCTCCCCGAGGTCACCGGTCAGCATCACGGCGCGGCTCACGGCCGCCGGCGCCACCCCGAACGCGAGCGCGATCGCCTCCTCGACGAGCCCCTCGCGCAGCCCGATGCGCAGCTCGGCGGCGATCAGCTTGGCGATGTAGCGAGCTTCGTCGGGGCTCACGCGCCCGAGCAGCGCGCTGAGCAGCGTGGTCCGTGCTCGCGCGGTGCGCGCGCCTGCGATCTCCGCAAAAGCCGCGTCAAGCTCGTAGATGGGCATCGGCGCCGTGTCCCGCTGTTCGAGTCGGGACAGCAAATCCCCGGTGACATCGCCCGCGTCCGAGTGGCGCCGCCATGCCGCGGTGATCGCCGCATCATCGGCCCCGCTGACGGTGCGGAGCACCGTCGAAAACGCGGCACCCCCGACCTGCAGCGTGCGCTCGTCGCCCGCGGGGAAGACGCTGCCACCGAAGTACCGCGCCGCCTGGGCCAGGTCCGCATCGGCGGCGGCGGCGAGGAACGCGGCAAGCAGCCGCACCTTTTCCGACTTCGACGAGGTCTGCGCGATCGCGTCGCCGGCAACTGCCAGCTCGGCCATTGTCGTCACTCGCGGATCATCGCTGCCTGCGCCGAGCGCGCGTCGCGGATGAGAGCCGGGCGATCCTAGGAGGTCGGGTTGAACACCGGCGGTGGCTGCGCCGCGCAGCCGTCACACGCGGGCGACCACCAGAGGCTGCCGCCGCTGCCCTGCCAGAACGCGGCGACGGCATTGCCGTACCAGCTCACCGCAGACGGCTGCGAGCTCGCGGCCACCTGGTTCAGCTGCTCCGGACCGACCCATCCGTTGCTCGGGTTGTAGATCGCGGCGGCAAGGCTACCGTTGGCCCGCTGCATCACGACGGTCACGGCGCTGGCGGCGGTGCCGGCGCCCGCGGGGCGCCCAAGGCTCACAGCCGAGTCAACCTCGACCTGCGCCGGCCCGCCATTCGACGTCACGCTCGCTGCCCATACAGAGCCCGCCGTAGTTCGCCAGACCGCGTCAACACTGCCGGTCCCCGCGGTGACCACGGTTGGATCGCTGGCGAGCCCGCCGGTGCCGATCTCGTGCGGCCCGAACCATCCGTACGAGGCTCCGAGGTCGCTCCAGAGATTGCCGGAGGCGTCACGCCACACGACCCCGATGGTGCCGTTGGCGGTGGCGATGGCATCGGGGTTGCCCTGAACCGTACCCGAGTTGAGCGGCGTGGCGGTCGACCAGGAGCCGATGTAGCTATTCGCCCGGAGCTGGCCGTCCGCACCCTTCCAGATGACCTCCATCTCGCCCGGCGCCTGGCTGACTGCGGTGGGTTCTGACCCGACCGCGAGCGTGCCCACCTGGAGCTCCTGAGGAGCGAGCCAGGTCTCCGAGCCGAAGAACCCGCTGGTCGACTGCACCTGCCAGAGGTCGCCGGAGCCGTCCTCCCAGAAGGCATCGACCTGACCTGCGGTGGGCGATACCACTGCCGGATCGGTGGCGACGTCAGCCGGGCTGATGGCCGCCGCCTGCGACTGCCAGGCTTCGTCGCGATACGGCATGTCGTGAAGCGCTCCATCCGTACCGCGCCAGATCACGTCGATGTTCCCGGGCTGGTCCGAGACACTCTGCGGCGTGCCCGCGACGTTCGACGACGTGAGCTCCACCGGCCCCTGCTCCGTCTGGCGGAGCCAGCCGATGATCGGCGTGTATCCGTGAGCGGTCACCAGGGAGCCGTTGAGCGGGAAGCGATCGGTCCCGGACGAGGTCGCGTTCTGTTCGACGACATCGACGTAGCCAGGCCCGACATCGCGAACGATGGCGACGTGTCCGGATCCGTCCCAGTAGCTGCCGAGCCATCCCGGGGCGAAGATCATGAGGTCACCCTGCATGGGCGGCGCGCCGGCTCCGTCGGCGAATTGCTGGAGCGGAATCGGCAGCGTCGGGCCGGTGCCCCACATCGTGTATGCGGAGCCGCCGCCCCAGATGGCCGGTTCGCCCCACGCGTAGTACGCATAGCGCTGCGCGAGCTCCTCGCACTGGAATTCGGAGCCGAACTCGCACCCGTTGGGGGTGCCGCAGCCGACGTCGTTGAAGGACGATCCGTTGCCGTACGCAGTGAGGTTCTGGCAGTTGGTCACCCAGGTCGCCCACGTGCAACCGCTGATGAGTGCTTGCCCGTAGTTGCCGGTCCCGCCAGCCTCGGCCTGGAGCATCCCGCGGGTGACCGTCGGTGCGGCGGGAGATGCGTCAGTGTGCGGGACCACTGGAGCAGCAGCCGCGACCGTTGGAGCGGTCAGCGCGACGACCGCGCCAACGCTTCCGACGGCGGCGACGGGCGCCGCCGAGCCTGTGTCTGCAGGGGCCGCAGCTCCGGCGCTCAAGAGCGGAGCAAAGCTCGCGGATCCGGCGAGCAGCGCGGCAAGCGTCAGTCGATGGAACGACGAATGCATGCGACCCCAGACTGCCAGACCTCATCTGACGTTGCCGTCACGGGGTCGCAACGATCGAGTTCGCCCGGCGGTGACGGCGAATCGCCGTCACCCGGCTACTGGAACCAGCCCTCGATGTCGACGACGGCGTTCACACTGCCGACGGGGTTGTACACGTACACCTCGCCCGGGATGTCGCCGGCGGGAGGACTCGGGTTCGGCGGGGCAAGCTGCACCACCACCAGGTTCGGAAGAACCTCGCCCGCGGTCACGTTGATGTCCGAAGCCCCCGGCGGGGTCGTGCTGATCGCCGGATACATGATCAGGTAGGTCGCCTGGGTCGGCGCGATCGCGGTCAGGTTGGCGATCACCGCCACTGGCGGGTGGGTCGACGTTATCGACGGTATCCCGTCGACACCGGCGACGGGGAGGTTGTCCCTGCCCAGGGAGTGCGCGGAGCACGAAACACCGCCGGTCCGTGTGTCGCAGATGCGCGTCGGCTGGATTCCCTGATACTGCGCCCCCGCGTGGGCGGTGGCGCTCCCGAACCACCCATTCGCATCGATAACCACGTTGATGGTGCCCACCGCGTTGAAGACGCAGAGCGACGTGGGGGCGCCGCCGGTCGTCGCCGGACCGAGCTGCACCATGACCCGGTTCGCTTCAACCACCCCGGGGAGCAGGTTGAGCGTCGACGTCCCCGTGACCACGCATTTCCCACTCGAATTGGTTGGAAAGAGGCTGAGGTACGTCGAGGCGGAACCGGCAACGCCGGTGAGGTTGACGACCGCCGCGGCAGCGGTGCCGTCACCCGGGATCGCATCTGCGCCCGTGCCCGTGACATTCACGATCATGGTTGCGCCCGAGCCGACTGCGCCGTGCGCCTTGCAGAACGGTGTCGGCGACTGGCTCCTCGTGTCGCAGACGCGCACCGGCGTGATCGGATGGAACTCACCGGTGACGGTACTTGCCGGCTCCGGCGCAAAGTACCCTTCGACATCGGCAAGCACGTTGACCGTCCCCAGTGCGTTGTAGATGCTCACCGCTCCACCCTGGCCCATGGTCACCGTCACCAGGTTGGGAATGACCTTGCTGGGAGGGAAGTTCAGGTTCGAGGCCGTCGGCATTCCCGTTCCGAACGGATAGACGATCAGGATGCTGCTCGCGGTGCCGGCAACTTCCGTCACATTCAGCACCACCGCGGTCGCCGTCGTGGGGATGGGAACGGCGCCGGCGGGGAGTCCGCTCACGCCGGTCAACTGGAGCTTGCGAGTCGTGCTCGGTCCAAAGGTTGGATCCGCAGCGCATTGCATACACGTCGCCGGGCGGGTATCGAGAATGCGATACGGGCTGACTGGCACGTAATTTGCCAGCCCCACGTAGATGTATCCCGACCCGGGGCCAGCGGCGCTGGTCCCGAGCGAATCGCCCACCTGCGCATTCACCACCCCGGATGTGGCTGTCGCCGGCGTGGTGAACGTGAGCGAGTCGGGCGTGAGCGATCCGCTCGTGGGCACGACCGGTGCGCCGTTGAACGTGAACGTGGTCGTGCCCACCGTGAAGTCGGAGCCGCTGACCGTGACCAGCTGGCCACCCGACGCCGGCCCCGCAGCGGGCGAGAGCGAGGAGACGGTCGGGCCGGCAAACGTGTAGCGGCCGATGTACGTGTCCCAGCACGTGTTCGCATTCGCGCAGCTCGCGCCCGTGTCGCCCTCGGTCTCCTCGGAAAGCACCCAGACGTCGGTGGGATGCGTGGCATCCTGCACGGCTGCCGAGTAGTCACCCCAGCTGCAGCTCGAGCATGCGCCCGGGCTGTAGAAGGTCTTGCTCGTGCGCAGCGCGACGGGGGTGCTCCACGTTCCTCCGGTGATCGCAGCGACCATCACCGACTCATACATCGCGCTCGACGACTCGTCGAACGTGACGATCGCATCGCCGGCGCTGTCGAGCGCGATCGCCGGGTCGTACACATACGCACCGGGCACGCCTTCGGTCGGAAGCGCCGTCAACGCGCCCACGGAGCCGGTGGACGAAGCCGCGATCGAGGCGACGTTCAGACAGGATACGGACCCGCCAAGGGTGCATCCCGTATTTCCGGCTATCCAGAGCGCGCTGCCCTGCCAGAACGCACTCTGGATCCGGTCGTCTCCCGTCGTCAGCGTTGCCGTAGTAGTAGCTTTTTGCGCGGCGGCCGGAGGCCCGCTCGTCGCGGTCTCGGAATCCGCTGTGCACGTGTGCGAAACGTTCTTGCCCTCGGGTGTGCCCGTGATGGCGATAACGGCGACACTTCCTGACGCGACGGCGGTGCAGTTGGCGTTGTTGGCAACCTCATATGCGACCGACGACGCGCTCAGGCCCATCGCAGGTTGCAGGCCGATCGGACCTCCCACCAGAAAGGCGCTGCTGTTCACTCCCAGCGATCCACTGGCAAGGTCTGATCGCTGCAGGATCAGGGTCTGGCTCGCGACCGCAAGGCCGGTGGTGCAACTCTCGTATTCACTGGTCTCGACCACCAGGGTTGCGGTGAGACCGAGTGAGACGTTGGAGAGCTCCATACCGCCGCCGAGCTCGGGATCGATGATGATCGTCCCTCGAGACGTCCACGTCAGGGTGGGGTTGGACTGCGACACCATCACCGCGATCTGGCTCTGGCAAGCAGACACGGTTGGGTTGTACTGCAGGACGGTCAGGATGAACAATCCGGACGCCGGGTCGTACACAACGTGTGGATAACGCACACTCCATCCGGCCATGTTCCTGATCATCGCGCTGATGTTCATGTATGTCGTGGACCCGCCCGCACGCGGGGTGATGGCGAGCGCGCTGTTCGCCGCTTCGACGACGTTGCCGGGGCCGACCGCGATGCTCGGGTCCGCAGGCGTGGTCACCGCGGCATTGCCGGATCCGGCAGCTGCGATGGCCGCCTGCTCGCTCAGACCCTGCTCCACAAAGAGCTGTGAGGGAGCGGTGCCCGCTGCGACGGGAGCACTCAGCGTGCGCAGGCCATTCTGCTGATGCGCGTTGCTCGACTGGTCAAGAGCGTGCTGTGATGTTGCCGTGAGCGCGAGATTGCGCGCTGGCGACTCTGCGAATGCGGATGTCGCCGACCAGACAACCGACAGTGCGGCGACGAATGCGGACAAGAAGATGGATCTACGGCGCACCATCTCGATTCTAGAAGCGAATTCCCCCAGTGACACGTCGCTGTGACAGAGATCACTGAGATGTCACATCTGCTTGGTGATCGCCAGACCACTGTCCGGGCGTCCCGCACCGGCGATGGCGTATAAAATTGACGCACCGGATCTCCGGCAGATCGCCCACTTCAGGAGAGCCTCGATGACCGACCTGCGCGGCTGGAAACCTGTTTCGCTCGCCGATGACGACGACGAAGAAGAGGGTGACGAAGACGAAGAGGAAGAGGACGAGTAGCTCCCCCGGCCCGGCGGAGCGCTTCCGCCAGGTCAACCTCATCGCCGATCCCCTCTATGGCTACATAGAGATCACCAAGGACCGGCCGGGTGAGGCGAGCGAGCGTCAGCTCCTCGACACGGTCTGGTTGCAGCGCCTCCGCCGCGTGCACCAACTGCAATCCGCATGGTGGGTGTTTCCGAGCGCCGAGCATTCACGCTTCACACACCTGCTGGGTGCGATGCACCTTGCCAGTCTGTTCGCCCGACGTGTCGACGCCTCGCTGCGGGTTGCCTTTCCCGATGCGCCCTCGCCCGCACTCGTCGAAGAGACCCTCCGCATTGCGGGTCTCCTCCACGACGTCGGTCACGGTCCATTTGGGCACTTCTTCGACCACGAGGTGCTCGAGCAGTGGCATCTCGACCACGAGGTCATCGGGCGCCACCTCGTGACCAACCAGCTTGCCGACATCATCGGCTCGCTGCGCGCGAGTCCCACCGGCCATTTCGCGCCCGGCGAGCAGATCGACCCGATGTGGGTTGCGTGGGTGATGGCCGACGCGGACATCGACGGCTACGCACCACCACGATGGCTGCACGCGCTCAAGCCGATCCTCTGCGGTCCCGCGACGGTCGACAACCTCGATTACGTCCCACGTGACGCGTACATGTGCGGCATCAGCCTCGGCGCGGTTGAGGTGCAGCGCCTCATCCACTACACCTTCGTCAGCGGCGACAGCATCGTGCTCCACGCGCACGCCGCGGGAGCGCTCGAGATGTTTCTCGCCTCGCGTCTCTACATGTACCTGCAGGTGTATCACCACCGAACCGGCCGGCGTTTCGACCTGTCGATGCGTGAGATCTTCGCGGAAACCATCGCGCAACTCCTGCACGGCAATCCTCTCGAGCACCTCGACGAGTACGAGTTGCTCAATGACTGGTCGGTGCTGGTCGCGGTACAACGCTGGTTGCGGGAGCCGCCCGGCAGCGAGCGGCGCCGGCTCGCGGACGCGTGGGCACGCATCGCAGCGCGCGACCTGCCATGGCATCTCGCGTACGAGAGTGTCGTCCACAAAGGCATCGACACGTCGACGCTGCAGGAGCGGGTCGACACGCAACTCGCATCGAAGGCACTCGGCGCTCGCGTCGAGGTCGACGTGGCCATTGCTCGCATCGCGCCGCAGAACCCGATGACCGACGACGGCATGGTGCGGATCTACGATCCGCTCAACGACACCATCGAAGCCGCGCGCGCCGCCGAGCTGATCGCGCGACTCCCCCAGCACAACCAGGTGATTCGCGTCTTCACGGATGACGTGTCGGCGTTGCGCACCGTGCGCGACGCGGTCAAAGCCGTCCTCGGCGGCTGATCAGCCGCTGGGGGCGACGGGCAAGCGCGGACCGGAGGGCATCACCGGGCCCGCCGCTGCGCTGAAGTTCTCCTGGCTCACCTGAGCGGCGATGTGAGAGGCGACATCGCGGAACACCTCACCAATCGGGCTCGACGGCGCCGCCGCCATGATCGGGCGGCCATCACCGTCCGCGCCACGGATGCGCGGATCGAGTGGCACGGCGCCGAGGAAGGGCAGCTCGTAGCGAGCGGCGAGGTCACGTCCACCACCGGAGCCGAAGATATCGGTCCGCTCATTGCAGTGCGGGCAGATGAAGCCGCTCATGTTCTCGACAACGCCGAGGACGGGGACGTTGAGCTTTCGGAACATCTCGATGCCACGGCTGACGTCGGCGAGGGACACGTCCTGCGGCGTCGTGACGATGACCGCGCCGGTCATGGGCATGCTCTGTGCGAGGCTCAGCTGCACATCGCCGGTGCCGGGTGGAAGATCGATGACCAGGTAGTCGAGCTCGCCCCACGAGACCTCGTAGAGGAACTCGCGCAACGCCTTGGCGAGCATCGGTCCGCGCCAGATGACCGGCTGACCGGGATCGAGAATGGTGCCGAAGGAAACAACCTTCAGGCCGTGCGCCTCGAGTGGCGCCATCTTCCCGTCGGGAGCGGCGTGTGGACGCTCACGAATCCCCAGCATGATCGGCACGTTCGGTCCGTAGACATCGGCGTCGAGCAGGCCGACCCGTGCTCCTGCAAGTCGCAGGGCGATGGCGACGTTGACCGCAACCGTGGTCTTGCCCACGCCGCCCTTGCCTGCACTGATGGCGATCGCGTTGCGCACCCCGGCAATCTCCTGGCGACCGGGCAATCCCCTCGTGCTGCTCACGTCCGCGTCCCAACGAATCTCCACGCGGGTGATGCCGGGAACCACGCCGATGACCGCCGCGTCGATGTCCTCGCGGATGCGATCCTTCAGTGGACAGGCGGGCGTGGTGAGGACCACGCGAACCGAGGCCACCCCACCATCGATCGCGAGGTCGCGCAACATGCCGAGCTGCAGCATCGGCTTGTGCAACTCGGGATCGATGACAGTGGCAAGCGCGCGCTCGAGGGCGTCAAGCGCCCCTGGATCACTCATCGTCCGTCGAGTATACCCAGGCTCCCCCGCAGCCAAGCTCAGAAGGGCTGAGTCTGGAACCAGTGTTCGAAGAACGGCATCGTGGTCGCGAGACCCACTCGCACTCTCGGCAGTTGCCACATCGCGGTGCTCGTTTCGGTGGCACGGTCGATGCGAAGATCCTGGAGACCGCCGACGTACCCATAGCTCGCGAGCGTCGCGAACATCGATGCCTCCTGCGCTCCACCCTGCATGCTCGTCGGCCACGGCCACAAACCGGTGTACGCGATGAACTGGATGGGATCGCCGATCAGGGTCTGCAGGAGGGTCTTCGTGCGATTGGTGAGCAGATCGAGTGTGTGCGCTCCCGCGGAGAAGAAATCGGTGTCGTCGTTGACGGTGTGATCCTCGATCGAGAATCCGCCGGTGGCAAGGTGCTTCAGCTCGGCTGCGGTCATGTACGTCTGCGGCCCGACCCTTCCCCCGATCAGTGCCGTGCAGGGGAAGAACACCGCCGTGAACCCGTCCTGGCGCAGGATCGGGACGGCGTTCGTCCACGGGCTCAGGCGTCCGTCGTCGAAGGTGATCACGAAGGAGTGAGGCGGCAAAGGCAGCCCGTAGAGCAGCGCGTCGGCGAGGTGCTGCAGCGAGATTGACGTCGCGTGGATGCCGGAGAGGTATGCCATCTGCGCGGCGAAGGCGCTCGGCAACGTGGTGAGGCCGATCTCGAGCTGCCACCCGTACTTCGACGGCTCGATCGACCGCGGCGGGATCTGGTCGACGAGGTGGTACATCAGGATCGGCACGTCGACGCTCGCCGCCGGCAACGACGCCGGAAGGATGATCGGCGCGTCGAGCGACTCCGGGCCTTCGCCGAGCATCTCGGCGACACCGGTCGCGGAGTCGAACGAGACCTGCAGCGAGGTCATCGAGAACAGCGCGGCCACGCCCACCGGACGCAGCGCAGCCGGATCGGCAAACGTGACGTGGACCGGGAAACTCCAGCCGTCAGCGAACTGGACCGACGGATGCTCCGGCGCCGTCCAGATCGATTCGAGCGTGGGGATGCCCAGGATGGCGCTGTCCACGGCCGCGTGGGCGAACTTCCGCGCGAGCATCGCGGTGCGAGCGGCCGCCGACGGCCAGGCGGCCTGAGCCTGTGGCGCGAGCTCATCCCATTGCAGCCCGTAGTCACGCGCGACGAACTGATCCACGAAGGTGCCCGCGAGCGCGACCACCTGGGGTGGCGCGATGAGGAGCCGGACCGGCGCGACCGAACTGGTCGGCCGAGGCGGCTTCGGCGGCGGCGAACTGCAGCCACTCGCGACGAGGATCGCGAAGCAGCCGAGCGCGCACGCGAGCACACGTCGTCTCACGCCCCTATTCAACGCCATCCACGCCGTCACCGGACGGCCCGACCCGCAACGCGGTGCGCCGGAATTGATGCGCTCTCTACAATGCGGCGGGCATGCTCGATCGCCGCGTGATTCGTGATCTCGAGGGTCAGGTCGCTCCCTCCCACGTCTACACGCGTCCGGCGGATCTCGCGGCGTACGCATACGACGCCTGGGGCGCCTCCGGCGAACGGCACCTTCCTGATGCCGTCGTCTTCCCCGCCTCCACCGAGGAGGTGGCGGGCATCGTCAGCGTCTGCGCGGTGCACCGTGTGCCGATCGTGCCTCGTGGCGCCGGCACCGGATACGCCGCGGGAGCCTCGCCAACACGGGGCGGCGTCATCCTCAGCCTCGCCCGCCTCAACCGGATCCTCGGCGTGGAAACCGAGGGGCTGCGCCTCCACGCCCAGGCCGGCGCCATCACCGCGGGGATCCACGCGCACGCCACGGCCGCGGGCCTGTACTACCCGCCCGACCCGGGCTCGTCGTCCACGTGCACGATCGGCGGGAACGTCGCCTGCAACGCCGCGGGTCCGCACACACTCCGCTACGGGGTGACCGCCGATTTCGTCGCCGGCATCACGGTGGTGCTCTCCGACGGACGGATCATGCGGATCGGCGAAGGCGGCGACACGTCGGCTTCGGCACTGCTGACGTTGATGGTCGGCTCAGAGGGGACGCTCGGCGTGATCACCGAGGTGCTCCTCCGCCTGATCCCCGCCCCGAAGACGCGTTCGACGCTCGCCGCCACCTTCACCGGCATGGAGCGGGCTGCGGCCGCCGTCGCCGAGATCAGCGAGGCGGGCATCGTTCCCGCGGCCCTGGAGTTCCTCGATGCCGGTGCGCTCGACGCCGTCCGCAAGGCCGGTGGCGGCAACATCGGCGGCGATTCCGGGGCACTGCTCATCGTCGAGCTCGAGGGTGACCCGGCCACCGTGGGCGCGGACACCGAGGCGGCCTGCACCGCGATCACGCGATCAGGCGCTTCGCAACTCCAGCGGGCAACCGAGCCGGGCCAGGCGCAGCGTCTCTGGGCCGCCCGCAAGGCGGTGAGTGCCGCGGTCGCCAAGGTGCAGATCGGCAAGGTGAATGAGGACGTGGTCGTTCCGCGCGACCGCGTGGCGGAGCTGGTCGCCCACACCCGCGATCTCGGCGCCAAGCACGAGCTTGCCGTCGTGAACTTCGGTCACCTCGGCGACGGCAACGTCCATGCCACCTTCCTCATCGACCCGCGGATCGAGGGCGAACGCGCCCGCGCCGACACCGCCGCGGGCGAGCTGTTCGAGACGGTGCTGGGCATGGGCGGGTCGCTCTCCGGGGAGCACGGGGTTGGCGCCGCGAAGCTGGAGTACGTCGAGCGTCAGCTCGGCCCCGGGACCGTGGCGCTGATGCGGCGCATCAAGACAGCCCTGGACCCACACGGCGTGCTCAATCCCGGGAAGAAGATCCCCGGCCGTCAGGCCTCGGATTCGAGCGCGGCCAGCAACGAGGCCGCGTAGTCGGTCTCGTCGATCCTCCGGGCGAGCTCGCGACCGTCGTCGATCGGCAGCTCCATGGAAGCGTCGTACACGAAGCTGTACACATTGCTGAGCGTCCAATCACCGAATCCAAGTGACGCCAGCGCGTCCGCCAGGCGAGGCTCGCTCAGGTCGGCGTCAAAGGTGTCTGTAGCCGCCTTGTAGAGCGAGCTGAGGTTGCGGTACTCGGTCTCGTACTCCTCGATGAGCGCCGGGTCAGCCTCATCCTCGCGGAGCCGGGCGAGCGTCCGGCGCAACGACTGGATCTCCAGCAGATACTCATCCACCCTGCCACGAGTCTAGAGGACCGGTCAGGAGGCGCCGGGGCGGTGGCGAGGCACCTCGTTCGGGTAGAGACGGGCGAATCGGCGGCGCTCGAGCGTGAAGAACACCGAGGCGGCGGTCCCCACGATCACCACGCCCACGAAGATGCCGAGCCCGAACCAGCCACCCGGCACGTCCTTGAGGAAACCACTCAGGAACCCGCCGGGGTCGCCTCCGAGCGACGGCGTGCTCACCGCGCACGTCGAGTAGGTGAGGAACTTCGCGTAGATCCCGCGGACGAAGTCGATCCGGTACTCGTTGCTGTCGACGAGTGACTGCGCGACCGCGGCCTGCCATGTGGCGTCATGGGGGAGCGGCAGGTTGAGGAACGAAGTCTCCTGGCTCTCGGTGCCCGGCCGCATCAGCAATGTCGAGATGGTGCTGACGACAAACCTGGAGTCGGTCCCGCCGTCGTCGGCGTAGAACTCCCCGGTGGCGGCGATCGCCTCGATGAGGAGGTCGTCCGGCGACTGCAGCGACTTGGGATCGCCACCGAGGATCCCCTGACCCGCATCCTGCTCCGACGAGGTCGGGGCCCTGAGGAGCAGCTGCTGGTAGTCCAGCGAGACCGCGAGATCCTGGTAGACGAGCGATTGCACCATCGCGGTCGCGAAGTTGGCATGTCCGACCGAGTCGTTCGTATAGGTGGCGAGCGCGGAGGACAG
>ODAK010004201.1_pt1 | contig 14793 bp, 16 predicted proteins | sample 1539591 | NCBI WGS metagenome assembly ODAK01 (sample SAMEA3539303, study PRJEB22396) | soil metagenome | biome: tundra; feature: field; material: soil | place: USA | collected 2010-05 | depth 0.15 m | reverse complement strand
CCGCCGTCACGTTCACCGGCAACGCCTCGATTCACGGCAAGAAATTGCAAGGCGTCGTCACGACGTCGGCGAGTGGCGGAATCAAAGGATTGCTCGCCTCGATTCTGCGCCGGCCGCAGGGCGTCACGCACGAGCAACTCGCGGACGATCGCACCACACTCGAGTCGTATTACCGGCTTCAGGGCTTCCAAAGTGCGACGGTCGGTACGCCGGGCGTGAGCGTGAATGCCGCCAGCGGCGACATGACCATCGACTTCCCGATCACCGAGGGGCCGCGGACGATGGTGGCGTCGGTGGCGATCGAGGGGAACGAGCAGGTCGCGACGAAGGACTTGCCGAAGCTCACATTGAAGCCAGGCGACGCGCTGAGTCCGACGATCGAGCGCGACGACATCATCGCGCTACAGGCGTTCTACGGCGACCGCGGCAACGCCGAGGTGCAGGTGCACGTGCGGGAGGAAGTGAGTGCCGACAAGGCATCGGCGCGCGTCGTCTACACGATCGCGGAAGGACCGAAGATCAGCCTCGGCGACGTCGTCGTTCGCGGCAACACCTACACCAACAACAACGTCATCCTTCGCACGGCCGCGTTGGGAAAAGGACATCCTTTCAGCTACACCGCGATTCTCGAAGCGCAACAGCGGCTCTACAGGCTCGGCATCTTCCAGCGCGTCGACATTCAGCCGGCGCAAGCCTCGACCAACGTCTCCGAACGAAACGTCTCCATCTCCGTCGCCGAAGGAAAGGACCTGACTGTTGCCGGCTCGTTCGGCGGCACGTCGCCGATCACGGCCGACACCGGTGCGAACCGCGTCTCTCCGCTCGTTTCCGCATCGATCGCCCATCGCAATCTCTTCGGTACGGGACGCTACCTCGGTTTGGAGCTGATCTACGCACTGCCCAACCGCCAGGACGCCTTCCTCACCTACCGCGAGCCTTTCATCGGCAGGTTCGATGTTCCCATCCAGGTCACCGCCTTCCAGACCGATGATTTCCGGCCGCATACGCATATCGTCGAGCGCGGCGGATTCATCGAGGCCTCACGCATCACGCGCAATCAAACGCGCTGGTCGCTTCGCTACGAATACCGTATCGCCGAATGCAAGTCCGGTGACCTTTGCGCGCTGGCGCAGAACGTCCTTCTTCCGGGGCTCGACCGCAACGCCACCAACGTGGCCATCTCCAGCGTCACGCCGGCATTTTTCTGGGACAAGCGCGATGATTCGCTCAATCCGCACCGCGGATTCTTCACCACGGCGTCGATCGAGTACGCGTTCCCGCTCATCGCTGCGAACGCGCGCTTCCTGAAGGAGTTCACGCAGACGTCGTGGTATCTGCCGGTCACCGAGCGCAGCACGTTTGCGGTGTCGGGACGCATCGGTCTGATCCAGGACCTCGGCCTGGGCATGAAGGTCGATCCCGATACCGGGAACCTGATTCCGACCAGCGGCGTGCCGCTGTCGGAGCGCTTCACTTCCGGTGGCGATACATCGAACCGCGCCTACGCACTCGATTCCCTCGGCACGGCGTGTCCGACGCAGGCCTCGATCGACGCCGGTTGCCGCCCGACGCTCATCGACGTCGTCGATCTAAATGGCCACCACACCCCCGCGCCCCTGGGTGGTCGCGCGCTCCTCATTCTCAACGCCGAGTACCGCTTTCCGATCGCCGGCGCATTCGGCGGCCAGCTCTTCGCCGACGCCGGCAATACCTTCTCCGACACGAACATCCGCCTCGGCGATCTCAAATACGGCGTCGGCACCGGCCTTCGCTACGTCTCCCCCGTCGGCCCCATCCGCTTCGACTTCGGCTACAAACTGAAACGCCAGATCCTCCTCTACGACGATAGTGGCAAAGCGGTCTACGAGAAGCCGTTCGCGTACTTCATTACGCTGGGGTATGCGTTTTAGCGCGGTTACGCGGTTTCGGAGTCGCGTGGGATTGCTGGGTTACTTAGTGCCGCAACGACCAGGTCACATGGCTGCCCTTGATTTCGGCTACAGCCAAGGTAGGGAAAGTTGCCAGCGCGTCACTCCCATAACAAGGGGAAGAACAAATGGCGACAAAAACGGCTGCGAAGAAGAAGGCGAAAGTTGCGAGACCCACGGTAGGCGATGTTGTCGACGATGTGCTGAAGCGCCGCGCACGGGCGTTGCGGGCGCGCGCGCAGGCCCTCGCGGAGATGCCAGCGCCGGCCGCGGCGAAGGCCATGAAGGCACTACCAAAGGCGAAGTCGACGCCGCACATGGAGCTCGCGATCGCCGCGAACACCGGGACGACGAAGGGCTGGCTGATCGCGGAAGGGGACTCCTGGTTCGACTATCCGGGAACGGACATCCTCGATGCGCTGCAACAGTCTGCGTACGACGTCGAGTCGGTCGCACGCGCAGGCGATCGCGTCGAGATGATGGCCTTCGGCCGGGGGCAGCTAGATGGTTTCGCTGCTGCCGTGGAGAAAATCATCGGCAACGGGAACACTCCCAAGGCGATTCTGCTTTCCGGCGGCGGCAACGACATCGCAGGCAGCGAGTTCGGCTTCCTCATCAATCACGCCGGCTCGCCAAAGCAGGGATTCAACGACAGCGTCGTGCGCGGCGTCATCGAGGAGCGGGTGCGCGACGCTTACGAGTGGATTATCCGGACCATCACCGATCTGTGTCAGAAGACCCTGAAGCAGAAAGTGCGGATCATCCTGCACGGCTACGGCTATCCCATTCCCGACGGAGTCGGTGTCCTCGGTGGCTGGGGACCGCTGCCGGGACCGTGGCTCCGTCCCGGTTTCATCGAGAAGGGCTTCGACAGCCTGGCGCAGAATACGGACATGATGCACGCGCTCATGGACCGCTTCAACAACATGGTCAAGAGCGTCGCCGCGGACTTCGATCACGTCCGCTACGTCGATTTACGCAACGTTCTTCCGGCGACGAAAACGCTTTGGGCGAACGAGCTACATCCGAAGGAGACCGGATTCAAACTGGCGGCGAAGGAGATCCAGAACGCGATCGAAGCGCCGTAGAGCGGGTCGGTTAGCCCCGCAACCGCGAATCACACCGTCTCCGCCGCCTCATCGATCTTCTCCTTTTCCAGCGTAGCGACGCGCTCGCGGAGGGCGTTGACCTCGGTATGGAGTTTTGTCAGCTCGTCCTTCAGGGCTTCGCGGGCCATGTCCTGGAGACGCGACTGGAGGCGTTGCTTCTGTTCGGACGAGAATTGCGTCAGGCGGTCGAGCGAATCGCCGAAGACGTCTTTGAGCAGTTGTTCGAAGTCGGTGGGCATGCCACCAGGCGCAGCAATTGAAGTGCCATGGAGGAACGTGGGAGAATCGCGCCGTTTCCATGCAGAGCCGCGGCTTCGCCGATTTCTGGCCGGAATACGTTCGCGCCCACTCCCGAGCGCGGACGCGCGTGCTGCATGCGGCCGGCTCGGTGCTCGCCGTGGTGATGCTCGGCCTCGCGTTTGCGGTCAACCTGTGGTTCCTGATCGGCGTGCCGCTCGTCGGGTACGCCTTCGCCTGGTACGCGCACTTTTTCGTGGAGCACAACCGGCCGGCGACGTTCGAGCACCCGTTCTACTCGCTAGCCGCCGACTACAGGATGCTCTTCCTGATGATGGCCGGGCGCATGGATGCCGAGGTGCAGCGATGTTGCGGCGAGGCGGCGCAGGCATAACCTTTCAAAAGCGTTTTCACGCGGAGACGCGGAGATCGCAGAGGTTTCTCCGTGGCCTCCGCGGCTCCGCGTGAAACTTCGGACCCCGATTCGCAGCCTTAGGCGAACTGATTGCATCGATCCACGTTATGTCCCGGATACTTCCGATCCTTCTCCTACTACTGGCAGCGTACGCCGAGGCGCAAGACGTCCTTCTTCAGCAACTGGCCAGCGGACTCAATCAGCCTGTCGCGCTGACCCACGCCGGCGACACGCGGCTCTTCATCACCCAGCAGATCGGGATGATCGTCATCTACGACGGGACGGGAGTTCGCCCCACGCCTTTCCTCGACATCCGCCCGCTCGTGCTCAGCGGCGGCGAGCGGGGTCTGCTCAGCGTGGCCTTTGATCCGCACTACAGCCAGAACGGGTTCTTCTTCGTCTACTACACGAACAGGAACGGGGACAACTCCATCGCCCGCTACAAAGTCTCGGCCGCCGATCCAAACCTGGCCGATGTGTCGTCAGGCGCGATTCTGCTGAGCATTCCCCATCCCAACTTCGCGAACCACAACGGCGGCCAACTGCAGTTCGGCCCGGACGGCTACCTCTACATCGGCACGGGCGACGGAGGCTTTGCGGGCGATCCGAGCAACCACGCCCAGGATCTGACGCAGCTTCTGGGCAAGATTCTGCGCATCGACGTCGATCACGGTTTGCCGTACACGATTCCCGCGTCGAACCCGTTCTTTGGGCTGAGCTTCGTGCGGAACGAGATCTGGGCGTACGGACTTCGCAATCCGTGGCGTTTCAGTTTCGATCGTGAAAGCGGCGACCTCTGGATCGGCGACGTCGGCCAGGACCAATATGAAGAGGTCGACCTGCAGCCGGCCACGAGCATCGGCGGCGAGAACTATGGCTGGCGCAGGATGGAAGGCTTCCACTGCTACAACCCGACCTCGAACTGCGTCGACCCATCGTTGACGATGCCTGTGATCGAGTATCCGCACACGCTGGGAGCCTGCGCGATCAGCGGCGGCTATCGCTACCGCGGCACGCAAATCCCGGCGCTGCGCGGTGCGTATCTCTATGGCGACTATTGCTCCGGCACGATCTCGAGCGCGACGCAAACGGGCGCGGTCTGGACGCCGAAGACGCTCTTCACGACTTCGATCAGCATCAGCAGTTTCGGAGAGGATGTCGCCGGCGAGCTGTACGTGCTCGATGTTGCAAAGGGCATCGTCTACAAAATCGTGCCGCGCAACGGGCCGCGGCGCCGGGCCGTGCGATGAGAGGAGAACAGAGACGAGAGATCAGAGATCAGGACATACCCTCCGATCTCTTGTCTCTGCTTGTCTCTGATCTCTGACTCACCCAGGCGCTTCCGCTTCAACCCATCGCGGGATGAGCACCCCCGCGGTCAGATCGTACGCGAAGTGAACGGCCATCATTGGGATCAGCGACTGCGCCAGCCACACGAGCGCGTGGCAGGCCAGCGCGATCACGAAGATCCCGGCCACGCTACGCAAACCCTGCATCGAGTGGGCGACGGCAAAGCTCACCGACAGCGTGATGACGGTCACGAGAGTGATGCCCGTTATTCGCTGCAGCAGTCCGGTCAGAACACCGCGATAGATGAATTCCTCCGCCACGCCCGCCACGATGCAGAGCACCACGTACTCGCCGAATTCCGCCGAGGTGCGCGGGAGGATGTCGTAGAGCCGCTGCTTCGCGGCGCTGCTGCGGCTCTTCCAGCGAAGCTTCAATGTGGCGAGCATCACGAGATAAAGGATCACCGCCGCGCCGAAGGAGATCAGCGGGCGTTCCGGCAACGGCATGATCAGGATTCCGTGTGTCCACGCGGCCCAGGCGCACAGCAGGGCCAGCACCAACTGAAAGATGATCGTCTGGCGGAAGAATCGCGATCGCGAGATAGGCAGCGGCCTCGAGCCGAGCTTTCGCGCCGAGCGGAAGATCAGCGCGGGCAGCAGGACGCCGACGAACAGCAGCAGCACGTAGCCGAGCGCGTTGACGCTGTCAGGAACGAAGGCGCGAATCACGATTCACCATCGATGGCCGCAGTTCGCGCAGCGGAACGGCGAGGCCACGAGAAAAAAGATGCAGATGGCCATGGCCAGATAGAACGTCATGACCAGTTGATCGACGGCGACGCCGACGGCGAAAAGCAGCGCTGCGGCGATAGAAAAGCCGAGGAGGCGGCGGGTACGGCGAATGTCGGGTGAGCCGCAGCGGGGACATTGCTCGGGATGGCGAATGGCGCGCTCAGCGCTGGCCGTGCTCTTTTCGGCAACATCCATCCCTGCGATGCGATTCAGAATCCCCTCGGCGCGATCGAAATCATCCGCCGCGACCTGCAAACGTACGCCGTTCGCTACGACGTACGGCGCGATCGAGGCGACGTTCTCGTCGCCGAGAAACGCGGGAACGCCTTCGTCCTCCAGCACGGCTTTGGCGAGATGGGCGTCTTGGGCAGTGCGGAATGTGGTCAGGGTTACGAGCGGCATCGCCGCGGATTGTACTGGCCGCCGCTATCATGCGCCCCGTGTCGCGGCGCTTCGATCGTTTCGTCGATGATCTTTCGCGCGTGGAGCTGGGCTCGCGCGCCTGCAACCAGTTCGCGCGCACGGGAGCCGAGGCTGATCGAAATGCGATCAGGCGGCGCAATCTGCGTCTCTATCTCGAAGAGCTCGATGCGATCGGACCGCGCCTCCTGCTCGTCGGCGAAGCGGTATCGCATCGTGGCGGACGCCTGACCGGAATCGCGTTTGTGAGCGAGTCGGTGATGCTGGCCGGCGTGGACCTCGCCAACGGAGCGCGCGTCCTCGGCGAAGATCGCGGCTATCGCAAAGCGGATCTCTCAACACCCAGATCGACAGAAGCCAGCGCCACGATGGTGTGGGGAACGATCCGCAACATCGACCCGCTGCCGCTGCTCTGGAACGCGTTCCCGTTCCACCCGTTCGTGGCTGGTAACCCGCTATCGAATCGGATGCCGGCACCTGACGAGCTGCGCGTCGGCGAGCGCTTCGTGCGGCGCCTGATCGACCTGTTCGGCATCTCGCGTATCGCCGCGATCGGGAATCAGGCCTCGTTGACCCTCACCCGGCTCGGCGTCGAGCACGACAACGTGAGACATCCATCGCAAGGTGGGAAGACGAAGTTCGTGGCGGGGATGGAAGCCATTTCGCGGGTTCGTCCTTAGCTCGGGAGAGCACAGACAAGAGTTTCTGTGCCACATCATCTGCTTCGGGTGGCGAAAGCCCTGCCACCAACACTTGCTCCATGCGGTTCAGACGCTGCCACCAGCGCTGCTCCATGTGGCACAGACACTCTTGTCTGTGCTCTTCGGCTCACCCCCCGATATGCGACATCTCCACTTTGGTGGCCGGCGTCGCTTCGGTACGGATCTCGGAGTAGCGGTCGTCGCGTTTGTGCCAGCGTGAGCGGATGGCGGCGGCGATCGTTTCGTCGTCTGCGGCGCCGCGCAGGAGGCCGCGAAGATCGTGGCCGGTGCCGGCGAAGAGGCAGAGGTAGAGTTTGCCGTCGGCCGAAAGCCGGGCGCGCGTGCAGCTTCCGCAGAACGGTTGCGTGACCGACGAGATGATGCCGATCTCACCCGCGCCATCGATGTAGCGCCAGCGCTCGGCTACTTCGCCAAAGTAGTTCGGCTGCCCGGGCTCGATCGGCCACTGCTCGGAAATGCGCTCGGCGATCTCGCGCGCGGAGACGACGTCTTCCATCCGCCAGCCGTTCGTGTTGCCCACGTCCATGTACTCGATGAAGCGGACGATGTGGCCGGTGCCGCGAAACCGCGAGGCCATCGCCACGATGCTGTCGTCGTTCTCGCCGCGTTTGACGACCATGTCGATCTTGATCGGAGTGAGACCGGCATCGGACGCGGCATCGATCGCGTCGAGCACGCGCGCGACGGGGAACTCGACATCGTTCATCCGCCGGAAGACCGCGTCGTCGAGCGAGTCGAGGCTGAGAGTGATGCGATTGAGGCCGGCGTCGCGCAGAGCCAGCGCCTTGTCGCGTGTGAGCAGCGCGCCGTTCGTCGTCAGCGCGATGTCCTCCACACCCCGAATGCGCGACAGCATTGCCACGAGCCGCTCGATGTCGCGGCGGAGAAGCGGTTCGCCGCCGGTGAGACGGAACTTAGCGACGCCTTCACGCACGAACAGCTGCGCCAGACGCGCAATCTCCTCGAAGGTCAACAACTCCGCGCGCTCGAGAAAGGCGAAGTCGCGGCCGAAGACCTCTTTCGGCATGCAGTACGTGCAGCGAAAGTTGCACCGGTCGGTGACAGAGATCCGCAGATCGCGAAGCGGGCGGCCGAGGGCGTCAACTGCCATTTGGGGTGGACAACTCGACCGGCGGGAACAAAAACTCCAGCACCGCCGGCGCGCGTTTGGCCCAGGAGCGCTCGCTGTGGTCGGCGCGGCGGTCTTCGAAGTAGCGGAAGTTGCCGGCGTACCGCCAGCCGCTCTTGAGCAACCGGTCGCGCAACATGCGCGCATTGGCCAACCCATCGGCCCCCTCACGCCCTCCCATATCGAGCCAGATGCGCGGGCGGTTGCGGCCGTCAAAGCGCTCGACATCGTCAAGAATGATGCGGTTGTCCCACCAGACGGAAGGCGACATCACGGCCAGACCGCCGAAGGAATCGGGATGCTTCAGCCCGAGGTGAAGCGTGGCCAGGCCGCCGAGTGAAGAGCCGCCGAGTGCGGTGTTCGACGGATCAGCCAGCGTTCGAAACTGCGCATTGATGACCGGTTTCAGCTCTTCAAGCAGCATCCGCCCGTAGTCGTTCGCTTTGCCTCCGCCATAATGTTTGATGTCCCGCGTCGGCGTGTATTCGTCGATGCGCGAAGGGCCGGTGTTGTCGATGGCGATGATGATCATCGGCCGCGCCGTGCGGCCGCCGATGACTTCGTCCGCCGCTTCGGCAAGACGCCAGTGCTGGCCGGGTATGAACGCCCGCTCCGGCTCGAAGAGGTTCTGCCCGTCGTGCATGTAGAGCACCGGATAGCGCAGCTCGTCGCGGTCGTGATAGCCGGGCGGCAGGTAGATGGTGATGTCGCGCTCGTTGCCGAGGATGGCGGAATGAAAGCCGCGGATGTGATCGAGCGTTCCGCGGCGAATCTCTTTGCGGCGATTGTCGAGCCGCAGGACGCGAAGAAACGCCGCGCGCAACGTGTCGCGCATCGGCTGCATCAGCTTCGCATCTCGCGATAGCCGCTGCGGAAATAGAGGAGAGGATCGCCTTCGCGGGTCCGGATGTCGACGACTTCACCGATGAAGATGGAGTGATCGCCTCCGGGGAGCTGTGCCTGCAGATTGCACTCGATCGTCGTCAGTGCCCCATTGATCATCGGCAGATCGAGCGTGCCGCGAAAGATGTCGACGCCGGTGAATTTGTCGTCACTGCGCGATGCGAATTTCGAGGAGATATCGGTCTGATCGCTGGCGAGGATGCTCACGCCGAACTTTCCGGCAGCGACGATCGCCTCATGAGTTTTCACCGACGTCTCGATGCAGACGAGAACAAGTTTCGGATTGAGTGACAGCGATGCGAACGATGCTACGGTCATTCCGAACGGCCGCCCTTCATGCTCGGTCGTGACGATCGTGACTCCGCTCGCGAAGTGCGACATGGCCAGTCTGAAATGAGCGTCATCGATCGGCATCGGGTACCTCCGGGCGCGGCAGTTTAATGCAACTTCCGCGCGCGTCCGCGCATCGTCGTTCAATGTGATAAAAGTCGCCGCCCTATGAAAGTTCACGAGTATCAGGCCAAAGAAATCCTGCGCCGTTACGGCGTACCGACGCCGCGCGGAATCGTTGTCGACAATCCCGAGGCCGCGCGCGCTGCCGCCAAAGAGCTGGGCGGACGCGTCGTCGTCAAGGCGCAGATCCACGCGGGCGGCCGCGGCAAAGGCGGCGGCGTCAAGCTGGCCAAAGATCCCGACGAAGCCGTTGACCTTGCGAAGAAGATCATCGGCATGACGCTCGTCACTCATCAGACCGGCCCCGAAGGACGCATCGTCGGGAAGGTGCTGATCGAAGAAGCGCTCAACATCGACAAGGAGCTCTACCTCGGCATCACGCTCGACCGCCGCATCGGCATGCCGGTGATCATGGCGTCCAAACAGGGTGGCATGGAGATCGAGGATGTGGCCGAGCGCGATCCGTCCGCAATTCATCGCGAGCCGATCGACGGCGTCCTCGGCACGCTTCCATTCCAGGCGCGCGCCGTCGCAAACGCCCTCGGCCTCACGGGCGACTCGTACAAGAAGTGCGTCGACTTCGTCCAGAAACTGATGCGCTGCTATATCGAGATGGATGCGTCGCTCGCTGAGATCAATCCGCTGCTCGTGACGAAGGAAGGCGACGTTCTCGCGCTCGACTGCAAGATGAACTTCGACGACAACGCTCTGTTCCGGCACAAAGACGTCGCCGAGATGCGCGATCTGAAGGAAGAGGATGCGCTCGAGGTGGAGGCCTCCCAGTTCGGCCTCAACTACATCAAGCTCGATGGCAACGTGGGCTGCATGGTCAACGGCGCTGGCCTGGCCATGGCCACGATGGACATCATCAAGCTCGCCGGTGGACAACCCGCGAATTTCCTGGACGTCGGCGGTGGCGCGAGCGCGGAACAGGTCAGGAACGCGTTCCGCATCATCCTTTCCGACGCCAACGTGAAGGCGATCCTCATCAACATTTTCGGCGGCATCATGCGTTGCGATCGAATTGCCGAGGGAGTGGTCAGCGCGTCAAGGGAAGTGGGACTGCCAGTGCCGGTTGTCGTGCGCCTCGAAGGGACGAACGTCGAGCTCGGGAAGGAGATCCTGGCAAAGTCGGGACTTCCGCTGATCACCGCCGACGGGATGTGGGACGCCGCGCAGAAAGTTGTCGCCGCAGCGCAGGGAAAATAGAGACCAACACTATGGCTATCTGGGCAGACAAGAACACACGAGTGATCGTGCAGGGCATCACCGGCCGCGAGGGAACGTTTCACGCCATTCAGTGCCGCGAGTACGGGACGCAAATGGTCGGCGGCGTGACGCCGGGCAAGGGCGGGACGACACATGAAGGTTTCGCGGTCTTCAACAGCGTTCGCGAAGCGCGCGAGAAAGCGGGCGCGAATTGCTCGTTGATCTTCGTGCCGCCTCCGTTCGCGGCAGACGCGGTCATGGAAGCAGCGGATGCCGGCATCGAGCTGATCATCTGCATCACGGAAGGGATTCCGGTGAATGACATGATCCGCGCGCACGACTTTCTGAAGAAGTCGAATGCGCGGGCGGTTCAATCGGGCGCAACGCCGTCGCGTCTCATCGGTCCGAACTGCCCCGGCATCATCACGCCCGGCGAGGCGAAGATCGGAATCATGCCCGGCCACATCCACCGTCCAGGCCCGATCGGCATCGTGTCGCGCTCGGGAACGCTGACGTACGAGGCGGTCGGCCAGACGCGCACGATGGGTCAGTCGACGGCGGTCGGTATCGGCGGCGATCCTTTGCCGGGAACGAACTTCATCGACTGCCTCGCCGCGTTCGAGAACGATCCGGCCACCGAGGCCATCATCATGATCGGCGAGATCGGCGGCTCAGCGGAGGAAGAGGCCGCGGCGTTCGTGAAAGCGAACGTAACCAAACCGGTCGTCGCATTCATCGCCGGCCAGACCGCACCGCCCGGACGCCGCATGGGCCACGCCGGCGCCATCATCAGCGGCGGCAAGGGAACGGCGTCAGAGAAGATGGCCGCGCTGAAGGCGGCCGGAATTCACGTCGTCGAGGCGCCGAGCGAGATGGGGGCGAAGGTGGCGGAGGTTTGGAAGGGGCGGAAGTAGCGGTTGCGGTCTCGCGGTCTTCTGTGATCTCACGCGCGCCTACGCAACGCTCTATTCAGAATCAAGGGTCGAACTCGATGGGCACCACCGGATAACCGCGCAACTCGGGAATCTCCTTTTCGATACCGACGCCACGAAAACGATCCGCGAGCAGCGTTCCTAATCCAACAGGCGCGCTGTCTTCACTCGTGACCGCGTCAACCACGAGTTGCCCTATGGACTGGACGGTCTCTTTTTCGCTCATCGAATCCTCTCGACCTTCCCCTCTGAAAATCCGTAGTACGCGACCACGATTTCTACCTCGTGATTGCGAACGGCGTCGCGAATGACCTTGCTGTGGGCAACGAGGTAATCCGCCGAGGCTTTGGCGTTCGCGATGATGGCAGGGCGAACGGCGTCTCGCTTCTTGCCGAGGTCGATGCCCGAGAATGACTTGCGAATGCGCGTGACGAGAGCGAGCAGACTCGGCGTCGGCGGGTCGGTCTTCTTCAACGCCTCGGTGACCGCGCCGCATCGGTCATGTGCGAGCACGACGATAACCTTCGTCCAGTGATGGGCCACGGCGTATTCGATGCTGGCGATACCGAAGGTGTCGGCGACGTTGCCGGCAGCGCGGACGATGAATAGTTCGTCCAGACCGCGGCCGAAGACCAGCTCGGGTGGTACGCGGCTGTCCGAGCACGCCAGCACGGTGATCGGAGGATTCTGTTCGCTCTGCGATGCCTTGCGAGCATCGTCAAGTTGCGTATAGGGCAGTGCGCCCTTGGCGAAAAGGGCGTTTCCATCCATCAATTGCGGCCAGAGCGACTCGACCGTGAACGGCGGATGCAGCGGGGCCGGAAACTGAGCCGCCGCGGGAAGACCCATCGACAGTGCGATGACAAGTGCGAGACCGAAACGGACGGACCGGCGCATAGCGTTACCTCCACCGCGAATTCTAACGCGCGATCATCGCCGCGTGATGACGATTTCGCTGACGTCGACCGGACGGTCGACGGCGTCGATGATCGTCGCTGCGACGTCGCCGGGATTCATTAAGCCATTGCGCGGCTCACTCCAGAACGGCGTATTCATCCCTCCCGGCGCGACAGCGATGATCCGCGCCTTCGTCCCCTTCGCCTCGGCCTTCAATGATTCGCCATAACCGCGCGCGCCCCATTTTGCCGCGCAGTAGACGCTCTCGTTGGCTTTGCCGATGAGAGCAGCCGTCGAGAGAACGTTCACGATCGTGCCGCCGTGCTCCTTGAAACGCGGGAAGAGCAAGTCGCAGAAATTGATGGTGGCGATGAGGTTCGAGTTGATGACTGCGGCGATGGAAGGTTCATCATACGACCCGGCCGGACCGAAGATGCCGAGGCCTGCGCAGTTGATGAGGAGATCGATGGCGCCGAGACGCCCGGCTGCTTCGATGGCGCGCAAGGCGGTCTCGCGCTTCGAGGCGTCGCCGGCGATGTCAGCACTCGATCGCCGCGAAACGCCGACGACGAGCGTGCCTCGAGCGCGCAACTGTTGTGCGATTTCCAGCCCGAGCCCGCTCGACGCTCCGGTGACGATGGCGACCATGCCTGGATTGTAAGGCTTGCCCAGCATGAGCAATTGCACGCCGGGTAAGATGCATTCGATGACGACCGAACGGCGAAACATCGTCGGGATCTGTCTGGCGATCTGGATCTTCGCAGTGGGCTACGCAGTCATCACGCCTCCGTTTCAGGTGCCGGACGAGGTCGCGCACTACTGGCACGCGGTTTCGCTCGCCCACGGCAACGTCTTTCATGTGATGCAGAACGACCGGATGGGCACGTTCGTCCCGAAGAGCGCACGCGATTTCGTTTACCTGACGTGGGTCGAGACCGCGGGCAAGCCAGAGAACAAGATCGGAACCGCGCGGCTGCGCGCGGCCAGCGAGTTGCGGTATCAGGCCGAGCCGGTCTTCCGCTCGTTTCCGGCGCTCTATACGCCGGTGCCGTACATCCCCGGAACTCTGGCGAGTGCTGTAGCTGATTTGCTGCACGTGCGGCCATTCATCGCGTTTTATGCCGGACGGATCGTGACGGCAACGGCCTGCGTACTGCTGATCGCGGCCGCAATGCTGGAGTGCGGAGAGCTCGCCGCGATCATCGCTGCAATTGCAGTTCTACCGATGACGCTCTACATGTTCGGTTCCTTCTCGGCCGATGCCGTCACAATCGGCCTTGCGATCTATACGACTGCCGTAGCCTGGCGCGCGCGGTCGGACGAGACGATGAATACAAGGCGATGGGCGAGGCTCAGCGTTGCCGCGGCCGCGCTGGCGTTGTGTAAGATCCTTTATGCGCCGCTCGCGCTGCTGGCGCTTGCGCCGCGCCCCCATGGTCACGGCGGATCTTCAAACAGGCTGCGGCGGGCGATTTCGCTCTTTGTGTCCCTCGCGCTCGGGTTGGCATTGTCGGCGGCAATGGTGTCGCGCCAATATCATCCGCTACGGCCGGATGCGAATCCGAAGGTGCAATTGCAGTCAATCGCAGCACACCCTATCCGTATCGCGCGCCTCGTAGCGAAGGACTTCATAGCCCAGTACGCCGGCTATCGCGACCAGTTTGTCGGACGCCTTGGGTGGGTCGACGTCCCTTTGTCAGGTTTCCTGACAGCGGCGGCGTTCTATTTGCTTTTTGCTGTGGCGATAACGAGGGATGTCGCCATTACGCCAGCCGTGCGGCTCTTCGCGCTGCTTCTGACTTTCGCATTGTTCTTCGCCGTGAGCCTCTCGCAATACGTCGAATGGACACCGCCCGGCGTAGAGTACGTCGATGGCATTCAGGGGCGCTACTTTCTGCCGTTGGCGGTGGTCTTTTTGCTGCCGGTTGTGTCGATCGTGCGAAATAAGAGGGTGCGCGTTGCCGCTCTCGCTCTGTACGCGTTCACTGCAGTGGCAATCAATATCGATGCGTTTGTCGTTCTCGTGAAGCGCTATTACTAAAGCATTTACAATCAATTCCAATCAATCCAGCGGTCGTCGAGCAACGTCCGCTCGCCGCGGGCGTCGACGATCTCAACCTGCACGTCGGTAAGAAGCCGCACATTCGCCGGGCGCGCCTCGAACGTCCGCGAGTAGGACGGCTTCGTCGTGGCGTCGTAGAAGCGATACCAGCGGCTGGTGGCCGGATCCGCAACGAGCGTCGCCGGGAAGCGGACCCTCCCGTTGTTGAACAGGAGATTCACCTCGCGCACGCCGAACGGAGAGAGAGCGACACCGGAGAACGTCGCCCGTCCCTTGAGCGGCTCGTGGCCAGAGGG
>ODAK010004199.1_pt1 | contig 14799 bp, 17 predicted proteins | sample 1539591 | NCBI WGS metagenome assembly ODAK01 (sample SAMEA3539303, study PRJEB22396) | soil metagenome | biome: tundra; feature: field; material: soil | place: USA | collected 2010-05 | depth 0.15 m | reverse complement strand
TCGGCTTTTTCTTCGCCTTCATGATGTTGGGCAGCGAGGCGTAGCGCGGCTCGTTCAGGCGCAGATCGGCGGTGACCACCGCCGGCAGGTCGAGTTCCAGCGTCTGCAGGCCGCCGTCGACCTCGCGGGTCACCTTCACCTTGCCGCCTTCGATCTCGACCTTGGAAGCGAAGGTCGCCTGCGGCCAGTCGAGCAGGGCCGCCAGCATCTGGCCGACGGCATTGTTGTCGCCGTCGATGGCCTGCTTGCCCATCAGCACCAGGTCGGGCTTTTCCGCCTCGACCACCGCCTTGAGCAGCTTGGCCACCTCCAGCGGTTCGACGTCGGTGTCGCTCTGGATCAGGATGCCGCGATCGGCGCCGATGGCGAGCGCGGTGCGGATGGTCTCCTGCGCCTGGATCGGGCCGATGGAGACGGCGACCACTTCGGTGGCGATCCCCTTCTCCTTCAGCCGCACGGCCTCCTCGACCGCGATCTCGCAGAAGGGGTTCATGGACATCTTGACGTTGGCCAGGTCCACGCCGGTCTGGTCGGGCTTCACCCGCGCCTTGACGTTATAATCGATCACCCGTTTGACCGGGACTAAGACCTTCATCGGTTTTCCGCGCCTTTTAGCCAGCGTTTGAAATCAGGGTCTCGCGATCGCGCAAACCGAACCGGCGTCACAATTGCGAAAGGGCCGGCAAACTGACAACGCCGCCCCCGGCTGTCAACGCGCGCGGACTCATAGCCGCTGGCGAAGCTTGCGGCCCCGCCCGCCCTGGCGCCATAGAGCGGGGATGAAACGCTCGATGGTCCCCAGGCTGCAGATCGCTTTCGCGGTGATCTTCCTTCTCGCCTGCGTCGGTCTGCTCTTCCTGCACCCGTCGAAACAGCAGCCGGGTCCGGGGAACGATCCGCGGTCGCAATGCGAGGCCAAGGGCCTGTGGTGGGACCCGCAGGACAAGATCTGTGCGGTGCCGACCCCGCTGGCCACCATCACCGGCCACGCCGCCAAGGCGCAGTAGCGCCCTTCGCCGGTAAGCGGTCTAGCGCGTCGCGCCGGGTCGCCACAGCACGTCGTCGGCGCCCCTGCCGTTGGCGAAGCGGGCGGCGACGAACAGCAGGTCGGAAAGCCGGTTCAGATATTTCAGCGCCGCCGGGCTGACGATCTCGCCATCGACCTCGCCCAGCCGCACGCCATCCCGCTCGGCGCGGCGGCAGACGGTGCGACAGACATGCAGCGCCGCCGCCGCCGGCGATCCGCCCGGCAGGACGAACGAGGTCAGCGGCCCGAGTTCGGCGTTCAGCTGGTCGATCTCGCCTTCCAGCCGCGCGACCTGACCCTCCAGCACCCGCAGGTCCGGGGCGGTCCGCGTCCCTTCCGGGGTGGCGAGATCGGCGCCTAGGTCGAAAAGGTCGTTCTGCACCCGGGCCAGAATGGCGTCCAAGACCGGCTCGGCTTTCAGCGTCGTCCGCGCCCAGCCGATCTGGGCGTTCAGCTCGTCGACCGCGCCATAGGCCTCGACGCGTGGATGGGTCTTGGGCACCGGCGCGCCGGTGGACAGCCGGGTTTTGCCGCCGTCGCCGGTGCGCGTGTAGATGCGGTTGAGCGTGACCATGGCTAGTGGCGCCCCTGCGCGCCGCGCCAGAGCATGGCGGCGACCAGCACCAGAATGGCGACGAACTGCAGCACCACGCGCAGGCGCATCAGCCGGTTCGAATAGGAGCGCGCGAAATCCCCGCCGCGGAACAGCGAATAGATGCCGAAGCAAAGGGTGATGAACACCGCCGCCAGGGCCAGCGGGATGAGCCAGGTGAAGATATCCATCACCAAACCATAATCGCCTCCCGGATCGAATTCTATGTCGACAAAATTCGCCCTAAGGATGTCTTGCCGCAGCGGTTGCAAGCCACTAAATGAACGTGTTCAGCGAACGCACTTCGCCAGCGTCGGCGAATAATCCCCTTTATGGGACCGGTTTTGCCGCGACACGTCGCGCTGCGGCGCGGAGTCGCATCAAAATCTGCTCGAAATTGAAATAAATGGCCCACCGCAACCCTACTGCTCAGCCTGCAACTGAACATGTTCAGCTTGAACCGGCGCGCGACTCCGCCGCCATCCCATCCGCAATCGGCTCCGAAAAAACAGCAATGAATCAACTGACCGCGTGCCTCTACGCGCCCGCCAACGCGCAACCCATGACCCGCCGCGCCCTGGCCAAACAGCGTACGCGGCGACAGCTGCTGGACGCGGCCAAACGCCTGTTCAACGAGCGCGGCTATGAAGCCGCCACCGTGCGCGAGATCGCCGCTGCCGCCGGCCTCTCGACCGGGGCGGTGTTCGCGAGCTTCACCGACAAGGCGGACCTGTTCGGCGAGGTCATCCTCGACGACTGCGACGCCCTGGCCGAGCATCTGAAGGCGGGCGACCAGGAAGACGCTACGACCGAGGCCGCGCTCCTGCGGCTGTTTTCGCTGGCCTACGCCTTTCACCGCGATCACCTGCCGCTGGTGCAGGCGGCCATCGGCCATTCCTGGATGGCCGAGCCCGAGGCCGCGCGGCGGGTTCGCGGCGCCGCCCGGCGGGTCCAGGTTTTGGTCGACGAGGTGCTGCGCCGCGGCGTCGAGCGGGGCGAGCTGTCGCGCGACCTGGATATCCGGCTGACCAACGAAATGATCTGGGACAGCTTCGTCGCCAACTATCGCCACGCCATTTTCGAGTCCTGGGACGCCAGCGCGCTCGAAGCCAGGCTCTCGGCCCAGATTCAGATCCTGTTGGCCGGCTGGCGGGCCGCCGCCTAGGAAATTCAACCATAAACGGGGGGGCCAAGCTTGGGGGCGAGGCAGGAACGCAAACAGGCGACGCGCGCACGGGTCTTGGCCGCCGCACGCGATCTGTTCGACGAGATCGGCTACGAGGAGACCACCATCCGCATGGTGGCCCAGCGCGCCGAGGTTTCGGTCGGCAGCGTCTTCACCACCTTCGCCGGCAAGGCCGAGCTGCTCAGTCAGGTCATGGGCGACCGGGTGGAGGCCCTGCAGGCCGAGCTGGAACAGGTGACGCCGCATTTGCGGGGCCCCACCGTCGATCGTCTGCGCTCGATCATGGCGGTGCATTACGGCTTCGAGACCCGCAAGCTTCGTCTGTTCGTGGCCTATGTCGCCGCCTCCTTCACCTGGCCGCATGACGGCGGGGTGACGCCGATCGGCCGCAACGCCCGCTTCCGCGGCATGCTGGCCGACGCCCTGGCCGGCGGGATCTCGCGCGGCGAGGTGCGCGCCGACGCCGACGCCGAACTCTTCGTCGACACCCTGCTGGCGGCCTATGTCTGGAACTATCGCCGCGCCGCCCAGGACGGCGCCGATGCGCCGGCCCTGATCGCGGCGATGGACCGGCAGATCGGGCTTTTGTTCGATGGCGTCGCCGTGAGACAGTAGGCGCGAAGGCTCGGCCGATCGTCCCTGGGCCTATCCGAAAGGGCGCCCCATGGGTCTGGTCACCACCGAACGGCGCGGCGGCGCGGCCGTCTTCACCTATGCAAACCCGCCCCTGGGCACCATGACCGCGGCCGGAGCCGAGGAGCTGTTGCAGGCCGTTCGCGCGGCGGTGGATGACACCGAGGTTCGCTGCATCGTGCTCACCGGCGGCCTGCCGGGCATCTTCGTGCGCCACTACGATGTCGGCGAGCTGACCGTGCTCGGCGAGCGGCTCGCCCAGGCGCCAGCGCCGGCGCAACCGGCGCCCCAACCGGCGGATGGCCGTCCCGCCGGCGGCTTCCTCGGCCTGGCCGACCTGGTGGCCACGGCGGGTAAGCCGGTGATCGCGGCCATCAACGGGCTTTGCATGGGCGGCGGCTTCGAGCTCAGTCTGGCCTGCGACATCCGCATCGCCGGCGCGGACGTCACCGCCATCGGCCTGCCGGAAACTCGCGTCGGCATCTTTCCCGGCGGCGGCGGCACCCAGCGCCTGCCGCGCGTCATCGGCGAGGCCCGCGCGCTGGAAATGATCCTGCGTGGGCGGGTGGTGACCGGCCCGGCGGCGCTCGAGATCGGACTGGTGCACGAGGTCGCCGACGATCCGCTGGCCCGCGCGCTGGAGATCGCCGAGGAGTTCGCCGCCCGGCCGGCCGAGGGCCTCGCCTATGCCAAGCGGCTCACCCGCGCCGCCTTGGACCGCCCGCTTTCGGAGGGCCTGGCCGACGAGCGTCGGAGTTTTTCGGAGGTCGTGCGCCTGCCTTCGGCGATCGAGGCGATGAAGGTTTCGCTGGCGGGCGCGCCGCTTGGGACCCGCGAGCCTTCGTAAACGCCGGCGGCCGCGACTTCGGCTTGGCCCAGCCGGTCTTGTAGACCATCTTGGCGTCCGCTGGCGGTTCGGGCGCCGTGCCCGTGTCCGGCTTGAGCCGGCCGCCCAGCGCCCTGCCGTGCAGATCGACCTCGGCGACCTCGCCCGGCTTCAGGTCGCCGAGCTGGTGCGGCCCGTATGAGATGCGGATCAGCCGGTTCACGCTGAGACCAAGCGCGTCCAGCACTTTGCGCACCTCGCGGTTCTTGCCCTCGGTGAGCGACAGCGCGATCCAGTGGTTGACCCCTTCGCCGCTCTTCGGTTCCAGCCGCGCCTGGATCGGGCCATAGACGACGCCATCGACGGTCAGGCCGTCGCTCAAGGCGTCGAGCGCCTCTTGCGTCGTCTGCCCCCGCACCCGCGCCCGATAACGCCGCACCAGTCCACTCGACGGCAACTCCAGCGACCGGGCCAGCCCACCATCATTGGTCAGCAGAAGGATCCCCTCGGAATTCAGGTCAAGCCGGCCGACCGAGATCACCCTGGGCAGGCCCTTGGGCAGTTGCTCGAACACGGTCGGCCGGCCCTTGGGATCGGCGTGGGTGGTCACCAGCCCGACCGGCTTGTGATAGCGCCAGAGGCGCGCCGGCTCCGCGGCGCCGACGATCCGGCCATCCACGGTCAGAACGTCGGCTGAATCCACCTTGACCGCCGGCGTGGTCAGCACCTCGCCGTTCAGCTTCACCCGGCCGGCGGCGATCAGCCGCTCGACCTCGCGGCGCGACGCCACGCCGGCCCGCGCCAGGGCCTTGGCCACGCGCTCTCCCGAGACTTGGGCGCGGGAAGCTTGACCCGGATCATCGGGGGCGTTTGGGTCCGAAACATGCTCGACCATGATCTTTCGACCATGCGCATCGCGCTTGCCGAGGCGCAAGCCGCCGCCGACGCGGGCGAGACCCCGGTCGGCGCGGTGGTCTTCGATCCGGCCACGGGCCAGGTCGTGGCCAAGGCCCACAATCAGCCCATCGGCCTGCACGATCCCACCGCCCACGCCGAGATCCTGGCGCTGAGGGCCGCGGCCAGGGCGATCGGCAACTACCGCCTGAACGGACTGGAGCTGTTCGTCACCCTGGAGCCCTGCGCCATGTGCGCCGGCGCCATCAGTCACGCCCGCATCGCCCGGCTGGTGTTCGGGGCCGACGACACCAAGGGCGGCGCCGTCCTGCACGGCCCGCGCTTCTTCGACCAGCCCACCTGCCACTGGCGCCCGGCGGTGACTGACGGCGTGCTGCGCGACGAGAGCGCGGCCCTGCTGCGCGGCTTCTTCAAGGCCAGACGCGGCTGAGCGCTTGCCCCGGCCGCTGCACGGTTGGATGATTGGGCATTGTTCACGAGAAAATTTCAGGGAGACACGTCATGGGACTTCTGGAGGGTAAGGTCGCAATCGTCACTGGCGGCGGCAACGGGCTGGGCGAGGCCTATTGCAAGCTGTTCGCCAAGGAGGGCGCATCCGTTGTGGTCAACGACCTGGGCGGCGCGCGCGATGGAACCGGCGGCAGCCTGTCGGCGGCGCAGACGGTGGTCGAGGCCATCAAGGCCGACGGCGTCAAGGCGGTGGCCAATGGCGACGACGTCTCAACCGTCCAGGGCGGCCAGAACATCCTGAAGGCCGCGCTGGACAATTTCGGCCGGGTCGACGTGCTGGTGAACAATGCCGGGATCCTGCGCGACAAGACCTTCGCCAACACCTCGGAGGCCGATTGGGATGCGGTGGTGAAGGTGCATCTGAAGGGCGCCTATTGCGTCACCCTGCCGGTCTGGACCTGGATGAAGGACAACGGCGCCAAGGGGGTGATCGTCATGACCTCCTCGACCTCCGGCCTCTACGGCAATTTCGGCCAGTCCAACTATGGGGCGGCCAAGGCGGGGCTGTACGGCTTCATGCGCGTGCTCTCCATCGAGGGCCGCAAGTACGGCATCCGCGTCTGGGGCCTGGCTCCCGGCGCCTTCACCCGCATGACCTCCGACCTGCCCGGCCGCAAGGACCGCGAACCCGACCCCATGAGCCTGCCCGAACGCATCGCGCCGGGCGTGCTCTACATGGTCTCGGACCTGTCTGGCGATCAGACCGGCAAGGTGCTTGGCGTCTCCTCGCGCGGCGTGCGCGAGATGAAGATGATGCAGACCGGGGGCTTCAACCCGACCGCGCCCTGGACCGCCCAGGATGTGGCCGATCACGCGGCGCAAGTCTTCTTCCCCGAGGAGCCGGCGCGGGTTCCGGCTTAAGCCCTCGCCCGCCTTAGCGTCAGATTGATCCGGCCGCCGCCAGGGACCAGGCGGGAGGAGCCGGCCAGGATGCGGTCGACGCCGTGGAAGAACCGGCGCGATGGGCCGGCGAGCACACTCACGTCGCCGGAAGTCAGCCTGACGGTGCGGCTGGAATCGCCCCTGGCCGCGCCGCCGAGGCGGAAGACGGCGGTGTCGCCCAGCGAGACCGAAAGCACCGGCGCGGTAAGATCCTGCTCGTCGGAATCGGTGTGCAGACCCATCTTCGCCCCCTCGCGGTAGAGGTTGACCAGGCAGGAGTCCGGCGGGGTCTCGCCGCCGGTATGCACCGCCCAGAGCGCCAGCAGGCTCCGCGGCATGGGTGGCCATGGCTGGCGGGTCAGCGGGTGAACCGGCTCGTAGCGATAGCCGTCGGCGTCGGTGGTCCAGCCATAGGCGCCCAGGCTGGTCTGCTCGACGCTCATCGGCTTGCCGGACGGCGTCAGCGACCGGTAGAAGGGCGCGGCGTTGGCGGCCGCCAGCACCTCCTCGACCAGCGCGGCCTGACCCGCCGCGTCGATTGCGCCTGAAATGAGCTGAAAGCCGTTGAACTCCATAGCCTTGATATAGGACCGAATCAGGCGCCGCCATGCCGACCTAACCCCTTGCAGCGGTCGTCACGGTTCCCATATCGACCTCAACGCGTGAGTATCCCCCAAGCGTGGACTTGCGTTCGAACTAAGAGACGAAACCCCACGGGGGCGGGACTTAGCGGTGCTCAACGAGGCCGCCCAACCCCGCCCGCCACAACTAAGGAGCGTTTGAGCCTCGTCATGAGCAAGATTATCGGTATCGACCTTGGCACGACCAATTCGTGCGTCGCCATCATGGACGGCAAACAGCCGAAAGTGATCGAGAACGCCGAGGGCGTACGCACCACCCCCTCCGTGGTCGGGATCATGGAGGACGGTGAGCGCCTGGTCGGCCAACCGGCGAAACGCCAGGCGGTGACCAATCCCACCAACACCTTCTTCGCCATCAAGCGGCTGATCGGACGCCAGTTCGACGATCCCGTGGTGGCCAAGGACAAGGGCATGGTGCCCTATGAGATCGTCAAGGGCCCGAACGGCGACGCCTGGGTGCGCGCCCACGGCAAGGACTATTCGCCCCAGCAGATCTCCGCCTTCATCCTGCAGAAGATCAAGGAAGACGCCGAGGCCCACCTTGGCGAGAAGGTCGAAAAGGCGGTCATCACCGTCCCGGCCTATTTCAACGACGCCCAGCGCCAGGCCACCAAGGACGCCGGCAAGATCGCCGGGCTGGAAGTCCTGCGCATCATCAATGAGCCAACCGCGGCGGCCCTGGCCTATGGGCTGGAAAAGAACGACGGCAAGAAGATCGCCGTCTACGACCTCGGCGGCGGCACCTTCGACGTCTCGATCCTGGAGATCGGCGACGGCGTCTTCGAGGTGAAGGCCACCAATGGCGACACCTTCCTGGGCGGCGAGGACTTCGACCTTAGGATCGTCGACTACCTGGCCGACGAGTTCAAAAAGGAAACCTCCGTCGATTTGCGCAAGGACAAACTCGCCCTGCAACGACTGAAGGAAGAGGCGGAAAAGGCCAAGAAGGAGCTGTCTTCGACGACCCAGTACGAGGTCAATCTGCCGTTCATCTCCATGAATGCCGCCGGCCCCTTGCACCTCAACATCAAGCTCAGCCGCTCCAAGCTGGAAGCCCTGGTCGAGGACCTGGTCGCCAAGACCATCGGTCCCTGCGACCAGGCGCTGAAGGATGCGGGCCTGAAGAAGACCGACATCGACGAAGTGGTCCTGGTCGGCGGCATGACCCGTATGCCCAAGGTCGTGGAAGCGGTGAAGGAGTTCTTCGGCCGCGAACCGCATAAGGGGGTCAATCCCGACGAGGTGGTGGCCCTGGGCGCGGCGGTTCAGGCCGGCGTGCTGCAAGGCGACGTCAAGGACGTTCTGCTGCTCGACGTGACGCCGCTGACCCTGGGTATCGAGACCCTTGGCGGGGTGTTCACACCGCTGATCGAGCGCAACACCACCATCCCGACCAAGCGCAGCCAGACCTTCTCCACCGCCGACGACAATCAGTCGGCCGTGACCATCCGGGTCTTCCAGGGCGAACGGCCGATGGCGGCCGACAACAAGGTGCTTGGCCAGTTCGACCTGGTCGGCATTCCGCCCGCGCCGCGCGGCGTGCCGCAGGTCGAGGTCACCTTTGACATCGACGCCAACGGCATCGTCAACGTCTCGGCCAAGGACAAGGCGACCAACAAGGAACAGTCGATCCGCATCCAGGCGACCGGCGGCCTTTCCGAAGCCGACATCCAGACCATGGTTCAGGAAGCCGAGGCGCATAAGGCCGACGACGAGAAGCGCAAGGCCGCGGTCGAGGCGCGCAATCAGGCCGACGCGGCGGTGCACTCCACCGAAAAGGCCATGGCCGAGCACAGCGACAAGGTTTCGCCCGAAGACAAGACCGCCATCGAGACGGCGCTCGCCGACCTGAAGTCGGCCCTTGAGGGCGAGGACGCCGAGGCGATCTCCGCCAAGACCCAGACCCTGTTGCAGGCGTCGATGAAGCTGGGCGAGGCCATGTACAAGGCCCAGGCCGGCGAAGCCGCCGGGGAGGCCCCCAAGGCCGACGACGGGGTTGTCGACGCCGAGTTCGAGGAAGTCGACGACGAGCAAAAGTCGGCGTGACGATCGATCGCGGGGCGCGCGTCTTGTCCGTTGACCAAGAAGCGCTCATTGCGAAGTCCGTTCCGATGGCCCACATCCAAGCGGGGCCATCGGGGCGGGACGATCGATGCGACGGTTTAGTAGGGACCTGACGCTGTGACGCAGCGCGATTATTACGAGGTGCTGGGTGTCGACCGCGGTTGCGGCGAGCCGGACCTGAAGCTGGCTTTTCGCAAGCTCGCCATGGAGCACCATCCCGACCGCAACGGCGGCTGCGAAGAGGCGTCGGGCCGGTTCAAGGAAATCAACGAAGCCTATTCGGTGCTCTGCGACCCGCAGAAGCGCGCGGCCTATGACCGCTTCGGCCATGCCGGGGTGAGCGGGGCCGGCGGCGGCGGCTTCAACGACGTGCACGACATCTTCAACGAGGTGTTCGGCCAGGCCTTCGGCGACATGTTCGGCGCCGGGCGCGGCCGCCAGAACAACGGCCCGGCGCGCGGCCAGGACCTGCGCTACGATCTGGAGATCACCCTCGAGCAGGCCTATGCCGGCGCCGAGGTCGAGATTTCGGTTCCCGCCGCCATGAGTTGCGAAACCTGCAACGGCTCCGGCGCCAAGCCCGGCACCAGCCCGACGCCTTGCGGAACCTGCGGCGGCGCCGGCCGCGTGCGCGCCACCCAGGGCTTCTTCTACATCGAGCGCGCCTGCCCGCGTTGCGGCGGCCTGGGTCGGCTGGTGCTGGATCCCTGCCGCGACTGCCACGGCCACGGCCAGCTCAGGCGCGAACGCACGCTTTCGGTGCGCATCCCCTCCGGCGTCGACGACGGCGCCCGCATCCGCCTCTCCGGCGAGGGTGATTCCGGCGCGCACGGCGGACCAAGGGGCGACCTTTACATCTTCCTCTCGGTCAAGCCCCACGAGCTGTTCGAACGCGACGGGCTGGACCTGCTCTGCAGCGTGCCGGTGCCGATGTTCACCGCCGTGCTCGGCGGCGAGATCGACGCGCCCTGCCTGCTCGGCGGCGAGAACTGCGACGGCAATTGCAAGATCAAGGTCAAGGTGCCGGAAGGCGCCCAGACCGGCTCCATCGTGCGCCTGAAGGGCCGCGGCATGCCGTCGCTGCGCTCGCGCGACCGCGGCGACCTGATGGTCGAACTGATGGTCGAGACCCCGACCAAGCTCACCGCGCGTCAGAAGGAGCTGGTGCGCGAACTGGCCGGAATCTGCGGCGAACAACAGCATCCGCGCACGCGCGGGTTCTTCACCAAGGCCAAGCATTTCTGGGACGGGGTCACCGGGACCGATACGAAGACGGCCTAGAGCCGTTTTCAACCGTCATCCCCCGCTGGAGCCGCGAAGCGGCGGAATGCGGGGGACCCACGAACACTGATCCGAGACGGTGATCATGGGTGGCCCGGACAAGCCGGGCCATGACGAAAAGGTGTTGGCCGCGAAAGCGCTTTAGACAGCTAGGCCGCAAGCCAGCCCTTCAGGTCGGGCCAGCGATAGAGCACCGAGGCCACCACCGCGCCGCCGACATATTCGTTGCCGACGTCCTCGCGACGTCCGCCCAGGCGTTCGTAAAAGGCGCGCGCCTTCAAGTTATCGCGTAGCACCCAGACCACCAGCGAGGTCGCGCCCCGCGCCGCCATCACCCGCGCCGCAGCGGTGAACAATTCGCGCCCCAGGCCATGGCCCTGGGCCTGTTTCAGCACATAGAGGGTGGTGATCTCCGCCTCGACGCCGGTGCGCGATCGCCTCGACCGCTCGGCCGAGACATAGCCGACCAGGCCTTTGTGCCCCTCCGCCGCCAAGGTGGCCTCGCGGGTCGAGAGCAGCCGCTGGCGCCAGCGATGTTCGTGCAGGGCGCTAGACATCCGCTCCAGATAGACGCTGGGCAGGATGCCGGCATAGGTCTCGCGCCAGGCGTCCACATGCACGCGCGCCAGGGCGGTGGCGTCCGAGGGGCCGGCCGGGGCGATGGCGTAGGTGAGTTCGCGTTGCATTGCGGCATAGAGGTCGCCCCGACCGCCGGCTTCGTCAAGAGCTTCGCGACGCTTGACCGGCGACCGTGGCCGAACGACCATCCCCCTATGCCGGCGGCGCTCTACATGGATGCGGTGATCACCCCGAACCGCTCGTTGCCGCTCAAAGGCTTCTACTGGCTGATCGGCGTCCTGGTTGCGTTCAACATGATCACCGCGGCCTTCTTCCTGGCCATCGGGGCCATTCCCGTTCCGGTCTTCCTCGGCCTGGACGTTCTCGGCGTGCTGATCGCCTTCAGGGCTTCCTATGTCAGCGGCCGGCTGGCCGAGCGGGTGCAGGTCTCGGCCGAGGAGGTGCGCGTGGCCTATGAGGCGGCCGGCCGCTCGCGCACCGTCTGGCGCTCGCCAACGGCCTTCACCGCCGTGGCCGTCGAGTTCGCCGGCGAGCACGATGCGCGCGTGCGCCTAAGGCTCTCCAGCCGCCGCCTGACCGTGGGTCGCGCCCTGAGTCCCAAGGAGCGCGGCGACTTCGCCGCTGCCCTGGAGCGGGCCATCCAGGCCGCACGGGAAGAGCGCTATTAGCGCTTCTTGAACTCCAGGCTCTTGTTGACGATCACCCGGGCCAGGGTCGCGCCGGGGAAAAAGATGTTGGCCGTCTCGACCGTGACGTCGAAGAGGAATTTGGGCTCCAATATCTTGCCAAGATAGGTCTCGAAGGTGGCGCCGCCCGGCTTGGCCACCCCGGTCAGGGCGTCGTACTCGACCACCGCCTCCTTGCCCTGGCGGCGATAGCGGAAGGCGTAGACCGGCCGGTAGAAGAGGTCGACGGTCTCGATCCGCACGGTCTCCTCCAGAACCCGGTCGGCGTCGATCTTCGACAGCATGGCCGCGACCACCTCGCGGATGATCACCGAGGAGCGGGCTTGCGGCGGCACAACGATGGTTCCGGACTTGGCGATCTCGTTGATCTCGTCGGGGGTCGTGACCTCGCCGCCGAACTTCACATAGACGGACATGTCGCCCAGGACGTCCTTGGAAAGGCCGTCATAGTAGAATTCCTTGTGCGTCTGCTCGCGGCAGGATTCCAGCCCGCTGATGGAGAAGGCGCCGGCGGAGACGGGCTTGGTCTCAGGCCCCAGCGCCACCGACTGCACCTCGGGCGCGACCTTGACCGCATAGGTGCGGGTGCGCTCATAGGCATAGGTCGCCGTCGCGCTCAGCCGCCAGAAGGGCTGCAGACGGCGCTCCTTGTAAACCAGCTCGAACTCGTCGTCCCTGGGCTTGCCGAGCAGGCCGGACATGCGCGCCAGCGCGCCAAAGGCCTCGACACGCTTGACCCAGGCGCGGGTCTGCGCGCCTTCCATCGAGGACGGGTCGGGCAGGACCAGGACGCGTTCTTCGGCGAGCTCGACATTCATCGCGCCTATGAAGGAACGAAACCGCCGCGCCGCGCAAGGCGGGCTTGCGCGCGTCCGATCCTTGTCGGCCGATGAGCGGTCCGGCTAAAATGCGGCCGGACCGAAGAACGAGGCGCCCGGCGCGGCATGGACATCAAGGACCTTGTCGACATCGCAATCGACGAAGACCCCAAGACGCCGTGCCTGTGGGTGCCGTCTGCGTCCTGGGAGGCGTTCTGCGCCGCGATCGGGCGCAAGCCGAACGTCATTGGCGCGGTGATCTATCGCAACAAGACCATCCGCGACGGCGGCCCCTATTCGGACATCACCACCCGCCAGCCGTGACCCGCTAAAGGATGAACCGCGACAGGTCGGCGTTTTGCGACAAGGCCTCGACCCGCTCACGCACATAGGCGCCGTCGATGACCAGGGTCTCGCCGGAGCGGTCGCCGGCGGTGAAGCTGATCTCCTCGACCACCTTTTCCAGCACGGTCTGCAGGCGGCGCGCGCCGATATTCTCCACCGCGCCGTTCACGGCCACGGCCGCGTCGGCCAGGGCGTCGATGGCGTCGGCGGTGAAGGTCAGCGTCACGCCCTCGGTCGCCATCAGGGCCTGGTTTTGCCGGATCAGGTTGGCCTCGGGCTCGGTCAGGATGCGGCGGAAGTCGTCGCGGGTCAGCGGCTTCAGCTCGACGCGGATCGGCAGCCGGCCCTGCAGTTCGGGCAGCAGGTCCGACGGTTTGGCGACATGGTAGGCGCCCGAGGCGATGAAGAGGACGTGGTCGCTCTTCACCGGCCCGTACTTGGTCGAGACCGTCGTGCCCTCGATCAGCGGCAGGAGGTCGCGCTGCACGCCCTCGCGCGAGATGTCGGCGCCGGCGCGGTCGGAGCGCGAGGCCACCTTGTCCAGCTCGTCGATGAAGACGATGCCGCTGGTCTCGGCCAGCTCCAGCGCCTCCTGGGTCAGCGCCTCCTGGTCGAGCAGCTTGTCGCTCTCCTCGGCGATCAGCGGCGCGTAGGCGCCGGAGACAGTGGTCTTATGGGTCTTGGTGCGGCCACCGAAGGCCTTGGACATCATGTCCGACAGGTTCAGCACCCCCATGGAGGCGCCCGGCTGGCCGGGGATGTCGAACCCCTGCAGCGGCGAGCCGGAATCGGCCAGGGTCAGCTCGACCTCCTTGTCGTCCAGCTCGCTGGCGCGGAGCTTCTTGCGGAAGCTGTCCCGCGTCGCCGGACCCGAGCCCGGTCCGACCAGGGCGTCCAATATCCGCTCCTCGGCGGCGGCCTCGGCGCGGGCGCGCACGGCGCCGCGGCGCTTTTCGCGCACCATGCTCAGCGCCTGTTCGACCAGGTCGCGCATGATCTGGTCGACATCGCGGCCGACATAGCCGACCTCGGTGAACTTGGTGGCCTCGACCTTCAAAAAGGGCGCCTGGGCCAGACGCGCCAGCCGCCGCGCGATCTCGGTCTTGCCGACCCCGGTCGGGCCGATCATCAGGATGTTCTTGGGCGTGATCTCGTCGCGGATCTCTTCCGGCGCGTGCTGGCGCCGCCAGCGATTGCGCAACGCCACGGCCACGGCGCGCTTGGCCTCCACATGGCCGACGATGAAGCGGTCGAGCTCGGAGACGATCTCGCGGGGGGAAAACTCGGTCATGAAAGCCTTCAGGCGCTCAGGGTTTCGACCACCAGCGCGGTGTTGGTGTAGACGCAGATCTCGGCGGCGATGGCCATGGCGCGCCGGGCGATCTCCTCGGCGGTCAGGTCGAACTCCATCAGCGCCCGGGCCGCGGCCAGGGCGAACTGGCCGCCGGAGCCGATGGCGGCCGCGCCATGTTCAGGCTCCAGCACGTCGCCGGCGCCGGTGACCGTATAGAGGTTGGCCTTGTCGGCGACGATCAGCATGGCTTCCAGCCGGCGCAGGCCGCGCTCGGTGCGCCAGTCCTTGGCCAGATCGACGCAGGCGCGCGATAGCTGCTCGGGATACTGCTCCAGCTTGGCCTCCAGCCGTTCGATCAGGGTGAAGGCGTCGGCGGTGGCGCCGGCGAAGCCGGCAATCACCCGACCATCGGCCAGGGTGCGCACCTTGCGCGCATTGCCCTTGACCACGGTCTGGCCCTGGGTGACCTGGCCGTCGCCGGCGATGACGGTCTGGCCGCCCTTGCGCACGGCCAGGATGG
>ODAK010004196.1_pt1 | contig 14804 bp, 11 predicted proteins | sample 1539591 | NCBI WGS metagenome assembly ODAK01 (sample SAMEA3539303, study PRJEB22396) | soil metagenome | biome: tundra; feature: field; material: soil | place: USA | collected 2010-05 | depth 0.15 m | reverse complement strand
GCCCACAGCTTGGGCGGCCAAGAGCCGATAGCCCCAACCGCCGCCCTTGTCAACCGTGTAGTTCCTCTGACGCATACGATTGGGCGGATCTTGCGGCACGGCTAAAGCCATGCCCTGATACAAAACACAAGCCGCTGCGCGGTTCACCCATTGGGTGACAATCGCCATTTCTGTAAGCACTTGTTACTCAAGGGGCTGGCTTGTCTGGCGGCGTCCCAACCGCCGTTTTTGGGATAAACGACAATGAGGTCGTCGTGGCGGAAGGCCGGCCGGCCGTTGGCGGGTGGATACTCGGCGAAACTCCGGCGGACCAGGATGGTTCCCTGCAGTTCGGGCGTGAAGGAAAACGATCCGGCGGAGGCCTGCCCGGGCTGCCCGCCACCCTCGCCGGACCAGTCGCCGATCAGGAATTGAAGCGGCCCCCAATCTTCGGCGTGGAGCGCGAGCGAAGCGAGAAAGAAGAGAAGGATGACGAGCCGTCGCATGGCGGAAGTTCTCTGGAAACGCGCCGCCTTTTCCCCCTAAATTCGCGCTGATGGCGGACGGAGTTCAACGAGCTTCCGTTCATAACGATTCGGTTTGTCCTTCGCGTAGCATTGGGTGATATAGGAAACGTCCACCTTTTCAAGATCGGCGGAGGCCACTTTGTCGAGCCAATCCTGGACGGTCAACCCCTCAGTGATCAGTTTGAAAGCCTGCTTGCGTTTGCTGGCCGGCCTTGGGAAGACGCGGTCGAGGTCGAGTCCCTCCATTGGCTTCACGAGGTGAATAGAATGGCTGGAGTAGTTCATGTGCCTCAGGGTATCACGAGATGTGCTGTCGTTCATCAGCAGGCGGAACAGCGGTTCCGGAACGCCCCTACATTCGATCTGTCAAAAGTGAACCGCGTTGTCCTTACCCCGCGCTGAACCCATCGGCGCTCAGGCGCGCTTGTCTTCCCGCGTGGAACGCCACATTGGCCAGGTGCGGCGCCGACACCGCGCTGGCGCCCACTTCCACCGGCGCGTTCGGTTCCTGCCGCGACTTCACGCAGTCCATGAAGTTCTGGATGTGCGCTTCCAGGGGGATGGGCGCGGCCTTCTGCTGCACGGGTGCGGGATTGGCCGGCACGGGCTCTTTCCAGATGCGGTACCCCGCGGCGTTGAGGATCATCGTACCCTGGTCGCCCTGGAACTGAATGGACCAATCGTTCTCGTACGAGTTGCAGTAGTTCAAGGTCCAGGTGGCCATCAGGTTGGGGTATTCGAAGACCGCGCAGAACACGTCGGGCACTTCCGAGCCGGTGTTCTTGGCGCGCTGGCCGTAGCACACGGCCGAGCGCGCCATGCCGGAATTGGTGAACCACTGGACTACGTCCATGAGATGCGTGCCCTGGTCCGTCATGTTGCCGCCGGAGTATTCCCAGAAATAGCGCCAGGAGCGGAAGCGCATGGGTTCCAGGTCGCGTTCCGGGGCGCTGCCCAGGAAGCGCTTCCAGTCCAGCTTGCCGGGCAGCGGCGTGTTGTCCAGCGGCTTGGAGACGTTCCAGTTCCACATGGGCTTCACCAGCGTGATCTTTCCCAGGAGGCCGCTATCCAGAATCTGTTTGGCCTCGATCACCGCGGGTGCGCTACGGCGCTGCATCCCCACCTGCACGATCTGTTTGGTCTGGCGCACGGCGTCGATCATGCGCCGGCTCTCTTCCAGCGAATGGGACATGGGTTTTTCCAGGTACACGTCCTTCTTCGCTTCCAGCGCGGCGAACAGCATGGGAGCGTGATGGTGATCGGGCGTGGCGATCACCACGGCGTCGAGGCCCGGTTGCGCCAGCAGGTCGTGATAGTCCACGTACCCCTTGGCGTCCGGAGAGATTCTCAGGGCGGACTGGAGGTTGGGCTCGTAGACATCCGCCACGGCCACGCATTCCGCGCCGAGTTTCTTAAAGTTGGCGGTCAGATCGCGGCCTCGCCCTCCGGCGCCGATCTGGCCATAAGCGAGGCGGTCGTTGGCGCCCCAAACGCCGCGCGGCGCCAGTAGCGGGGCGGCGGCGAGGGTGGACGAGAGAAAGGATCTGCGGGTGTGTTCCATGCGGTCCACTTTATAACTTGGGGGGACTGGGATGCAAGCGAGAGGCTGGCCGGGCTGGCGCCCGGCCGATGACGCCGGAAGGCGTCATCGCGGGCCAAAAGGCCCGCCCCACGGCGGAGCCGGCTTGAAGCAGATAGTACTTAAGGGCGCGAGCCGACGCCCAGCTTTCGCAGAAATGTCATCATGGGGCACCAGTTCGTGAACGCGGACTGGAACAGGTTCAGTCCCACGAATGCGGTGAACAGGAACCAGTTCGGGCTCACCCAATAGCCCAAGGCCACGCTGGCCATCACGAAGAACCCGGCGATGAAACGGAGATAGCGTTCGATTGTCATGCGGCTTTCCTCTTTCGATTTACCACGAAGTATACAATTGGCACAGTCATGCGCGAGAGGGCCAGCGAGGCGACTTCGCCGGCCATCAGGGCGATAGCCAAGCCCTGAAAAATGGGGTCGAACAGAATGATGGCGGCCCCCGCCACTACGGCCGCGGCGGTCAACATCATGGGACGGAATCGCACCGCGCCGGCATCGACTACGGCTTCCGCCAACGGCATGCCCTCGGCCAGCCGCAGCTCCACAAAATCCACCAGGATGATGGAGTTCCTGACCACGATTCCGGCGCCGGCGATGAAGCCGATCATCGAAGTCGCGGTAAAGAACGCGTGCATCAGACCGTGCGCCGGCAGAATGCCCACCAGCGAGAACGGAATGGCCGCCATGATAATGAGCGGCGTGATAAAGGACTGGAACCAACCTACCACCAGCACGTAAATCAGAATCAGCACCGCCGCGAACGCGATGCCCAGGTCGCGAAAAACCTCGACGGTGATGTGCCATTCGCCGTCCCATTTCACCGAGTAGCGCTCGGGGTCGGTCGGCTGCATGGTGCCCATGTGCTGCTCGATGGCATACCCCTCGGGCGCCCGCATCTTGGCCATGTCCGGCGCCAGCTTGAGGAGGGCGTAGACCGGACTCTCCATCGCGCCGGCCACGTCGCCGGTCACGTATGTGACAGGCATCAGGTTCTTATGATAGATGCTCTTGTCCACCGTCGCCGGTTCGTCGCGCACCAGTTCGCGCAGCGACACCCGCCCGGCCACTTTCAGGTCTTGGAGCCGGTCGAGATCCGAGCGGCTGGCGCGGTCCAGGCGGACCGTGAGCGGCACGTCTTCCTTTTCGGAATCCACGTGCAGCAAGCCCGCCCGATAACCGGCCGAAGCCACCTGCATCGTACGGGCGATATCGTCTTCGGAGATGCCGTTCAGCGCGGCCTTCTCTTTGTCCACGATGAGGCGGTATTCCGGCTGGTCGTCTTCCACGTACCAATCGACGTCCACCACGCCGGGCGTGCGCTTCCATAGGTCGCGTATGCGCCGCGCGATGGCCAGCCGGTCGTCCTGCGCGGGGCCGTAGACTTCGGCCACCAGCGTTTCGAGCACCGGCGGGCCGGGCGGCACTTCCGCCACCTTGACGCGCGCCCCATATCGTTCGGCGATGGGAAGCAGCCGCTGACGCACCTGCTTGGCGATCTCGTGGCTCTGCAACTGGCGGTCGCCCTTGGGCCGCAGGTTGACTTGAATATCCGCGACGTTGGGCCCTCGCCGCAAGTAATAATGCCGCACCAGCCCGTTGAAGTTGAACGGGGAAGCCGTGCCCACGTAGGTCTGTAGATTGACCACCTCCGGCTGGCCCAGCGTGGCGCGGCCCAGCGCGCCGGTGGCCCGCGCGGTCTCTTCGAGCGTCGTGCCGTTGGGCATATCCACGATCACCTGGAACTCGCTCTTGTTGTCGAAGGGAAGCATCTTGACCTTGACGAACTGGAAATAGACCAGCGAGGCGGACCCAACCAGCAGGAGCACCACGCCGCCGAGGAATCCCCAGCGCAGGGCCGCTCGATGCAGGATCGCGCCCATCGCGCGCCGGTAGAACCGCGTCAGCCGGTCTTCCCGCTCGCCGTGCGCCGCCGCGCCGCTGGACTTCAGAATGCGCACCGCGGCCCAAGGCGTCACGATGAAAGCGACCAGCAGCGAAAAGGCCATGGCGGCCGAAGCGCCGATGGGGATGGGGCGCATGTACGGCCCCATCAGGCCGCCGACGAAGGCCATCGGCAGGATCGCGGCCACCACCGTCAGGGTCGCCAGAATCGTGGGATTGCCCACTTCGTCGACCGCTTCAATGGCGACTTCGTACGGCGGCCGTTCCCGGTTCGCGGCCATGCGCCAGTGCCGCACGATGTTCTCCACGATCACGATGGCGTCGTCCACCAGGATGCCGATCGAGAAGATCAGCGCGAACAGGGTAATACGGTTCAACGTGTAGCCGTAGAGGTAGAAGACCGTGAGCGTGAGGGCCAGCGTCACAGGGATGGCGATGAAGATAATCAGTGATTCGCGGAATCCGAGCGTGATGGCGATCAGGAGGCTCACCGATATTACGGCGATCAGCATGTGGAACAGCAGTTCGTTGGATTTCTCCGCGGCGGTGTCGCCGTAGTTGCGCGTGATCGCCACGCTCACGTCCGGGGGAATGACGCCGCCCTTGAGCGGCTCGATCCGCCGGAGCACATTGTCCGCCACCGTGACGGCGTTCGTGCCCTTGCGCTTGGCGATGGAAATGGTGACGGCGGGAAGGAACTGCGGCGAGCCGGCTTGCGCCATGCGAACGTACTCGCTCGGTTCCTCGCCTCCGTCGGTCACTTCGGCCACGTCGCGCACGAACACCGCCTTATCGTTCGCCACCCCGGCCACGACGTTGCGCACGTCCTCGGCGGTCCGTAGGAACTCGCCCGTTTCGAGCGCGTACTCGCGGTTGCCTCTGGAGAACTGCCCGGAGGGCAAGCGGCGATTGGAGAGGCCCAGCGCGCCAACCACCTGGAGCGGCGAAAGATTGTGTGCGGAAAGCCTTCCTGCATCGAGCGCGATGAGGATCTCGCGCCTTTGGCCGCCGATCAGGGTCACGGCGGAAACGTCCGGAACCTGCTTGATGGCGTCGTCCACTTGCGCGGCGATGCGGCGCAGCTCGAAATCGCCGTAGCGCTTGCTCGAAAGCGTCAGGGCGAGGATCGGCACGTCGTCGATGGAGCGCGGCTTGACCAGGGGCTGCGAGGCGCCCGGCGGAATCAAATCGAAATTCGCCATGAGCTTCTGGTTGAGGCGGACGATGCTCTTTTCCTCATCCTGCCCGACGTAGAAGCGCACGATCGCCATCGACGCGCCGGGGCTCGAAGTAGAGTAAATATACTCGACGCCGGGGACCTCCCACAGCAGTTTCTCCATGGGCTTGGTGACGCGCTCCTCCACTTCCCGCGCGGAGGCGCCGGGCATCTGCACGAACACGTCGATCATCGGCACGATGATCTGCGGCTCCTCCTCGCGCGGCAGCTTCCAGACCGCGAAGCCGCCGAGGAGCAGCGCGGTGGCAATCAGCAGGGGCGTGAGCTTGGAGGAGATCCACGCCTGGGCGAATCGTCCAGCCGGCCCGAGGCGCCGGGGAGCGCTCATTGCCGGACCTCCAGACTGGCGCCGTCCTGAAGCCCCGGTGGAACCGGCGCCACCACCTTCTCGCCCGCGCCGATTCCCGACAGGACTTCCACCACGCCCTTGGAGCGCTCGCCCGTCTTGATCAGACGCGTGCGCGCCGCGCCGTCTTCCGCCACGAATACCGATTGCAGTTGGCCGCGCTCCACCAGCGCGGATGCGGGAATCGCCACCACCGTTCGCGCGCCGAGCGGAAAGACGGCCCGCCCGAACATGCCGGAACGCAGTTGCGGCGCTGCCGGCAGATCGATCTTCACCAGGTACGTGCGCGACGCCGCGTCCACCGCCGGAACGATTTCGGAGACGCGCGAGTGCATCCTGCGGCCCAATGCTTCCAGCTCGACTTCCACCGTCTGGCCTACCTGCATGGTGGGAATCCGCGATTCATCGACCTGCGCTTCCAGGCGGTAGGCGCCATCCTGCTCGATGGTGAGCAGTGGAGCGCCGGGCGCCGCCAAATTGCCGGGCTCCGCCGATCTCGCGGTGACGATGCCGTCGAACGGCGCGGCCAGGCGGGCGTAATCGCGCATGATGTTCGCGGCGCGCACTCCCTGCTCGGCCTGCGCCATCTTGGAATCGAGTTGCACCCGCTTCGACCGGGCCATTTCGTAGTTCGCCTGAGCCGCCTTCAGCCGGGCCGAGGCTTCGTCGAACTCCTGGCTGGAAATCGACTTCTTGGCGTTCAGCTCCTCCATGCGCTTGAAGGTCGACTGCGCCAGGTCGAGCCCCGCCTTGGCGGCGGCGACTCCGTTATCGGCTTCGGGGACGGCGCTTCGCACTTCGGCGAGCCCGGCTTCGGCGCGGCTCCCGTTGGCATCCAGGTCGCGCGAATCGAGCGTAATGAGCGGCTGGCCTTTGTGGACGCGGTCGCCCACCCGCACGTCCACTTGCGAGACGTACCCCATCACCTTGCTCGATATCGTGGCGGTCGTGCGCGCGCGAACCGTGCCGGTGGCTTCGTAGGTGGCGGGCCATTGCTGCGCGGCCGCCGCTACGGTTTGGACCGTTACCGAAGCGCCGGGCGAGGTCTGGGCGCGTCGCGGTTCCTGGCGCCCGCAGGAGATCGACAAGGAAAAGAGAATCAGGGCGGGGAAGAGAGTTACTTTCATTAGTTCAACACCTCAGAATCCGCGGAGAGACGGCCCGCGGCGAATTCCAGCATGGCGGCGGCCACCCGTTGATCGTGTACCGCGGCCAGATAGCGAGTGCGGCTTTCGAGCGCTGCGGTCTCGTTGCGCAGCAGGTCCGTCACATTGGTCATGCCGGCCTCGTAGCGGTTTTGCGTGATACGCAGGCTCTCTTCGGCTTCCGCCACCGCCGCCTTGGCCACGTCAATCCGTTGCGCCGCGGCGCGCAGACCGGCGTACGCGCGGCGCACTTGCAGCCGGACGGCCGAATCGGCGCGTTGCGCGTCGGCTGACGCGCGGGCGGCGGAATAGCCGGTTTCCGCAATATGGGCCTTATCGGCGAAACCATTGAACAGGTTCCACCGCACGTTGATGGCGGCCAGCCAATTGGCGCCGCCTCGCGTGACGAACCGCTGGCGGTCGGCCTCAAACGCCGCGTGGAAATTCACCCGCGGCAGAATCGCGCCGCGCGCGGCGTCGGCCTGCGTTTGTGCCAGGTCCGCCGCCAGACGGCTTTGGCGCGCTTCGGGCCGCGCGGCGGAAGCTTCCTTTTCGAGGTCATCAAGCGCCAGGTCCGGAAGCGCCAGGGGCGCCAGCGCGCTGGTCAGCGAGTGCAGCGTATCGAGCGGAACCCCCAGCGCGTCGTTCAGCGCCGCCTTCGCCACATCCAACTCCGCGGCGCGGTCGATGCGCTGCTCGTTCACGGCGGCCAGGTGTACCCGGATCGAAAGAACATCCACATCGGTGGACATGCCGGCCGCGCGGACGGATTCGGCGCGCGTGAGGTCGGCCTCCGCCGAGCGCATGGCCTGCTCCGCGGTCTTAAGATTCTCCGCCGCCAGCAGCGCGCCGTAGTAGGCGATTGCGACGGCGGAAATCGCCTGCATCTGTACGCTGCGTTGTTCCTCGCCGGTCATCTTCCCGGTAAGTTCGGCGGCTTTCACCGCATGGCGCGTTTGGCCGGCATCGTATAGCGGCTGGTCCACCGCGACTTGCGATTGGAAGTTGTTCAAAGCTCCGGGCCGGTTCAGCGGGCCGATGTTGAAATTGTCGGGGCCGAACTGGTGTTGGGTGAGCAGCGAGCTGAAGACGAATACGGGATTGTCGCTGCGCGCGAAGGACTCGGAGTAGTCGACTTTGGGCAGCATTCCGCCGCGGGCCTGTTCCACGCGCGCTCCGGACGCCAGTACTCCCGCGTTGGCGGCGGCCACGGACTTGTTTTCCCGCAGGGCCAGGCGAACGGCATCCCGCAGCGAGAGCGCATCCTGCGCCAACAGAGGCCCCGCCAGCAGAAGCAGAAAGAGTTTTCGCATAAGTTTCGATCCGTGCGGTTTCATCACCGAAGATGCAGAATGGCCGCCGGTGGTGACGCGCGCGGCTCGGAAGCACGGCCGCGTGTTTGCACGAACTTACTGAGCCGCGACCGTGAGGGAGCGGAGGCCGGGGCCTTTTTCAGCATCCTGCTAGAACTAGACTGGCGCCGGGTGGGGCGGGCCTCCTGGCCTGCCTTCTTGGTGTTGCGGTCTTACGCCGTCCGCTTCTCCGCCAGCGCGCTGTTTTTGCGCCCAAACGGGAAATAAATCGCAAAGCCGATCAGCAGCCAGACGAAGAACCGCACCCACGTTTCCAGCGGCAGCGCCAGCATCAGAAGCAGGCAGAATGCGATGGAGATCATCGGCAGCCAGGGAGATCCGGGGACGCGGAAGCCGCGCCGGCGCTCGGGCTGCGTCCGCCGCAGGACGATGACGCCCAGCGACACGATGATGAACGCGAACAGCGTGCCGATGTTGGCCAGGTCGGCGAACGTGCCGATATCCCAGATGCCCGCCGGAATCCCTACCGCCAAACCCGCGATCCAGGTGCTGACGTGCGGGGTCTTGTGCTTCGGATGCACCTTGGAGAACGCCTTGGGGAGCAGACCGTCGCGCGACATGGCGAACCAGATGCGCGCTTGCCCGTACTGAAACACCAGCAGCGACGAGATCATCCCCACGATGGCCCCGATGCTCACCCACTGGCGCACGCCGTTGTAACCCAGGTGCTTCAGAGCGTCGGCCACGGGCGCGTCGCCGGTGAGCGTCCTCCAGGGGGCGATGCCGGTAAGCACCAGCGCCACCGAGATATAGAGCACCGCGCAGACCACCAGAGTCATGATGATGCCGAAAGGCAGATCGCGCTGCGGATTCCGGCACTCCTCGGCCGCGGTGGAAACCGAGTCGAAGCCGATGTAGGTGAAGAACACGATGGCCGCGCCCGTCAGGACTCCGGGGAAACCGTTGGGGAGAAAGGGGTGCCAGTTCTCGGTGCGGACCGCGCGCGCGGCGCCGAACACGAATATCAGGATGGCGGCAATCTTGATCACCACCATCACATTGTTGGTCCCGGCGCTTTCGCGCACCCCGATCACCAGAATGTAAGTCAGGATCAGCAGGATGATCAGCGCCGACAGGTTGAACCACGCCCCCGTGAGCACGCCTCCCGCGATGGGCGGACCCGCGAGCTTGGCCGGCAAATGCCAGCCGAAGAGATTATCGAGGACATCGTTCAGATACCCGGAGAACCCCACCGCCACCGCCATGTTGGAGACTGCGTACTCCAGAATCAGATCCCATCCGATGATCCAGGCGACCAGTTCGCCCAGCGTGGCGTATGCGTACGTGTAAGCGCTTCCCGCGATGGGGATCATGGACGCCAGTTCCGCGTAGCACAGCGCCGCGAAACTGCACGCCAACGCCGTCAGCAGAAACGAGAGGGAGATGCCCGGCCCCGCGCCGGGCCGGCCGACCGTTGAGACCGCGTTCCGGCCGTGCATGATCAGGTCGAGGATCGGAGCATGCAGGACCGATTTGAAGCTCAGCGTCTCGCCGGCGGCCGCCGTCCCCGTGAGGATGAATATGCCGGACCCGATCACCGCGCCGATGCCGAACGCCGTCAGGCTCCACGGACCCAGAGTGCGCCGAAGCTTCCGCTCCGGATCTTCGGCGGCCGCGATCAAAGCGTCGATGCTCTTCGTTCGGAAAAGGCTCACGTGGGGAGAGCTATCGGCTATCGGCCGCTTCTATCGTTTCCGCTGGCCCTGCACCTGGCGGCGGATCTTCTTTTTCATCGAGCCGCGGGCTACCGCGGCGGCGCGCTTCGCCTTGGGCGGCGCGGCCTTGCGCAGGGCGCGTTTCTTCTGTTTGCGTTCGGCTTTATCGGTAATGTTCTTCGTGTTCATCGGGTTGTTTTTAGTCCTGCGTATTTTTCAACCAGCTTCTTGAGACCGTAACGGGGGAAGTTAACAGTGATCTTAGCATCTTCTCCGTCGCCTTCGCGCCGTATCACCGTCCCCTGGCCGTACTTGGGGTGATCCACGGTCATGCCGGCTCTGGTCTTGCGGGTCCCGGCGCTCGCCGGGGCCGGCGCGGCGTACACGGGTTTTGGCGGAACGGGCGGCCGGGGCGGCTGCGCTCCGGGCGGGTTGAACGGCAGGCCCCGCGCGCCGAAGAACTGTGAGATGTTGTCGAGCGAATTATAGGTTTTCCCGGTGAACGTATTGCGCCTGGCCAATTGCCGCGCGTCGTCGCGCTCCGCCGTCAGATCGACCTCTCCAGGCTCGTCCCGCGAGCCCAGATCCACAATCAAGTGCGCGGGAACCTCGCTCAGGAACCAGGAGGGCGTGGAGCGCGACTGCTCTCCGCCGCCGAACCGCCGCCGGTATTTCGCCCACGTCAGAATCAGGCGCTTGCGCGCGCGTGTCATGCCCACGTAGCACAGCCGGCGCTCCTCTTCTAGCGCCGCTTCGGAATCCATCGAACGGCTGTGCGGAAACAGGCCCATCTCCATGCCGGTCAGGAACACCACGGGGAACTCCAGCCCCTTGGCGTTGTGCAGGGTCATCAGGTGCACCGGCGCCGTCTCTTCGAAGGCATCGGCGTCGGACACCAGGGCGGCTTCATCCAGGAAGTCGGACATGGTCTTGCCGCTCTCGGCCGCCTCCGCCGCCGCGTTGATCAACTCGTCCAGGTTCTCCAGGCGCGTCTGCGATTCGGGCGTATGCTCCCGCTCGAGCATCTTGCGATAGCCGGTGCGGTCCAACACGAATCGGATCGCGTCGGGCAACGGCGACGAACTCGCCACCAGCGAAAGTTCCTGTATCAGGTTGCGGAAGTTCGCCAGCGAAGACTGGGAGCGCGCGGAGAGCTGCCCCTCGTCGATGAGGCGCTCGGCCGATGCCCACAGGCTGAGGCCGTGCTCGCGCGCGTGGCGCTCGACCTGCTCCACGGTGGTGCGGCCGATGCCGCGCGCGGGCGTGTTGATCACGCGCAGCAGGCTCGCCGTATCCGTGTTGGAGACGGCCAGCTTGAGGTAAGCCACCGTGTCCTTGATTTCGGCCCGCTGGTAAAAACTGAATCCGCCCACGATGTTGTATTTCCGGCCGTAGGTCCGCAGCGCGTCTTCGATCTGCCGCGACTGGAAGTTGGTGCGATACAGGACCGCCACCTGATCGCCGGGGTGCGCGGCCAGATGACTCTCGATCCGGTCGGCCACGAACAGCGCCTCGTTCCGGTCGTCGTGACCGGCGTATAGTCCCACCATCTCGCCCGCGGCGGCTTCGGTCCAGAGCTTCTTTCCCTTGCGCGCTTTGTTGTTCTCCACCACGGCGCCGGCGGCTGCCAGGATGTTCTTGGTCGAGCGGTAGTTCTGCTCCAGCCGGATGGTGCGGGCGTTGGGAAAGTCGCGCTCGAAATCCAGGATGTTGCGGAGATCCGCTCCGCGCCAGCTATAGATCGACTGATCTTCGTCGCCCACCACGCAAACGTTGCGATGCGATTCGGAAAGCAGGCGCATCAGCTCGTACTGGCTGCGATTGGTGTCCTGGTATTCGTCTACCATCACGTAACTCAGACGGCGGTTCCAGGCTTCGCGCGTGGCATCGTCGTGGCGCAGCAGGCGCACGGCCTCAAGCAGCAGATCGTCGAAATCCAGCGCGTTGGCGGCGCGCAATGCCTTTTCGTATTGCTCGAAGATCGAGGCCAGCTTCTCGGTTTCCGGGTTGGCGGCCTGTTTGTAGAGATCCGCCGGCCCCAGCTTCAAGTTCTTGGAGTGGCTGATGCGCGAAATGGCCGCCCGGTACTGCATGAACTCCTTCTCTTCCAGGCCGAGAGTCCTGTAGGCGGCCTTCACGATGGCGAGCTGGTCGTCTTCGTCGTAGATGGTGAAGCGCCGCGTGAAACCGGGGCGGATTTTGGCCAGCGGGTCGCCATCCATCCGCAACAGCCGGACGCAAAACGAGTGAAACGTCGAGAGCCGGGGCGTGGAATCCAGGCCGGCGCCTTCGAGCAGCGCGGCCACGCGCCCCCGCATTTCCCTGGCGGCCTTGTTGGTGAAGGTGACGGCCAGGATGGCGGAGGGCGGCACGTGCCGCGCCGTGACGATGTACGCGATGCGATGCGTGATGACCCTCGTCTTGCCGCTACCCGCGCCGGCGAGGATCAGGAGCGGACCCTCGGTGCAGGTCACCGCTTCACGTTGTTGTGCGTTCAACCCTGTGAGGAAATCCATTGGGGACGAGAGGAATTCGAGTTTAGCATGCGGCAGCCGGCGAGGGTTGCCTCGAAAGAGCCAAATGAAACCCGACTGGTTTTCATGAGAGTTTGAAAGTGAGTTCCGCGAAAACAACACCCATTAGGTTGCTATAGCTCTAACCGTCGAAGCCGGAGCGCGTTCATAATCACCGAGAAGGAGCTGAACGTCATCGCCGCACTCGCAATCATGGGGCTGAGAAGCAGGCCGAAGAACGGGTAGAGCACTCCGGCCGCAATCGGGACGGCGAGCACGTTATAGAAAAAGGCGAAGAAGAGATTCTGACGAATATTGCGCATGGTACCCCGACTCAGCCGACGCGCCCGCGCGATTCCGCGAAGATCGCCCTGTACCAATGTTACTCCGGCACTCTCCATGGCGACATCGGTCCCCGTACCCATCGCGATGCCTACCTGCGCCTGAGCTAGCGCCGGCGCATCGTTCACGCCATCTCCGGCCATCGCGACGACATGACCCTCGGACTGAAGTCGCTTGACCACTACGGCTTTCTGGTCTGGCAACACATCGGCCTGGATGCCATCAAGGCCCAACTTGCTCGCGACCGCTTGGGCTGTCGTTCGGTTGTCGCCGGTCAGCATAACCAGGCGAATACCTTCCGCGTGGAGGAGCTGAATGGCCTCCGGCGTCGAGGGCTTAATTGGATCGGCTACGCCAACCAAGCCAGCCGGTCGGCCCTCGACGGCGACGAGCATCACGGTTTGACCTTGTTGCCGTAGCTCCTCGGCGCGTTTGACAAGGGTCTGTGGGTCAACAGAAAGTTCTTCGAGCAGCTTGGCGCTGCCGACGGCTACCGTGCGGCCCTCAATTGTGCCCGTGACGCCTTTGCCCGTGACAGAACGGAAACTGTCCGTCTTGGCGAGTTGGAGGCCGCGTTCCTTGGCTCCAGCGACAATGGCGCCAGCCAACGGATGTTCGCTCGCCTGTTCAAGGCTGGCGAGCAGGCGCAGCATTTCCAAGTCCTCACGGCCTTCTGCGGACTCCCAAGTGATCAGCTTGGGCTTGCCTTCCGTCAGGGTGCCCGTTTTGTCGATCACAAGAGTGTCGACCCTCTCCAGTGTTTCCAAAGCTTCCGCGTTCCGAATCAGAACACCGGCCTGTGCGCCTCGCCCCGTGCCGACCATGATCGACATGGGTGTAGCAAGACCCAACGCACAGGGGCACGCAATGATCAGCACCGCCACGGCATTCACAAGCGCATGGGCGAGTCGCGGCTCCGGTCCCCAAATCGCCCACACGGCAAAAGTAATGACGGCGATCAGAATAACGGCGGGCACGAAATAGGAGGCGACGACATCGGCCAGGCGTTGAATCGGCGCGCGGGTCCGCTGAGCGTCGCCGACCATCCGGACAATCTGCGACAGGAGCGTTTCGGCTCCTACGCGGTCAGCACGCATGATGAAAGTTCCGGTACCGTTGACGGCGCCCCCGGTGACTCTTGCGCCGGTCGTTTTTTCTACCGGAATCGGCTCTCCGGTCACCATCGATTCATCGACACTGCTTGTACCTGCGAGCACGACGCCATCAACCGGCACCCTTTCGCCAGGTCTGACGCGGAGCCGGTCGCCGACGATCACACGGTCCAGCGGAATATCCTCTTCGCGCTCATCCTCTCTGACAATGCGCGCGCTCTTGGGCGCTAACCCCAGCAAGGCTTTCAGCGCACTGCTCGTCTGGCTCCTGGCACGCAGTTCAAGCATTTGGCCCAGCAGGACCAAGGTCACCATGACTGAAGCAGGCTCAAAGTAGACCGCCAAATCCCCGGTCATGTCCCGGAACGAAGCTGGAATGAGTCCCGGAAAAAGAAGAGCAGCGACACTGTAGAAATAAGCAGCTCCCGTGCCGAGCGCAATCAGCGTGAACATATTAAGATGCCGGTTTACAACCGACGTCCAAGCTCGCTGAAAAAACGGCCAGCCACTCCAGAGCACTACCGGGGTAGCGAGCCCAAACTCGAGCCAGATCGATGGACCGGAACCCAGCAGGTGCTTAAGCGGATCGGCCGGAATCAACGAAGAAACCATGAGCAGCAGCGTGGGCAGGGTGAACGACAGGCTGATCCAGAACCGTCGCGTCATGTCCACCAGTTCGGGATTGATTTCCTCGCCCGTCACTTCGCGCGGTTCCAGCGCCATGCCGCAGATCGGGCACGCTCCGGGCTCGGAACGCACAATCTGCGGATGCATGGGGCAGGTGTATTCGACTTTCTTGACGACAGGAGCGAGTACGGCCGGCTCAAGCGCCATGCCGCATTTTGGGCAGCTACCGGGTTCCAATTGCCGTACTTCGGGGTGCATGGGGCAGGTATATTCAACCTGCCCGCCCGATCTGGATGCCGCCTCAACTAGCCGGGTGGTATTCCTCGGTTTCAGATAGCCCTCCGGCTTGGCACGGAACTTCTCTGCGCAGACTGAGATGCTACGACGATTTAAACATGGCGACGTTATTGTTTGCGCCACAACCGCTTGCTTACGCGCGCGGCTCCGTAC
>ODAK010004195.1_pt1 | contig 14805 bp, 7 predicted proteins | sample 1539591 | NCBI WGS metagenome assembly ODAK01 (sample SAMEA3539303, study PRJEB22396) | soil metagenome | biome: tundra; feature: field; material: soil | place: USA | collected 2010-05 | depth 0.15 m | reverse complement strand
AGCCGGAGGACGTGCCGCCGTGGGCGGAGCAGGGGAATTTTCGTTTCATCCGGCTAGACGGCGGACAAATCGAGAGCTGGAAGGCCGAGCGAACTTGGTGGGGCGACAAGTTCAGCGCCGAAGAGAAGGACGTGCTGAGCCACATCTACGACCGCGATTTCGAGCAAATGCTCGGCTTACTCAAGCAGGCGGAGTTCAACTGGATATGGGTCACCTGGAGCAGCGGCTGGTCGTTTAAGGATGAGGAAGAGAACCGGGAGAACCTGAAAAAGGTAATCGCCCGTTGCCATGAGAACGGCATCCATGTCTCGGCTTACCTGTCGGCTTCCAACATGTTCCGCAAGAGCGCCTTCCGCGACGACCCTGAAACGAAGAAATACGGCCTGTGGATGCATGGCATCCCCATGTTCTACGCCGGCCCGACCAAGACCGATCTGCACATGTCCTGGGAGCGCCGGCTGGCCGACGCGCGCAAGCCCGGCTGGCGGGGCTATCTCTTGAAGAAGGCGGAGATGGCGTTGGACGCGGGCGTGGACGCGATCGCATGGGACAACATGATCGGTCACAACGACGGCCTAGCCCAGTTGCTCGATGACACCCAGCGGATGGCGGAGCGGAAGGCGCGGGAGACCGGCCGGCCCAAGGTCATGGTTTATGCGAATATCCATATTCCGCCGGACCGGTTTGGGATGAACGACATTAACGAGGCAATCTGGGAGGAGGACGGCAAGGACACACCGGGGGTGTGGAACGGTCATTGGCAGGTGGACAACGCGCGCAAGATCAAATTCCTGAGCGGCGAGAAGCAGCTTTGGCAGCCCCTGATGTATGAGAACGACATTTACCACTGCGGCCATCGCGAGCGCTGTGTCCCCAGCCCGGCCGAGCAGAAGCTTTCCATCGCCGAGGCTTATACGTTCGGCGCTGCCACCTCGCGCAACATCGAGGGCCGATTCCTCTCCGGGCTGATCAACGACGAGCCGGAGGCCCAGAAGGCCTGGACGGCCATCGCTCAATACAACCATTTCCTGGTCGAGCATCAGGAACTGTATCACCAGGCGGAGCCGGCGGCGCTGATCGCCTTGATCTCTGCGGAGCCGCACAACCCGCTGGCCAACGAATTCCTAAAGCAGAGCGTCTTCTTCGAGACCAAAGTGCTCGCGCACCTGGACAAGGGAGTCCCCCTGGACCGGTTCAAGGTGCTGGTCATGCCGGCTGACCTGCCCAAGCTCAGCGCCGAGCAAAAGGCCCGGTTGGATACGTTCACCGCCGGCGGGGGTGTCATCATCAGGGCCAGGGCCGGAAAGGAGGAGCCGGGAATTGCGACGCGCGCCCAAGCCGCAGCTGGAGGGCCTCGCCTCAGCCTGGAGCCGCGCGGTTACGTGCTGGGCCAGCTGAGTCGGAAACCCGACGGTCGGACTTTGATTCTCCACTTGCTCAACTACTATCACCAGGCCCCGGCAGAGAACGTGAAAGTCCGGCTGGACCTGAGCGGGCTGGTCCAGGACCTGAGCCGCTGGGAGATAAAGGTCCTTTCGCCGGACGCGGCCCAGCCTCAGTTGGCTGGCCTCTCTCTGCACGGGAGCGTCGGCGAGTTCACCCTGGGCCGGATCGAGCACTATACCGTAGTGACTCTCTCGGCCAGACCGGGGCCGTAGTTTTATCGATCAACCTGGGCTCCATGTGGGACTGCCTGCGCCACAATCAACTGGCATCCTTTTTCGACCGCGACCTGAGTGTTGTAGGCCTGTACGAATCCATCTGCCCGAATCAGCCCCAATAGACTCAATAGTCGGGGATAAACAGCAATCACCATAAACGCCAAATTATCTTTTTCAAAACTGCAGCTTGAGCGCTAGTTGGATCGAGCGCGGGCCGCCGATTTGGTACAGCGGGTTGAGGCCGCCGTTGAGGCCACCAACCGAAAATGGCGGCCCGTATGTTAGAAGGAATAAACGGCGCTCAACTGGATGGTATGTCCCTGCCAGAGATTGTCACGCGCCCACACCGAGGGCGAGACGTAGACGGGGTTCTGGACTGGAACGAGCGATCCCAAGGGTGTGCTGCCGCAACTGGGAACGCTGGCGCAGGGGAACCAAGCCCCATGGTGCCAGGTTGAACCGGCATTGAACATCTCAAACCGCACCTGCATGTGCTGGCGTTCGGTAATGGGGAAGACTTTGGCGAAGCTCAGGTCGAGATCCTCGTAGAACGGCCCGCGCAGTTCGCCCTTTCCCTCGTTGCCATATGTCCCCTGTGGGACGAGAGAAAAAACGTTGGGATTGAACCATTCCGTGTAGCTCCGAGTGAAGCCGCTGTTCGGATCGCTTGTTTGGTCCGGGCGATATCGGCTGGGGAAAGACACGCCCATCTCGTCAAAGCCACAGACGGTACACCCATACACAGTGAAAGTCCGGCCGGAGGTGATGGTGTAAATTCCGCTCGCCTTCCAGCCGCCGAGAACCCAATTGGCCGGTCCCAGTGACCAGCGTTTGTTTTTGCCAACCGGCAACTCCCAGCTTCCATTGGCGGTAAGGCGCTGGGGCTGATTAAAGCTGGACGGGCCGTAGTCACCAGCAATATTGTGAGCATCCTGGATGAAACCACCAGTTCCAGAGACGTTGTTGCCGGAGAAGTCATCCAGAGACTTGGACCACGTGTAGGCAATGTTGTAGGTCAGGCCGTGGCTGTAGCGCTGCCGCAGCTGAACTTGGAGGGAGTTGTAATTCGAGCTCAAAATATTCGCGTTGGCATACATCATCGAGGGTAGGCCGGGGAACGGCACGCGCGTGTCGATGGGCTGGAAATTGGGATCCGCGGCGCAACTGGCATTGCTTCCCGTTGCCTGGGAGGCGTCGAACAAGTAGTTGCAGTTGTCCGCCGGAACCTTCGGAAGGTGCGCGGTGTTAAACAGCCAATATGTCGAGAGGCGCGAAGCACGGGAGCCTACATAGCCGACATCCAGCAGCAGCGTGGGAGTTACGGCAAATTGAGTATCCAGAGTCCACTGCTGGCTGTACGGGTTATGGTTCTTAGGCCAGTTCACCTGATTCAGGATGTAGTCGATACCCGTGAAGTCGATACTGTCCCACGATGGAAGCGCAAATACACCGCTTCCCACCGTACCTCCTAAGCCATGAATAGGTGGCGACCATAACTGGTTGAGGCGCGGCCCTAGCGACTGCTGCTCATTGCCAACCTCGCCTCCGGTGGGATAGCTGGCCGGCAGCGTCGTCTGGAGGCTGTTGTCGTCATAGTTCTGCACCTGGTCGTAATAACGCATGTAAGTTTCGTAGAAAATTCCGTAGCCCGTGCGCACCACGAAACGGTCGCTGCTGAAGGGTCGCCATGAGAGGCCGATGCGCGGGGCGAAATCCTTCTTGTCTTGCGGAACCAGAGAGTTTTGAATGCAGCAGTTGAGGAAAGCCGGATTCAACGTGACGGGTGGGTTCTGGGCCGACGCGGTTGCATAAACCCCTTGTACGAAGCTCTTGCTCACCCAGTCGAGGCTGCCTCCGTTGGCGGGATTAAAACCCCATCCGCTGTCGTTGATGCTGTGAAATGCAGGCGGCAATTCGTAACGCAGACCCAGGTTCATGGTGAGACGTGGTGTGACGCGAATGTCATCCTGCGCGAAGAAGTTCCAATTGGTACCAAAAGTGTGGAGGTAGTCAACGCCAAGCGGGTATGGGCCAGAAAGGTTACTAGGATCGCTCAACAGCATATCGGCGATGGAATTGCCGAGCCCAGGACCGAGAGCGGAACCTGATCCAACGTTGCAGCCCGAAGCTCCTCGATTACAGTTGGCCGTGTATTGGCCGTTGAATCTGATTGTGCCATTGCCTAGGAAATTGTCCTCCTCAAATTCGCGCAGACGGCGGATATCCACGCCGAAGGTAAGTGCATGTTTGCCGCGAATCAGTTTCAGATTCTCGATGAATTGGTACGTCCCGCTCTTGGTGTTGGTTCCATTGTTGCCATTGCCCAGGCGAGGATAGTTCTGGCTAGGACCGATATTCGGAAGCCCGTAAAGGGCGGGAGTGGCAGGAGCATTGGCGAAGCCGAGGTTCGCCTGCAGATTCGGTCCGAAAGCTGTGATGCCATTGGTCGCGAAAAACAGGTGGTTGTAGCCGATGCGCACTGTGTTAATGGTGGTGGAGTTGAAGGTCCGTTCCCAATTCAGTCCAAAGACCTGCGCTCGGGTAAAGTTCTCGGACCCGTTGTAGTACAGGATTCGAGGGTGCGGTTCAATGTCTCTTCTTATATTCCCGGTGAAGTAAAGCCGGTCTTTGTCGCCTAGATTCTCGTCCACGCGGAAGGTCTCGTTGTCGGTAGTGATGGTATCGAGAACCTGTGCCAGATAGTTGTTGCATGGCATCGTGCAGTTGATGTTGGGCAAGGGATAGAGATTTGCGAGTTTTTGTCCCATCGAGTTGATTTCCCCGGACGGAATCTGGTTGCCGGGGAAAGCCTTACGGGTTGTTGCATCGCAAGCTGGATTGCAAACCGTCGTGGTCGGGTCATCGAGCGGCCAAGGCCAATCAGAGAAATCGCCAGACCGTTCCTTGGCCGTCGGAACTTGTATCGGATTTTGCGGGGGGGACGTGTGTTGTCGCCCGCCGTCATAGGCGAAGAACCAAAAGGTCTTGTTTCGTCCGTTGTAGAGGCCAGGAATCCGAAGTGGTCCGCCGAGTGTACCGCCAAACTGGTTCTGTTTAAATGGTGCCACCTTCGGCACAGGAGCGTTCAGGTAGGCATGCTGATACTCCTGCAGCGGACTCTTGGGGTTGAACGCGTCGTTCTGAATGTAGTCGTACGCTTGCCCGTGCAATTGGTTCGTGCCGGACTTGATAGCCACGTTGACCTGGCCGGCGCCTTGCCCGTATTCGGCGGAGTAAAGGCCCGTTTGCACCTTGAATTCCTGAATGGCAAATTCTGAGGGGATGCCCGACGAGGTCGCGAAGAAGTTGTCGGTGTCGGCCACCCCATCCACCATAAAACTGATAGACTCCGGCCGCTCGCCGTTCAGGCTGACTTCAGTGAAGGTATTGTTCAGGCTGTGGTTTGCCCAGTAGAGTTGCGAACCACCCGTGACGTTGCCTGCGCCTGCGACCAGGCCCAGAAGGTTGTTGAAATCGCGCCCGCTCGAAGGCAGTTCCTCAATTGCCTTCTGATCCAGAACGTTGCCGGTCGTTGTGTTGTCCGCCTGCACCATCTGGGCATCGGCCGCGACCGTAATCGTTTCCCTGGTAGTGCCGACCTGCAGTGTGAAGTCCTGGCGCAGAGTCTGATCTACTTCGAGAATCAGATTGCCGCTGACCTCCATCTTGAAACCGTCGCGCTCAACCTTCACCTGATATGTGCCCGGAATCATGTTCACGAACAAGTAATCGCCGGCGCTCTTGGTAGTGAAGTGGTTGGTCACGTTGGTGTTGACGTTCGTGGCGGTTACGTTCGCGCCAGCGACGGCGGCGGCGGAAGAATCTTGCACGTGCCCGAGAATCGTTCCCTGTGAGTTCTGGCTATAAGCAGCGACCGAGACAAAACTAACGAGGCAGAATACGCGCAGCACAGAGAGAATAAGCTTCTCCCCGCAGGTGGCTGTTTTTTTCATACCCCCTCCTTTTTTCCGGGAGGATGAACTGACGACTTTCGAGGAATTTGCGAATGTCACACTACTCAAGCTGAGAGTTGACTGTCAAGCATGAAAGATTTTGCGGTACTCAGCGGCGCGGCTCGCGTTCACTTTCAAAATCGCTCTGCGCCGCGATTTCTCGCAGTCGTGTACTCTCCCAAATCATTTATCAAATGAGTTGATCGGTTCTAGAACACCTGACAAACCACGACGAGAATGCTAAATTCGCTGGTAATAGAAGGCAGTGCGCTCCTGAATGGGACGATAGTGTCTGGCTGCGAAATTGAAAAAAATGGCTTCTCGCCGACCGCTTCTGCTTCGCTTTAGTCCGCTACGTACCATAGCGCGATCCCAGTTGCGATCTTGTGTCTGCGTGTTGTTGCTGGCGAGCGCGGTTTCTTTGCTTGCCAATTTCTCAATCGCTCCTGTGCACGCACAATCGACACCCACGCAGTACGTCACAAGGGTTTGGCACACGGAAGAGGGTCTGCCGCAGAACTCCGTGAATGCGATGCTGCAGGACCACCACGGCTATATCTGGATAGGCACGTTCGGGGGACTCGCGCGCTTCGATGGCGAGCGCTTCACGGTTTTCGATTCGGCGAATACGCCAGGTTTCGGCAGCGATCAGATTGTCTCTCTGTACGAAAGTCGCTCCGGGGCATTGTGGATCGGCACTGTGGACGGCGGTCTCATCCGGCTGCAGGATGGTGTTGCCACCACCTACACCGAACGCGACGGCTTGCCAAACAGGTGGGTCACTTCGATCCGGGGCGATACCGAAGGGAAGGTCTGGATCAACACTGCAGCGGGAGGTGTAGCGCATTTTGCCGGCACAAAGCTGGAAGCCTATCCCACTCACCGCGGAAAAGCGGTCCGAGAATTCTTTCTGCAGGCTCGGGACGGAAGCAGGTGGTTCCGTTGCGGACAGGATGTTGTGCGTTTCGCAGCCGATGGCTCCGTCGCGACTCTGCATTCCACTGAGCCAAGCGTTTTTTTCGTACACGAAGCTCCCGACGGAAGTGTCTGGATTGCTTTTCGTGACCAGTATCGTCTAGTGCGCTATTACCAGGGCGTATTCTCGGATGTTCCGCTGCCGCCGGTTAAGCGCCGTGAGTTGACATTTGAGCTTCTTTTGTATTCGTTTGCTATGACGGAGGACGCAGATGGGGAATTGCTGCTGCGCACGCCAGCCGGCCTCAGCCGCATTGTAAATGGCAGGGTCAGTCCTCCCGAAGCACTACCGTTACCAGCGAATGCCGGCGAATTGCTCAAAGTTCGCAGCCTGTTCGTGGGTCGCGAAGGCAATCTATGGTTTGGAACCACTGGAAGAGGGCTGATTCGTCTCCGGCGAGCCCCCTTGACAGCCTACGGAAAAGACGAAGGGTTATCGGACTCGAACTTCAGTAGCGTGTTTCAGGATCGGGAGGGTCGCATCTGGCTGGGCGGAGATTTGCTCTACTGGTTCGATGGGCATCGGTTTCATCTGGTCCCGGGCGTGGCGGACGTTCTGGCCGTTGCCCAAACAAGCGATGGCGACCTGTGGTTCGGCGGGTACGGCGGCCTGTATCGCCTTCGATCGGGTGTGCTGAGCCATTTCAATGTTAACGCCCCTGCGGTGAAAATCATTTTTCAGGACCGGGAGGGCGCGCTCTGGATTGGTGCGCTGACCGAGGATCGTCCCGGCGGCCTGTACCGCTTTCGCGAGGGAATATTGGAGCAAGTCCCCGGCATCTCAGACGTGCGCGCAATCGCCGAGGATCGAGACGGTGGCCTATGGCTGGGCGGTCTCGCAGGGCTCAGGTACATACGCGGCAGCGAAATTGTGACTTACGACCGGAAGCAAGGGTTGTCGAGTAACTCCGTCTATGACATCCACCAGGATTCGACCGGAACTCTCTGGGTTGCGACGTACGGCGGGGGATTGAACCGTTTCCGAGACGGCCGGTTTAGGGCGATCACCACCCAAGACGGTCTGCCCGACAACTTGCTGCTGGGCCTGTTGGAGGATGGCGAGGGCAATCTCTGGTTCAGTTCCAATCAGAGTGTATTTCGGCTCAGCCTGAAGGAGCTAAATAACTTTGCGGATGGGAAAATCTCTTTCCTTTCACCCGTGTCGTACGGGGCCGCGGAAGGCATGAGAAGCACCGAATCCAATGGTGGGAGCCCGGGAGGCTGGATAACTCGCGATGGGCGGATATGGTTTCCCACCCTGCGCGGCGTGGTGGCTATTGACCCAACTGCGGGTAATCGCTTTCCTCCCCCCGTGGTGCTGGAGGAGGCATGGGCCAACAAGTTGCCGCTGGCGGGCAAGGGCCGGACTTCCGTTCCGCCCGGCAACAACACATTCGATTTTCGCTTTACAGCCCTGAGTTTCTCGGCTCCGGAAAAATTGCATTTCAAGTACCGGCTCGAACCCTTTGATAAGGACTGGGTGGACGCCCGCACGCACCATACTGCGCACTACACGAACATGGATCCCGGAGAGTACTCGTTCCACGTGCTTGCGGCAAACAACTTCGGCATCTGGAGCGATCAGGAGGCCAGCGTGCGTTTCGCGCTGCGGCCGCACTTTTACCAGACGAATTGGTTTCGGGCCCTTTGCGCGGCGAGTATCCTGATACTGCTGTGGTGCGGCTACCAGTTCCGTGTCCGGCAACTAGCGCATCAGTTCAACATACGTCTGGAAGAGCGCGTAAGCGAACGCACACGTATTGCGCGAGACCTGCACGACACACTTTTGCAAAGTTTTCAGGGTTTGGTGTTCCGCTTTCAGGCTGCCCGCTATCACCTCCCGGATCGTCCCGAAGAAGCATCTGACGCTCTCGACAGCGCACTAGTTTCCGCAGATCAGGCAATCGCGGAGGGTCGTGGTGCGATTCAGGCATTACGTTCGGGGTCATCCGAGGAAAGCAACCTCGAACAGATGCTGCTGGCAACAGGGCGCGAACTGGCGTCCTCACAGAAGGATGGTGACAGTGCTCCGTCTTTGCGGGTGATTGTGGAGGGCGAGCGGCGAGTGAAGCGGGCGATGATCAGGGAAGAAATCTGTCGAATCGCGCGAGAGTTGCTGCGCAATACTTATCGCCACGCACACGCCCGGAGCATTGAAGCCGAGCTACGCTATGATGACGATGCTTTTCTCTTGGTCGTAAGAGATGATGGAAAAGGAATCGATCCAAAAGTGTTGAAAGATCACGGTCGGGCCGGCCATTGGGGCCTGCCTGGTTTGTATGAACGGGCAGAAGGGATTGGAGCCCGATTGGATATCTGGAGCGAAGCGGGCGCCGGCACAGAAGTGCGTTTGACGGTTCCAGCCGCTATCGCCTATGAAAAATCTGGCGGTGGGGGTAGATTTAAGCTGTTCCGGAAGACGAGGATCTATGAGCACCGCTCCTAGTTCGATTCGGATCATGACGGTTGATGATCATCCGCTCTTGCGCCAGGGCATCGCGGCCCTCATCAAAACGCAGCCCGATATGGAAATGGTAGCTGAGGCGTGTGACGGGGAGGAGGCCATCGCGCGATTTCGACTGCACCGCCCCGACGTGACCCTGATGGACCTGCAAATGCCGAATGTGAACGGCACCGAAGCCATCAGCCGGATTAGAAGCGAATTCCCTGATGCCAAGATCCTGGTCTTGTCGACCTATGCCGGTGATGTTCAAGTCCTACGGGCGATCAAGGCGGGTGCGCGGGGTTACCTGCTGAAAGGAAACGTCCGCACAGAACTGCTGGAGGCAATCCGCACGATTCATGCCGGGCGCAAGCGAATTCCGCCCGAGATTGCGGCGGAGCTGGCTGAGCACGCTGCCGACGATCAGCTGAGTTCGCGCGAAATTGAGGTGCTTCGTCTGATTGGCGCAGGCAATGCCAATAAGCAAATCGCCGACAAGCTCTGCATCGGAGAAACCACTGTCAAGAACCACATCTCGAACATACTCTCCAAGTTGGGCGCCAACGATCGGGCGCATGCCGTCACCATTGCCCTACAGCGCGGGATCATCGAATTGGAGGCGCGCCAGCGGTAGGACTTGTAAATCCTACTTTTTACCCTTTCGATGTCTTTCAAAGATCAACTAGCATGAGACCTGTAATGGGAGAACACGTCTGCAACGTCTCTTTTCCACATTCGCCGAGGGCTGGCCTGGCGCGGGTCTTTTGCTTCAGCGCCTACTGACGGGCACGTTTCTGCTCTATTTCGGAGCCACGCATTTCCTTGAACCAACTAGATTGGCGCCCAGCCTCCCGCATCTGGTGGCGGCTGTCGCGGGCACACTGCTCCTTCTTGGCCTCTGGACGCCAGTAGCCGGCATCACGATTGCCATTGTCGAGGTCTGGATATTCTTGGCGTCGTTGGGCAATTCCCTGACCGCCATCCTGCTGGCTGGCCTGGGCGCCACAGTGGCGATGATCGGACCCGGATTGTGGTCCATTGACGCCCGACTCTACGGAAGAAAACACCTCCAAGACCCGCGCCACTAGACAACGTTCAATCCCCCAAAAGGGTAACGTTCAATCCTCCAAAAGTATGCAATCTCCCTCTCCAGGAAGTACAACCAGGGGACGCCACCATATTCCCAGACCACAATCACCAGATCTGACCTTGTGAGCAGGCGCAGGTTATTCCACACTCACCGCATGAACAAGGACCTCAGTTGAATCTCGATTTCCTCTTTGGAGGCGCTTATGTGGAAGATCACAACTCGCGGTTTCACGCTACAGGAAGTTCTAATCATGGCTGCAATGAACCTCGCAGAACGCACTGATAGCGACCGACGAAGACGAGCGAACCATCTGGCACAGCTGCGCGCACCGAGATTCACTAGGATCTAGGAGATTGTCATGGCAAAAGTGATTGAGTTTTACATACCGAAGAACTTTCGGAAACCGTTGCGGACGGTGGCTCAGCCGCAACTCGGAAAAATCATCGAGTTTTGCCCACAGACGAAGAGATCAGCTTAGCTGCTATCCACCTTTTGCGGATTGAGGGGACATATGACGTTCATTCCCACACAAACCGACCGCGCTATCCCGTGCCAGCTTTGGAACCGATTTCCCAGGGCCGCGCAGATCGGAGCAATTAGCCATGTTTTGCGTCACTGCTGAAAGCTGCCGCAGGTTCTCACTTGCCATTCTCATTATGGCGGCTATCAACGTGGAAACTATCCGCCTGGCATCCGGAGGCCGCGTCCGATCTGTGACTGCGGCAACGCAAAGAGGATATCTCTCTGCTAGTCACTTTCTTCGTACAAAAGTTCGCAAAGCACTGCAAGTGCAAAGGTAGGGAGGAGACTATGGCACACGCGACTGTTGCTTTCACAGACCTCGAAGGCTTCGCAGGAACAAGTTTTCCCAACGTGAGTGGGCTCGAAGCCGATCAGTTCTATCTCGAACCTGAAATCAGCTCTGAGTGCTGCTTCGAAGGCATCATTGGCAAGAGCTCAGCCATTCACAAGGTGCTGGAACAAATCGCGATCGTTGCGCCTACGGATTCCACAGTGCTACTTCACGGTGAGACAGGAACCGGCAAGGAGTTGATCGCACGCGCCATCCACAACTTAAGCTCCCGGCGCGAGCGCGCCTATGTGCGCATGAACTGCGCGGCCATTCCATCGGGCCTATTGGAAAGCGAACTGTTCGGGCACGAGAAGGGAGCCTTCACTGGCGCCCTGATACAAAGAAAGGGCAGATTTGAGCTGGCCGATGGCGGCTCGCTGTTTCTAGATGAGATCGGCGACATCAGCCTGGAGCTGCAGCCGAAATTATTGCGGGCTGTGCAGGAGCAGGAGTTCGAGCGGCTGGGAAGCTCCAAGACGATCAGCGTGAACGTGCGGCTGATTGCCGCCACGCATCGCGATCTTCCCGCCATGATTCGGGAGGAGAAGTTCCGCGAGGATCTTTTCTATCGGTTCAACGTCTTCCCGATTGAGATCCCGCCTCTTCGGGAACGGCGCGAGGACATTCCGCTGCTGGTGAACTATTTTGTTTCGAAGCTGTCGCAACGCATGCGAAAACAGATCACATCGGTATCAAGGCAGACCATGGAAGTTCTAACGAACCACTCGTGGAGAGGGAATGTTCGGGAGCTGGCGAACTTTATCGAACGCGCCGTTATCCTTACACGCGGCGATGAGCTAGAGGTGCCGATTTCCGAGCTTCGTCCTTCTTCGGAGATTGGTGTTGTCAGCAGTTCGATCTCTAGCTTTCGACAAGCGGAATCCAATGTAATCACCGATGCTTTGAGAGCCGCGGCGGGGCGAATTGCGGGCAAGGGAGGAGCCGCCGAACGGCTCGGACTAAAACGCACGACGCTGCAAAACAAAATTCGCCGCCTCGGCATCGCAAAAGCACATTACCAGAACTAGCGAGACTGAACTCGCGGTTTTGACGTGGCGCGAGAATTTCGGCCGCGGCCTCTGCGGCTGCCTCGTCATCTCGAAATACTTCGAGTTTCAGGCGCTCTTCACGACGGATGATGCCCACCGAGGTTTCCGACATGCTCATTCCTCCTCAAACAGCATGGGCAGCAGTTGCTTCTGCATGTCGGATATCGAGATCCTGCCACCCGCCGGGAGGAGTCACCCGCTCGACCTCGGCGGGACCCCACGTGTGCGGCTCATAGCCATAGAGTTCCGTACCCCGACTCAGCAAGGGATCGACAATCCGCCACGCTTCTTCCACATAATCTTCGCGTGCAAACAACGTCGCGTCCCCCGCCATCGCGTCACCCAATACTCGTTCATACGCGTCCATTTCCTGGGAATCGCGCTGACGGCTTGCGGTCATCTCCGCTGCTTCTCCGATCAACTTTTCCCCTGGTGCCATGGTTGTCATTCCCATCGCGATCGCAACATCAGGACTGATGCGGAAACGGAGATAATTGGAGGCAAGCACCTCCGCCGGTATCACGGTAGGCGGCTTTCGCAAGCGGCACACGATTTCCGTACAGGTTGCAGGCAGGCATTTTCCAGCTCGAATGTAGAATGGAACGCCCTGCCAGCGCCAGGAATTAACCTGCAGCTTGAGCGCCACGAAGGTCTCTACCTGCGAGTCGGGAGACACGCCCTCTTCTGCCAGATATCCTCGGAACTGCCCCCGAACGACATCTGTCGATTCCAGCGCCGGGATTGCCTTGAGGACCTTCACCTTCTCATCGCGGATCGATTCGCTCTCCAGTCTGACCGGAGGTTCCATGGCCAGGTTGCTGAGGATCTGAAATAGATGATTCTGCACAACATCGCGTATCGTCCCGGTCCGATCATAGAAAGCGCCGCGGCCCTGTACCCCAAAGTCTTCCGCCATCGTGATCTGTACGCTCTCCACATAGTTGCGATTCCAGAACGCTTCCATAAACGCGTTGGCGAAGCGAAAGACAAGGATGTTATTGACCGGCAGCTTGCCCAGGTAATGATCGATGCGAAAAATGTCTTTCTCCTCGAAATGGCGGAGCAAAAGCCGATTCAGATGCTGCGCAGATTTAAGATCAAATCCGAACGGCTTTTCCACGATGATTCGGGCGCTGGTCGTACAACTGCCACAGTGCTGCAACTGTTCCAGCACAACTTCGAAAAGTGTTGGAGGAATGGCGAGATAGTTTGCCGGGTGTCGTGTCCCCTGAAGTTCTCGGCCAAGCTGCTCAAACGTAGCGGGATCGTTGTAGTCTCCATCTACATAACGGAGAAGGCGTGCGAGTTTCTCGAACGCAGCCGGATCGATTCCCCCGTGTTTTGCGAGACTGTCATGAGCCCGCGCCCGAAGTTGCTCCAGATTCCAGCCGGCCTTGGCAACGCCAATGACCGGAACATCGAGATGCCCGCGTTTGATCATGGCCTGCAGGGCGGGAAATATCTTCTTGTACGCGAGATCGCCAGTAGCTCCGAAGAAAACAAGCGCGTCGGAATGGGTGTTTGACAAGGTCGTCTCCTCAGGCCACTCTTGGTTTTTGGCCGGCCTTCTCCAAATGGCCGCCGAACTGGTAGCGCATCGCAGAGAGAAGCTTGTTTGCAAAATCGGCTTCGCCTCGCGAACTGAACCGCTCGTACAGCGCACTGGTGAGAACCGGCGCCGGTGCGGCTTCGTCAATCGCGGCTTTTATCGTCCAACGCCCTTCGCCGGAATCGGAAATCCTACCGGCAAACTTCGAGAGCATGGGATCGTCGAGCAGAGCGGCCGCGGTAAGATCCAGGAGCCAGGATGCGATGACACTGCCACGGCGCCAGACCTCAGCAATATCCCGCAGGTTAAAGTCGTACTGGTAATGCTCGGGGTGACGCAACGGGGTGGTTTCCGCATCCACAACGGCGCCTGCCCGTTTCCCGACGTTGGCGGCGCGCAGGATGCCAAGGCCTTCCGCGTACGCTGCCATCACGCCATACTCGATCCCGTTGTGAACCATCTTCGCGAAGTGTCCGGCACCGCTAGGACCACAGTGCAAATAACCTTGTTCCGCCGTGCCGTCCAGATTCTCTCTCCCCGGGGTGCGGGGTACATCTCCCCTGCCCGGAGCCAGCGAAGCAAAGAGTGGATCCAGGTGCTCGACCACATCCTGGTCCCCGCCGATCATCATGCAGTAACCCCGCTCGAGCCCCCACACGCCGCCGCTGGTCCCTACATCCACGTAGTGAATCCCCTTGGTCGAGAGTTCTTGAGCTCGCCGGATATCGTCGATGTAGTAGGAGTTCCCGCCGTCGATGAGAATGTCTCCGGAAGCAAGGTGAGGCAAAAGCTCACCGATTGTTTTGTCGACAACTGCCGCAGGCACCATCAACCACACCGCTCGCGGCGATTTCAGCTTTCCGACAAAATCCGCCAGCGAAGTCGAACCAATCGCCCTCTCCTCCACCAGATCGTGGACCGCCGTCGGGGACATATCAAAGACTACGCATTCATGGCCTTTCCTAAGGAGGCGCCGGACCATATTTGCGCCCATCCTTCCCAGCCCGATCATCCCAAGTTGCATTTGCAATCTCCTCATCTTGATCTTCTTCAGACGCATCTTCTTCGCGTTCTCTCGAACAAACTCACGAACCGATCGGAATGACCAAGAGAAATCGCACGAAAATTCTCATGCGTTTCTCTCTCCTTACTGGCTCTAAGCGCTTTAATTGCGAGGCTCACTTCTGAGGCAGAGCGATCAGGCTGCGTGTTTCGGAATCGTCACGCTCTGT
>ODAK010004194.1_pt1 | contig 14808 bp, 16 predicted proteins | sample 1539591 | NCBI WGS metagenome assembly ODAK01 (sample SAMEA3539303, study PRJEB22396) | soil metagenome | biome: tundra; feature: field; material: soil | place: USA | collected 2010-05 | depth 0.15 m | reverse complement strand
CTCTTCACTATCCGTAAAGACACTTCGCGCCGCACGCGGCTGATCCTGGCAGTATCCGCGTGGGCCGGTATCCTGGCCGTCTGGTTCGCGCTCACCCACTGGGAAATCCTGCCGCCATTTTCCCTCCCCAGCCCCCTCGGCGTGATGCGCGCGTTCGTCCGCCTCTGGACCGAATACGACCTGCTCGGCAATGTGCTTAAGAGTTGGTGGCGCATCGCGCAAGCCTTCACGTTCTGCGTGGTCATCGCCATTCCGTTGGGTCTGCTGATGGGCAGTTTCCGGTGGGTGCACGACTTGGTCAACCCGGTCGCGGCGCCCATGCGCTCCATGCCCATCACCGCCTTCCTTCCCGCGTTCTTGGCGCTGTTCGGCATGGACGAGTCCATGAAGATCGCGTTCCTCTGGTTCGGCATGTTTTTCTACTTGCTGGCCGTGGTGGTGGAAGAAGTGAACAAGGTGGATGACAGCCTGCTCGAGACGGCCTGGACGCTGGGCGCGCAACGCCGCCATATCCTGTGGCTGCTGTTCCGCGCTTCGGTGCCCTCGATCTTCGGCTCGTTTCGTATCCTGTACGATATCGGCTGGACTTACGTGATCCTGGCGGAGATGGTTAACGCGCGCAAAGGGGTGGGCTACATGGTGGAGGCCGCGCGCAAGGTGATGGATTTCGAACGCGTCTATGCGGGGATCATCGCCATCGGCGTGGCGGCGTTCTTGTTCCGATTTCTATTAACGTTTTTGGAGGCCCGCCTATTTCCCTGGCGCCGCATGTCGCGCCCCCTTTCGGAGCCCGCGGCCGCGGTCGCTACCGGCGCCCCGGCAAAGGCCGCCCATGCGAAGTAATATGATGTGTGGCCGTGGCGTACGCTTCAGCGTGCCGCGGCGAACTTCAGTTCGCCGTCTCCCCGCCACGCACTGGACCACCGATACAAGGAAGGTTCCGCAACCAGCCCCGCCTTCACCGGATTGTTCTCTATGTACGCCACGATGCGTTCCAGCTCCGGTTGGTCCCGCACCCAGTGATCGTACGATTCATGTTGCCAGAACGGCTGGCCCGTGCGAGCGAGGATCAGATTGGCTTCCCGCGCTGTCGTCCCTTTCAGCGATTGGAGCAAACGCGTGGGCTGTTGCAGTGGCCGAATCAACACATGCACGTGATTGCTCATTACTACGAAAGCGCGCAAATCCTAGAGTTCCTTTTGGACACCGCGAGCGAGCGCCTCTACTACTAGGTTCGCCACTTCCGGGCGCTTCAAAAACATTGGCCCCAGGCGGGTCGTATCCAAATAGCGGTCCATCCATACGAAGGCTTTGCCTGCGGACAACTTGTCCGTCGGCGGATATCGCGCTTTGGGTAGGCTTCCGTGCAGATGCCAAGTCACGAAGAGCCAGGCGCCTTCCGGATAGATATGGGGCAGGCGCCTTATTGACCTACTCATGGAACAAGTGTGCAATGGCCGGCGAGATTTTCTCAGGTGCTGCACGGCGAACTGAAGTTCGCCGCGGCACGCTGAAGCGTGCGCCACTAGGCACTAGAAACAAGGTACAGCAGGGGAGGGGGCAGGAGCGTGAATAAAACCAAGATCTCCGTGCGCAACCTTTCCCGCAGCTTCGCCGGGCCCAACGGGAGCCGCATCGAGGCGCTGCACAACGTGAGCTTCGAAGTGGCGGACGCCTTCTCGCCGGACGGCCGGAACCTCGGCGAATTCAGCGTCCTGCTGGGGCCGTCCGGTTGCGGGAAGTCCACGCTGCTGCGCATGATCGCCGGCCTCGACCACCCCGACACCGGCGAGATCCTGGTCGACGGTAAGCCGGTCGGTGGCCCGGGGCGCGATCGCGGCATGGTCTTCCAAAAGTACACGTCCTTCCCCTGGCTGACGGTCGCCGATAACATCGCCTACGGCCCGCGCATCAATGGCGTGTCCGCCGCCGAGAGCGGCCCGCTGGTCGCGCACCTGATCGAAGCGGTGGGCCTCGACGGGTTTGAGAAGTCCTATCCCGACACGCTCTCCGGCGGCATGCAGCAGCGGGTGGCCATCGCCCGCACTTTGGCCAACCACCCGCAGGTGATCTTGATGGATGAACCCTTCGGCGCTCTCGACGCCCAAACCCGCGGCGATATGCAGCAACTGCTGCTGCGCGTTTGGGAGGAAACCGCCAGCACCATCCTGTTTGTCACCCACGATGTCGATGAGGCCATCTTTCTCGCGGATCGCATTTTCATCCTGAGCGCCCGTCCGGGTACTATTGTGGAAGATATACCAGTTCCGTTCGGGCGGCCGCGTGCGCCGGATATCCGGCAAGCCGAACAGTTTCACGAGATGCAACACCACGTGCTGGCTTGCTTGCGCCGCGCGCCCGGGACCGGTCAGGTGCGAGTGAGCATTTAATGCCGCGAGACGATTCGACAGGGTCGGAAATCAACTACGTCAAAGAGGCTGCCCGGCTCCAGTACAACTGGATCACGATGGCCGGGATCGCGGGTTTCGCCCTGTTGTCCGCGAGCGCTCTCCCGCTGCTGCTCGGCGCGGGGCTCGAGCTGATGTATCTGAGCGTGGTTCCGCACAACCCCCGCTTTCAGCGCCTGGTGCGCTCCTGGAAGTACGCCGAGGAGAAGCGCCGCAACGATCAGCGCCTTAACGCCATGTATCAGGAAATCCCGCAGGAGATGCGCGTGCGGTATGCCAAAGTGGATACCGTCTGCAACGCCATCCGCCAGAACTATAGCCGCCTCTCCTCCACTTCGCAGATCTTCGCCGAACAGATGGAAGAGCGACTGCAAGGCCTCCTGCAGGGATATGTGCGGCTGCTGCATGCCGCGTGGCAGCATGGCGAATACCTCCGCACCACCGATCCGAACGCCGTCCAGCGCGAGCTGGCGAATCTCGAAAAGAGCCGGGATTCCGACACGCCCAAAGTCCAGGAGATCAACCGCAAGCGCGTCGAGATCCTGAACAAGCGTATTGAGAAGTTTCACAAGATCCAGGAAAACTGCGCGGTGATCGATGCGCAATGCGCGGCCGTCGAGGACGTGCTGGGACTCATCAAGGATCAATCGGTGACCATGCGCGATCCGCAACAACTGAGCGAACATCTGGAAGGACTGGTGAAGGACGTGGAGCAGACCGAAGAAACGGTTCGCGAAGTCGAGAATATCTTCGATAACGTCCCGGAGATGAACGGCATCGCGCCGCTGCCGGCGGACACCGGCAGCTCCGGCGGTATGACCTTCCCGCGCAACCGGATCCGGAATTAAACCTGCCGGCTAAAGCCGGCAGCGGCACGCTGAAGCGTGCGCCACAACTTATGGCCACTATGCCCGAATGGGCGCAATCGCTCTCCGAAAAATATTACTCGCGCACGCTCTCCGTCTTCGTGCTCTACGGAAACGTGCACGATGTGGTCCCGCTCGACCGCGGCGGCGCCATCGAATACGTTCCGCTGCTCTCTTTCCTGAATCAGGGTCTGTTCGGCCGCCGCGACCTGGTGATGACCTACGACCGCGGCGGTGGTTTGAGCTTCGCGCGTCCCGAGATGCAGGCGGACTTTCGCAACGCGCTCTCCGGCTATGACAGTTTTCATCAGACCAATTACGCACAGGCACTGCCGCGCAATCCCGACGGCGTGTTGAACATCCTGGACAATTACCTGCGACTGCGCATCGCGGATGGCAAGAAGATCGCCCTGATCCTGGATTTCGCCGAGACCATTGCCCCCGCCGGCGACGTCTCCAGCATGCCCGCCGATGACCGCAACGCGCTGGTCATCCTGAAACGCTGGGCACAGAATCCGGCATTCCTGCGCGCGGATGTCACGATCTGCCTGATTGCCGAGAACCAGATAGAGTTGAACCAGGGCATCGTACAGAACCCAGGCGTGGCTTCGATCCGGATTCCGCTGCCGGATGAGAACGAGAGGCTTGAATTCATCCGTGCGCAACTGACTTGCTCGCCTCTGCCGCCCGGATCCGACGTGTCCGATGCCACGCTCGCCAAACTCGGCGCGGGCCTCAAGCGCGTGCAACTGCAGTCCGTGATTTCGCACGCCGTGCAGAACAAGCTGGCGCTGACTGCCAGGTTCCTCACCGAGCGCAAGAAGGAACTGATCGAAGCCGAGTCCGGCGGCCTGCTCGAATTCATCCAAAGCCGTTTCGATTTATCCATGGTGGCCGGCCATGAGCCGGCCAAGAGGAAGCTGCGGGATGCGGCTGCGCTCATTCGCGCCGGCCACACCGAGGTGGTGCCAATGGGGTACGTGATCTGCGGCCCCGTGGGCACGGGCAAGACCTTCCTCACCACTTGCTTTGCCGGTGAAGTGGGTATCCCGGTCGTCATGCTCAAAAACTTCCGCAGCATGTGGCAAGGCGTCACGGAAGGGAACCTGGAGCGCGTGCTGAATCTGCTGCAGGCCATGTGCCCCATCGCCGTGATGGTGGACGAGGCCGATGCGCAGTTGGGCAATCGCTCCATGTCCGGAGACAGCGGCGTGAGCAATCGGGTATTCGCACAGATCGCCCAGTTCATGGGCAATACGGAGCTGCGCGGCAAAGTGATCTGGTTTCTGCTCACGAGCCGTCCGGATCTGTTGCCCGTCGACCTGAAGCGGCAGGGACGGGCCGAAGAGCACATCGCCCTGTTCTATCCCGAAACCGACGAGGAGCGCCTGGCTATGTTGCGCGCCATGCAGAAGAAGACCGGCACCAAGTTGCCCTCGGCGGAGGCCGAGAAGTTCTTCCTCGATCGCTCCGGCCAGCTCTCGGGCGCGGACGTGGAAGCCGTGCTCACCCGTGCGCGCATGAGATCGGTGCTGGGGAATGGCGCAGCCGTCGATCTGGACGACCTCAAATCCGCACTCGAGGATTTCATTCCGCCGTCCTACCCCACCGAAATCGAAATGCAAAACCTGGCGGCCGTGCTGGAATGCACCAGCCGCAGCCTGCTGCCCGCCAAGTACAAAGACATGGACCGCGCGGAAGCGATCCGCCGGGCGAAGGAACTGGCGCTGCTGGGCCGGGAATAGTGTGGCGCGCGCTTCAGCGTGCAGCGGCGAACTTCAGTTCGCCGTACTGTCGGCTGAAGCCGACAGCGGCACGCTGAAGCGTGCGCCACGGGGCACTCAGATCACGATGCCATCCAGCCGAAAGACTCGTTTGACCGGGACAAACTGCGGGACCGCCATCGGCTCCATGGCTGGGGTGCCATTCCGCCAGAAGCTCACGAAGGCGCGCTTCTCCCCGGTTCGATAGTAATGCAGCAGGTACGCCATATCGCACGCCGTGTAGTCGCAGAACCACCGATCGATATCCATTATCCCGATCTGATGGAGCATGCTCAGTGCATAGCATGCCGCCTCCCGCTCATAATCTATAATCGCGGGCAGCAGATCCGCGCTAACCGGAGGCGTTTGCGGCCTGCCGATCTCGAACAAGCGCGGGTCTACGTTCCACTGGACCGTGTGGCCAAACATGTGCGCCAGCAGGAACAGGCGCTGTTCCGGACCTACCGCGCAATCGATGTGAATCTCCGCCCCGTCCAGGTCCCCGGTCAGCGGGTCGGGAATGTCGCGCGTCACCACGCGGATGCCATAGAAATGCTCCAGGTGCTCCTGTATCCGGCCACAGTATTCGGCAAACGGTATCATGCCCGGTGACGCTCCGCCTGCACCACTCTATCGCACGCCTGCGCTAGGTGTCTACCACCTCGTGACCTGGGTCCGTTTGCTCCGCACGGGATGCAATCTCGTAGGGTTTACGGTTATGGCGCACGAAGCTGTCCCGCCGTGTTCCCCGCGTTGATCGCAGCCGCTCACCTTGAGTCCGCCGTGGCGCAGGGCAAAGGCATTTTCGTCGGCCTGCAAGCCCGGTCCCGCGGCCGTCGGAGACGCGGCTCCTTCACGCCGTTTTGTAATAGCCTGGACGCGCCATTTCCGCTATATTGTTGATCTGAGCCGGCAACGACGGCAGAAGACGCCAGGGCAGGCCTCCCGAGGTCCGTTAAGCAACCATCTGGCACGTGTGCTCCCATTCAAGGGCAACGGAGATACACCCGGTCTCGATGCCGAGCTAAAACAGTGGACGTATCTCCTCCTATTTGGCATCTTTATCCTTGCAGTTGGAGCGCTTCTTTTTCTTGTCTACCGAGTCGAAGAGCAGCATCGTGATGAGCATATTCGTGCAGCCCAGGTGCGTTTCCGAGAATTCAATACGAAGGCAAGCGCCGAAGCCGGCTTCCCTCCGGAGACTCTTTCCACCCCCTAGCTCAGTACGGATGGCGGAATATAGCTGCTCTCAAGTCGCGATTGAACAAACGACGGTCTCTTCAGAGCGCCTCCCGCAGTACCAGTCATTCTGCAGCGATTACGTCAGGTCGTTGGCGAAGGGGAGTCCGGGCCCAATTCAGCACTGGGCCCAAGGACTCGCAGACTTGATCCGGGTCGACCTTCGCAACTCGCTACCCCTCCACCGCAACTCCAGTTATATTTGGGCGTGGTTGTTTTCGGCGGTTCTCTATCTCGTTGCCGAGTGGCTGCTTTACAGCTTTTCGAGTCTGGAGCACCGCGATCTGGAGCCAGCGTTCAATGTCTTGGATGTGTCGTTCATCGGCATTCTGATCCAATACAGCGGTGGATTTCGACATTCGATGACGATGATCAACTTTGCGCTCTTCCTGTACTTCATGAGCGTCGTAGCGGTCGCTCTCGACTTCGTCCGATCCGAAAAAGTCAGCAGGGTTGGCCTGTATGTTTTCGCACTCCTGGTAAGCCTGTTCTGGGGCGTCTATCAGGGGATCCCCAATTTTGAGTTCTTTGAGTCTTACCTCATCGCACTCCTCGCATTCGCGCTTGTATTTGTATTGGTCTCGATTCTCGCGTCGCAACCGCGGGCAGCTTCGCCACCAACCGCATCAACACCTGTTGAGCAGGTTATGAGGAAATCCGCACCAGGGTGACGATATGTCGAAGAGCTTTAAGATCATTCTTGCGGTGCTCGGGACGATTCTTGCATTGGGGTGGTTCTCTGCAGCTATTTCGTCCTCTGGTGCGCGGCGTCTTCACCTCACGCTGGGGTTTAAGACATGGGTGGGCTATAGTCCGTTCTACGTTGCCGACAAGGAAGGTTTTCTTGCGGCGGAGGGTCTTCAAGTTGAGTTTCAGAGAATTGAGGGCACGGCCGAACGAAGACAGGCTCTTATCGCAGGCCGTCTCGATGCCTTGGGAACAACCATCGACGACGTCGCTGTGGGCGCTGAGCAAGGCGTCCCCGCGAAGGTAGTGCTGGCGGTCGACCGCTCAAACGGTGCGGATGGCGTTGTCGTGTCATCCGACATCGAGGATGTCTCTGAACTGCGCGGCCGTTCGGTGGCGGTCCAACCCGGTTTCGTAAGCCACTTCTTCTTGCTCTATGTGCTGGACCAGCACGGGATCAGCCCGAAAGACATTCGAATTCAAGCTAATTCAAGCAATGGAGCCGGACGTGGCAGGCGCCGCATTTCTGGCAGGCCGTATCGACGCCGCGGTCACGTGGGAACCTTGGCTGTCGAAGGCGAGGACTCGACCAGGCGGTAAGGTGCTGCTGACCAGCGCTGATGTGCCCGGCATCATTGTCGATGTTGTAACTGTACGCGATGGCTTTGCTAAAGCGCATCCAGGAGCGGTAAAGGGGCTAATCCAAGCTTGGTTCCGTGCTGTTGGCTACCTGCAGCCTCACCCTGAGGAGGGCCTTGCCATTATTGGGCAGAGTTTCTCATTGGGTCAGAGGGAGGCTGGCGATATGCTTTCCGGAGTTCGCTTTCTCACTCCGAGCCACGATGAACAATTCCTGAAGGGCTCGCCATCTCCGGAGGTTAGTCTGCTACGAAAGGCCGCATCCCTTTATTGGGAGGCCGGCCTGATCAAGCGCCAGCCGGATGTTGATAACCTTGTCGCATCGCAGTACTTGCCGGTAGCCATAAAGTGAGTCTGAGCCTAATTGCGTCAGCCACATCGAAGGCCCTCTCGTTCACGACTCTATCGTAGGCCTGCGTTAGGTGGCCACCATAACGAACACACGTCACATCAGCCGGGGGATCGGAATTGAGGTCGAGTTCGTCGTGGCAGACATCCACGTGACTACGAAGTTCGCGTGCTCGCCATGATCCAGCGCGAAACCGATGCTTGCTTCATCATCAAAGCGCAATCCCTGCACGGGCTCACAACTACCCTTGGGATTCTCGCCTACGACGTATCGGAGGGTCGCGCTGCCGTCGATTATTGGCGCGAAATCCCCTTCTCACCGGTAGACGCTCAAAGAGTCCCGTTCGGGAGCACAAGCCCTTCACGAATAGTGAACCGTGCTGAGCGGCCTAAGCCGCCCGCACATCCACGATGCACGACGTCATAATCGTGCGATGCTCCGGATGGCGAAACTCCAGGTGCATGCCGCGTCCGATGAAAGACGCTTTCAGCATGGACCCGCCCCAGTTGGACCCTTCGATATGCACCAGCACCGGCTCGGGACAAAACGTCGGATGCCCGGAAATGAGCGCCTGCCCGTTGCCGCGATTCACCAGCGTGTACGCACGGTTCTGCGTTTCGACGCGCAGCACCGCGCCCTCCGGCAGCCGATCGAGGAAGACGCCGCCTTCGACTTCAGACGCGATGAAGTTGTGGTTCACGGCGTCGCCCAGGTTGGGGTGAGGCCGGAACAAATTCGGCACGGGCATGCCGACTTCCGTATCCATAATAGGGTCCGCTCCCATTTTAATGCAAAACCGGCGAATTCGCTGGGCGCTTGTTAACCTTCTGGCGCGGGTGTGCGGCGGTACACTCTGGAGAGGAGCGATTATGCCAAACCCTGACGGTACGCACGCGGGGGTGCGTCCGCGCACCGCGGTGCTGACGGCTGGTTTCGATCCGCACCTCTCATTCGGATCCGCGAGGCCTGCCGTGTTTCGCAGTTCCACATACGTCTTCGCCAGCCCGGAGCAGGCCGAACATGCATTTTCCGTCCTGGCCGGCCGCGTGCAAGCGGAGGAAGGCGAGCGCGCGGACCTGATCTATTCGCGCTTCTCGCATCCGAACGCCGAGATCCTGGAAGACCGGATCGTTCCCCTGGAGCCGGGCGCGCAGGCCGCGGGCGTGTTCAATTCGGGGATGGCGGCGATCATGACGGCCTTCCTGGCGGTGGCGCGGCCGGGCACCACGATCGTGTACTCGACGCCGCTCTATGGCGGCACGACCGGTCTGATCCACAGCTTCCTGGAACCTTTCGGCGTACAAGGCATACCGGTGCCGGGCGGCGACACCGAAGCCATCGACCGCGCCATCCAATCGGCCCGGAACGTGAGCATCGTGTGCCTGGAGACGCCCGCCAATCCGACCATGGTGATGACGGACATCCGGCGCGCGTCGGATGCCGCCAGGAATCATCCGGACCGGCCGGTGGTGATGGTGGACAACACGTTTCTGGGACCCACGTTCCAGCACCCGTTGATGCTGGGCGCCGACCTGGTGCTCTATTCCGGAACCAAGTATCTCTCGGGCATGAGCGACATGGTGGCGGGCGTGGCGCTCTCGGCCGACCCGCAACTCATGCGGAAGATTCTCGCCAGGCGAAGCATGTTCGGCAATATCCTGCAGCCCGACGAATGCTGGATGCTGGAGGGCCGCCTGTCCACCGTGGCGTTACGCATGAACCGGCAGAGCAAGAATGCACAGCGGCTGGCCGAAGCTCTGCACGGGCATCCGAAGATCCGGCGGGTGCTGTATCCGACGTTGTTTCAAGATGCGGAACAGCGGCGCATCTACGAGGAGCAGTGCGCGTATCCGGGCGGCATCTTCTCGATCGATTTCGAGGGCGGCCGTCCCGCGGCGTTCGATTTTCTGCGCAGCTTGAGGATCGGGCGCAATGCCGTTTCGCTGGGCGGGGTCGAGACGCTGGTGTGCCATCCGAAATCCACCACGCACTCCGGCATGTCCGCGCAGGAACTCGACGAGGCGGGCATCGGCGACGGGCTGGTGCGCGTTTCGGTGGGCATCGAGGATTGGCGCGACGTGCTGGCGGACTTCGAACAGGCGTTGGAGCGGGTGAAGATTCCATGAACACCGAGGCTGCGGAGAAGGAGATCATGCGCCGCCGGCAAATTGCCGCCCTCAAGGCCGCAGCCGGCGCCTGGAAGGATAAAGACCACCCCGAACTCAAGGCAGGCTCGGCCAAGTGGGTCCGCAAAGTGCGGCGGGAAACCGAGAGCAGATTTCAAGAATTATCCGGCTGCAACTGCAACACGCATGTAATGAAGTAGCCTTGCTCAAGAGACGGATTTGCGGCGTGCGCGTGCCTGGCCAGTGATATTCGAAGTGGGCGGCGACGCGCACGTTCGCCACCAGGACGGAGCGAAAGCAAGCGAGGCATTGGCCTCCCGGGTGGCGCACGCTGCGATAGATCAGGCCGTTCGACCCGTGCGCCAGAAGTGTGCGTGCGAGAGCCTGGGCGGCCACGTAACTCGTGGGGTCGTGGTAGGAGACATTCTCCGGCGTGTTGGCCCACACGTCGTGGAACACGGTGTGGAAATCGGCCTGGTAGAGGCGCATCTGCACGCGCGTTTCGAACACGCCGATTTCCGCCAACTCTATGGTGCGATGATAGACGGCCTCGGCATGTGCGGCCGCCAGCGAACTGGCGGCGTACCAGGCCCCACGTTCCGAGCTGTTAAAGCGGCCGCCGGTGGGGCGCGGATGGCAAAATGCCGCCATAATCACGCTCGCCATGGGGCGGCCTGCGACCCACTCCTCTATCGGAATGCGATGGAGGGCGCCCAGTTCCGAGGAAATGCGGTCGTTACTCCAGGTTTCCAACTCGAGGATCAGGGGCAGGTCCGCGGGACTCGAAACCGCTTCCAGAATGCCTCGGGAGGGGTACAGGCAGGGGACCAGGCGGCAGGCGCCGGTTAGACGCAGCTTGCGGCTGGGCGGCGTCAGTTCCACCCGCCGCGCCTTCCGTCGAGTAGCCGCCGGACGTGGTAGAGACCGTCGATCCCCCCTTCGATCATGAGGGTCAGGGCGGGCTCGCCGCCGAACAGAGGATTGCTATTGGGCAACCGGACCCATTTGTCGGCCAAATCCGGTTCCGGGTAAAGGATGTGGAGATCCTTGTAAATGCCCAAGATGAGGGAGATACGCATCAGCATATCGTACGGAAGTATAGAGACGCGGCCGGCTTTATATTTGAAGAAGGTGGATGCGGCAGGCCATCCGAGCAGAGCGCGCTGTTCCTCGGCGTGCAGTTGCCAGGCGGCGCCGACACTAAAGAAGGCGCGCATGGCTGGGCCGGACATGCGGCGCCGGACTTGGGGATCGCGACGGTCGCTGGGGGAAACCGGAGCGAGATCGGTTTCCTGATGGCGTCCCGCGCGTAACTCCATATCTAGAGTACGCGCTCCATTTCAGGAGTAGGCAAGGAACAGTGGTCGAGAGGTCAGTCCCGCTTAAGTTGCTTGCGCCGGGCATTCGCCTGGAATCGCCCGCCGATATCCTGTGCCCCGAAACAAGCGGAGCGGCCACCCGCCGGGCAGCAAGAACATTCGCTCTCGACGCTACCCTGGGAGCGTGGTCACCTCCACGCGTGCCAACGCGGCGGAATGTGTTGCCATTGCAAGGTTGATTTACCTTAAGTTTTAGCTCTTTTGCAAGCCTGCACGACGCCGCGTCTCTATGGGAACAAGCGCTTCCAACGCGGGATGCGAGGACCACCGTTAGTCTCTTGTTTCCACCACTAACATCTTCACCTTGCGCCGGGCAGGAGTCAGAATCAGCCCGTATTTCTGCTTTAATCCATCCGTCAACATCTTCGGGCCATCGTCACGATACTCCAGATCGAAATCGTAAAGGCCGTTCAGCCCAGTCTCATCCACCACCACTTTCCCCAGCCGGTTGGGTAAATCCGCCGCCAGCTTTGCCGTGGACTGCTTCCTCATGGTGATCTTGCCCCGCATGAACTGGAAAAGGGGTTCGGCATCCGACTCCTTCAGAGTGGAGGTCCCGTCGCGGCTCAATGCCAGCCAGCACGCCGCTCTCCTGTTCCTCCCAGCGCGCCCGGAAGCCGAAATTCCGCTTGCAGCGCATCCTGCAACGCCGGCAACAACTCCGCCTCGCGTCCCTTGGGCACCATGGCCGCAAATCGGTATGTTCCCTCCGGCAGCTTGTCGCGGAGATCGACGTGTTTCGAGTCGGTCTGCCAGGCCGCCTGCATCATGGCCTGCACCATGGCTCCGTCGCCGCTGATCCGATTGGACCCGGGCTTATAAAGATATCCTCCACCCGTAACTTCGATCGGTTTGATGAGAACCGCAAACTCCGGCTGCACACCGTCCTGCCAGGTAATCTCCTTCTGATCCCAGGTGATATTGTTGAGGCGTTGAAACGGCGGCAGTTCGACCTGCTCCCCGTTCAGCAGCTTGCGCACAACAGCGGTTACGTTTTCTCCCGGAGTGACGCCGATTATCCGGCCTTCACGGCCGATAATAGCGGCCGCGGGAACCCCGTGAATGCCGAACGAATCGAACGTGCCGGCACTCTCCCCCTCGACATATGTCTGTAGCGTGAGCCCCTTGTCCGCGAAATACTTCTTCACGCGGTCCATCTCATCGCTGGCCACCGTCAGAAAGCGCACAGGCTGGCCGGCGAACTCCTTTTCGAGACCGGCGTTTTGTCCAGACCTGGTAGACAGGGTCCACACCAGGTCGCCCAGAAGTCCACTACAACGAAGTTGCTACGAGACGCTTCCCATCCCGGAAACGGTTTGGCGGCGTCGAGTGGTTGCGCCACGATGGGCGGCGCAGCCATGCCCGGTTTGAGCGCCTGCGCCGAAAGGGCGGTCGCCATCAGCAGGAAAACGAAAGTGTGTTTCATTCATGAATTTGAGATGCTGTGGCCGCATCTACTCGTATCTTAGCGCCGTCATCGGATCCAGCCGCGCCGCGCGGCGCGCCGGCAGATAACATGCCAGCAGCGCCACCAACGCCAGGAAGCCGGCGGTTACGGCGAAGATTGCCGGGTCGCCGGGCTTGACCTCGTGCAGCAGGCTCGCCAGCACCCGCCCCGCGGCCAAAGCGCCCGCGATGCCAACGGCGAAGCCCACCACCACGAGGCGCATGCCCTCCAGGATGACTTGCCCCAGCACGCGGCCGCGGCTGGCGCCCAGCGACATCCGGATGCCGATCTCGCGGGTGCGATCGGTCACCATGTACGAGAGCACGCCGTAGATCCCCACGGCGGCCAGGAGCACGGCCAGACCCGCAAACGATCCCACCAGCAGGCTGAGGAATTGCTGGCCCTGGGCGTTGTCGCCGATCACCTGATCCATCGTGCGCACGGAGAACAGTGGCAGGCTCGCGTCGACCTGCGCCAGCGCGCGCCGCACCTCCGGCGTCAGGCTCAGCGGCTGGCGAGCTGTGTGCAGGACAAGGAACAAGCCGTCATCGCCGCTGAAAGGCTCGTAAGCTTCAGGAACAGGTTTGTGAGTAAGACCCCATTGGCGAACGTCGCCGACCACGCCGATCACCTGTTTCCAGGGGCCGTGTTCGCCGTTGGAAAACATCTGACCCAGGGGGCTCCGATCCGGCCAAAAGGAGCGCCGCATAGCCTGGTTGATAAATCCGGGGGGCGAAGGGATAGTGGCCGGGCGCCGCTTCGGTCTCATATAGCCGGACCAGTTGGCCGGGATCGCGAAATGGCAGCGGCCGCAACAGGATGGTATCGATAATGCTGAATATGGCCGTGTTGGCGCCGATGCCGATGGTCAGCGTAATCGCGGCGACCGCAGCAAAGCCGCGCGACCGCAGCAGATTGCGGACTGCATAACGCAAGTCCTGCAAGCAAGTTCGCAACAACTCCATCTTTCCGCTCCTCCACAATATTGTCGAATCGCCGTACCCAGTTTAGACGGTTTGGCGCGCGAGAGGTTGGCCTCGGCTATCCTTAGAGAAGGCGGGAAAAGGACTTGCCCGAACTTCTCCGAAGGGGGACTTGCCCGGATCGGGGTGGCGCGGCTATACTGGCATTTTCCAGACCGTATTTATGACGGTGAGAGACGAATTCGATCCAATGGCCCCACAACGGGAGGCCGCCTTCTTTTATGGGCTTTTCCTGCGCGGCCATTCCGTCGAAGCCCTGCGGCAGGATATCGACGTACCCCGGACACTGCTGGACAAATGGATGAGAGCGCACGATTTCGAGTCCACGTTCCGGGAGAACCTGCAGCGCGTTTACACCTATCGCAAACAGGTTCTGGCCATTTTCGACGGTTTGGTCCTGAACGAGCAAAACCGTCCCCGCGTGCAGTAGGACCCGCCTGCCGGTTTCGATGCCGCAAGCCGCACCGATAGTGGCCTCAAGTTCGGGTGGCCATCCAGTCTAATGCCGGCCACCAGCGCTACGTGCCACGCGCACTGTGCCGGCTCGGTAACAGCCGCGCTGGTTTCGCAAGGCTTACTGAGGGCGTCCGCCCCACTTTGGGACACTAGCGAGCCAGTTCCTGGATAGCCGCCGCGATGCGGGCCGCGGCGTCCGGCCCCACCGAATTCTCCTCGCCGTACCAGGCCTTCTTGGCGTTCTGCAGGTAGGGCGGCTTCTCGTCCCATTCCGCCTTCGGGATGATGTAGCCGATCTCGTCGTCGGCCAGGCCGATCAGCATTTTGAACTGCGCGTGCAGCATTCGCTTGATGGGTGTTTCGATGGGCGCATCCGGAAAATCGGCGCCAGCGTAGCGCTCCACGCCGCCTACGCTCAGCTCCGGATACATCTCGCCCGGCACCAGCGCGATGGCCAGCACGGGCT
>ODAK010004192.1_pt1 | contig 14810 bp, 17 predicted proteins | sample 1539591 | NCBI WGS metagenome assembly ODAK01 (sample SAMEA3539303, study PRJEB22396) | soil metagenome | biome: tundra; feature: field; material: soil | place: USA | collected 2010-05 | depth 0.15 m | reverse complement strand
ACCTGAGGCAGGAGCCGTATGCAGCAATTCTGCAAGTACGGATCTGTGCGGGGGGCGGCGGGTAACCGTCGTCCCTACCGCGACCCCGCTTTTTTTCCAGGGCCGATTAGCCCGCATGTCGCAAATGGCTCGGGCCCTGGGCGCATGGCGGCTGGTGATCGCGCTTCGCCCTTCCGCCCTCACGATCTCCCGCTCGGCGATAATTGATTCCGATCGGGCTTGTTTGTTCTATATCAAAACGGATATAATATCGCATGAAGCCGGTTACCTGGCTCGGCGATAGCCGAAATACCGTGCGGGAGTTCCCGGATGAAGCCCGTCAGCGTGCAGGCCGTCAGCCTGCACGGGTGCAGGATGGGCTCGAAGCGGATGACTGGAAGCCGATGTCCTCGGTTGGGCTCGGTGTGAAGGAAATCCGCGTTCATGCGCATGGCGAATATCGCGTCATCTATGTCGCCAGGTTCGCGGAAAGCATTTACGTCCTGCACGCGTTCCAAAAAAAGGCGCGGCGCACCCCGCAGCAGGAAATAGATGTCGCACGGGCGCGCTTCCGTGCACTGATCGACCAAAGGAAACGGACATGACAAAACGATTGAAGATGGAACGTGGCAGCGGCAATGTGTTTCGGGACCTCGGGTTTCCGCCGGCGGAGGCACATAACCTGCTGTTGCGCTCCGAGTTGATGACGCGAATCGAGCAGTTCGTGAAGCGCAGCGGCATGACCCAGAAGGAAGCCGCGCGCGTCCTGGGTGTAACTCAGCCGCGCCTTAACGATCTGCTTAAGGGACGAATCGACAAATTCAGCCTCGACGCCCTGGTAAATATGCTCGGACACGCGAAACTCCGCGTTGAGATCAGGATAAATAAAATGCCGTTACGGAAAGCGGCGTAAGAGCGAGTCATAAAACCGTGAGATCGTGAGATCGCAAGTGGTGTCACATCGGCGAAGTAAAGGATTCGATCCTCGCTGACACCTTGGGCGCGGAACTAATATCCAAGATGAAAGTTTCAAAGTTTGACAAGATATGGCTATCCGTTCCAGAGCTTATAGATTGGGATAAAGCAGTAGGTTTCAAATACGCTCTTTCGAAAGACTCGCCGCGCTATTACGATGTTCGAATCGCAGACTTCGTAGAAACCCTCGGAGCTAAGGAAATTGATAAGGCAATACTTTTAAGGCGAAAGATTTTTGCCGTCGATCGTGACGACCTGCCAGTTATTGATCGGCCTGCCTATTGCCACATATATGCGGAACTTGCCTATCAGAGTAAAACTTATCTACTCAACAATGGGAAGTGGTATCTCATATCCCGATACGTAGCCATGGAGACGGGTCGCCGGCGTTTCTGCGAACATGACTTACGCGGGGCATTCGGTCGCCGCTCCCGCAAACGGGCCTTCGGCTAACGAGTCGCGACGACCACCCTACAACTACCCCGCGGCGCCGCGGAGCTCCAGGAGTCGCGCCAGCAGGCGCCGCTTGACTGCCGCGCCGTGCTCGAGCCACGCCGACTTGTCGCGCGCGTCGGCGGAGCGCCCCGCCTCGTGGTCGATGTGCTGGGTCGCCGCGTTGAGCAGGCCCCAGGCGTTGCCGTTCGTCGTGGCCAACTCGGTCGCGCCGATCTGCCCGGCCCCGGAAGAGGTGCACGATGCGATCGGCCTTGGCGCCGTCCGGCCTGTTCTGGAAGCACGCGCCCACCAGCCAGTCACGGCGAGCAGCGCACCCGATTGCGGGCGGGCAAGGGCTTCGAGAGTCATGGGACCAGGTGTGCACTCAATGACGCATTTCAGATGGCCGGCGCATGCTGAACGGCGGTCGATCGTTTTAGCTTCCCCGATACTCTCAATCTGTTTATGCAACATTCAGGCCTGGCGCTTGAATTCGCCGGAAGCTAAGTTGACAATACCATCATGTGTCTAGGCATTCCCATGCAAATCGTCGAAATCGACGGCTTTAACGCTCACTGTGCGGCAAAAGGTGTTGCGCGCGACGTGAGCCTGTTCCTGATGCAGGGCGAGCCGATAGCAATTGGCGATTTCGTCATGGTGCACGTAGGCTATGCGATCCAGAAAATAAATGAACAGGAAGCGCGCTCGGCATGGGAGGTTTACGACGAAATGCTGGCCGCGGAGGCAACGGGTGCATGAACTCTCGATCTGTCAATCCTTGATTGATCAGGTGGAGCAGATTGCGTTGACACATGGGGCGCAGAGTGTGGAATCGGTAAAACTGAAAGTAGGCCCCCTGTCTGGGGTCGAGCCATTATTGTTGCAGCATGCGTATCCCTATGCCAGCGCCGGCACCCTGGCGGCGGAATCTACGCTGGTGATCGAATTGGCGCCGCTTAAGGTGAGTTGTGAAACCTGCGGCGCCGAGACAGAGGCCGAGCCGAGCTGGCTGGTATGCGGAGCATGCGGCAGCTGCCATACCAGGCTGGTGAGCGGTGATGAGATGATACTCATGAGTGTTGAACTAATTACTGCAGAAGGAACGAATCATGTGTGACACTTGCGGCTGCAATATTACGCCCGGTAATCGCGAATTCGCCTACAAGCCGGTGAACGGTACGACAGCCGTGGCAGTATTGAAAAACCTGCTGGCCAAGAACGATGATCAGGCAATACACAATCGGCAGCATTTCGACAAGCATCGGCTGCTGGCAATCAACCTCATGTCTTCCCCCGGTTCAGGCAAGACCGCGCTGCTGGAAGCGACCATCGATGCCTTGCGAAACGAATACCGCATCGGCGTGATCGAGGGCGATCTGGAAACCGAGAATGACGCCGAACGCATCCGCGCTAAAGGCGCGCCGGCGCACCAGATTACCACCGGCTCGGCGTGCCATCTGGATTCGCACATGGTGCACGACGCGCTGCATCGGTTTCCATTGGCAGGGCTGGATATTCTGTTCATCGAGAACGTCGGCAATCTAATATGCCCCGCCAGCTTCGATCTCGGCCAGCATCGCAATGTCACGCTGCTCTCGGTTACCGAGGGTGACGACAAGCCGGCCAAATATCCGGTGATGTTCCGCGCCGCCGATATAGTGCTTCTTACCAAGAGTGATTTGCTGCCGGTGCTGGATGATTTCAGTCCGGCGCGCGCCGAAGCAAATCTGCGCAACCTCGCCAGCACAGTGCCGGTGATGCAGCTTGCCGCGCGCAAAGCACTGGGTCTGCAAACATGGCTGGATTGGCTACGCAGCGAATTGGCACGGCAACGTGCGCGCGTGGATCGGGGAGAGACTGCGCGTCCCAGGATACAGGCCGACGGTGTGCGTCTGCACGAGGCGTCCACGTGACGTTAACTGCCCAGGACTGGCTCGCAAAGATTCGCGCGCTGCCGCTGGACCGGCGTGTGCGCATCATGAATGTATGCGGCGGACACGAACGCTCGATTACGCTGGCGGGCATAAGGAGTGCGTTACCGCAGACAGTTGAGCTGATTGCGGGGCCGGGCTGCCCGGTGTGCGTATGCCCGGAAGAGGATGTATACCAGGCGATACAACTGGCGTTGCATGCAGACGTGATCCTGGTCGCTTTCGGCGACATGTTGCGTGTGCCGGTGAATGTGCCCAAAGGCGAGGTGCGTTCGCTGGAACAGGCCAAAGCCAGCGGCGCTGATATCCGGCCAATCGCAAGTCCGCGCGAGGCAGTCAGGATTGCGCGGGAAAATCCGGGGCGGGCAGTGGTGTTCTTCGCCGCAGGCTTTGAGACCACCACCGCACCGGTGGCAGCCATGCTGCTCGAAGGGGTGCCGGATAATCTGTTCCTGCTGCTGTCGGCCAGGCGCACCTGGCCCGCGGTGGCGATGCTGCTGGATTCCGATACGCCGGGCTTCGATGGGTTGGTCGCACCCGGCCATGTTTCCACTGTGATGGGGCCGGAAGAGTGGCTTTTCGTGGTGGAAAAACATGGCATTCCCACAGCGGTTGCCGGTTTCATGCCGGTCTCGCTGCTGGCGGCGGTGTATTCGGTATTACGCCAGTTGCTTGAAGGCGAGCGCTTTCTCGATAACTGTTATCCCGAACTGGTACGCCCCGGTGGCAATCCAGCGGCACAAGCGCAAATCGCGCAGGCGCTGCATATTACCGACGCCAACTGGCGCGGCATTGGCGTTATTCCCGCTTCCGGTTTCGCGCTCAACCCGCGCTTCGCCCGGCATGATGCGCGCACCCGCTTTCCGGATTTTGACGAGGCAGGACGCAAGCGTGCCGGTCAAATGCCGCCTGGCTGCGAATGCGCAAGCGTGGTGCTGGGAAAAATCAACCCCAACGAATGCAAGATTTATGGCCGCGCCTGCACTCCGAAATCGCCTGTTGGCCCATGCATGGTATCGGATGAAGGCGCTTGCCGGATATGGTGGGCCAGTGGTGTGAGGATCAACGCAACGGCCGGCGACGCTCAGGCTCTCGACGCCTGATATGGTTCAAGGTGTGGAGCCTGAGGCGCGCCGCTGGCTGGTGACAGGGCGGGTACAAGGCGTGGGTTTCCGTCCGTTCGTTTTTCGCCTCGCGCAGCGGTTCAGTCTGCCGGGGCGGGTGCAAAATCTTGCCGGCCAGGTATTGGTCGAGGCCGAGGGCGAGACATCCGTGCTCGATGCGTTTGGCGCGGCGCTGCTCACCGATGCGCCGCCATTGGCACAACCGGAAATGATCCGTGCCGAAAAGATTGCATACCGCAGGCTGGATCATTTCGAGATCATGCCAAGCGCAGCTGCGGCGGCGCAAATCCATATACCGCCGGATTATTTCATGTGCGACGACTGCGGGCGGGAGATGCGGACACCGCATGACCGGCGTTATCGCTACCCCTTCATCAACTGCACGCAGTGCGGGCCGCGCTACACCCTGATCACGCATCTGCCCTACGACCGCCCCAATACGACCATGGCTGGGTTTGAATTATGTCCGGCGTGCCGCAGCGAGTACGAAAATCCACTTGACCGCCGCTTTCATGCCGAGCCGGTGGCATGCCCGGCGTGCGGCCCGCAGCTTTGTTTCGTCACGCCGCGCGGCCGGGTCGCTGGGGCTGCGGCGCTGGATGCCTGTGTGACTGCATTGCATCACGGTGAGACCGTCGCCGTGAAGGGTATCGGCGGCTATCACTTGCTGTGCGACGCGGGTAATGCTGCGGCCATTGCACGGCTGCGCGCCAACAAACACCGCCCGCACAAACCGCTGGCATTGATGTTTCCATGGCGCGGTGGGGACGGTCTGGAGCAGGTACAGCAGGAGCTGGAGACCGACGCCAGGGCGCGAGCGCTGCTATGCGATCCGGCACGGCCCATCGTGCTGTTGCGGCGGCGCAGGGATTCGACCCTGCCGGAATTGATTGCACCGGGGCTGGATGAAATCGGCGCGATGTTGCCCTACAGTCCGTTACATCACTTGCTGCTGGACGGATTGGGCAAACCCGTAGTCGCCACTTCCGGCAACGTGAGCGGCGAGCCGGTACTGACGGAAAATTCAGAAGCGGAACAGCGGCTGGGTAACGTGACGCGGATCTTCCTGCATCATAATCGTCCGATTGCACGTCCGGCAGACGATTCCGTGATGCGCATCGTTGCCGGAAAGCCCCGCTTGATCCGCGCCGGACGCGGGATTGCACCGATCGAGTTGGGTGTTCCCGGCGCCTTCACGCAATCATTGCTGGCCGTCGGCGGTCACATGAAAAATACCGTTGCCCTGGGGTGGGAGCGACGAGTGGTGCTTGCTCCCCACATCGGCGACCTGGACGCCCCGCGCAGCCTTGCGGTATTTGAGCAGGTAATCGCGGATTTGCAGCGGTTGTACGGTGTGATGCCTCAGGCCATTGTATGCGATGCTCATACCGGTTATGCAAGCAGCCGCTGGGCCACACGTCAGGGATTGCCGCTGATCCGCGTCTGGCATCACCATGCCCATGCATCGGCGGTGGCGATGGAACATTGCCCGGAGAAGACATGGCTGGTGTTCACCTGGGATGGCGTTGGTTTGGGGCAGGATGGTACGTTATGGGGCGGCGAGGCGCTGCATGGACGCTGCGGCACATGGCGCCGCAGCGCGCGCATGCGGCCATTCCGGCTGCCGGGCGGGGAGCGGGCGGGACGTGAACCGTGGCGCTCCGGCATGGCGTTGTGCTGGGAGAGCGGCCTGGATAACCTGCCGCCCGCAGCCGATGCCACTCTGCTCAAAAAAGCATGGCAGCAGGGATTGAATTCGCCTGTCACTACCGCAGTTGGCCGGCTGTTCGATGGCGCGGCAAGTTTGCTCGGCTTGATCGATAAGGCAAGTTACGAAGGTCAGGCGGGCATGTATCTGGAAAGTATCGCTGAAGGTGAGGCTGAAGCGGTAGATTTGCCGCTTGGCCAGGACGCATCGGGTTTGTTCACGGCAGACTGGAGGCCACTGGTGCCGGCATTGATGCGGGCAGAAGCGTCAGTGGCGCAAAGAGCGATGCAGTTTCATCTGAGCCTGGCACGTTCCATTGTTGCCCAGGCACAACGCATCCATGCGTTGACCCCCTTCGACCTGGTAGGCTTGACTGGCGGCGTGTTTCAAAACAGATTGCTTGCCGAATTGGCAGTTGCGCAGCTTGCCGCCGCGGGATTCGATGTGCACTTGCCGGAGAGGGTGCCGTGCAACGATGGCGGTATCGCGCTCGGGCAGCTTATTGAGGCAGGGTATGCCCATGGATGATACGCATATCCGCCTCGCTCATGGCAACGGCGGGAGTTACATGCGCGAGTTGATCGAGACCTTGTTCGCGCGCCATCTTGCCAACCCGCTGCTCAATGTCCAGGCGGATGCGGCTGCATTGCCCGCGATGGAGGGTGTCGTCATGATAACGACCGAAGGTTTTACCGTGCAACCGCTGGAGTTTCCGGGCGGCACGATTGGTTCGCTGGCGGTACATGGAACAGTGAACGATCTCGCGGTATCAGGAGCTGTGCCGCATTATCTGACGCTCAATGTATTCATCGAAGAAGGTTTCGAAATCGCCAAACTGGAACGTATTATCGCCAGCCTTGCTGAAGCTGCGCGTGAAGCAAAGGTAGTGGTCGTGGCAGGCGATACCAAGGTAGTCCCGCGTGGCGAAGGCGGCGGGCTCTATCTCGCCACCACCGGCGTTGGCATCCGGCTCAGACATTTTCAACTTGGACTGAATCACATCCAGCCCGGCGATGCGATCCTGGTGAGCGGGCCGGTGGGAGATCACGGCATCGCCGTGATGCTGGCGCGCGAGCAGTTTGGCTTGCGTGGTGAACTGCTGTCGGATGCGGCGAGTGTGCTGCCTTTGACGCAGGCGCTGGCTTCGCTTGCTGGTTTGCGTTTCATGCGTGACCCGACGCGAGGCGGACTCGCCACAGTGATGCATGAAATCTGCCGCGCTACCGGTCTGGAGGTAAGGCTGGACCAGATTGCGATTCCGGTGCGCGGGCAAGTGGCGGCCGTATGCGAGATGCTCGGCTACGATCCGATGTTCCTGGCATGCGAGGGGCGGGTGGTGGCGGTGGTGGAAGCGCCGCAAGCGGCTGAGGCATTGACGCGGTTACAGGCGCTGCCGCAGGGGCGTGATGCCGCGATCATCGGCAGTGTCCACGCGGGGCGTGCGCACGTGGTATTGAAAACCGAGCTGGGTGGCGAGCGGATTCTGGAGGAGCTGGAGGATGACCCGCTCCCGCGGATATGCTGATAGCTGCTTCCAGAGCATCCATCAGTTTGGATGCAGAGCATGGCGGACATATACTGACACTATTCCATGGCGGAGAACGGTTTTATGGAGCCTCGCGAGTTTCCTAATATCGAACAGCAACTCGCACCCGTGTTCGAACGGCATGGGCGTGAGGCGAACCGGCTGCTGCAAATCCTGCGCGAGGTGCAGGAGATTTTTCACTTTATTCCTGCCGAGGCGATAACCTGCGTTGCCACCCATCTTGGCGTGCCGAGAACGCGCGTGGAAGGGGTGGCTGGTTTCTATTCTTTCCTGTCGCTCGAGCCGGCAGGCGAATACCGCATCCTGTTTTCCGACAACGTCACTGACCGGATGCAGGGCAATCCAGAGTTGATGCGGTATTTCTGCCGCAAGCTGTGGGTGGAGCCGGGCAAGGTGTCGGAAGACAATCTGCTAAGCGTGGACAGCACATCCTGTACCGGCATGTGCGATCAGGGGCCGGCAGCACTGGTCAACGGCTGGCCGCTCACCAACCTGGATCACGACCGGCTTGATCTGGTCGCAGCGTTGATCCGTGACAAGAAACCTGTTTCCGACTGGCCGCCCATGCTGTTCGAAGTCAAGGACAATATCCGCCGCTCCGGCACATTATTGGGCGAGCCTTTCGAACCCGGCGCTGCGATCAGGGCGACATTGGACCGAGGCGCCGCTGCGACGCTGAAGGAGATGGAAGCATCCAGACTGCGCGGGCGTGGCGGTGCGGGTTTTTCCGCCGCCATGAAATGGTCGGTCTGCCGCGCCTCTCCGGGTGATCACCATTACGTTGTATGCAATGCCGACGAAGGCGAACCGGGCACCTTCAAGGATCGCGTACTGCTGAATAGCTACGCCGATCTGGTATGCGAAGGTATGACAGTCGGCGCGCGCATAATCGGTGCAACCAAAGGGTTCCTGTATTTGCGCGGCGAGTACCGCTACCTGCTGAAAAAACTGGAAGAGGTGCTGGCGCGGCGGCGTGTAACCGGTTTATTGGGCAGGAATATTCTGGGCGAAACGGGTTTCGATTTCGATATTGAAATTCATCTCGGCGCCGGTGCCTATATCTGTGGTGAAGAATCGGCACTGATCGAGTCGCTCGAAGGCAAGCGCGGCCGCCCGCGCAATCGTCCACCGTTCCCGGTGACTCACGGATACCTCGACCAGCCCACGGTGGTGGATAACGTGGAAACTCTTGCCTGCGCCGCCAGGATCGCGGCACAAGGCGGTGAGTGGTTTGCGGCCATGGGTACGGCGCAATCCACCGGCAGCAAAATTCTAAGCATTGCCGGTGATTGCGCCAGACCGGGCATTTACGAATATCCGTTTGGAGTCGCATTGCACGAAATCCTCGACGACTGTGGTGCAGAAGATCCCTACGCGGTTCAAGTGAGCGGACCTTCCGGTATCCTGGTTTCCTCGAAGGAATTCGGACGGTGCATTTCCTTTGAGGATCTGCCTACCGCGGGAGCGTTCACCGTATTCAAGCGCGGGTGCGACGTGTTGCAGGCCGTGCAGAGTTTCGCACACTTCTTTGCCCATGAAAGCTGCGGCTTCTGCACCCCGTGCCGCGTGGGAACGCAGTTGCAGAAAAAGATCGTGGATAAAATAGCGAATGGCCACGGTACGGTTTACGACCTGGAAGAGTTGAAGCAGCTTGGCCGCATCATGCAAACCATGAGTCACTGCGGGCTGGGACACACTGCGGCAAATCCGGTACTGGACATGCTGGAAAAATTTCCCGATGCCTACGAGCACAAGCTGAAGAAGCTGGCATTCGAACCGGCTTTTGACCTGGACGGGGCGCTGGAGACCGCGCGCAAGATTACCGGCAGGGACGACGCGTGGGCGCACCTGTCATGAGCAAAACCATCACGATTGACGGCAAAAGCGTGCCGTTCCAGGATGGCCAGACCATCATGGACGCTGCGTTGGCAGCCGGCGTGTATATCCCGCACCTGTGCCACAATCCGGAATTCGAGCCACACGGCAGTTGCAAGCTGTGCATCGTGAGCGTCAACGGCCGCAACATGACTTCCTGCGCCATGCCGGCTGGAGAGGATATGGTGGTGGCAAACAATACGCCTGAGCTTAACAATGATCGCCAGGCGCTGGTGCAAATGCTGTTCGTGGAAGGCAACCATACCTGTCCCTCGTGTGAGAAGACCGGTAATTGCCAGTTGCAGGCGGCGGCCTATTATCTGGATATGCTGAGCCCCCATTACACGCACTTCTATCAGCCACGGGAAGTGGATGCTTCGCATCCCGATATATTTCTCGACCTCAACCGCTGCATTCTCTGCGAGCTATGTGTCCGCGCCAGTCGTGAGGTTGACGGCAAGAACGTGTTCGGCATTTCCGGGCGCGGGATCGGTTCGCGTCTGGTGGTGAATGCCGCGAGTGGCAGATTGGGCGATACCAACTTCGCTGTGACCGACAAGGCGGCCCAGGTCTGCCCTACTGGCGCCATTCTGATCAAGCGCCAGGGCTACAAGGTACCCATAGGCCAGCGCACATTCGATCACCAGAAAATCAGCGAAGCCCAGATGGGAGCAATGGAACAGATGGAGCCGGACCGTGAATGAGAAACGGAAAAGCCGGGTAGCAACCTGTTCACTGGCTGGCTGTTTCGGCTGCCATATGTCTTTGCTGGATATCGACGAGAAACTGTTCGATCTTCTGGGAATGATCGAATTTGACCGTACGCCGTTCACCGACACCAAACACTGCGGGCCATGCGATATCGGCATCGTGGAAGGCGGTGTGAGCAATGCGGAGAACGTCCATGTGCTCGAGGAATTCCGCAAACATTGCAAGGTGCTGGTGGCGATCGGCGCCTGTGCCATCACGGGTGGAGTGCCCGCGTTGCGCAACAACATTGATCTGTGGGACTGCTTTCAGGAAGTATATCTGTACGAGGGCGGGCTGGAAGGAAATCAGATCCCCAACGACCCCGAACTGCCATTGCCGTTCGACAAGGTGTATCCCGTTTACGAAGTGGTAAAGGTGGATTACTTCCTGCCTGGCTGTCCGCCGTCTGCGGATACGATCTGGAAGTTTCTCACCGATCTGATTGAGGGCAGGGAGCCGAAGCTGGACTACGAAATGCTGCACTATGATTGAGCTCATCTTATGACCTTCGCACTGGAAACTGCGACTCATCCTGAAAACCTAAAGCGGGTCGTGATTGAACCGGTGACCAGGGTGGAGGGCCATGGCAAAGTTACCCTGCTGCTGGACGAAGACAATCGCGTGCATCAGGCACGCTTTCATATAGTCGAATTCCGCGGCTTCGAAAAATTCGTCCAGGGCCGCCCTTTCTGGGAAGTGCCGGTGCTGGTGCAGCGCCTCTGCGGCATTTGCCCGGTGAGCCATAATCTCGCGGCTTGCAAGGCCATGGACATGATTATCGGCGCAACGGTTCCTGCCGCTGCCGACAAGCTGCGCCGCCTCATGCATATGGGGCAGATACTGCAGTCACATGCCCTGCATTTTTTTCACCTCTCTGCGCCGGATCTGCTGTTCGGTTTCGATGCGGCTGTGGGAAAGCGCAACATCGCCGGCATCGTGGCGGCTTATCCCGATATCGCCAGACAGGGTGTGGCGCTGCGCAGGTATGGCCAGGAAGTCATCCGTCTCACCAGCGGCAAACGCGTGCATGGCACAGGCGCCATCCCCGGCGGCATGAACAAGAATCTGTCGCGGGATGAGCGCGATTGTCTGCTTCAGGAGGTAGATCAGGTCATCGCATGGAGCCAGGCGGCGGTGGAACTGATCAAGGCGATCTACAGCGAGCGCCCGGATTTTCATAATGGCTTCGGTTTTTACCGCTCCAGCTTCATGAGCCTGGTGCGCGACGATGGTGCCCTCGATCTGTATCATGGCGGCCTGCGTGCCAGGGATGAGCATGGCCAGCCCATTTTCGACCATGTGGATTACAGTCATTATTGGGACTATATTCACGAGGAAGTGAAGTCCTGGTCCTACTGTAAATTTCCGTTCATCCGTGCGCGTGGCAGGGAACAAGGCTGGTATCGGGTTGGCCCGCTGGCGCGAATCAATAATTGCGACTTTATTCCGACACACCGGGCGGATGCAGAGCGCAAGATTTTCAAGGAATTCGGCGGGGGCAGCGCCACCCAAGCCACTCTCGCCTATCACTGGGCGCGCATGATCGAGATGCTGCACGCCGCCGAAGTAATTCAGGAATTGCTACACGACGCTGATCTGCAGAGCGATGATCTGGTGAGCAGCGGGGAGCGGCAGTTGCGTGGTGTCGGTGTCATCGAGGCGCCGCGCGGCACATTGATCCACCACTACCGCATTAACGAAGACGAGCAGATCGTGCGCGCCAATCTGATCGTTGCCACTTCCAACAATAACCAAGCCATGAATGAAGCGGTGCGGCAGGTAGCGCTGCAATATCTGGATGGCCAGCAGCTTACCGAAGGCCTGCTCAACCACATCGAAGTGGCGATCCGCGCGTTTGATCCCTGTCTTTCCTGCGCTACTCATGCCGTTGGTAAAATGCCGCTGGAGGTGGAACTGGTGGATGCGGCAGGGACATTGATTCAGCGCCTGATCAAGGATTCCGACGGACGGCATAGAACTTGACCGCGCCGCTGCTGATTTTTGGTTACGGTAACCCCAGCCGCGGCGATGATGCGCTCGGGCCTTTGCTGCTGGAGCGTCTGCAAGCGCTAAATCTTCCGCATGTCGAAGTGCTCACCGATTTCCAGCTGCAGGTGGAACATGCGTTCGATCTGCAAGGCCGGGAACGGGTGTTGTTCATTGACGCGAGTATTTCCTGCACAGCGCCTTATGCGTTTTCACGTCTGCATGCACAAAAAGACACAAGCTACACTTCCCACGTCATGAGCCCGATGGCAGTGCTGCATGCTTATCGGGAACTCTACGGAGACCCGCCTCCCGCCTATCTTATGCAGGTGCGCGGGGAACGCTTTGAACTGGGCGAATCGCTAAGCGTGGCGGCGGCTGCCAATCTGGAGGTATGCTTTGATCTGTTGCAAAAGCTCTGTACCAGATCCGACTTTCAGGAATGGGAACAATTTGTGATGCTGCGGTGATTCCGGGTTAAATCTCTTTGGGTCCAATTCCCCGCCGCTTGCCGCGAGTGTATTGGCCAAGCTCCGACTTGATACCCCGCTGCTTGCGGCGGGGTGGTTCAATACCCGCCTGACGGGTGCTCATCCCTGTTTTTCCTCCCTCGCTTCGCCAGCATCCGCGCCGGAATGACCCCCATGAGCGCGACCACGCCAAGGCTCGCGAACGCGAGTCCCCAGGCCATGAGCTCGCCGCGGCCCCCGGCCAGATCCAGGACCGCGCCGAATACCGCGGGCGAGATAAACCCGGTCCCGAAACCGAGCAGGGAGTACAGGGCCATGGTGGCCCCGCGGTGGGCAGGCTCGGCAGCATTCACCACGCCGGCAGTCATGGTGCCGGCATCGATACCGACGAAGTACATGTGCACGACTGCGAATACCAGCAACCCGATCCACGGCGAGCCCGCGAGGAAGCCGATGGCGCAGCTCATGATCGCGGATCCCGTCGCACCTATGGTCATCATACGTGCCCGGCCGAAGCGCAACGCGAACTCGTTGCCGCTCACGCTGGCTATCGGCCCGAGCAGAATAATGAGCGCAGCCGTCAGTGCCACGGAACCGGGCACGCTATCGGCACCGCCCCGCAGACCGGCGGCAAACGTGAGGAAGGCCACCAGCCACGCGCGCGTCGCGTGCATCTCCCAGGAATGCGCGACCGTGGCGAACAGATACGGGCGCACGGCGGCATTGCGCAACACGGGCCGGAAGTCGAGCAGCGCGCGGCGCGCCGCCGGTTGAGGTATCGATGGCTTGAGCGCGAATACGACGATTGCGCTGGCCAGCAGCGGTCCCGCGCTGGCCATCAGGAAGGCAAACCGCCAGCCAAAGGTGCCGGCAATCGCGCCGCACAGGATCAGCGAGCCGCTGGTCCCGGCGCCAAACACCGCGCCGTAAATGGCTGCGCCGCGGCTCTGCCATGGCCCCTCCACGCGGTCGGTCAGCGCCTTCATGCCGGGAATGTAGGTTCCAGCGAGCCCGACGCCGATCAGCGCCTGGCACAGCAACGCCGACCAGAATCCGCTCGCAAAAAGGGAAAAACCCAACGCACCGCTCGCGGCAATGATCGCAGCCACCGCGTACACCCGCCGCGCGTCGACCCGGTCGGTCAGCGATCCGAGAAAAGGCACGCCCGCCATATAACCGCCGAGCACAGTCCCGCTGATCAAGCCGGCCTGGGAGTTGTTCAGCCCGAACTCGGGCGCCAGCACCGGCAGCAGCGCCGCAAAACCGGAAAACGCCGTCATGCTCAGCACTTCGGCAAAGCAGATCGTTGCGATGATGCGTCCGGCGGGCGTGCTCACGTGCAAATCAGTTCCCGCATTAATCAGTGCAGATACATCGTATCGATCGCTTTTCTTCATGGGCTTTGTCGACAAACGTGCTTATGGCCGTGAGATCGAAGCAGTCATCGCGGGACAGCGCTTCGGGCTCGACGCGGGCGTCATCGTCGATATTCTCAATGCGTCGAGCCTGCTCGCCAAACCGTGCGCGGACATCTGGAACCGGATGGAACAGCAACTGGGCTTCACGTCCGATCACACGGAAATGTTCCGCTATCTCGACAAGCTGCCGCGCTGAACCGCCGCCAGCGCATACGCGTCTTCGACGAGTTTAAGCGTCTGCAGATTATCGTCGGGGCCGGTCTCGAACGGCAGGCCCGACAATAATTGCCCGATGAAGTGCGCGATACCGGCGTCGAAGCACGCTTGGTAGGCGCGAGCGGCTTCTGGCACAGCACGTGAACGCCATGCGCGGCGGCGAGCTGCGCGAGTTCGACATGCGTCTCGCGCCACGTCGCGATGTCCACCGCGTCGGGCTTTTCGCTTGCAAGCATCGCCGCGGCATCAGCATAAACACCGGGAATCGCGAACGCCGCGGCGCACGCGCGGGCGCGCGCTTCATCGCGATCGCACACGGCAACGACTTCAGCGCGCGCGTCCTTGCGCCACGCGGCGAGATGATATTGGGGAATATCGGCGGCGCCGATAAGACCTA
>ODAK010004191.1_pt1 | contig 14811 bp, 10 predicted proteins | sample 1539591 | NCBI WGS metagenome assembly ODAK01 (sample SAMEA3539303, study PRJEB22396) | soil metagenome | biome: tundra; feature: field; material: soil | place: USA | collected 2010-05 | depth 0.15 m | reverse complement strand
CCTCAACGGCATTGGCTACGTAGAGATCGCGCGCTGGGACCCCGCTTTCGCTGGTTCGCAGGCCCTATGGTTCCTCATCAGTGCCGTCGGCTTGGTGGTTACGCTCAAGCTCGTCAAGCACGTGCGCGACCTCGACCGCTACCGCTACTTAACCTTAAGCGCCGCCTTCGCGCTCTTGTTGATGCCCTTGATACCCCATATCGGTGACCCCATCAACGGCGCTCGCCTTTGGGTGCAGGTTGGCCCAATCCACTTCCAACCGGTCGAGTTCGCCAAGATCCTGCTGGCCTTCTTTTTCGCGTCGTACTTCGCCGCCAACCGCGAACTTCTCTCCACACCAACCGTGCGCATTGCGCGACGTCAAATCGTGTCACCCAAGACGCTGATACCGATTGTCTTCGCCTGGGGGTGCGCGGTGCTGATTCTGGGCGCCGAGAACGACATCGGATTCGCGCTGCTGCTCTTCGCGCTCTTCATGTCGATGCTCTGGGTCACCACCGGGCTCAAGACCTACGTGGTGCTGGGCATCGGACTCTTCGCCGGCGGCGGAGTGGTCGCGGCCAACTATTTCACCCAGGTGCACTTGCGCATCAGCGAGTGGCTCGATCCGTGGTCGGCCGTTAACTTCGCGCATTCATCGCAAATCGCGTACGGCTGGTTCTCATTGGCCTCCGGCGGCGTCATCGGCACCGGCCTCGGACTCGGCCAGTCCGGCACCAACATCCCCTACATCACCTCGGACATGATCTTCGCGGCGGTCGGCGAAGAACTTGGATTCATCGGCATCATCCTGGTTCTCTGCCTCTTCGTAGCATTCATCGGCGAGGGATTCCGCATCGCGCAAAAGGCACACTCTGACTACGTGCGACTGGCGGCCGTGGCGCTGAGCGCCATCATTGGCTTCCAGGCCTTCTTCATCTTGGCCGGGGTGCTGCGAATCTTGCCCTTCACCGGAATGGCGCTGCCCTTCATGGCCTACGGCGGCAGTTCGCTCTTTTCGAATTACGTCATCGTCGCGGTGCTCTTGCGCATCTCAGATGAGAACAACAATGAGGTGCGCGGCGGCGAGATACGCGCGGTGCAATTCAAGAAATAGTGCTCAGCCTGTCGCCACGCAAGCCCTGGGTTCAGTCGTAAAAACTCTGCAGCACCTCTTCGGCGCAGAGAATCGGCGCCGCCACTGGCTGGCGGATGGCCAGTATCACCCCGTCGCTCGTGCGACAGTCCAACTGCTCGCGACCCCGGGCCGTCATCAAGTCCAGTTCGGAATAGAAAACGCCGTTCTCGTGGCGCAAGATGCGCACCGCAATGATGTCGGCCTGGAGCCGGGCGATGATGGACGTCGCGAGCTCATGGGTGCTCGGGCGCAGTCCCTCCTCGCCCACCAAGGCTCTATGCAGCGACTGGGCTTCGCCCAGCGCCACGGCAATCGAGATGTTGCGGTACGGCGAATCCTCCTCCATCAAGTGGATCTGCGGCGAGGAGTCACCGAGGTCGAATCGCACCGAACCGACCGTCATCACCCGAAACACCACGTCATTGGCGGTCGGCTCGACGATTTCGGAAGGTTCTTCGCCGCTCGGCGTCTCGGGTGCTTCTTCGCTCTCGCTCATCGCCACCACCCTAATTTCCGGTGCGACGAGAGACCGACAGCACGGCCCCGCCCGCCGCAAAGAAGACCAGCGCCGCCGAACCGCCGTAACTGATCAGGGGCAGCGGTATGCCGGTGACCGGCATGATGCCCATGGTCATACCGATATTCTCGAAGCAGCTAAAGGCGAAGAAGATGAAGACGCCGATGCAGATGAGCCGACCCATGGGGTCCTTGGCGTTGCGCCCAATGACCCACATCCGCCAGGCCACGAAGGCCAGTAACAAGATGACGAGCGACGAGCCAATGAAGCCCAGTTGTTCGCCGATGGCAGTGAAAATGAAGTCGGTGTGCTGCTCGGGCACGTAGCCGAGCACCGTCTGCATGCCCTGAAAGAGCCCCGACCCGTGAAGGCCGCCGGCGCCGATGGCGCTCTTGGCGTTGTTGACCTCGTAGATCAACGCCTGCAACTTCGGATTGGTCGAGCTCTGATGGAAAAAGGAGGTGAGGCGTTCCAGTTGATACTTGTGCAACAGGTCCAAGTACACCGCCGTCACCAATCCCACGGAACCGACCACCGCCAGGAACGTCATGAAGCGCGGCGGCACGCCGGCGATGACCATCAGCGCCGCCACGGTGATGAGGATGATGCTCGCCGTTCCCAGGTCGGGCTGGGCCACGATCATCAAGAGCGGCGTCCCGCCCATCAACATCAGGCGGCAGACGTCGTACATCGTCAGCCCCTCGGGTCGGCGCTGGCAGTACGTCGCGACGGCCAGGATGACGAAGATCACCGTGAACTCGCTGGGCTGGATCTGGATGAAGCCCAGGCTGTACCAGCGCTGTGCGCCGAGCGCGCTTTTACCAACAAGAAACACCCCGGCCAAGCCCACCAGTCCGATCACGTACAGCGGCGTCGCCACAACCTCGAAGCGTCGGTAGTCAATGAGAGAAATGACGAACATGGCCACGATGCCAATGAGCACGAACAAGAATTGGCGCTCGAAGTAGTAGTGGGGATTGTAACCCGCGTCCACCAGCGCTTGGCGCGTGGCGCTGTAGATCATGACCACGCCGAAGAGGCCGAGCGCGATCAACCCTCCGGCCAGGCCCAGGTCCAACGAATCTTTGCCTCGAATGCGCGTCGAAAACGCGGCGAGCGTGTCGGTCATCGCAACACCTCGAGTAGCGCGGCGCCGTCAATACTGGTGTCGAACCACCACGTCATCTGGAGCGCTGCTTGATAGGCCAACATTCCCAGTCCATTCGTCGTGCGACAACCCGCCTCTTCGTACAGGCTACGCCACGGCGTCAACGTTGGATCGTAGGCAATATCGACGGCGATCGTCGTTTCGTGAACGCCGATGACGAGCTCGCGCGCGAGTGAACGCGACGCCGCCGGGGTGGCGTTGACCACCAGGTCCGTGGGGCCCGGCTGGTCGAAGTGATCAAAAACATTGTCGTATCGACTCGTCAACGAATCGACGTTGGCCAGTGAACGGCCCAGCACCGTCACCGACTCCACGCCCACGTGCACCAACGCGTCAACAATTCCGTGGGCCGCTCCCCCGGCGCCCAGGATCACGACACGACGGTCACGCAGTGAGATCGAGAACTCGGCTTCGAGCGCGTTGACGAAACCCCGTCCGTCGGTGTTGGCGCCGCTGATCACACCATCTCGAGCCAGCAGGGAGTTCACCATGCCGGTGCGCTCGGCAACCACGTCGAGTGAATCGCACAGTGGTGTCGCGGCCGACTTGAGGGGCATGGTGACCGACAGCGCGTCGAAACGCGCGCCCAAGAGGTTGCGTAACTCCAACGCGTCGTGTTCGCCCAGCTCGACACGCTCCGACGAGCCCTCGAGACCGGCGAGCGCCAGACCGGCTTGGTGCAACTGCGGCGACAGTGAGTGCGCGATGGGCGAGCCGACCACGCCCAAGCGCCAACTCATTCGATACCTCTCGACTGGGCCAGTTTCTCATTGGCCAACTGCTGGGCAAACGTGGTGGAGAACGCTTCCGTGCCGTTCTTGTCGATCACCGTGAAGTAGAGCCAGTTGCCAGCCGGCGCGTGCAACACGGCGTTGATCGAGAACTTCGACACCGTGCAAATGGGAGTGGGCGTCAGGCCGAGGTTCAGGTACGTGTTGTAGGGCTCGGGCGTTTGCAGCATCGCCGGTGTCACCGTGCCACCGTCCTTTTTGAGGTAGTAGAGCACCGTGGCGTCCATTTGCAAGGGGCCGCCGCGCTGGAGCCGGTTGTAGATGACCCGAGCCACCTGGGGCATATTGCTCGGGTAGTAGCCCTCTTTTTCGACGATGGAGGCGGCCACAATCAACTGATAGGCGCTAAGCCCGTTGAGCGTGGTCGACGGCGTGAGGCCCAGCGACGTTGCCTCGTGATCAAACCGATCGACCATTTTGCGCGCCAGCGCCATTGGCGTTTCACCCGTCGTCAGTAGATAGACACCCGGTCCGATGAGTCCCTCCAGCGAACCATTCGGGTGATAGGGACTGGACGTCGCGAGCGTCGTGGTGTCGTGGACAAAGCTATTGACGTATGAATTGCCGAGATCAGAGGAAACCGTAACGGCCACCTCATTAAGGGTGAGCCCAGGGAGAACGTTCACGGCGCGCACATTGGGCAAAGCCCCAAAGACCAACTTCACTTCGCCGAACGAGGAGTTCTGGCGAATCTGATAGAAACCGTTGCTCAGGGTCGGCGCGCCAAAGAGCTGAATGTCGATGCGCAGGGCCAACGGCGAGGCGATCACGCCCTTGGCGTGAAGTTGGCCGTCGAGCGTCGACCACGTTTCTCCGCGGTGCACCTCGATGATGACCTCCCGGCCCGCGCCGGAGAGCGGATGGACCTGTAGCGCGAACCACAGTCCCGCCACCACCACCAGCACGATCACCAGGCCGAGAATCCGGCCAAGCGGCTTAGTCGGTAGAAAGGCCATCTAGATAGTGTTGCAGCATGATGACGGCCGCCGCGCTATCAACGTGGGAGCGCTGATTCCTCTGATTCATGCCGGCACCGGACAGTGATCGTTGGGCCTCCACGGTGGTCAATCGCTCGTCCCACTGGATCACCGTAGCGTGATGCACGCGGTCTTGCACCGCTCGAAAGAGTTCGTCGGCCTGCTCGGTGCTTTCGGTTTCGTTGCCCGATAGGGAAATCGGACGACCCACCACGATCAGGCCAACCAACTCGTCCTCAACGAGTTGGGCAATCTTTCCCATCAATGATTCGTCCACGCTCAGCGCGGGTCGGGGAAAGGCCATGGTCTGATCCGAATCAGTTATGGCGATACCGCAACGGCGGCTGCCTGGATCGATGCCGAGGATGCGGGCCACGTGATCTACAGCTTCTGTGCCGCGACGAGCACGCGATCAATGCCATCGACGTCGCGGCCACCGGCCAGCGCGAGGCGGGCCGAACCGCCGCCGCCGCCGCCCACCAGGCCGGCCAACTCCTTGACCGTACGTTGCGCGTCGAGCGACTGGTCCGACGCCACCACGATGGCCACCTTGTCGTTCACGGCGCCGACCAACACCACCGCGCGTCGCCCGCGACGCTGCAGGTCCTGGGCGAGCGTGCGCAGCTGCTCGCCGGGGTAGCCGTCCACTCGCGCCACCAAGACGTCGCCGTTACTCTGGGCGTGCAACTGTTCGGCGAACAGTGACAGTTGCGACTGGCGCAATGAGGCAATCTCTTTTTCAACGTCGCGCTGACGCTCGACCAGTCGTTCGAGCGAGGGCACCACGTCATCGAGTGAGGTCTTGAGCAGTGTCGCTACTGAGCCGAGGACCCCTTCCATTTCGTGGCTGCGTCGGTAGGCCGCGAGGGCGCTCACCGCCTCGATGCGACGGGTGTTGGATCCAATGGAGGACTCGCTCACCAGTTGAATCTGGCCGATGTCGCCCAGGCGGTCCACGTGGGTGCCGCCGCAGAACTCGAGGCTGTGCGCGCCCGCGCGCACGACGCGCACGCGGTCGCCGTACTTGTCGCCGAAGAAGGCCACGGCACCCATGGTCTGCGCCTCCTCCTTGGTCGTCTGTATGGTCACCACCTCTTCATTGGCCACGACGTCGGTGTTGACGATGGTGAGGATCTGATCTTCCTCCTCGCTCGTCAGTCCCGCGCCGTGCGAGAAGTCAAAACGAAGACGGGCCGGTCCCACGAAGGATCCCTGTTGGCGTACGTGGTCGCCGAGGACCGCGCGCAATCCCGCATGCAAGAGGTGGGTCGCCGTGTGGTTTCGTCGCGTGGCCTCGCGGCGCGCGGGGTCTATGGTGGCGACGGCCATCTGTCCCGGCACCACGTCGCCGGTCAATCGGCCGCGGTGGGCGATGAGGCCACCGGCCACGTTCTGGGTGTCGTCGACGTCGAAGCGACCGGTCTCGGTGACGATAGTGCCGGTGTCGCCCACCTGACCACCAGACTCGGCGTAGAAGGGCGTGGTGTCAAGAAATAGCTCGCTGGTGCCGCCTTCACCCTTGAGCAGCGCCAGCACCGTCGTCTCGATGCTGTAACGCGTCAAGTCGCGGCCCACGAACTCCGTCGCACCGTGACGCTCCACGAGGTCGCGGTAGTGCGCGTCGTCGGCCAGGTTGAGGGCCTTGGCGGACGATCGGGCCCGATCGCGCTGCTCCTTCATCGCGGCGTCAAACGCCTCGCGCTCGACGCTCAGTCCCGACTCGGCCACGATCTCTTCGGTCAGTTCAATCGGGAATCCGTGCGTGTCGTGCAACTTGAAGGCCACGTCGCCCGGAAACGTCACGTACTTTTCCTTCACTCTTTGATCGCGGGCACTCTCGAGCAGTGACAAACCAGTGCGTAACGTGCGCGCGAAGCCGGCCTCTTCGCGCTCCAGGACCGAGACGATGAGGTCACGGTCCTTGACGAGCACCGGGTAGGCGCCGCCCATCTTCTCAATGGTGGCGTCCACCAAGGAGGCGGCCAGCGGCACGTCCGAACCGGCCCGCCGGGCCGCCAGGAGCGCGCGGCGAATAATGCGGCGCAGTACGTAGCCGCGACCTTCGTTGGCGGGCAGGACACCGTCCGAGACCAGCATGGTCATGGCCCGGCCGTGCTCGGCGATACGACGAATCGCGATGTCGGTCTGCTCGTCGCGACCGAGCGGCGCATTGATCGCTCGCGCCGCGGTCTCGAGTAGTGGCGCGAAGAGGTCGGTGAAGAAGACCGAGTCCACGCCGTTGAGGATCGACAGGGTCCGCTCGAATCCCGCGCCGGTGTCGATGTTCTTTTTGGGCAACTCGGTCATCGATCCGTCCGCCGCCCTATCGAACTGCGTGAAGACCAGGTTCCAGAACTCCATGTAGCGGTCCTCACCGCCGTGGGCCGGCCCGCCGTCCGCCCCGAAGCCCGGTCCCTTGTCAAAGAAGATCTCCGAACAGGGACCGCAGGGGCCGGTGCTGCCCATTTCCCAGAAATTGTCCTCGTCGAGGCGCTGGATTCGCTCGGGTCGCACGCCGATCAGGTCGCGCCAGATCTCTTCGGCCGCGTCGTCGCTCGTGTGCACGGTCACCCAGAGCCGTTCGGGATCGAGACCGAAACCCTCGGTGATCAGGCCCCAGGCGTACTTGATGGCGTCCTCTTTGAAGTAGTCGCCGAAGGAGAAGTTGCCCATCATCTCGAAGAACGTCAGGTGACGCAGCGTGGTGCCGATGATGTCGATGTCGACCGCTCGAAAGCACTTCTGAATCGACACCGCACGCTTGTACGGCGCGCTCTCGCTGTCTAAGAAGTAAGGCTTGAAGGGTACCATCCCCGCGACCGTGAAGAGCAGCGAGGGATCGTGGGGAATGAGGCTGGCCGACGGGACGACCGTGTGGCCGTTTTGCGCGAAGTAATCGAGAAAAATCGATCGTAGTTGGGCCGCTTCCACCCGTTTACTCTACCGTTGGCCCATCAATTTCCGGGTTTATCGGCTCTCTCCTCGCCCGCCACTGCTCGACGATGGTCCGCTCACGGCCGTAGGTCGAGGGGTCAAAAAATACCGAACCGATCAAGGCGTCGGGCAGGTACTGCTGGTCGACCCAGCCGCCGACGAAGTCGTGCGGGTAGTCGTAGGTGAGTCCGAAACCCACTTCGCTGGCCCCGCGGTAGTGGTTGTCGCGCAGGTGATCGGGCACGTCGGCCTGTCCGCCCGACTGCACCGCGTGGGTGACCGCGCCGAGGGCCCGGGTGATCGAGTTGCTCTTGGGCAGCAGGCAGAGCGTCACCGTGGCGTGGGCCAGGGTGAGGCGCGCTTCGGGCAGGCCGACAAATTCCACGGCCCGCGCGGCCGCTTCGGCGACGAGCAGACCCATGGGGTCGGCCAATCCGACGTCTTCGCTGGCGAGAATGACGAGGCGGCGCGCCAGGAAACGGGCGCTCTCGCCACTCTCGAGCAGGGTGACCAGCCAGTAGAGCGCGGCGTCGGGGTCCGAGCCACGCACCGACTTGATGAGCGCGCTCACTTGGTCGTAGTGGGTATCGCGCGACTGGTGATAGAGCCGACCGTCGCGCGCCTGGGCCACGTGACTGACGTCGACCACCGAGTCTTGACCGTGTTCGGCGCGGGCCAAGATGATGGCCGTGTCCAGCGTGGTGAGCGCGGCGCGCGCGTCACCGTCCGCCGACGACGTGATTGCCTCAATGGCCTCCTCGCTGATCTGCGCGTCGCGCAGTTGCAGGCCCCGCTGCACCAGTTGGACCAGGTCCTGCTCGCTCAGCGTGTGCAGGCGCCACAACGTCGAACGACTCATCAACGCCGCGTTCACCTCGAAGTAGGGATTCTCGGTGGTGGCGCCGATGAGGACGATTTCACCGGTCTCGGTCGCGGGCAGCAGCAGGTCCTGCTGGGACTTATTGAACCGGTGCACTTCATCGATGAAGAGCACCGTGCGCTGGCCCTGTTCGCCGAGGCGTTCGCGCGCCCTCGCCAGTGCTTCTCGCACTTCCTTCACGCCACCGTTGACCGCCGAGAGGCTCTCGCTGGCGTACCCGGCCGAACTCGCCAGAATGCGCGCCAGGGTGGTCTTGCCGGTGCCGGCCGGACCCCACAGGATCATCGAGGTCAGCTGCTTGGCCTGCACAAAACGGCGCAGCGGCCCGTCGGGACCTACCAGATGGCTCTGGCCGACCAGTTCGTCGAGAGTACGCGGGCGCAGTAGTTCGGCCAGTGGTGCGGCCTGTCGGAGGCGTTGGGCGACGGCGTCGTCAAACAGTGACGTGGCTCACGTTCCTTTGGTGGTCTTTAGGTGCAGATCGCGGATCTGTCGCGCGGAGATGCTCTTGGGCGCGCCGGTCATGAGATCGGCGCCGGACTGGGTCTTGGGAAAGGCAATGACCTCGCGGATGTTTTCCTCGCCGGCGAAGATCGCCACCAGCCGGTCGATGCCGAAGGCGAAGCCGGCGTGCGGCGGGGCACCGTACTTGAAGGCCCCGAGCAGGAAACCGAAGCGACTCTCCGCCTCCTCGTCGCTGATACCCAGGGCGGTGAAGACCCGCGACTGGATGTCGGCGCGGTGAATGCGCACCGAGCCGCTGCCTAGCTCCCAACCGTTAAGGACCAGGTCGTAGGCCTGCGAGCGCACCGCCAAGGGATCGCTACTCAGTAGGTCCACGTCATCGGGGTGGGGCATCGTGAAGGGGTGGTGGGCCGCCTGGAGGTTGCCGTCTTCGTCGACGCCCTCGAACATCGGAAACTCGGTGACCCAGACGTAGTGGTGCGGGCCCTCGCCCACCGGCTTAGAACCCAAGGTCACGCGCAGCGCACCGAGCACCTTGCAAGCGGCCTCGTACTCGTCGGCCACGCACAAGATGATGTCACCCACCTGCGCGCCGTCGACATTCGTCACGGCCCTTGTCTCGGTCTCATTGAGGAAGCGGGCCAGGGGCGAGTCGAGGCCGTCGGCAGTGATACGGAACCAGGCCAGTCCCTTGGCACCCAACTCCTTGGCCAGGTCGGTCAGTTGATCGAGCCGGCTGCGCGTGAGTTCGGCGCCCCCGGGCACCCGCATCGCCTTGACAGTGGGCGCGCCAAAGGCCTTCACCTCGGTCGAAGCGAACACCTCGGACAGATCGCACAGGACCATGCCAAAGCGCAGGTCGGGCTTGTCGGTGCCGTAGAGGTCGAGTGCCTGCGCCCACGTCATTGAGCCAATGGTGCCCGGACGCGCCCCGGTGGCCGCCTCGGCGGCGTCGAGCACCGCGCGTGAGACGAATCCCATGACGTCGTCCTGGGTGACAAAGCTCGCTTCCATGTCGAGTTGCGTGAACTCGAACTGGCGGTCGGCCCGCAGATCCTCGTCACGCATGCAGCGCGCAATCTGGTAGTAGCGATCGAAGCCGCCGACCATCAAGAGTTGCTTGGCGATCTGGGGACTCTGGGGCAGCACGTAGAACTCGCCGGGGTGCAGTCGCGACGGCACGACGAACTCCCGGGCGCCCTCCGGCGTCGGCGCCCACAGCAGCGGCGTCTCGACTTCGCAGAAACCCTGCTCGTCCATGGCCGCACGCAACGCGCGGTTGACCACCGCGCGTAGTCGCAGGTTGCGCTGCATGGTGTCGCGGCGCAGGTCGAGAAAACGGTGACGCAGGCGCACCTGTTCGTCGATGTCGATGCGGTCGTCGAGCTGGAAGGGCGGCGTCTCGGCGTTGGCCAATATCTCCACGCTGCAGTCAGTCAGTTCGACGTCGCCGGTGGCCAAACGTTCGTTGACGGTTCCTTCGGGCCGGTGCGACACCGTGCCGGTGACACGCACCACGTACTCGCTGCGCGCGTCGACCGATCCGTCGACCACCACCTGCAGGATGCCCGAACGGTCGCGCACGTCGAGAAAAGCCAGGTGCTCGCCGTGCTCGCGGCGTTTGGCCACCCAGCCGCAGATCGTGACCGACTGGCCAATGAGCGCGGTCGTGACCGACCCGCAGAGCAGGTCGCGCAGGCTCGTGGCTTCAAAATCGGTCGGCATCGTCACGTCACTTCTTTAGTAGTTCTTTGAGCTCGCTGACGAGCTTCGCTCGAGCAATCGGTCGCTGACCCTGCTCTACGTCGGTGGTTCGCAGGTCCCTCATCGTAACCTCGCCGGCCGCCAGCTCCCTGGGACCCAACAGCAGTGCGAAGCGAGCGCCCGATTTGTCGGCGACCTTCATCTGCGCCTTCATCGAGCGCTGATCATAGGCCCGTGCCGTCGCGAAACCGGCCGAGCGAAGTTCGCCGACGAGCACGGTCGCCGCGTCTTCTTCGGTGGTGTCGACGACGAACAGGTCCATCGTTCGATCGATCAGTGGGGCACTCACGCCCTCGGCGCGACGCGTCAAGAGCAAGCGCTCGATGCCGCTGCCGAAGCCGATGCCGCTCACGGGCTGGCCACCCAACTGCTCGGACAGCTTGTCGTAACGTCCGCCGCCCCCGATGGCGTTCTGGGCGCCGTCGAGGGCTTGGGCCGTGATCTCGAAGGTCGTGCGCGTGTAGTAGTCGAAGCCGCGCACCAGGCGCGGTTCGAGCGTGGTCTCGATGTGCAGGGACGCCAGACCGGCGAGGACCTTGTCGAAGTGGACACGGCAGTCGTCGCAGATGTAGTCGATCAGCATCGGGCCCCGCGAGGTCACGTCGATGCATAATTCGTTCTTGCAGTCGAGCACGCGCAACGGGTTGTCGCGGAACGTCTTTTGGTGCTCGTCGCACAACTCGTCGGCGTGTTGTTCTAAGTAGTCGCGCAGCAGCGTCACGTAATGGCCCCGACACTCATCGTGGCCCATCGAGTTGATCAGCAGCTTGATCCGAGTGAGACCAATGGTGCGGTAGAAGTGCCAGGCCAACGCGATGACCTCGACGTCCACGGCCGGATCGTCGGTGCCCAGTACCTCGACGTCCAGTTGGTGGTGCTGACGGTAACGGCCGGCCTGGGGCCGCTCGTAGCGAAAGATCTGTCCCAACCACCAGACTTTCCAGGGGGTGGTGGGACGGTGCTGAACGAAGGCTCGCACGACCGAGGCCGTTGCCTCGGGTCGCAGCGCGTACTGGCGCTGGCCGCGGTCTTCGAAGACGTACATCTCCTTCTGGGCCATCTCACTGTGCTCGCCGATGCCGCGATTAAAGACGCCGATCTCTTCGAACACGGGCGAGACCAGCAACGAGAATCCGTAGCGGTAGGCCAGGTCGGCGAACGTCGCGATGAGCCCCTCCCACTCGGTCGACTCGGGGCTCAGCACGTCGTGCGTCCCGATCGGCGCCTTGAAGGGGGTGACCGGCTCGCTCAAGTGGATTTGTTCTGTCCGGGCAACTGACGGAAGGCGTCGAAGACGCCGTCGACGCCCTTCAACGCCAGCAGCAGGCTGTTGAGGTGCGTGGGGTCGGCCAATTCCACGTCGAAGATCAAGCGCACGATCCGTGAACCCGAGGTCATGGAGCTGCTCGAGATGATGTTGAGGTGGTACTCCGCCACGACCTTAGAGACGTCGAGCAGCAGGCGCGAGCGGTCAAAGGCCATGATCTCCAAGACCGCCCGGTACTGACCGCCCCCGGTGCCGTCCCACTCGACGTCGATAATCCGCTCGCCCAGGCGTTGGGCCAGCGCGACCGCGTTCGAACAGTCGTCGCGGTGGATCGACACTCCCCGGCCCTGGGTGATGAAGCCCATGATGGCGTCGCCGGGCACCGGCGAACAGCATCGGGCCAGGTGGATCATGACGTCGTCGAGACCTTCGACGTACACGCCCGCCGATCGGCGTTCCGTGCGACTGGTGCGCGGCATCTTGGCGACCGTGGTGGGCAGCTGTTCAGCCTCTCCCCCGTGCAGTTCGCGGTCGAGGCGTTGGACCACGGCCATGGCCGAAATCTGTCCGCTGTCAATGGCGATGAAAAGTGCGTCGAGGTCTTCTAAGTTGAGCGAGGCGACCACCGCGGCCAGCGCGCTCGACGACAGTGACGTGGCGATCGGCAGGCCCTCGCGACGCAGGGCCTTGGTCAGTTCTTCGCGGCCGCCCTCGATGGCGTCATCACGGCGTTCGCGTTGGAACCACTGGCGGATCTTCGACTTGGCCCGCGACGACTTAGCGAGCGCTAACCAGTCGCGCGACGGCCCGGCCGACTGGTTCTTGCTGGTGACGACCTCGACCACGTCGGCCGAATGCAGGGTGGTGTCGAGCGGCACCAGGCGGCCGTTGACCTTGGCGCCCACGCAGTGGTGACCGACCTCGGTGTGTACGGCGTAGGCGAAGTCGATGGGTGTCGCGCCCTCAATGAGGGCAATGACCCGGCCCTTGGGCGTGAAGACGTAGACCTCGTCTTGACCGAGGTCGAGTTTGAGCGCTTCGAGGAAGGCCATCGGGTCAAGCTCTTCTTCGCCGACGTCCGCCAATCGCTGCATCCAGGCGATCTCCTTGGTCGAGGCGCCCTCTTTATAGCCCCAGTGCGCGGCGATGCCGAATTCGGCCCGTCGGTGCATCTCCTGGGTGCGCACCTGGACTTCGACGCCCTTACCGCGCGGACCGATGACGGTCGTATGCAGGGATTGATACAGGTTGAATTTGGGTGAGTTGATGTAATCCTTGAACCGGCCGGACACGGGCGACCACAGCGCGTGGATCGCACCGAGCACGGCCCAACAGTCGCGGTCCTCTTCGACGACCACGCGCAGACCCACCAGGTCGAAGATCTCGTCGAACTCCTTGCCGCCCACGACCATCTTTTCGTAGATGCTCCAGAAGTGCTTCGGGCGACCGCGCACGTCGGCCCGGATGCCGAAGCTCTCGAGCTTGGCGCTGAGCGTGCTCATGACCTCGCTCAGGTAGGCCTCACGTTCGGGGGCGCGGGCGGCGACCATCTGTTCGATCTCGGCGTAGCGCTTGGGGTGCAGGGTCGCGAAGCTGAGGTCCTCTAACTGCCACTTGACTTGCTGGACGCCCAATCGGTGCGCCAGGGGCGAGTAGACGTCGAGCGTTTCTTGGGCAATGGCGCGCTGGCGGGCCATGGGCATGACCGAGATGGTCCTCATGTTGTGCAGGCGGTCGGCCAGTTTGATGAGCAGCACCCGCCAGTCGTAGGCCATGGCGATGAACATCTTGCGAATGGTGGCCGCCTGCTGGGCCTCCTTGGAGTCGAACTCCAGGCGGTCGAGCTTGGTGACGCCGTCAACCACCGCCGCCACCTGGTCGCCGAACTCCTTGGCCAGCCACTTGGTGGTGATGCCGGTGTCCTCGACGGCGTCGTGCAAGAGGGCGGCCGCAATGGTGGGCTCATCCAGACCGAGGTCGGCCACGATGCCGGCGACGGCGATCGGGTGGGTCACGTAGGGCTCGCCGGTGCGGCGAAGTTGGCCCTCGTGGGCGCTGATGGCGGCGAGCCCGGCGCGACGGATGAGGTCGACGTCGCCGCTCAGGTGATGTTCGTTGAAGCGCGCGATCAAGCGCTCGATCGAACTGGTGAGTTCGCTGTCGGCGGACGAGCGCGAAGTGACACTAACCATGGGGCCAGCCTACCGGTGCGTTCGCGCCGTGCTTTAAGTGTTACCCGTGCTTAAAGGCAAAATCCGTGCTCCAAATCCCCTCAATCCGGGGGAACGGGACTTCTTTAACAATCGGACAAAGTGAGCATCACCTGCCGCCTCCGCCAACCTTGTTTTTGCCCGTGAAATTACACATCGCGAACAATTCTCAACCCAAGATGTGCACCTCAAGTTCAAGCGCTGGGATAACCGTCCGCCTTTCTGGCGAACGCCTCCTCCGCTCTGGTCCTTCGGCCGTGTCATCTCATTCGAGAACTGGATTCCCCTTGATTTACGCGCGGCACGAATAGTCCCATCCAATGTCGCTACAGACCAGGAGGATCACAATGTCGCAATTGAGCTTCAAAAGCCTTATCTGGACTCAGTTGTGATGAAAGCTATTTGGTGATAGAACGGCGCGTGTCAAGGCGCCGCACAATGGAGGCCGTCAAGAAAGGGCGGTGTTGACTTAGTTTCTGGAAAGGAAACTGTGAATCAGAGTGGCATGACGGCGTTTGCCGCGCGCCAGAAGGGCTCATCGGTACTACGGATCGTCATCGGTTGCGCTCTGTTCACGGTCAGCCTCGCGGTAATCACCTGGCACGCAAGTTCGGCTTGGGCGCTCCCTCCCGGTTACGGCTCCGGCCCCGCGTTCTGTCACAATCACGGTGGCGGACCGAATCCCGCGACCCTTCACTTCGACAACGTATACGCCTGCGCC
>ODAK010004190.1_pt1 | contig 14816 bp, 13 predicted proteins | sample 1539591 | NCBI WGS metagenome assembly ODAK01 (sample SAMEA3539303, study PRJEB22396) | soil metagenome | biome: tundra; feature: field; material: soil | place: USA | collected 2010-05 | depth 0.15 m | reverse complement strand
CGGCGATCCTGCGGGCCGAGGGCAACCGGCAGGCGGCCATCCTCGAGGCCGAGGGTCGCGCCCAGGCGATCGCCACCGTCTACACGGCGATCGCGACGGCCAACCCGAGTCCCACCCTGGTCGCGATCCTCCAGCTGGACACGCTCTCGAAGTTCGCCATCAGCCCGAACGCGAAGCTGATCATCCCGGTGGAGTCCTCGGCGCTGCTCGGTGCCGCCGCCGCCCTTCGCTCGGTCCTCGGTGACGTGCCCACGGACAGCAATCTGCCGACCACCTGATTCAACTCCAGGTGAAGGTGGGTTGGTCACCCACCCGGGATCCGTCCTGCGGTCACCTCTCGTATCCTTTGCGGTCGAATGGTGACTGAACGCGACTACTACGAGATCCTCGAGATCGACCGAACCGCCGGCGACGCAGAGATCAAGCGATCGTTCCGGCGGCTGGCCCAGAAATGGCATCCGGACGTGAACGCCGAAGCCGGATCCGACGTGCGCTTCAAGGAGATCAACGAGGCGTACCAGGTCCTGTCCGATCCCACCAAGAAGCAGGCCTACGACATGTTCGGGCGGGCCGGCGTCGACGGCGGGGCGGCCGGTGCCGGTTTCGCCCAGGGCTTCGGTGGCTTGGGCGACATCTTCGATGCATTTTTCGGCGGTACCGCCGCTGGAGGGCGGCGGACTGGTCGGGCGAACACCGGCTCCGACCTCCGCTACGACCTCCGGATCACCTTTGCCGAGGCGGTCCTCGGGACCGACAAGGAGATCGAATTCCCGGTGCTCGACCGCTGCACGACCTGCAGCGGCACGGGGGCCAAGCCGGGCACAGGGGTCAAAACCTGCCCCCAATGCGGTGGCCGCGGCGAGATCCGCAGCGTGCGCCAGACGATGCTCGGCCAGATGGTCAACGTCCAGCCCTGCCCGCGCTGCCATGGCGAGGGCCGGACCGTCGAGACGCCCTGCGAGACCTGTCGGGGCGACGGCCGGCTCGAGCGTCGCAAGAAGATCCGGGTCACGGTCCCGGCCGGGATCGACGAGGGCCACCAGATCCGATTGTCGGGCGAGGGCGAGGCTGGCCCGCACGGCGGCCCAGCCGGAAGCCTCTACGTGGCCGTCCACATCCAACCCCACAAGACGCTCAAGCGAGAGGGGACCGAGCTATTCCTCGAGCGCGAGATCTCGATCGCCCAGGCGGCGCTCGGGACGCGGGTGACGATTCCCACGATCGAGGGCGATGAGCAGGTCGAGATCAAGGCGGGCACCCAGCCCGGCGCCGAGATCCGGCTGCGCGGCAAGGGTGTCCCGCATCTTCGCCGAGCCAACCTGCGGGGCGACCTCCACGTCTTCGTCAAGGTGGCCGTGCCGACCAGGCTCAACAAGAAGCAGCGCGAGCTCCTCGAGGCGCTCGCCGCCGCCTCCGGCGAGTCGGTCACGAGCGGGAGCGGGATCCTGGACCGGGTAAAGGACGCGCTTGGTTGACGAAGGCCTGACCTCCGGACCCCCGGACGACGAGGGCCTCACCGCGGGCGACACCTGGATCGAGCTGTCCGTTCGGGCCGACCTCGAGGCGGTGGAGGCGGTCAGCGAGATCCTGTCGCGCTTTGCCCCGGGCGGGACCAGCGTCCAGCCGGGCTTCGAGCTGATCGACGAGGGTCTCGGCGCGCGGATCGATCCGAACCAGCCGGCGATCGTCCGGGCCTACCTGCCTGGCCGCGATCGGACCGCTGCGCGGCTGGCCGTCCGGCAGGCCCGCGAGGCACTCGGCCACCTCCAGGCGTTCAACCTCCGGCCGATCGGCGAGCTCGACGTGTCGGTCGTCCACGAAGCCGACTGGGCCCAGGCCTGGAAGGCGCACTTCCCGGTCCTGCGAATCGGTCGCCGGCTCGTGATCCGGCCGACCTGGCGACGCCATCGGCGTCGCGCGGATGACGTGGTCCTGGCCCTGGATCCAGGGATGGCCTTCGGCACCGGCCTCCACCCGACCACCCGGTTGTGCCTGGCCGGCCTTGAGCACTGGGCGGATGAGGGCTTGTGCGCGGCCGCGCGAGTGCTCGATGTCGGGTGCGGGTCGGGGATCCTGATGATCGCCGCCGGTCTGTTCGGAGCGGGCCAGCTCGTCGGTGTCGACACCGATCCGATTGCCGTTGAGGCCAGCGCGGCCAATGCGGCCCGGAACCACCTCGTGGTGGATGTCCGGAATGGCAGCCTGCCCAGCCGGAGTGGACCGTTCGACCTCGTTGTCGCCAACCTGATCGCGAGCCTGCTGATCGCCCTGGCCAGCGACCTCCAGGCGGAGCTGCGGCCAGGAGGCCGCCTGCTCGCCTCGGGCATCTTCATCGACCGCGAGCCCGACGTTCGGAACGCCTTCGAGTCTGTGGGACTACGACCACTCCAGCGGACGGCAGAGGGCGAATGGATCGCCCTCGAATTCGAGCGCAGCCCGATCTGACCGGGTCGGCTGAGCCTGGGGGTGGCCATGGGACGGCACCGGCGGTCCGACTACAATCTGGACCGTGCCGTGGTTCCCGATCCTGCTTGCCACCCACCCTGCTCCTGCCCGGGCTACGGTCGCGACCGTCGGCTTCCTGATCAGCACGAAACCGATGCTTTGGTGACGGGATGAACAACCAGGCCGAAGCCGGCGTCAGCCGTGCCGCCGATCCGGCCTGCCTGTTTTGCAGGATCGTCGCCGGTGAGATCCCGGCGGCCCGAGTCCACGAGGACGACATGCTGATTGCGATTCGGGACATCGCCCCGCGCGCCCCGACCCATGTCCTGTTCCTGCCCCGGGAACACATCGTATCGGCGGCCGAATTGACCCGGGCCGACGGGTCGATGCTGGGCCGGCTGTTCGAAGCGGCAGCGTCGTTCGCCCGAGCCGAGGGCCTCACCGATGCCGGCTATCGGATGGTCACGAATGTCGGCGAGTGGGGTGGCCAGACGGTCGGTCACCTCCATATCCACCTGCTCGGTGGCCGGTCGATGGGCTGGCCCCCGGGATGAGGGGGGTCGGCTGGCTTCTGGGCATCGCCCTCCTGCCCGGCGTCCTGGCGAGTTGCGGTATCGCTGCCAATGAGGCCGCCCAGCCAAGCGTCGCGATCACCCCGCAGGTGAGCCTCAGCGCCACCCTCCAACTCTGCCGGAACGAGCTCGTCACGACGCTGAGTGCCGCCGGTTTCAGCTTGGTCCAGCCCGCGTCGGCCGTCCGGCCGGCCGAGTCGCCGCTGTTGAGCGCGGCGCCTCGCACGGTTGGCCAGGTGCTCCTGCCGGCCGATCCGAATCACGGCTTCATCGTCCTGTACCAGTTCCCTGACCCGGCCAGTGCCTATGCCGCCGCCCAGCAACAGGCGGCCTACATCGGCGGTGGCGAGGGCCGGATCCAGTTCGTGCCGGACACCCAGTTCACGCTCCGTCAGGACGGCTCGTGCGTCCTGTTCTACAACTGGTCGCCCTCGGCCTCGACCGATCCGCGCTCGCCCGCGATCGAGACCGGCCTCGATACGTTCGGCGTCGAGATCACGATTCCGCGCTGAGCCTCAGCCCTGGCGTACCGGGATCGGTTCGTCGACGGCGGCCCAGGCGCGGACGAGGTCGCGTTTCACCTTGAGCGTGTGGGTCCGCGGGAAGTCCGCCTCGGGCCACAATCGCCACGATGCAACGCGCTGGTGGGTCGCGAGGGTGGCGTTGGCGGCGCGCACCACCGCATCAATCTGGGCTCGGACGGTCCCTGGATCGACACCCTCACGGAGTGGGCCAGTGGCATTGCGGACGGGAATGTCGCCACCCTGGGGGAGCGCGTGTGACCCCGGAGCGAGGACGACTGCCTCGATCCGGCCGGGGCGCGTCTCGACGACCACACTGTCGCGGATGCCGGCCACCCGCAGCGCGTTCTCGATGTCCTCGGGATAGACGTTCAGGCCATTGGGCAGGACGATGATGTCCTTCGTGCGACCCATCAGGATCAGGTGCCCGCTGGCGTCGTGGCGGCCGATATCGCCGGTCCGGTACCAGCCATCGGGCGTGAACGCGGCGGCGGTAGCCTCCGGGTCGCGCCAGTAGCCCGAGAAGAGGGTCGGTCCGCTGACCTGGATCTCGCCGTCGTCGGCCAGTCGCACCTCGACCGGGGGGATCGTCCGACCCACGGTCCCCAGCCCGTGATCTTCCTTGGTCGTCACTGACACCATCCCGCATTCAGTCGCGCCATAGCCCTGCATCACGACGACCCCGAGGTCCTCCCAGGCCTGCTGGAGCTGGGGTGGCAGGAATGCAGCTGCACAGACGAGCAGGTTGAGGCCGCCGCCCAGCCGTTGGTGGACACGCCGGAAGATGAGACGCCGGACGCTGTACGGCAGGCGCCGGGCGATCGAACGCAGTCGATCGAAGGCGGCTGCCCGACCGGAGGCCGCCACCTCGCGCTCGACGGCGCTCCAGAACAGGTCGAGGACCTGCGGGACGACGAGCATCGTCGTCACCCGGTGGTCGCGGATTGCCTCGAAGATCACCCGCGGGTTCCGGCTCCGGACGTACAGGATGTCGCCGCCCACGGTCAGCGCGTAGAACAGCGCGGCGACCTGCTCCATCAGGTGCGAGAGCGGCAGGAGTGAGACGACCCGATGTTCCTGGGGCGGGATCACGTGATGGATCGCCCCAACCGTCTCGGCGATGCAGCGGTGGGTGAGCTCTACGCCCTTGGGATTGCCGGTCGTGCCGCTCGTGAAAATGATCTCGAACAAGTCTTCGGGCTGGGGCCGCGGCCAGGCGAGCACCTGGGCCTCCCAGTCGGTCGGGAAGGCCACTCCCGAATCGCCTTCGCCCGGCTCGGCCGCCAGTGCCTCGACGGTCGAGGTGGGGAAGTGCTCGAGGCGTGCGTCGCGCGGGTCTGGTGCGTCGCGCCCGGTGCCGATCGCCAACCGGGACGCCTCCGCGCGCTCAGCGATCCGCTCGATTGCATCGGGCGCCATCCGGAGGTCGAGCGGCACGACGACTACGCCCGCCCGGATCGCGCCGTAGTAGACGGCGGGCAGCTCGGGCGTCGAGGGCGACCAGGTGAGCAGGCGATCGCCCGGCCCCAAGCCAAGCGAGCGCAGCCGCCAGGCCACGAGCCGGGTTCGCCGGTCGAGCTCTCGGAAGCTCCAGTGCATCGAGCTGCCATCGTCCCGGCGCAGGCCAAGGGCCGGCCGCTCACCATAGCGGGCGGCGGCGTCGTCCAGGATATCGAGCAGGTTCGTCCAGTTGGGCGATGAGGCGGTCACTGCGGACAGCGTAGCGGGCCACGCCCGGGCCCGGATGGTGACACGGCCAGTGGCGCTGACTGCCTGGGCGTGGCAGGCAGTCGCAGGCCGGCTGCACCACGCCTAGACTCGGGGTGATGGAAGCTCCAACCGCCGGCATCGATCCACGCTGGACAGCGTTGGGGCCGGCGGGCGCCCCGCTCGTCGTGTTGATCCATCCAACCCGCCTGAACCGGACGTTCTGGACGCCCCAGATCGAGGCCCTCTCGTCCTCGAATCGAGTCCTCGCGGTGGACCTGCCGGGACACGGCCGGCTGGAGCAGGAGCGCTTCACCCTGCCCGGGGCCGTTGCCGTGGTGCGGGCGGCGGTCGATTCGGAGCGTGCCTCGATGGACGAGACCATGCCCACCGTGATCGTCGGGCTGTCGCTCGGGGGCTATGTCGCGATGGCCCTCGCCGCCGAGGCGCCCGGGATCGCCGATGCCCTGGTGCTGGCGGGTTCGACCGTCGAGCCGACCGGGCGGCGTGCGCATCCGTTCCGGGCCCTCGCCCTGGCCTATGACCGAACCCACCATCTCGTGTTCGACCGGCTGATCGCCGCGTTTGTCCGGCGGCGCTATCCGAACGGCCTGGGCGACCTCCTCGTTGCCTCGGGCTTCTCCCACAGAGGCGGCTCGGAAGCTCTCCGATCGCTGGCGGGAGAGCCGTTCCTGCCCCGCCTCGCGGCGTATCCGGGCACGGTGGTGCTCGTCAACGGCGGACGAGACGTGGCGATGCGACCCGGCGAGCGACGTTTCCTGGCAATCGCCCGCCGAGGGCGGCTCGTCACGCTGCCGGGCGCCTACCATCTCTCCAGCCTGGACCGGCCGGCCGAGTTCACCGCCGTCGTCCGCTCAGCGATCGCCGAAGCGCTGGAGGCGCGCCGCCCAGGACGCTGAGCCGCGCTGAAAACTCGCCGAGGCGGGCATGGAACGTGTCGCGGACCTCGGGGGTCGCGAGGTAGCCCCTGAACCTGTGATGCCACTCCGCCTCGTTGCTGACCTTGGTGGCGTGGACCCGGAGCGACGGGGCGTAGTGACTGCGCCAGCCTCCTGGGTTCTAGATGGATCTTCCCGCCAGGAGCAGGCGGGCGTCCAGGTTGCGGCGGCGTCCCGGCGGCCCAGCCGGTTGTGCTGTCTGTCCGCCTCGATTCTGCGCAGATGACTCGCCCGGGTAGTACAAAGCGGGGATTGAGCCGTTTTCGGAGCTGAAGGCAGGCTGTCACGAGCGAAACCGTGCGCGGACCACCGCGCAATCGTGTCGGGAAGCCACTGCTTGACCGGATTCTCGGCCGAGGACTACAGCCACCAGTATTTGCGCAGAATCGCCGACGCGGGCGGCCGATGGGAGGGCGGCCGATGGCGGGGCGGCGACGGCTAGTTCTTCCGAATATCGGCCCAGGCGGTGCTAGGGAAGAACGGGGCCGAATTTGACCCCGTTCGAGCTCGCCGGCCGCCGGAATCGTGCGTGGATCGCCGCCCGATCCCGCCGATCAGGGCCCAGGGCCGGCCAATTCCTTCCGTAGTACCGCACCCACGAGTATTTCGGAAGAACCATCGGTCGGGCGGTGGCCCGTCGGTCGATGTCGGCCGCCACGCCCCAGGCCGTCGCCACGCCCCAAAACCGCCGTACCGAAATCGGTTGACCGAGGGGGAGGCCTCGTCTATGCTCCGCCAGCCATTTGACGAGCGTGCTGGGCACGTCGCCGAAGCCTCCTCGGCCCCCCGCGGCCACGGGCCATGAGGACGGTCTATGTACCCTGGCCCTAGGAGGTGATCCGGGAATTGGCAGAAGTCCGCGTGGGTGAAAACGAGACCTTCGAGAGCGCCCTCCGCCGCTTCAACAAGAAGATCCAGCAGAGTGGAATCCTTGCCGAGGCTCGCCGTCGCGAGCACTACGAGAAGCCGAGCGTGAAGCGCAAGCGCAAGGAAGCCAAGCGCAAGAAGGCCGCCCGCACGTCGCCGAGTTAGGTCATCCAGACCCGACCCCGCACCGGGCGAGCCGCCCGAGGTGCCAGCAACCGGTGACCCTCAAGGAACGCATCCAGGCCGAGACGACCGCCGCCATGCGGTCGGGCGATTCGCTGCGCCGCGACACCCTTCGGATGGTCCAGAACGCGGCCTACAACCTCGAGAAGAAGAGTGGCCAGCCCCTCACCGACGAGGAGTTTCTGGCGGTCATCACCCGCGAGGTGAAGACCCGACGTGAGTCGGTCGAGGCCTTCCGCACGGGCGGCCGCGAGGATCTCGCCGCGAAGGAAGAGGCGGAGATCGCCATCCTCAGCGTCTTCCTGCCCGAACAGCTCAGCGAGGCCGTCCTGGCTGGCCTGATCGAGCAGGCCGTCAGCGCGACCGGGGCCGCGACGCCGCGGGATCTGGGCAAGGTGATGGGCTGGCTCACCCCGCACACCCGCGGCCGGGCCGACGGCAAGAGGGTCAGCGAGCTCGTTGCTGCCAGGCTGGCCGGGCTGAGCTGACGAACCGATGAACGGCATGCTGGTCCAGCGACCCGCTCGCGCGACGCCATTCACTCGACGCGACCTCGTCCGACTGCTGATCTCGTCGATCCTGCTGATCGTCGCGCTCACGGCCGTCCTGGCCTCGGACATTATCCCGACCAAGCTCGATGTAAGCGTGGGCCAGGTGGCCACCGCCGATATCGTGGCGCCTCGGGCCACGACGTACACCAGCCAGACGCTGACCCAGCAGGCCCGCGCCGCGGCCAGCCAGGCGGTGGCGCCCCAGTACGACTACACGCCAGCCAAGGCAGATGCGGTCGCCCAGGCGGCCACGGTCCAGCTCAATACGGCGATCGCCCCGGTCGATGCGGCTTTTTCGGCGACCTTCTCTGATCCGGCCCGGACGGCCCTCCTGAAGAACGCAATCCCGGGGCTTTCCGACCAGTCCCAGGCGACCCTGCTCGCGATGGAGGCCAAGCGCTGGCCGGCCGTCCGTGACGAAGCGCGCCGGCTGCTCGGCCAGCTCGAGCGGACGGAACTGCGCGACTCCGATCTGGCCGACACGCGGGCAAACCTGGCCGGGCTGGTCCTCGGCGGCCTCCAGGCGTCCGAGCGACAGCTCGTCGCCGAGCTCGTCGCGCCGGTTCTTACCCCGAACTCGTCGTACAGCGACGACCTCACGATCGCGGCCCGCCAGCAGGCCTCCGCGGCGGTGACGCCAGTCACCGTCTCGCTCAGCCAGGGCCAGACGATCGTGCGCAAGGGTGACCCGATCGGGCCGCTCGAGCTCGAGAAGATCCAGACCTTCGGGCTCACGGATGCCCGGCTCGACGTGGCCCGACTGGCCGGCTGGGCGCTTCTCGCAATCCTGATCGTGGGTCTCGTCCTGGCCTGGATCTGGCGCTTCCGACCGACCCTTTGGCACCGGACCAACGTGCTCGTGCTGATCGGACTCCTGCTCGTTTTCACGACGTTCGCCCTGAAGCTCACCGCCGGGCGCTCGGTCCTGCCGTTCTTCGTGCCCACCGCCGCGGCCGGCATCCTGATCGCGATCCTGCTCGACGCCAGCGCGGCAGTCACCCTGACCGCGGTGATCGCCGTGATCGGTGGCGCGGTCAATGGCAACTCACTCGAGATCACGGCCTACATCTTCCTCGGTGGACTGGCGGGAATCGTGGCGGTCCGACGGGGTGACCGACTGAACGCGTTCGTCCAGGCGGCCGCGGCGATCTTCGTGGTCAACGCCCTTGTCGTGTCGACCTTCTCGCTTCTCGGGGAACGCGACATCACCGGGGTGCTCCAGCTGTATGGCGCCTCTGTGGCGTCGGCCGGTGGCTCGGCCGTGGCGGCCGTCGGCAGCTTCGCCGTGATCGGCAACCTGTTCGGGATCCTGACGGTCTTCCAGCTGCTCGAGCTGGGCAATCCTTCGCAGCCGCTCCTGCGCCGGCTGCTGATCGAGACACCCGGCACGTATCACCACTCGATCATGGTCGGCAACCTGGCTGAGCGTGCCGCCGAGGCGATCGGGGCCGACCCGCTGATTACCCGGGTGGCCGCCTACTACCACGATGTCGGTAAGCTGGCGAATCCGACGGCGTTCATCGAGAACCAGGCGAGCGGCGACAACGTCCACGATGAGCTTGATCCGGATGTCTCGGCCGGGATCCTCAAGGAGCATGTCGGCGACGGCATCGAGATCGCCTATCGCGCCCACCTGCCCAAGCCCCTCATCGCGTTCATCCCGCAGCACCATGGCACCGCCTTGCTCAGCTACTTCTACGCCAAGGCCCGCGAGGAAGCCGCCGCACCCTATGGCGGCCTTGAGACGGCCGGCGGCGAAAAGGCCGCCAGCTCGATCGACCAGCGGACATACCGCCACAATGGACCCAAGCCGCAGAGCCGTGAGGCCGCGCTGCTGATGCTCGCCGACGGCGTGGAGGCGTCGGTTCGATCGCTTTCGTCTCGAGACGAGCCGGCGATCCGGGCAATGGTCAACCGGATCATCGAGGAGCGCCTCAAGGACGGCCAGTTCGACGAGTGCGACCTCACGCTGCGCGACATCGAGCGGATTCGTGGTGCCTTCGTCTCCCAGCTCCTCGGGATGTACCACCAGCGGATCGCCTACCCGCAGTCGAAGATCGTCGAGCTCGAGGCGCGACGGGCGGCGGCCGGTGGCGGTGGCGGCACGACCGAGAGTCGCGGCCCGACCAGCGATGGGGCCTAGGGCGGCAGCCGAGTCGCGCTCGATCTACCGCGGACCATGGCGGATCGACATCACGACCAGGCCCGGCGCTCCCCGCCTCGTCTCGCAGGCCGTCCTCGTGCGGTCCGTCGGCGCGGCCCTCGATTCCGCCGGCGCTCCCCGGCCGGCCTCGATCGGCCTGATCCTGACCGATGACGCCGAGCTCACGGGATTGAACGCGACGCATATGGGCAAGGGCGGCCCGACCGACGTGCTGTCGTTCCCGCTCCTCCCCCCACAGGCGTTCCCGGTCCACCCCGGCGGCCCTCGGCCGCAAAGCGGCTCGTCCCGCAGCGTGGACTTCGTGCTGCCGCCGGGTCGCCGGCTCCACCTGGGTGACGTGGTGATCTCCGTCGAGCGGGCGATCGACCAGGCCGAAGCGGGTCGGGGCGGTCAGACAGGTGACGTGCGCTGGTCCCCGGCCGACGAGCTGCGCCTCCTCGTCACCCACGGCACGCTTCACATCTGCGGCTGGGACCACGCGGAACCTGCCGAGGAAGCCGCCATGCGCAATCTGGAGCAGCGCCTCCTCGTCGCGAGGTAGACCACGTCCGGAGCGGATCTTGCCCAGCCAGGAGCCTCGGGCTACACGCGATGCTGGGGCTGCACGACGTGCTGAATCGCTTCCTCTGCCGAGCTGGCATTCTGCTCGCGGTCCTGCTCGCTGCGGGCTGCTCATCGTCCGTGGCCAAGGTCGTCACGATCCCAACCGAACCGTCTCCCCCAGCGGGCCAGGTCGACTTGTGCCCGACGGCGGCGTTCACGCCCTTCACCCTGGCGGGTGATCCTGCGAAGTCGCCGCCGGTCTGGGGAATCAACTCCTTCGGCGACGTCTTCGCGATCACCTGGCCGACCGGCTTCACGGCGCGGTTCTCGCCCGGCCTCCAGATCATCGACCCGACCGGGGCTGTCGTGGCCACCGGCGGGGTCGTGATCACGGGCGCAGGCGGCGGCGGTGACGGGTCCGGCGGAAACGGCGAGTACCTCTGCAGCATCGGCGGGAAGACGTACTGACCGCCACCGCGATCGGGCGATGCAGGTGCGCACGGCCGGTCTGCACAGAAGAACAAATCGCGCGTTTGACGGGTCGGGCCCAGGTCGAGTGGCTAGCGGCGGGGCATTTGATCCCCGGCCACGCTTGCGCCGGCACGAGTTCCGCGTCGCTACCGTGACCGGCGCGCTCATGGACCCGGGATTCATGCCTCGAAGGTCACGAATCGGCCGGTTAGGTGCGTCAGGAAGACCAACGTCCTTGGGCGCTTCCGGCCGCGAAGGCGGGCCACCGAGTGGTTCCTTTGAAACGACAAGATCCGCGCCAAGCGGTGTCGGCGGACTGATCGTGGGCAGCGGCCCGCGCTACTGGACGCGGGGACGCTCGGTTGAGCGTGGCCGCTGGCGCCCAGCGACGAGAACACGCCGGGCCCCTCCAGCGCGACGCTGATACCATCGTGGCAGGGCCCGCCGAGGACGGTTGGGTCCTGTCAGCGTGCACGCGCAATGGCGTGGAGCACGTACTTCGGCATGCCACGGAGCGTTGGTGAAGATCGTCGTCGGCTTGGGGAATCCGGGCAGCCAGTACACAAAGACCCGCCATAACGCCGGATGGATGGTGCTTGACAAGATCGCCGACCGGGCCGGTTGGTCGGGCCGCGGCCGAACGCGCGACGCAAGCAGCGTGGTCCAGGGTCGCTTCCGGGGTCTCGACCTGATCCTGGTCAAGCCCCTCACGTTCATGAACGAATCGGGGCTGGCCGTCCGGAAGGTGCTGGCCCGCGAGCATGCCCCCCTCGTCGACCTCCTCGTGGTGGCCGACGACTTTGCCCTGCCGTTCGGCAAGCTGCGCTTCCGCGAGGGCGGCAGTGGCGGCGGCCACAACGGTCTTGGTTCGATCATCGATGAGCTTTCGAACGAGGGCTTCAGCCGGCTGCGGGTAGGGATCGGGGACCCTGAGCACGGTGCCCTCGACCACGTCCTCTCCGCGTTCAGCCCTGACGAGCAGGCTCGGATGGACGAGTTCCTCGAGGCGGCGGCAGACGGTGTCGAGGCCTGGGCCCGCGACGGCACGTCGAAGGCAGCCAACCGCTTCAACAGCTTCCTGCTCCGGCCGGCCGACGCCGAGCGCCAGGCTGCGCCCGGCGAGATTGACGGTCCGCCCGGTGTCGATGGCGTCCGTCGGACGAAGACCGGCTGGCGCAAGCCGCGTCCGGTCGATCCATCAGCCGACAGCAAGGAATGAAGGAGGGCCCGCCATTCCGGGGCAAGCGTGGCGCTGAGCGGCGCCTCGTCGAGCGGATCTCGACCGAGTACGCCGAACGCAAGGCAAAGATCGGCGCGACGGCGCTCGATTTCGACGTAGCTGCCGTCGATGCCGAGGTGGCTGATGCCCGTCGGATTGAGGCGGCCGATGCGACCAAGGCCGCTGCTGCCAAAACGGCCGCCGCGAAGGCAATGGCTGGCCGGTCCGCCAGGCGGGTGCCCGATCTTTCGGTCCTGCCGCCGCTCCTGGTCGCAACCGGCTCGTTCGGATCGCTCCAGGAGCGGGTCGGTTCGCCGGTCGCCCCGGTTCCAGTTGGCGGCCGGCACGCCGGCCTGACCACGATCCCGCACGGTGCCAAGAGCTTCCTCGGCGCGGCCCTGGCCGCGACCGGCGAGCGGCTTCTGTGGATCGCCCGCGACTCCGAGATCGGGGATCGGCTGGCCGAAGAGCTGACAGCCTGGCTCGGCGATCCGGAGTCGGTCGTGGTGCTCGAACCGAGGACAGCGCTGGCCTACGAACGGAGCGAGCTCGTCCCGGACGAAACTGCCGCGCGGGTCGCGGCGCTGGCCACCTGGCGCAGTGGTCACGCCCGAGTCATGGTCGCCAGCGTCCAGGCCCTGCTCCAGCACACGCTGAATCCCGCCGACCTCCCGGCGGACCCCCGCCACCTCAAGCCGGGCGACCGGCTCGTGCTCGATCGGTTCCTGCTCGAGCTGCTCGGTCTTGGCTACCAGCCCGTCATCGAGGTCGCCGGTCGTGGCGAGTTTGCCCGACGCGGCGGCATCATCGACGTCTTCCCGCCGGGCTTGCCCCTGCCCGTTCGGATCGAGCTCTTCGGCGACGAGGTCGATTCGCTGCGCAGCTTCGACCCGACCGACCAGCGCACGACCGAACGAATCAGCTCGATCAACCTCCTGCCGGCGACTGAATTCCTGATCCCAACCGGGGGCGTCGAGGCGATCCGGACCGGACTGGGTCGGGCGGCGGCTCGACTTCCGGAGCGGCTCCAGGCTGACCTCGCACGGTTCGAGGGAATTGGCGGCGCTCCGGCACCTGCGCACAAGGCCGGCGATGGTGGCGGCCGCGCCCTGCATGCAGGAGACGCCGCCGAGATCTGGGCCGGCATCATCTGCCCGGCGACGGGCCTCGACCACGTTCCGCCGGAGACGCTCGTGATCCTCGACGAGCCAGGCGACCTGGCCGAGGCCGCCCAGTTCCTGTGGCGTCAGGCCGATGAACGGCGGGCGGAGCTCGTCGCTGGCGCCGAGCTACCCAAGGATTGGCCGGTCACCTACCTCGGTCCACGCGACTGGAAGACCCGGCTCGTCCGCTCGCGGACCCTGGAGCTCACCTGGGAATCGGAGGGTGCACTCGCGGCCGGCACCGCGATGGCGGCCCGCGGCCTGTCGTCGGGCGATCTGTTCGGTTGGCGCGAACCAGTCGTGCCGGCCGCCCGGACCGGTCGACTGGCGGAAGCGCTCGACGTGTGGCGTGCGAACGGAGCGCGGATCGTCCTTGCCTCGGACCAGGCGCCGCGCCTCGCCGAGCTGCTGGCCGAGGCGGGCCGGCCGACCGGCGTGACGAGCCGCCTGACGGCTGCTCCGCCACCCGGCGCAGTAGCCCTGATCGAGCGCAGCCTGAACGGTGGATTCAGCGGCGGGCCCGATGGACTGGTCGTGATCACCGACCGCGAGCTGTTTGGCTCGGTTCGCGTCCGACGACCAAAGGCGCTTCGGCGGGTCGTGCCGAGGGACATCCTCGAGCGGCTCAAGACCGGCGACCTGGTGGTTCACATCGACCACGGCGTCGCGCGCTACGAGCAGATGCTCCGCCGTGGCGGCTCGGGCGAGGAGCGCGACTACCTCGAGCTGAGCTTCGCCGGGGGCGACCGGATTTATGTCCCGGTCGAGCAGATCGCCCGGGTCAGTCGGTATTCCGGTGGCGAGCACCCCACCCTCAGCCGGCTGGGCGGTACCGATTGGCTGCGCACGAAACAGCGGGTGAAGAAGGCCGTCGACGATCTGGCCGAGGAGCTTCTCGAGCTGTACGCGACCAGGGCTGGGGCGGAAGGCCATGCGTTCGCGCTTGACACGCCCTGGCAGGGCGAGATGGAAGCGAGCTTCCAATACGAGGAGACTGTCGACCAGCTCCGGGCGATCGCCGAGACGAAGGCCGACATGGAGTCGCGCCGGCCGATGGACCGCCTCGTTGTTGGCGACGTGGGCTACGGCAAGACCGAAGTGGCCATCCGGGCCGCGTTCAAGGCGATCCAGGATGGTCGCCAGGTGGCCGTCCTCGTCCCGACCACCGTCCTCGCCGCCCAGCACGACGCGACGTTCTCGCAGCGCTTCGCGGCGTTCCCGCTCACGGTTCGACTGCTCAGCCGGTTCGTTGCCGCACGGGAACAGGCCGACACGATCGCCGGCCTGGCCAACGGCTCGGTCGACCTGGTCATCGGCACGCATCGGCTGCTCTCGCGCGACGTCCGCTTCCGCGACCTGGGCCTGGTCGTGGTCGACGAGGAGCAGCGCTTCGGGGTCGCGGCCAAGTAGCGCCTGAAGCGGTTGCGGCGCGAGGTCGACGTCCTGACCCT
>ODAK010004189.1_pt1 | contig 14820 bp, 20 predicted proteins | sample 1539591 | NCBI WGS metagenome assembly ODAK01 (sample SAMEA3539303, study PRJEB22396) | soil metagenome | biome: tundra; feature: field; material: soil | place: USA | collected 2010-05 | depth 0.15 m | reverse complement strand
GCGCCACCGATCCGCTGGTCTTCGCCGCCGCGTCGCTCTTCCTGGCAGCGGTGGCTCTGGCCGCCAATTATCTCCCCGCGCGCCGGGCCACGCGCATCGACCCCATCCAGGCGCTCCGAAGCGAGTAACAGATCAAACAACGCCGGCGCTCAGGGTTGGCGCCAGGGAGACGGGTTTACGAAATGTGAGCGCATAGAATTGCCCATCCCGCAATATCTCCAGATTTATTTCCTGCATCGCCGGCGGCACTAGATCAACCGGAGCTGCGACAGTTTCCTGGCGGTTCTTGAAGTATCCACTGGTAATGGGAATTCGTTCATAGGTGCCCTTCACATGCTTCTCGGTCTCGTCGGCAATCAGTATGCGGCTCCCTGGTTTCGCAACGCGGATCATCTCCAGGATGGCTTTTGCTCGGTCGTTAAAGAAGTTAATGCCGCCCACGTGAAAGACAACGTCAAAACTGTCATTGGCGAAAGGCAGATCCTCGGCATTTCCGAGAAAAAGATCGGCATGCATCCCCCCACCGGCGCAGATTTTCTTGGCACCTCGCCAGCATTTCCGCCGAGAGATCGAGACCGAACAGTCTTACGCCATGCGGAAGGTATTTGAAGTTGAGACCAGTGCCCACCGATGTTTCGAGCACCGAATCACCAGGACTGATTTCGAGCAACCCTAGATAGCTCAAAAAATATTGCTCGGGACTGATGCCGCGTAAACCGCACACCACCCTCTGGCTGTCATCATAGAAGCCGCCGATGGTTTCATACAGGTGGTTGTATTTCTGGTTGGAACCAGTAAGCTTCTCTGCCTCCAAAAAGATTGGAATTCCGTTGCGAACCGGGAACCGTTCGCCGGACGGGCTGACCAAAACCTCATGGCCGTCATCAGTGACAACCTGGAGAGAATCCCTGGTGTACGGACTTCGCAAGAGAGCGACTGTCTCTGTTTTGTTGGCCCACACCTCGCGCCGCGCGCCAGGCTGCATGAGACTCCAAGCGCTCAAAATCAAGGCTCCCGCAAAACACATCCACCCCAAAGTTGGACTTGTTATGAGCGCAACCGGCGCACCGGAGTGGGTGTGCAGGTAGAAGCCATATCCCAAAACCACGACGAATACCCCGCCGAAAATACCTGCGCCTGTAGCAATCTTCTTAGCCTGGAATTCCTGGTTCCACATCCAGTTGATTACCGCCGCGAACCAATAGACGAGGAACGAAATTGCACCCGTCCGTGGACTTGCCGCGAAGTATGGCACTCCGGCGAAAGCCGTTCCCCAAAGCGGCAAGGAAAGGATTGCGAGAAAGCCCGGCTGGCGCTGACTGCTTAGTCGATAGAGAACGAAGGGCAGAGCGCCGATAAGGGCAGACAGCATGGTCCGGCCGGCGAATTCAAATCCAGTCAGTGGAGACCCGCGCCAGTTCGAGACCAAATTCAAAACGAAACCGATGCCGGCGAGCCATAGAAATCCTCGCCATGCCTTCTGAGTGCCTATGAACCAAGCGGCTAAGATCGGCCCGGTCCACACCCCTACGGGGGCGTACACAAAACCGAGAACGAAGACGCCGGTGATCGCAAAGGCTGTGAGTTGTAACAATCGATTCGGAGATGTTTTCGCAGACATGGCGCGATTGTCCGTGCCGTAATCGCGCGCACGCGAGTGACCAACTTCTCCGGAGATTCCCGGACTCTTCCGACTACGCGACCGCCGCTGCGCATCCGCGCGCCCCGGACTCCTCGGCGTATACATAGAAGCCGAACATCGGAGTCACTTCCCGCTTGCTCCACCGTTTCATCTTCCACTGCACTCGCACCAACTGGATGTCCAGACGAGATACTAAGTTGAGCAGGATGGAATAGACACCGCAGTAAGATTTCGGCGCATAAGTCGCTAAAGCCTTCGAGCCCCAATTCTCACCGTCGGGAGAGCCCCACACCGAAACTTCCAGACCCTCTTGTTCCAGGACCGTGATAACGCCCAGAGTAAGAACTAGTAACTTGCCGCGCTTGGAACCGAGATCGATCGCCAGCCCTTGGCCATCGGTTTGGGTGACGCATTCAGGTAAGAGAAAGTCGGGCAGCATACTAAACCTCCAGCTGGGATACGTGCCGGAAGTGCCCTTTTGCTACCTGGCGGCTTTACCTAGCGAATAACAACCGCTAAATTTGATGAAGGCGGTTTTCCGCCTACCTTAGAGTCTCACATTTCTTGCAAAAATGACAGCGAATTACAGGTGCAACGTCATTATAATGCGAACGCATGGGATTTCGATACTAAAGTTCGTACGCGGACAGCCCACTACCGTTTCCGTTTGTATTTGAGTGCGATCAATCCCTTGGAGTAGGTCTTGTTCTCCACCAGCGAAAACTCGCGTTGCGGGAATCCAGGGGGGAACAACGGGATGCCTTCACCGATCAGAACCGGAACCATGCCGATGTAAAGTTCGTCCACCAGGTCCGCCTTGAGGAAATCACGGGCCAGCTCTCCGCCGCCCATTAGCCGGATGTTCTTGCCCTTGCTCTTGCGAAGCTGGCGGACCAGAGGGGTGGGAGATTGATGAGTGAAGATGACGCCATCCCGTTTGCCGGCCGGCAGAGACCGCGAGAACACATACGTCGCCATGGCGTCAAGAGTCTTGCGCCCCATGAGTGCGGGGTCAACGGTGGCGAAGAACGGCGCCATCGAGTAATCCTTGGGCATAAAGAGAAAATCTAAAGTGCCATCCGGACGGGCGATATAACCGTCCAGGCTGATGCCGAGGCCAAGCACGATTTTGCGCATGGAGCGATTCTACTTGATTACGTAATGTGGGGCAGGTTGGCATCCCAATGTCACATAATTTTCCCAAAACTGGGGATTCTGCCGTCATAGTGGGGCAGACCCCCAGGTCTGCGCGGGTCCCCCTGGACCCGCTCTTCGCCAACGGAATCAGCTTCGTCCAAAACCAATCAAGCCGACGAGGGCGTCGGCTGCGGACCAGGGGGACCGCCCCACTCAGAATGCAAATTGAGCAATCTCGGGAAAACTGAGTGACATTGGGATTCCATCCTGCCCCACAGCTTGTCCCGGACTTACCGCGACAGTCTCACCTGGCGGACCAGATCCGCGAAACGCGGGTGGGAGCGCAGTAGATCGAAGGCGGGTTCGATTCCGATCTCCGTCATCGCGAGCTCGCGTTCCAGGTGAGCTTTCTCCAGGCAGGAGAGAGCCTTCTCCTTTTCGCCCAGCCGGGCGTAGAGGATGGCAATGCCATAGTCGCTGACGTAGGCTTCCGGCGGATTCTCCTTGTCTTTGGACATTTCGAGCAGCTTCTCCCAGTAGCCGCGCGAGCCGTGAGCGGCCAACGACTGCCGGAGCTCATCCCCTTTTCGAACCGCGGCCTTGGAATCTTCGCCGGCAAGCACTCGCGCCTTGGTCTCCTCATCGATCGCATCCTCAAACTTTTCGATGCATGCGTACAAGTGAGACAGCCGTTCGTGGTTGATGGAGAAGTTCGGATCCATTTCGGCGGCTTTCTGAAATTCGGCGAGTGCCTCGTTGTAACGGCGCGCCCAATAGTAGGTGCGGCCTGCAAAAGAACGGATGGGAAGCGAGAGCGGATCCAGCTCGATGGCCTTGTTCATCTCAGCGATGGCCTGATCGTGCTGTCCCATGGGCGACAGGTAGCTGTTGGAATAGAAAAGGTGGCCGTTGGCATAACTGGGATTGAGTTCGATCGCTCGGCGGAACTCGCGCTCCGCGCCTTGCCAATCGTACTCGTAGTGGGCCTTGACGAAAGCGAGAGTGGTGTGGGCATCGGCGAGCGAGTCGTCCAGCGCGATAGCGCGCATCGCCTCATCCCGCGCCTTCGGCATGCTCTCGGCCGGCTTCAAGACGTCGAAGACCGGGGCCAGACTGTAAACGCGTGCCAGACCCGCGTGTCCGAAGGCATCGTTCGCGTCCAAAGCGATGGTCTGCTTGAAATCGGCGATAGCTAACTCTGAGCCCTTCCGCGTCCGCAGATTCCAGGCTTGCAGGCCCTGCAGGTAGGCTTCATGGGCCTCTATATTGACGCGCCTCGTGCCGGTAAGCCGCGCTTCGACTTGTTCCGAGAGCGTTAGCTGGGTCTTAGCGGCAATTGCTCGGGCCACATCGCTCTCTAATTGCAAAATGTCAGTTACATCGCGGTCGAAATTGCCGGCCCAGATGTGTGTCTGGTCACGGGCCTGAATGAGCTGGGCCGTCACGCGAAGCCGCTCGCCCGAGCGACGGATGCTTCCTTCGAGTAGGTAGTTAACGCCCAGCTCCCGCGCGATCTGCGCGGTGTTTTCCCGAGTGTTTTTATACTGCATTGCGGAGGTACGGGCAATCACACCCAGATGCACCGGGTCGAGGCTGCCGAGCTGCGTAATAATCTCTTCAGTCATGCCGTCGGCCAGGTAATCTCGCGAAGGATCATTGCTCAAGTTCAGAAAAGGCAGCACTGCGAGCATAATTTTGCCAGGAGTCGGTATGGTGCGCCGCAGGAAATACGGCCGAGCCACCAGTGCGCCGGCAACCAGGACTGCGGCGAGCGCAAGCCATAGCTGCCAAGGCCGTGGTTTCCGAACTGCGGCGGAACTTGCCGCGGGTGGCGGCCTCGGCGGTGTTACAAACTGCCGCGCACCCCCGACAAATCGGAAACCCCGGCGAGCGACGGTCTGAATGTAATCCGGATCACCAAGGGCTTTTCGGAGCGACGAAATATTCTGGCTGAGATTGTTCTCCTCGACGAACGTATCAGGCCAGACCGCTTCCATCAGCACTGATTTCTCCACCACCTTCCCTTGGTTCTTCACCAGGACGGCGAGGGTATCGAGCGCCTTGGGCGGTAGCGGCAGAATCTCGCCGTCCTTGAACAACGTCCGGTCCGCCAAATCCAAACGGAACGGGCCGAATTCATAAACATCAGATTCGGCTGGGTTCATGTGGTTCCTCAGAGGTTCTTCAGAGTTTCTTAACGACGCGCCAGCCGTCCGCCACGCATAGTCATAGGATATCAGCGCCCGGCCGCTGACAAACCTTAAAGGAGAGTTTAATTTTCAAATGCTCGAAACACACAGAAGGATTTTCGGAACAGTTTTACCGTTGTTAGCAATGGCCCTCTGCCCCGCCGCACGCGCTCAAGTGGCGGTGTGCTCCAATTCTACCCTCAGAGGCGACTTCGCGGTTGTCATCTCAGGGCAAACAGGTGTCGGTACTGCAACTCCGGCGCAGCGTTCTGGGGTATCAATGACCCGATTTGATGGACAAGGCAACGTGACCGACACGGACCACATAGTTGCCGACGGTGTCCAGCCTCCAACCGACTGGCGAACGGGAGGCACGGGTACCTACACTGTCAACCCTGACTGCACCGGTAAGTTCGAAGTGAATTTCACGGGTGCCCCGCCACTTATCCTGTTCTTCGTTGTGGGTAAGGCCGGCAATGAATTCCGTGGAGTGGTAGCTGCTCCAGGCGCCAACGTAACCGCTGACGGCATTAAGCTCGAAGCCCTTTTTTAAGCATGTGGGCGGCCACACTTCTCGGCCAAAGCAAGGTGTCGCCGCTCACGGAACCTATTTGATTACCGGGATCGGATATCGGTACTTCCCGCGAAAAACGTCGCCAAAAACGCCCAGCATCCCTTCGTGAACCAGTCCGTTATCCGCGAGCAAATGCGGATTGCGCAGCGCCACCGGACCACCCCGCATGTCCGAGCACTTCCCGCCGGCTTCCCCGATCAACAGGATTCCCGCCGCCATGTCCCACGGGTTCAGGCCAAACTCCCAGAAACCATCCAGCCGGCCGCTGGCCACATAGGCCAGATCCAGCGCGGCCGATCCGGCCCGGCGCACCCCGTGTGTCACCATCGCGAGTTGATAATAAAAGTGTACGTTGACGTTTTCGTGCCGCTTCAGGCTCGGAAACCCCGTAGCTACCAGCGTGTCCTCAACCCGCGCCACTTTCGATACGTGAATGCGGCGATTGTTCAGATACGCGCCTGACCCGCGTTCGCTCGAGAACATTTCGTTCCGCGTAGGATCGAAGATAACGCCCGCGATCAGCTCACCGGCCTGTTCCAGCGCTAGCGTTACGTTGAATATCGGGAAACCATGGGCGAAATTGGTGGTGCCGTCCAAGGGGTCAACATACCAGCAAAATTCGGAAGAACCGGTGTGCGCGCCGCCTTCCTCGGCGACAATCGAGTGCGATGGGAAATGCGATCGCAGGCGCTCGATCACCAGGCGTTCCGACGCGCGATCGGCCTCCGTCACCAGGTCGTGCTCGCCTTTCAGTTCAAAACCGATGCGCCGCTCGAAGTAAGTAGCGAGCAGCGCCCCCGCCTCGCGGGCAATCTCAGCGCTGATGTCGACATAAGAAGGCATATGTAGCGCACGCACCCCTGCGTGCCGCGTTCACACTCGTGTGAACGCCTTGATGTGAATTACTCTTCATACAAATACTTGATATCGTGCTTGAACAGAAACAGGTTCGGCGCGTTATGCCGGGTCAGCCGGATGAAGTTGGCGTCGTAGAACTCGATGAGACCTTCCACCTCCTCATTGCTGCTCAAACGGATTCGGACGGGGATCTCGTTGTCGATCAAATAACGCAGGTACTTCACTTCTTCGAAGGTCTGCTCCGGGGCCTTGGTTTTCGCTTTGCTCATGGCTTCGCTGGTCTTACCGGCCCAATCCTTTGGTGGACTCATTGGATTCCCCATAATAGCCGCTGCGGGTGATCACTCGCAAATTCCGGTCGCGCACATTCACTTTCAAAGTGTGAAAACGGTCCGTGGAAGGCGGCACATCCCGGGGATAGTAACCGATGAGATATTGCGTCCTCAATTCGAGCAAAATTTCCGCGAAGGCGCGATCCAACTCGGCCGCCGCACTGGGCTTGAACACCCGCCCACCGGTGCCCTGCGAGAGCGTGGTGAGCGCGTTCTCGCCCCCGATATTGCGCCCGGCGTCATTGGTGATGGGCATCACCAGCACTGGATACATCACCACATCGGCCAGTTGCGCGGCCTGCAGAGCTTGGTGGTAAGTCTTCACGCTGGTGGTGTCGCCGCCATCCGTCACTATCACCATCACGTGCCGGCCATCGCGCAGTTCCAGCTGACCGGAGGACAGAAAGATGGCATCGTACATGGAAGTGCCCCCCTCGGAATGCATCTGCTTCAGACGCGTATCCAACCTCGCGAAGCGTCGCGTATAGCTGCTCAGCAGAGTCACCACCCAGTTGAAGCTGTAGAGCGCGGCCGTGTCCTGAGGATTTCCCTGGAAAAACAGCGCTTTGAAAAACTTGCTGACTGACTCCAGCTCGTAATGCTGTTCAATGCCTGTGGACGCGCTGCTATCCACCAGCACAGCAACCGACAGCGGCTCCTCGGTCTGCCGGCCGAAAACCGCGATCTCCTGCGGCACGCCATTGTCGGTAACGCTGAAATCGCCCTTGTTGAGCGAGCCGATCAGTTGACCGTTCGCGTCCTTCACGGTCGCGAGCAGCCGCACCAGCCGAACATTCACCTTGAATGTAGTGGTGGGGTCCTGCGCCAATCCAGGCGCGCTGAGACACACTGCGAAAACCAGGAAACACGCGACGCGGCGGATCACTTCTTGAGGACGGACTCGTCCCATTCCCCTTCCACCCAAATCTCTCCGTCCGTAAAATGCTCCTTCTTCCAAATCGGAACCGTGCGCTTCAGCCGGTTGATTCCCTCCAGCGCCGCTTCGAAAGCCGGCTTGCGGTGCGGCGCCGTGACGATCACCGCCACGCTGGTTTCTCCCACCTGCATTCGTCCCAGCCGGTGGACCATCGCGATCCGGCTGATGGCGTGCGCCGCCGCCAGATCGCGCCCAATCTCGGCCATGGTCTTTATCGCCATCGGCTCGTAGCACTCGTAATCCAGAAACTGCGTGGGACGGCCCTTGGTGTTGTTCCGCACCACGCCCTCGAAATTCACTAGCGCCCCGTCCACGCCTTGGAGCAATTGTTTCGCGATTCCCGCGGTGTCGATGGGCTCGCGCGTCAGAGCGAAGAAATGACCCGGCCCTGCATCGAAAATCTGCTGTGTATAGCGACCCGATCCACCACTCACCGGCGGCAGAAACGCGATCTCATCATTTTCGCGGACGATTTCCGAACGATCGCAAAACTGATGGTTCGAGGCCAGCACGATGCTGGACCGAAGCTCCTTGAAACGCGGAAACCGGCCCGCGTAGCGCTCGAAAATCGAATCGAGGCGCGCTCCCGGGTCAACCTCAATGGCCTCCTCGGCGCAGCCGGTAATATCCCTCAACATGCCGAAAAACAAGACTCTTACGCGCACTTGATGTCATAGTAACAGACGGTTAGCACGTGAACCGGTTTCAGCCATGTAGGACAAGCCTCCGGCTTGTCAAGGTTTTCACTTTGCGTCGGCTGCTCCTTCCCCAACATGGCATCCTGACGCCCCTATCTCCTCAAAGGTCAGGCTCTCCTTGCGCGCCGCTATGGCCCAGCGGAATGGGCAATAGGGAATTGGTTTTTTGTGCGCCCGGGCCTAGCAACCGACGTTTAACAGAGAGGCCTTACCCGTAATCCGACTCACACGCGTGTTTTGTCGGACATCCTCCAAGAATTGGTTCGCGAGCTCCACGAACTTCTCAGCGGTCGCGCAATAATCCGCATCCTTCGGTAGATTTACAGACGTCGCCAAGCCCTCCTGGAAGCAGTCGCTTTCGGGAAGCGGCATGTATCCAACAATCGGTGGCTTTAGTTGATCCACGGTCGGGAGTCCCAGGTGCCTTAGCAGCGCCTCGTCTGGCTCTTGCCAGGGGTTGTGCTTGAGCGAGTTCGACAAAAGTTGAAGGGTCTTCATGGATTTTTCCCACTCTGGGAACGATCTTAGCTTGAGCAGGGCAATCAGATTCCTCCAACCGTCCTTAGCCATTAGCCGCTTCCGTTGGTCCATCACGTTTTGCTGATATTGTTTGCGGGGAACAGTGCTCCCGCCGTTGGCACGAGCGGCGAGGGTTATCAATTCCCTTTCGACCCGATGTCGAATAGCCACCAGCAATATCAGGCACATTTCATTGATAAACGGGAGATCAGTAAACAGCCATTGCTCCCACGCAGTATTCGGATCGGCCTGCCTCAGTCGACCCGACCGAAGCTTTTTCTCACTCCTAATGACCCTGACTACTTGGCTTGCGATATCCCGCCGCATAACACGAGTATTGCAAACAAGAGTCGACATTTCTTGTGCCAAACAGGCCTACCGAGCACGCCGCCAAACGCCAGTTTCAGGAAATCCGAGTTCCCGCAGAGTTATGATGGACTCATGCCGTGGCCGGAACGCATCATCGTTGATCCAGAGATCCTGGCTGGGAAACCTGTGATCCGCGGCACGCGCATTGCAGTCGAGCTCATCCTGGAGTTGCTAGCGGCCGGCCAGCCCGAGCAAGAGATTCTGGCGAATTATCCGGGTTTGACGAGGGATGACGTCCTCGCCTGCCTGTCCTACGCGAGCTACCTGGCGCACGAGTACAAAGCTTACCCGATCCCGGCCTGATGAGATTTCTGGCGGATGAGAACTTCCCTCGCCCAACAGTCGAGTCCCTCCGAAAACAAGGTCACGATGTACTTTGGGTCCGCACCGACTGTCCCGGTTTGGCGGATCGAGTCCTAATCGAGCGCGCTGAAGCAGAAGACCGATTGCAATTGACCCTCGATAAGGATTTTTGGCAGCTCGCGGGCATGTCAGCATCGTCACTAGGGACGGTATTGAGATGATTCCGACTGGGGGCAGGCGTGCGTGAGATAGCCACGGTTTCGACGCTCACACGTCTGCTCGACCGGCTCGAAGCCGCCAAGCGGCAATTTGAGCCCGGCGGCCAAGCCCAGACGGCGAAGCTGCTAGCTACCGTCGGCCGCCGAAGGTTTTCCGACGCGCCATCGCTAATCCGATTCCACGAATCACTGCTTTTTTTTCGCGCCTATCCCGCGGATGAAGAAATTCGGCGAATTGCCGCCAATCTGCTCACGTCGTTCCAGGATCGGATCGCGAGCTTACGCCGCGCGGGCCGCGACCTGGACCCATTCGAAGAACCGGACGTTTCCGGTATCTCAGGAACCGCGTTCTCAGCCATCTTCACCTACGACATCGCGCGCTGGTTGGCGGCCCATCATCCCACTCGCGTCGATATTGATTGGGACTCGACCGACCCCACGCTGCTCGGCCCCTTGCTCCGCCGCCTGCATCCGTTCTTTGCCGAGGATCTGCTGGTTGAGGCCAACATCCCCTATATGGACTGGTTTCGTGCAGCCAAGAAAGGCCGCGGCACCGATCTCCAATGGTTGATCTCCCGCATCCAGCATTTTCCAATCACGCCCGAAGAGCGTGCCGAGCTGTATGCCGGAGCGAAGATCGCTATTCGATGGGAACTGGGCCACGGCCCGATGACGCGTTCGAACCTTCGCCTTCCCGGCGTGCGCAAGTTTTTTTATCACAATGGGCCATTGTTACGGCGGCCCGACGTCTCGCTCGCGGCCGAGCTCGAATCGCCCAAGCTTCCCATAAAGAAACTCAGCCGCGCGCGCGGCGAACAGTTTCTGGACCTGGCGCGCGAAACCTCCGCGATGCGCTATCGCGAGCTGCACGGCTTCACCTATGGCGATCCCGCGCACGTGATTCACACCGAGCTGGGACGCGGCGTCGAAGTGTTCGTTACGGGCGTTCCGCGAGAGCATCGGCTGCCCTTGCGTGCTTATCATGCCGGCATGTTCTTCAAGAACGCGGTGCCTATCGGCTACATCGAATGCCTGACCCTGTTCGATCGCATGGAGGTTGGCTTCAACCTCTATTACACGTTCCGGGAAGGCGAGACCGCGTGGCTTTACGCGCGCCTGCTGCGCCTGTTCCGCCAACTCCTCGGTGTGAATTATTTCGCCGTTGACCCGTATCAAATCGGACTTCATAACGACGAAGCCATCGATTCCGGCGCATTCTGGTTTTACCGCAAGCTCGGATTTCGCCCGACCGATCCTAAAGTGGCTCACCTTCTGGAATCAGAAGAAAAAAAGTTGAAGGCGGATCCCAACTATCGGACGCGGCCTGGCACCCTACGCCGTCTCGCTGCAGGTTGGATGATCTACGAAACGCCGGGCGCCAAGCCACGCAAGTGGGACAATTTCGAAGTGCGCCGCATGGCCATGCGTCTTCCTGAAGGCGTTCGGCAAAAAACGGACCGCTCAGAAAAGTGGTTGCTGGCTAGAATCTCTACCGGGGTGAACCCCTGAAGTGATGTCGGCAAAATGGTTGGCAATCGCCTGTCTTATAGCCTGAAACCAGAGAAAATCTGTCGACGATTCTCGACCACGAACCAGCGGCTAGCAACCAGCTACTTTTTTACGCAGCGAACCGTTTGCCTACCGTCCGTCGTGCTCGGAGCAATCGAATGCGGACCGCGGTTTCAGTCCAGCCGTGGGCTTTGGCGATTTCCTGAACCTTGTAGCCTTCCAGGTAGTGGCGCTGCAGAACCAGGCGGTCGTTCTTTTTGCAAGTCTTGAGAATCCGGCGGACATCGATGGCGGCCAGGTTGACCCTGGGTGGCGTGGACAACTCGGGGAGAGCTTGGAGGAATGGCTGCCGGCGCATGGAACTGCGGTGGATGTTGAGCGCGATGCTGTTCATCCAGGTGAGCACCATGCTGGAGTCACGCAACTGGCCAAGTCGCTCCCAGCCGCGAACCCAAGCGGCCTGCGCCGTCTCCTGCGCCCCATCGTAAGTCAATCCGCGTGACACTAGAAAACGGACGGTCAGGTGGTAGCCCCTTTTGTATGCGCTTCCGTATTCTTCGCTTGTCATGGTTTCCGGATAGGCAGTTTTAGCACCACGCACCGAAAACGATCGCTGGGGTAGTCCGGTTAACCGCTAAGTGTTGCGTTACGTTCGGTTAACGAACATTCATGAATGGAAAACTGGAACCTGAGCCCGCATTCCCTCCTAGGGTGTTGATTCGGCAAGATTTTCTGGTCGGTGCAAAAATTTCCGATTGGCGCGCACGGTTATGTTTTGAACGACGTCAAGGATGCAGGTGTCGCTGCGGATTGTGTTGATCCTGATACTCGCTGTCCTGGTGCTCGCGATTCGCGGCGGAAAACAGGACTTTCACCCAACTGAAATGGCGGCTGTCCGCGACATCCAGACGATCGTCAGTATGCAGGCGCAGTATATGTCGCAGTTCGGCAAATACGCTGCTTCGCTAGCCGAGCTTGGTCCGGCGGGGAATGGTGTTCGTCCCGGGCCTTGGGCTGCCGACTTGATTCCCGCAAGTTTGGCGTCGGGTCAGACGGATGGGTACTTGTTCAGGATTGCGCGGACCCCGGGCGGATACTCAATCAATGCCGAGCCTATAGTATTTGGCAAAACTGGTCGCCGCACGTTCTACACGGATCAGAGCATAATCATTCACCAGAATTGGGGACCGGAACCGTCGTCCGCTGACAGCCCGGAATTCAAATAGCGCGGCTGGTTGCACGCGGGAGCGCCGCGACGCGTCGTAATGGATATGCGATACAGGCAGCGTGGTTTTTCGTTGGTCGAGATTTTTGTCGTGACTGCGATCGTTGGAGTGATTGTCGCCCTAGCCGTGCCCGCGCTCAGGAACGGCCATGTCAAAGTCAGCGGCGGTGAGACAATGGCGGTGCGCGAAATGCAACTGATCGTCCGGGCTCAAACGCAGTATCGGGCGCGCTTCGGCAAATACGCCGCGTCGCTGGACGAATTGGGTCCGCGCGCTGCTGCCCTGATTCCTGCGAACCTGGTATCGCCCGAGAAGGAGGGTTACCTGTTCGCTATGGTGCGGACGCGGACCGGCTACGCGCTTCTCGCTAGTCCGAGAATCTATGTATTCGACGGCCGGCGGACTTTCTACGCGAACCAGGACGGTGTGATCCACGAAAGCCGCGGAGAGCGGCCGGCCTCCTCAGACAGCCCGGTATTCCGGTAGCGGCTTTGCTACTGCGACTAGTCAAAAAGTTGCACACATACGCCGGATTGCTGACTTTCCTCAATCTGGCGGTGTACGGCGTGGTGGGACTATCCATCCCGTTCTTGCGGCAGTCGCAAACCGCGCCACCGGTGATCACTTATCGGAACTTTACCGTTCCGCCGAACCTGACTGACCGCCAAGTGGCCGAACGAATCTGCTCGCTGCTAGGACTCTCGCTCGCCACGCCGGTGAACCAGGCGGCGATCCAGCACGACGCCGCCAACAACTTGTTCCTCGATTTCAGGCACGCCAACGGCGGCGACCAGGTTACGGTTCTCGAAAAAGAACGACGGTTTCGTATCGAGACTACGCGCAATAACATTGGGCTGTACCTGTATACACTCCACGAAACTACCGCTGCGTTTCACTCCGGCGACTGGCGCATGCAGTTATGGGCGGATTACAACGAGTTCGCCATGTGGTGCCTGCTTGCGATGATCGCCTCAGGCTTCGCAATGTTCCTCGCCTCGCGCGCCCGAAGCAGGCTGGCGCAGATTTCACTCGCCACCGGCTGCTGCCTTTTCGCCGGGCTATATTTCTGGACCCGATGAGTATGTATCAAAAACTGCGAGGCCTGCACCTGGCAACCGCGCTCTTCTCCTTGGTGTTTTTGCTGGCTTATGGCATCAGCGCCGTGGAATTGGCTCACCGCAAATGGTTCACTCATCCCGAACAATCGACGGTGCAGACTCGCAAACTGGCGCCCGGCATCACGGATGCCAGAGTGTTGGCCAGCGAATGGCGCGGCGAATTGGAGTCCATCGAAAACTCTCCGGGCGTCCTCAAATTTCGCGTGACCACGTCCCTGGGCACGAAGGATGAGGTCGCCTATTCCATCGCGACGGGCGAAACGACGGTGAAGACCACCACCATCAGCTTTCTGACCACACTCGCCTGGATTCATGTCTCGCACGGAATTTGGGCGTTCGCAGCGGCCCTGGTGTCTTTAGCATTGTTGACGCTCGGCGCCACTGGGATTTATTTGTGGTTCCACAATCACAATGAGCGATGGATCGGGGGCGTGCTGGTGGCGGCAGAAGTTGTGATCACGGCGGCACTCATCATTTCGATGCGCGGGGGCTAGTGCGTTTCGGAAAAACTAAGTGGCATTGCACTTTCATGGTATACATTCATCGAACATGCCAACCGGCCCTATCGTGATCGCCGGCGCCGGAATCATCGGCACGTCCATCGGCTACCATCTCGCCAGGCGGGGCGCGAAGGTTACAATCCTTGACGCAGTGCAACCCGGTTCCGGCGCCACCGGGAAATCTCTCGGCTGGATCAACGCCACCTTTTCAAAGCGGCCTCGCGCGTACTTCGACCTGAATTACGCCGGCATCGCGGCCTGGCGTCGTCTCCACCTGGAACTCGCAGGTGAATTGAATGTCCAGTGGGGCGGGAGTGTGGCATGGTTTCCACCCGGGCCTGAAGCAGAAGAACTACGCGTCAACGTCCGCAACCACCAGGAATGGGGCTATGCGGCCCACATGATTTCCGAAACTGAACTTCATGGATTATTGCCGCTGGTATCGCCGGGCGAAATCGCGGCCGCTTGCCACTCGGAACATGAGGGCGCCCTGGATCCGCTGGAGGTCCTGACTATCCTGCTGGAAAAAGCAAAGGGATTCGGCGCGGAGATCCGATTCCCCTGCCACGTCACCGGCATTGGTCTGACGAGAGATCGGATTCAAAGCATTCAGACCACGGATGGTTCGCTCGAAGCCAGCGTATTCGTGCTCGCGTGCGGCGTCGGCTCGCCCGCTCTTGCGCGAATGGCA
>ODAK010004188.1_pt1 | contig 14822 bp, 19 predicted proteins | sample 1539591 | NCBI WGS metagenome assembly ODAK01 (sample SAMEA3539303, study PRJEB22396) | soil metagenome | biome: tundra; feature: field; material: soil | place: USA | collected 2010-05 | depth 0.15 m | reverse complement strand
AAGCCCCAAACCCGCTGCTGCAGCACGGAAGCCGATTCGTTCGATCTGAGGGCACGACTCACCGGCCGTCGCCCAGCGCACCTCGTGACCTGCTGCTTGGAACTCAAGTGCAAGCGGCACGAGCGGATACAGGTGTCCAGTTCCGGGAGTAGATGTCACGAGTATCCGCACTTGACCTCCGGTTCGATGCGTCACGTCAAGTCTGTCGCCGTCCCGGTGTAGCTGCCACCGAAGCAGGGGCTAGACACCCCGACACATGGCACCACCCACCTGCGAGAGTCTCAGCTTCGCTGATGCCTTTGACCTCGCCGCCCTCTAGTCTCTGATTGACCTCGGCAATGGAGATCAAGATGACCGTGAGCGCTGAAGGCAACACCGGGATCCGAGTAACGACGAAGTTCTTCCCTCTGGCATTCCTGCTGTTCTTCTGCAAGACCATCGTCACGATCGACGGCGCCGCCGCCTCGGTCTTGCCGTGGGGAAGTCACCTATTCACTGTTCCTCCAGGTACCCACGAAGTGGCTGTGTCGTTCCGCTACTTCTTTTTTGGGACATACGGAGAGAACCGAATCACTGCAGAAGTTCACGCCGGACAGGTGACGCCAGTTCGCTATCGAGCTCCGCTTGTCGTATTCATGCGAGGACCAATGGCTGTAGATCCTCCCTCCTCGGATCTGCCTTCAACGACCTCGCACAACTAACTCTTGCTCGTAGGTTCGCAGTGACACACTGATCGAACATCGAGCCAGCGCGTGCCGAGCCGAGTTCCGGCCAAATGCGAATCGGCAGTTTTCCTTCGGATCTTCACCGTACACGTGCATCTCATCGACATCGAAGTCACCAGTCGTGAGTTCGATGGTTCTCTTAGTGACAGTGATTGCACGGCTCTCACCCCGCTTTCGCGCCCCTCGATCACATCTCGATTGCATGTCCGGGATTGGTTGATGGGAAGAGTCACATTGATGCTGGCTGGCTCCCAGCTCGTACTGACGCCAACCCGGGCGCCGCTCCGTCCCAGGTGCGCCTGTGAAGGGGCTCAAGAGCTATGACGCTCAGTATCTACTGCACGACGCTGCGTCGCTCCGCCATACGACGAGACTTCTTGCCGAGATCGCTTTCGCCGTCCTTAACAATCAGGAGATGGCTTGCCGGATCCTCAGCAGGGCTCATATCGAGGCCTTCCTGTTCGGACTGTTTCTCCACTTGGGTCTGCCCCCGGTTTGGTTGACGGTGTCAACTGAACTGGGTGCAGACCCGACGCCCGCTGCCGCGACGCAATACCACCTGCCCAACCCAGTCTCCGTCAATCAGCGCGCTGATAGAGAAAGAGGAGGGAACCGCTGTAGATGAGGTCGTAGTTGCCCCTGAACCACCTGCGAAGGCTCGCGTCCCATGGAACCATGTTCGTAGACGGGCTTGACAGGACGACATACTGCGCATGGGCAAAGTAGGACCTCCACGTCGCCACGAAGTCCGGTGCCGGCGCCGCCGCGGTCGACAGCCCGCCATGGGCCATCCACATGCCATAGGGATCGATCACCTTGGGACAGGTGGCGTCCGCAGACGTCACGCGATTGGACAGTACGAGATACGAGGTCTGGTCCGAGATCACGCACGACCGTGGGGGCACGAGGTTGTCGATCGCAGAGAACGGGACACGTTCGTCGCCGTAGATTCGGGCAAAGCTCGTGTAGAACGTCGTCTGCTCGATGGCCAGGGTCACCACGATGACGATGCCAGCCACGACGGCCGTGACTCGACCTGCGAACCGCAGCCCACCGGGCACCTTCACGTCTCGGAGCCGTGCTCGAAGCAGCCTGTCCAGGCGCCCGACGCAGACCCCGAGGAGCCCAAGAAGAAAAGGGGCAGTGAAGTATCCGTAGTAGTCGTAGCTGTCAGGTCCGGCCAAGAGCGCGGCGACGCCGAGAATCGACGCGAGCAGGAGGTAGAGATCCGACGTTTTCCGATCTGCGCGTTGCGCGAATGCGACGATGACGATCACGACGAAGAGGAGGAACGCAAACTCCGCCTGCTCTGCGGACGGTGCAATCGATGAGAATGCGAACCCGGTCATGTAGATCAGGCGAAACGCCGCGCCTCCGTTGTTCCCGGACGCGGAGCCCCTGGAGAGCTGATTGACGAAGACCTCCGAGATGAAGTTCCCCGGCGAGAACAGCAAAAACGGCAGTGCCACGGCGGCGAAGGTTCCGACGGCAGCACCGACGAAGACGACGATCCGCTTTCGCAGGCTTGGCAAGAGGCAGAGTGCGATCGCCGCGAGCGGAAACAATGCCCAGAGCTTGATGAGCCCGGCGATACCGAAGAGGAAACCGCCAAGGATGAGGCGGCGTGTACTCAAGGATTGGGCATAGTCGGCCCGTGACAAGACCACCGTTGACCCGAGAAGGACGAAGCAGATGAGATACGGCTCGAGTCTGACGCCCGAGCTCACGAACGTGCTGACGGGGAGGAGCGCGAGCCCCGCGCCGGCGATGAGCATCGCCGTGGGACCCCGATGCCTGACAATCCACGCAAGCAGTCCGCAGTTGGCCGCGGTGACCAGCGCGCTCACCACCCGCGCCAGTACAAAGCCGTTCTGGGTTCCGATCAGGCGACTGATGAGCGCCACCGGGGTCATCAGGACCAAGATGCCCGGGGGCTGCACAAAGGTGAAGTCCCTGTAGGGCAACACGCCTGAGATGAGACGGATCGATCCCCCGAGGTAGACGCCCGAGTCGTAAAGGTTCAGGTATCCCGGGGCGGTCAGCTGCCAGAGCGAAAGACAGAGGCTGAGCAGTCCCAGTCCGAAGGCCATGGCGAGCTTGCCATCAAGCTTCCGTCGCGGCCGCGCCGGGCGCTCATAGAGGAGCGTCTCACCGCCGACACTCAAGTTCCACCTCGAGGCCCGCCGATGTTCGTGGGACTGATGTGCGCGAGTATAAGTGGCCGGCATTGGAGACCGCGGCCAACGTCCAGGAGCCTTGTCGAGCACATTGCGATCACCTCGCCTGGCTTCGCAGTCGAACTCTCAGGTCGTGACTTCGATGGATCCAATTGCCCACAGTTTCCGCTCAAAGTAAAGCAAGACATCGAGGCTTACGGAGGCTTCAGTCCATCTGGCTTCGGTGCCGCCCTCTTCATTGCCTTGAAGGCGAGTCTCTGCACCAAACCGAAGGGAAACCTCGCACCGGAGTACAACTGGACTTCAGCGTCCTTCGCGATCGAACTCTCCGGATCGTTGATGACGAACTCAGACATGATGGTCGTTGCTGCCCGCGTGTGCTGCCACAGTTCCTTGAAACGCCGATGCTTTCGCAATTCGAAGGAGGCTTGACGCTCAAGCCAAATCTCCGAAATGAGAAGATTTGGTTGCCACAAGCCGTCGACCTTCAGCTTGGAGATGTCCGAAAGCGCTTGCAAGGCTGCGTCAAGAGCTTGTGTTCCAGTTTGATCTTGTTTACCTGTTATCCATGAGAGCACCGAGAGAGCCACGGAGTGGTCGACCAAGAGGTCAAGAACTTCAGGAGTCGCGAGAAGTTGATCCTCGAGGACGCCGACCGCAGTCCGGGCGTCCCGCGCCGCTTCCTCGCTGAATCCCAGCTTGTGGAGGCAGCGTGCTCGCCCAAGCAGTGCGTGCGCTAGGCAGGATCTGGCGTACCAGGCGCCCCGGAAGCTGGCCGACATCCTCTCCGCCGTACGGAATGCGATGTTGTAGGCGAGCAGCGACTGTTCGTATTCGTGTGCGTCTAGATGGCGCCTCCCCGCGGCGAGATCCCCCCACGCTTCGTCTACGAACTCGGCAAGTTCATGCTGACCCTGCTCCCACTCATACGAGACGCTGAAAGGCTGTTCGTCAGACTCTGGGAGCCGCGTCACTGACTGGTGATCGTCACGGTCTTCCTCTGACCCCCGGCGTCGCATTCGATCGCTGTATTCGCTCCCATCGATCTCCGGCACATTTGGCTCAGCGCGATGGTCCAATGGTGGACCGTGTCCCAGTCTCTCCTCCAATCGCGCCAGCAAAGAGTCCAGGCTCTCAAGAAGGGTGGAACGACCCTGCGCGCCGTCGTCTGCTGAGTGGAGAGAATCGGCCCGAGTGCGCAAGTCATCCAATCGCCTGTGAGCAAGGAACGGCTGACCTCGAAGCTCTTCGACCTTGGCGTAATGCATCTCCGAGGCGATCAAGTACCAGAGTGCGGCATCGTTGGTATCAGCCCACTCGTTGGCGGCCTCCGCGATCCTCGTCATCACCTTTATCTCCAACTCGAATGCACCGAGTTGACTTGCAAGCCGGCCGACCTCGAGTGTGAAGTCGAGCGCGTCATCAAGCTCGATTGACCACCCCGAGGCGGAACGAGTCTGGACCTCCACCAGTTCGACGCAGAGCTCTTCGACAAGTGTTCCTACACACCATAGGGAGTCGACGATGTCACCTTCAACGAAGGACCGCCATGCGACGTTGAGGGCTGCCAAGTGCTCCGCGGGATCGAACATCGGACTGAATTCTTTCACTCACAGCAGCCATGAAGGGTCGGATCGAACTCACAGCTCGTGACTTCGATCGCGCCCTTTCAAGTCCGCAGCCCTCGTTCACCACATCTGAGATGCAGTCGTTCATCCCCGGTTCATCGAGCGGGCTTGCTCCAGGGGAATGCGGCGGCCACGATCTCCCCGATACCAGGGGTCCAGCGATGCACGCCGCCGATAATTGTTCGGAGCACGACCTCTACCGACCCGCGACACTTCGTGTAGGTCGTGATCTCCACGCCGCGGTTCGGCTTGCTGGTTGCCGGCCTCGTCGCGCAGTGGTCGTACGATGCCCACTTCGCGGCCGACTTCGGCGCCGACAGCGCTCCAAGGGGGCCTCCCCCGCCGTAGGCAATCGTCGCGTCGGCGGTGCCGTGGATCTCATAGACACTGATTGCACGAGCCGGCCTGCATCGCTTCACCATCGAGGTTGTCAGTTGGCCCTCGACGGGAACGACCATCGCGATGGTCTTCGTCAGCTGGCACCCGAGCGACTCCACCATGAGCGCTCCGTTTGAGAAGCCCGCAGCCACGATCCGAGCGTGGTCGAAGGGAACCTTCGCCTCGATCACACGGATCACGTCGAGGGTGTAGGTGACGTCGTTGATCCCACCTCCTCCGAACACGCCGGAGTACTCGTTCCAATGGTCGTTGACGCCCTGAAGGAAGGCGACGAGTTCCCCGTTCCTGTTGGACTCCCCTACGAAGTTGGTTACGCCGATCGTCCCCTGGGCAGAGGCCCTCGACCCGTGGTAGACGAGCACCAGCGGACGCTTCGCGGCCGCGGCGCCAGGGGGGACATGCAGGATGAAGGATCTCTGGATCCCCTGCACTCTGAGGTTGAAGGTGTGATCGCCTGGCGCCAACGCCCGCGTCCCTGCACTTGCCGAGGACACCGTGCTGACGCACCCAACGATTGCGAGCGTTGCGAACACGATGGTGGACAGATGTCGCGGGCGAATGCGTTCCAAGGAGTGCCTCCAGACGAGAATGGGTGCCGGTCGCAAGATAGCGAGTTGCAGGGCACAGGCAACGGTCAGACAAGGGCTCCGAGCCGTGAGGCACGGCCCCGTGCAGCGCAGCGCGCCCCGCTGTCCGAACGCTGAGCCGAGGCTGGTCGCCTCGAATTGCGTTACGCGATCGTCCAGCGACAACACCGCCATGGGCGCCAGGTGGACGTGCGCCGGTGCGTCGAGCACGACCGCGGTCCCGTAGGCGGCGAAGTGTGCGTGCGCCCGCGCTCGCCTGCGGCCCGTAGTTCGCGGGTTGCGGCAAGATCGCTCCGCCAGCTCGCGTCAACCTTGCGTATCGCAGGAGTGCCTTGAGGTCCGCTCCCGGCCCGACTACGAAGGTCTTGAGTTGGACGACAACCTTGCCTCCGCGAAACGATCGTGAAGTGCGGCTTCTCAGGCACTTCTAACGATCGAACTCACGGCTCGTGACTTCGATCTGAACTAGCCATTGTCCCGTTCGTCCTTCGTCATGGATAGGTCCTCAAATCTCAGCACTACATAATCGTGGGGTGCACCCCCAGACTCAATGCCCGCAGCGATTATCGCTTCGCTCCTTACCGATACGACTGGCATCTCGAACTTGTCTCCGATCAGTAATACTTGGGCGACAATCGCGTGTCCAGCGCCTTGTGCTCTAAGATCTGCGATCGCACTCGAATTGTCCCTAGCAACGCTGAGGGCATCCGAAATTGTGTCGTATTTCTGACGCTCCATTTCTTCCTCCTCAAATCGGACGCATGCCAACTCGCGAACGTGAGCATCGTCCTTCACCAATCTTCGATTTACTAGCAGGCGTCTTGGAGACCTCGCCAGGGACACATCTTCTCCGGTGGATCATTGTTGAAGTTGTTCCATTACGGACCTCGCTTTAGTCGACCACCTCTTCTTGGGGTGGTCCGGTCCTCTTGCAACTTTGTCCGCCAACGTGAAATAGCCATCCCAGCTGTCGACGAGTTGATAAATCTCCCAACATATGCCAATGAGAATGACCAGCACTGCAACGATTCGTGCAGTCGCTCCGGTTGCAGTGATGAAGGCCCAGATGAGTGAACCGATCGAAACGAAGAAGATCCAAAAGAAAATGTAAGTCAATGTTCTCTTGAGCACGGCAGAGAATCTCATCGTCGAGTGCCACTTGGTTACTAGCTCGTCGTACACGTGTAGAAATCGCTTCTCGTCCGTGTCGGCACCGCTGAGGAACGCCCACGATGCAGCCTGCACCCGAACAAAGCGGTATAAAGCAACCATCGCCAGCAACGCCCTCATGAATAGACGAAGGAAAAGTGGAAATGCCAACGCGAGCACCAATAGAGATACCGACGAAAGCTTCGGCAAGTGTGCAAGATCCGGAGACAACACGGTTCCGGTCTGGGTAATCCGATTAGCAAAGAGCTGCCCCGCACCTAGGAGAGCAAGTAGTGCTGCGAGAGCTCCTCCCGAGAGAGCGAGCGTCGAGTGAAGGGTGTCAAAGTTCTGTGATATGCCCCGCCCCGCGTCTTCGTGAGCAATTCGGGCTAGCTCTATTGCACTCTCTGGCATACGATCCTCACTTGTTCCGGGGTTTTCGATCGAGCACCTTGGGGCCCTCCGACCGCGATAAGTCCACTTTTCCCAATGAGTTTTTCTGCTTCATTGCGAGTAAAGCCTCTAGTCCATGTTCCAATACCCGTTCGAACTCCTTCCCCTGACTTCACCCACTTGCTGGACGCATAGACATCTGACCATCCACGAAGGGACAACAAGACGATCCCTTCCGGCTGTAGGCGCATCGACACCTGAGATAGAAGTGAGTGACGCTTCTTCGGATCGGGGATGAATTCCAGGACATGAGTAATGACTGCCAGTTCATACCTCACACGAGCTTGCGATATGTCCGCAAGGATCCGGCAACGATGAGTCGCGAAATCCGCGTAGAGGTCAGGCCGACGAGCGATCGAATCTGGGGTTTCAAGAGCGTCCACTCGCCATCCGATCTCCTTGAGAGCTGCTGCCTCTACAAGCAGTCCGGCCCCAACGACCAGAGCGTTCCCAGTGCGGCCAAACCATCCAGAAGACTCCCACCATCGGAACAGTGGGCTCGTGCCACCAAATCTCCGCGCTGTTCGGTATTGCGCGTCCTTCATTTCGGAGCCTTCGCAGCGGATACCAGCTTGATCAAAGCCAGCCCCCCGCAGATGGGACATACCGTCTTCATTGCGTTTCACAATTCATGGCCCTGACAGTACCTTGAGCATCATTCTTGACTTTGAGCATTGTTCTTGGTCCCGAAGCTGCAGCCTCTGGAGTCGTCGCGGGTCAAACGATGAGGCTCACTTTTGAGTTTGATGCTCGACTGGGGTCGCATCGGTCAATGGGCCCACCTCAGCCGACCACCGGTCATATTTGTCGACTCGCGACGCACGGTTTAGGAATCGGAATGAGCCCGTCTTTGCCGTGAGTCCGAGTAACGTCTACCCATTCAGGGGCCATGTCCAGTCCGCTCCGTATCCCCCTTTCCGACGCGGATCCTACATTTGATTCCCAAGTGATTCCCAAGATCGACCCCGCGGTGGAGGCTTCCGGTCCGAAGGCAGACGGAGGAGGGAGTCGTGATGTCCACAGGGTAAGAGTCCTACGAGACCACTTCATGAAGGCGCACGCAAGCCAGGTGGCAACCCGAGAAGCGAATCCACAGTCGCGGAGAACGCGTTCACTCCTCCCCTTCCAACCTTGTCAATCCCCAAGCTCCAAGTCCACTTGCCTACATGCTTCCGGACACGCATAACTGCCTTCTCGCCGCCTTCAGCCATTAGGGTCGTCGCAAGTTCTGAAATGCGCTGTCGCTCTGATTCAAGAGCATCCTCAAATTGTCCGGGCGTGCCGCCTACGGCCGTGAATAAGTAGCTGTTCGAGAGCGCCTTGAGCGCCTCTTCCAGGTGATCTTCAGTTGGCGTCGTGCCAAACATCGCTTTTTCCTTTCGGGGCCTTCCTGTTGGGACGGGTCGAGGAGGGGCCGCGAGACCGTGGGCTGGACCAGCAGCGCACGCACCATAGAGTCAGCCTTTCCTGATCGTGCCTCTTCCATTGCACATGGGGCAAACGTTGAATCCGATCCCCTTCTTTCGAGGATCCTTGCCCGTCCCCTTGCAGGTTGGGCAGCGAACCGTGATGTCTCCGACTGGGGTGTTACGAATTGCGATGAGCTCTACGCTGCGCGTATTGCCGTGGTCCTCGACTAAGACCTGCGACACTGCGTTGCCATGGTCAAGTGAGAACATCTTCAAGGGGCCACCTCGATGGCAAGGATCGCGAACGGAGCGTCGCCGTCAAGAGCGCGCCGCCTCATTGAGCGGTTCCACCGTTGCGCCAGATAGACGTTCTTCACTTAGAAACGCCAAGGATCGTCAAAGGAGTCGTGGACTCGCCTTTGGGCATTTCGCATCCTCTCTGAGCGACTCGAGTAGACGTTCGCTCGTTCGTGGCGAGCAAGAGGCGTTTGACGCAGATGCTCAGTCAGAGCCGCAATGTAGATGCCATTCAGGATAATTGAGAGCTACTTCTTTCCGCCGGTGATTGCCGTCCGGCCCAACTTCTGCGCCGTCTTGGGGTCGACGGGACGGGTCTCCCTGGGCTTCTGCTCTCCTCCCTGCTCGCTCGGGAAGTTCTCGGGACTCCTGGGCATCTCTTGATCCCCCTCAAGATCGATGAAATTTGAACTCGCTGGAGTCTCCACGGGATCGCTGACACTGTCAAGCGCCCAAGCAAGTGGAGCGATCCCTGATCGTCTGCCACTGAGCAGATCCGCAACCCACTGGTTGGTGCCATCCGCGAGCAGAAGCCGAAGGAGTCTCGACTAGTCGATCCGAAGACCACCCAGATTCTGGGACGGACCGCACTCAAAGAAGACAAGGTGTCCACGCCCGCCGAACATGGCTTGGGCTCCAACTTCGACCCTCGTGGCGAAGCGATCCCATCTGCTGCCGCGAATGACAGAATAGATCGGTGTCAGCACCTTGAGAAGGAGATGAAGATGCCCCTATTCGGACGCAGCAAGGGAGACGAGCAGTTTTGGCTGTCATCTCCGATGCCCGATGCCGATCCCCAAGTGCTCTATCAGTTCGGAATGACTTGCGTTATGCACGACCGTTATAAGGACATGATGGCCACTGGCTGGACTCTGTGGGGGCTGGTAGGGCTTAACCAGCTGCAGGCCAACGACTTCGTTAGCGACGGTTACAGCGGCTGGCGAGGGACTGCAGAGTTTGAGGCAGAGATCGGAGTCGAGTTTGTCGATCAGTACTTTCATCGTGCGCTCGCCACCGCTCATTCGCTCGACCCTGGGAACCTCAGGGAGAGCGACATTTGGTCGATGCCTCAAGAAGTCGTCATGCCGGCAGCGACTGCATATAGCGCGATGTGTTTCGCTGGATCCGAGCTTCTTGAGCTGCTGAGTGGATCTGGCCGGTCGGCCGAAGCCGCGGAGCGTAGCCGTGAAGTCTACGACGCTGTCTTGACTTCACATTCGGGATTCGTGCCACCGCGCACGATGGGATGGGCAAAGTCATTTGCCGAAGCTCAAGGTATGCCACCGCCATGGGCGTGACGCCAAGGCAACCGTGTGTCGCTACCACAGGGCCATCGTCAGGTGACGGCTCACCGGATCGGTTTCTTCTCAAATGCCTCCAGACTCCAGGTAACTGTCAAGAACTAAACATCGTCGTTCTGCTTCGGAATCCGCTTGACCAGATCGGAGGTAGCTCCGTCAATACCCGCTGCCGATCCTTGCATCTCAAACACCCATGCGGTCTCGCTGAGCTTTGTCGCACCGAAAGAGACGATGCCACTCCACAGACGTCACCCCACGTGGTCATGCTCGGACTCCCACAAGTTCGTTTGCCTCATGATTGCAGGAGTCCACGGGCAGCTACAACCGGGAACGGCGCGTTGGGTACTCACATTGTTCACTTCAGGTCGTCGCGTACCGGACGGTTGTAGGCAGGCGGTCGGAGCGCACTGACATGTGAACTCACCGATCAACTCTGGACCAGTCGCTCGGGCCGGCAAGTAAGGGTCGCGGCAGCAGCACGTTGGACAACCCGGGGGCCACAAGTGAGAATGGGCGGCGCCGGGAGGGGGCGAAGGTGACACCGTTCAAGAGGCGTACTCGGCACGTGGTCTCTCCTGAGATCATTGCGCACTTAGAACCTTTCGGCCAAGCTTCGCTAGCTGCCCGTGCATCCGGATGCCCGATCGACGATCCCCGGTTCGGCTGGAATTACATCGGCGGTGTCGTTATGGCTCTGGGCGGTAACGAACGCGACGTCGTCATTCAAGAACTTTGCGAAGCAGTGTCAGCTGCACCCAGTCAGGCTCGCGATCATGTCACCTTTGGTGCGTACCGCCTCATCGCCGAGTACGACGGCAATATGGATGATGAACGGTTCTGGGAGTTGTGTGACGCCTCGCTGGAGCACATGCGCTCGCTTCGATTCTCAAGTGGCCATCTCACCGGGTATGAAGCTCGGCGCTGGCTGAGGACGCATGGAGATCTCCGCAGCAGCTTCGACGGTCTCGTTGATGTCACCGTTCCTGAACCTGACCAGGCGCCGACTGTAGATGAACTCGACGTTGGCACCTGCAAGATGCTCGCTCTCACGGATCCCCTTCCAGACGGCAACGCCTTCTTTGCGGAGCGCGGGGTGGATGGGGGCTACGTCGTCTACTCCGAACGACAGAGAAGTTTGGACGATCCGACTCGATCGCGCTATGACGAGGATGAGCTTGGTCGGTTCAAAACGATGGCGGATCTTCTGCGCGCCGTTGGGAGATGGTTCGACCGGCACCCTTATTGGGCTGACGATGACTTAGAGCCTTACTTCACAAGTCGGAGACTCTAGGAGAAAGCAGGTGAGAAATGCCTTTGTTCTCCCGCAAGCGCTCGGAGGCACCATCGAGAGGTTCAGGCGGTCGCTCAGCCGCAATCCTAGTGGATCCGTCCCTGCCTGACGCTGAATGGTTGACCAAGAGTGAGGCCGCTTACGAGACCACCGTGAGCGGGTACTACGGATCACCCGAAACGATGGCCGAGGGGGGAAAGGTGAACTACGGCTTGACGAACTTTGGAGTCGCACTCTTCTTCTATCAAAAGAGTATCGACATGCTGCACACGCAGTACCTCTTCATGGAGATGAGGTGCCGACAGCCATCTCCTGCCGATGTGTGGATCGTGGAGGGTTATGTGAATTCGCTTGGAGCATCGCTTTCGATGCATCCAACCGCACCCGTCGCAGAGTCGGTGCGTGAGGTCACCCACAGGCTCCGTACGATCTCGTCGGCATGCCAGCGATTCGGCATTCCAGACCGTCTCTACATGGGTGCTCTTGAGACGATGGCTAGAGACGCCCCTGATGTCAACGTCGATGACATTTTTTGGTAGAGAGCACTCCGCCCTATGCACACTTGTAAACCGGAAAGGTACTAGAGCCTGTGACACTTCGCTCGCTCAGCTTTACTGACGCCGCCCTTGACTTCGAAGGGCGATTGCTCCAGCCGACGCAGGAAGTACACCGGATTGCGCTGGCAGCGCTCGGTGACGCCGTTCCGGATTCGGTTGCTCTCATCGACGTGTTCCGACGTTACCGCGATACCGGTCTTCCGCCAGATGGAGGTCGGTCGCAGGCCGTACAAATCCTTGCGGCGGTGGCGCCAGATGGCGCCTACTGGGCAACGGTTCCCAACTTGGTCGGCACGTTCCGTAAGACGCTCACTGACCCCGTGGTGGGGGTGGAGCACTACTCGGACTACGCCTACGTCACCTTCTCGATGGCGGAGGTTCTGTTCGAGGGCGGACGAAACGGCGGGATCTCCTTCGGCACCGAACACGTCTTGCAAGCCAGTCCCGGCGAGTACATGCGGGCACTGCAGTTCACAATCGCATGCTCCGAGCTCGGCTACGACGGGCGTGCCAAAGTCGCGGAGCCGTTTGCGCCGACACCCGACAACATAGCGGAGGCAAGGTCAGCTCTGGGCCTCGATAGCTGACGCACGTCCTCGAGTTCTTCGCGGTCCGTCGCGCTAGACGTTCGTCACGCTGCCGATTAGAGGCCGAGCATTTCGGTCGCGTTGTCGGCAAGCGGTCCTGCAGTTATCCGGCCACTGTCGTCACCGACGACGACAAAGCCTGGCGCCAGTTGCTGCGCTGCGGAGACTCCGATCGAAGCGATCTCGACCTTGATTGGATCGGGAATCGGATCAAGCTCCAATTCAAGCATCGCTCCTAGATTCATTCGCGGCACAAGCTGAGAATTCCAATAGCACGCCCAGAAGAGTCCCGCCGCTGCCAGATGATTGTCTCCCGACGCGCTGGCTTCAGCCATTACCGCTGCAAGCCAAACCCATGGCCGTTGTAGCACGTCGGGATCGCTTCGCATGAGTTCGAGGGCCCTCTCGAGAGCTGGCCTCTCACTCAAGCGAACGAAATCCGCCACTGCCGCGCGAACCTGTGCGTCGTCTGATGCCGGAGCATTTGCGAGAGCGAAGACGACTGGTCGTGCATCGCTGAGCACAACGGCGGGGATCCACGTCGCATGAGGCTGCTCAGATTCTCGCCTCTTGAACAGTGGCATCTAGACCAGCATCCTTTCAACTACTTCTTCTTCGAGCCACCAATGGCGGTTTTGCCGAGCTTTCGAGCCGTTGACTCGCTCACCTGCTTCGGCTTCTGCGTCCCAGGTCGCTGCTCGTTGTTGTGTGTCTCCGGACTGCGTACCACAGCTGCCCCTCTCTCGAGGCTAAATGGCGAGATCCACGCCACCGAGCCGGCGTCTCGTGCTTGTGACACAAGGTAGCCCACCGGTGGTCGCGTCGCTTGAGAGAAGATCAACTCGCACAAGCGGCATCGGGGCGCGAGCTAGTGTAGTGACACGTAAATAACACAGCATTTGTGATAGCGTGCCGTATGGCACGACCCCCTGCTGCGAAGCTGCGATTGACCAAGAAGGAGCGCGCGTCGCTCGAAGCGATCGCGGCGAGCGTCTCGCTTCCGCACCGAGCCGTGCGCGAGGCAAAGGGACTGCTGCTCGCTGGCGGCGGGATCGCCAACACCCAGATCGCAGAGCTGCTCAGCGTGTCGCGCTCGACGGTGCTGCAGTGGCGCGCGCACTTCGAGCTCGACGGCGTCGAGTGGGTGGGACGCGTGCACGAGGGACGCGGTCGCAAGCCCGTGATCACCCAGGACCAGATCGAAAAGATGCTCGACGACACCCGCACCACGACGCCGAGCGACGCCACGCACTGGTCGAACCGCACGATGGCAACGCACAGCGGGCTGTCTCGGACCACGGTGCAGCGCGAGTGGAAGGCGAGGGGGCTCAAACCCCACCTGGTCAAGACCTTCAAGCTGTCGAACGACCCGCAGTTCGAGGACAAGCTGATCGACGTCGTCGGGCTGTACCTGAGCCCGCCGGAGAACGCGATCGTGCTGTGTTTCGACGATAAGTCCCAGATCCAGGCACTGGATCGCAGCCAGCCGAGCCTGCCGATGACCAAGGGCCGAGCGGGCACGATGACCCACGACTACAAGCGGCACGGCACGACGACCCTGTTCGCCGCCCTCAACGTCGCGACCGGCGAGATGATCGGGAAGTGCTTCTCTCGGCACCGTCACGAGGAGTTCCTCGCGTTCTTGCGCATCGTCGACCGCGAGGTCGACAAGGCGACCAAGATCCACATGATCCTGGACAACTACTCCACCCACAAGCACCCCGACGTGCGCGCGTGGCTCGAGCGCCACGAGCGATTCAACCTGCACTTCACCCCGACAAGCTCGTCGTGGCTGAACCTCGTGGAGCGCTGGTTCCGCGACATCACGACCAAGCGCATCCGTCGAGGCAGCTTCACGAGCGTCCCCGAGCTCGTCAAGGCGATCGACGACTACATCGCGCACAACAACGACGACCCCGCGCCGTTCGTGTGGACGAAGACCGCAGGTCAGATCATCGCCAAGGTCCGACGCGGCAGGGTTGCACTCGAGGCCGTCAGGCAATCGTCATCTATTTGAGTGTCACTGCACTAGCTAGAGCGCTACGCGAAGCGGTATCAATCCCCTGGGTGTCAGATGTGTTTGCGTCGATGTTCAGCCACCCGACTAAAGCGGGTGACCCGATGCAAGTCGGATCGATCCACCCGAAGCGTGCTTCGCAACGTCCCACCGCGCCGCGAGCGACCGGTTCGCTATCTTGTTGTCACCCAGTGAAGGAGCGAAGGATGGCGCAGGGCAATATGTATAAAGCTGGCCAGAAGCCA
>ODAK010004187.1_pt1 | contig 14823 bp, 18 predicted proteins | sample 1539591 | NCBI WGS metagenome assembly ODAK01 (sample SAMEA3539303, study PRJEB22396) | soil metagenome | biome: tundra; feature: field; material: soil | place: USA | collected 2010-05 | depth 0.15 m | reverse complement strand
CCGGCACGCCGTCGACATCGACCTCGATGCGCACCGGCGCGCGCTCGCGCTGGCACAGCAGTGGCGCACGCATGTTCGGCGGCAGCTTCGCGAGCTCCTCCGCGGTGCGCCGCCGGCACTCGTTGACACGCTTGCCGTGATGCACGAAGCTGACCTTGATCAGCGCTTGGTCGAGCGCCAGGTTGCGATAGCTCGGCCAATGCGAGAACACGCCGATGAAGATCGCGAACAGGGCGTACAGCACACCCTGACCGGCCCAGCTGATCGCGCGCTTCATGCCGGCACCCTCATCCCGATGCGCCCGCGGCGCCGACTCGAGCCGGCGTGCCCGCGGCTTCCGATACCGCAGGCCACGGCACGGTGCGGCGCAACTCGTCGAGCGCCACGGCCACCACCGCTTCCTCGCCGGCATCGGCGCGGACCACACGCCAGCGCTCGCGCGTCACGCTGTCGCGCAGGTGCGGCTCGCGTCGACCCGAGAAGCGCTCGTCGGTCCAGCGCGTGCCGAGGCGAAACTCGCAGCCGCCCTCGCGACACGCCGTCACCAGCACGCCGTCGGCACCGTTGCGCAGCGCGTATTCGACGAACGACGGCGGCAGCATGCCGGTGCAGATCAGGCTCGTGGCGAGCACATCGGGTGCCGCGAGCGCATCGACCCGGGCACCCGGATCGCAGCCGAAGACGACGAAGCGGCGCGCACTGCGCAACGAGGCCAGCCCGTCGCGCAGCCGACGCCGCATCAGGTCGATGGGCAACTGCGGCATGTCGATTCCTGTCACGAGCGTCTCGATGCCGCGAAACGGTGTCGACGACGGACACGCGCCGGCGCAGATACCGCAACTCGCGCAACGGTCGGCGTCCACCTCGGCGAGCTGGCGCCCGGGTTGCCCGCCAGGGAGCGGCACCATCGTGATCGCGGCGTACGGGCAGTCGTCGAAGCAGCGCCGGCAGCCGTTGCAATTGAGCGGATCGACGTGCGCGACCTGGGCGGCCGGCACGTGCCGCGGCAGGAACGGCAACGCGAATAGCAGCGCCAGCGCGAGCGCCAGCAAGACCCAGGTCACCTCGCCCGAGGCGGCCTCGACGAGCGGGTGGATGAACAGCAGCAGCCAGTCGAGCGGCAACGTCGCCGCCACGCTCGAGAGGTCGGCCGGAGGCTGGCTTTGCACCGGCGCCGCGACGGCGAGTGCAAGCAACGCGATGGTGCTGCCGAACGCCAGCGAGCGCGCCGGGAACACCTCGGCGCGGCTGAGCCGCTGCAGATGAAACCACAGCCCGAAGACGAGCAGCAGCGAGACGCCGATGTGGACGAACACGAACAGCGAGAACAGCCGGTCGCCGACGCTCGCGGCGCCGAGGAAGTTGCGCGTCAGCGGCGTCGCGAACAGCGGCAATACGTCGAGCCACTCGGCGGTCGCAAGCGCCGAGTACTGCCCGAGCCGGTCCCAGTTGAGCCAGAAGCCACCGATGCCGCAGATGAACGCGAGCGGCAGCAGTGGCACGCCGGTCAGCCACGAGAATCGCCGGAAGCCCGCGTAACGTCCGAACAGCCATTCGCGCGCCAGGTGTAGCAGCATCACCACGACGAAGGCATCGGCGAAGTAGCGGTGCATGCTGCGCAACAGTCCGCCGAGGAACCACTGTTCGCGCGACAATGTGTCGATCGAGCGCCACCCGCCCGTGACCGAGGTGTCGAGCACCGCGTAGAGGTAAACGCCGCTCAGCGCGAGACCCCAGAATAGCCCCATGCCGAGCGCGCCGAGATGGCGCAACGGATTGGCAGCGGCGCCGAAGACTGCGTCGAATCCATGCTCCAGGCTGCACCATGCGGCCTGAGTCCGCGCGCGAGCGCCGTGGGGAAGATTCATAGGCTGTCGCATCGACTGCGCATCGAGGAGCGCCGGTGGGCATGGGCAGCATGCGCATCAGTCAGCATCAGCTTGCGCCGGTGCCCCGACCGGCGCTTTGCGGCGCGTCAAGCGTGCGGCACGCCGCCACAGCCGCCACTCGTTGAACATGTAGAGCAGCATCGCCAAGACGAACGTCGCGCCGCCGGCGACCTCGATCGCCAAGCTGTAGTCGACCCGGACGGTCCCGGTCACCGGGTCGTAGACGGTGCACAGAAGGCGTACCCGGTCGAGCAATGCGGCCAGCGCTGTCGGCTCGGGCGGTGGCGCGCCGTCGAAGAGACGCTGCAGCACCTCCGCCAGCGATTCGGCCGACGGCCGATCGCCGTACAGCTGATACACCAGGCGCCCCTCGGCATCGACGACGCTGAGTTGCAGCACGTGATCGAAGCCGGACGGCGTCGCGCGCCATCGAAAGCCAAAGTCGGCCGTCAGCGCGGCGACGATCGCTGGATGCGGACTGAGGAATTCCCAGTCGGGTAGGTCGACGCGTTGTTGCGTGGCGAACGCCTTCATCGCCAGCGGCGTATCGGCGGGCTGATTGAAGCCGATGCTGACTACATTGAAGCGGTGCGCGCCGAATCGTCCCTGCAAGGCCGCCACGGCCTCGTCGAGCGCGCGCGTGTTCGCCGGGCAGACCTGGAAGCAGCCCGTATAGACGAAGCTGACGAGCAGCGGCTTGCCGCGATAGCCGGAAAGCCGCACCGGTCGACCAGCGCGGTCGAGCAACGCGAAGTCGCCAATCGGGTGGCCGAGCGCCGCTTGGCTGCTGCGCCAGGCGTCGCTCGAGTCCAACCTCAGCGCCGACGCTGCCTCTTCGGCATCGGCGGCCGCAGTCAGCCAGGCGCCCAGCGCAAGGCTGAGCACGACGGCGAGCCCGCGCGCCAGACGACACCGCAGCAGCCCGCGGCCGACCACGGCATCAAAGAGTCGGACGCAGGCAGGCATGACTGACGGCGGCCCCATGGGGTGCGCGGGTGCGGCTCAGCGCAGAAAGCAGTCGACGCTGACAGCAAGCAGCAACACGCTCAGGTGCACCAGCGACGCGAAAAATGCGCCCATCGCCGCCGGCCGGCTCGGCGCGTGCGCCAGCCGCCAAGTCTTGCGCAGGAAGTGGGCGCCGGCGACCACGGCGCCGATCGCATAGATCGCGCCGGCGCCGAAGGCAAGCGGCAGCAACGAGGCGGCCACCAGCGCGCCGGTGCTCGCGAACACGATCCACGCCGCGCGATGCGTCCCCACCACGACCGGCAGCATCGGTATGCCGGCGGCGGCATAGTCAGCCTCGTTCGCGATCGCCAGGCTCCAGAAATGCGGCGGCGTCCAGAGAAACAGCACCAGTGCGAGCAGCAGCGGCAACGGGCCCGGACTCGGGTCGACTGCCGCCGCGCCGGCGAGCACTGCAAAGCTGCCGGCGAGACCGCCGACCACGATGTTGAGAGCGCTGCGCCGCTTTAGCCATACGGTGTAGACGACGGCGTAGAAAAACGCGCCGAGGAACACGAACAGCGCGGCCGCGCCGTTGAGCACGAACCAGGCGAGTGCCACCGCGCCGGCGAGCATCGCACCGATCAGCGCGAGCCACGCCGGCGTGTGCTTCAGTGCCCCGGTCACGAAGGCGCGCCGGCGGGTGCGCGCCATCAGCCGGTCCGACTCGTGCTCGACGTACTGGTTGAACGCGCCGGCGCTCGCCGACGCGACCAGCACCGCGAACGCCAGCACCACCACCTGCAGCGGCGCGAGCGCCGGGCCGGGCGTGATCGCCAGGCCAACCAGTGCAGTGATCATGATCAGCACGCCGATGCGCAGCTTGAACAACCCGAGCACGTCGCGCACCAGCGTCGCGCGGGAGCGTTCGATGCCGGGCAATGCCGTCGTGTTCATGCCATGCTTCCAGGCGATACAGGCGTGCGGGGGAAACGTCGTCTCGCGTCCGGAACTTCAGCTCAGCCCCCACAGCTGACTGAGGTACTTCCAGTTGATGAAGTAGTAGAGGACGAAGGAGACGAGGAACAGCATCGCGAGGACGAACGTGCCGGGCGCGGCGAAGCCGGCCGAGCCGTAGCTCTGCGCCACGATCGACGGCGCGGTCGGCGGGATCGGTGACACTTTCGCGCTGGTCACGCCGGCGTCGAGCTTCTTGCCCCACAACAGCGATCCGACCGTGACGTAGATGTAGATCGCGCCGCCGACGATCGCCGCGACGCCGCCGATGCCGACCAGTCCCATCATCAGATAGGCGGCACCCGGCCACTCATGGGCGAGCGGGCCCTGGAAGGATATGTCCCAGTTACGCCGCGGCACGCCGAGCGTGCCGGCGCCCATCATCACCAGGCAGAAGAAGTACATCGACAGGCCGAACAGGTAGGGCTGGATCCTGGCAAGGCCCGGCGCGATCATCTCGCGGCGAAACAGAACCGGAATCAGGTAGTAGGTCAGCGCCATGAATGACAAGGTGGTACCGATGACGACAGTGGCGTGGAAGTGACCCGGCACGTAGATCGTGTTGTGGATCAGCATGTTGAGCTGCTCGGTGCCCATCATCACGCCCGAAATGCCGCCCAGGAAGCCGAAGCCGATGATCGAGATGAAGACGCCGGAAAACACCGGGTTGCCCCAGGGCGCGCGGCGCAGCCACTCGAACAGACCCTTGTTGTAGCCCTTGGCCCGCTGCGCGACTTCCATCGCACCCGGGATCGTCAGACCGTGAATCATCGACGCGAGCACCGCGAAATACATGAAGTAGCTGGTGTTGACGACCTTCCACGCGGTGCTGACACCGGGGTCGGCGAGCAGGTGGTGGGCGCTTGCGAGCTGCAAGAACAAGATGTAGAGCAGGAACGCACCGCGGCTGACCCGCTCGGACATTGGCTTGGCGCCGAAGGCGATCGCCGCCACCATGTACCAGATCGAAATGTGGGCTGCGACATTGATCTGCTGCGCCGAGTGGCCGAAGGCCCACCAGATGGTGCGGTAGATAAGCGGATCGACGTTCTTGACGAAGCCGATCGACATCAGGTACGTCGGGATCAGGATGATCGCGCCGGAAGCGATGGTGAACACCGCAATGATCGCCGCCGTGGTGGCACCGAAGGTGACCAGCGGCACTGAACCCTGGTAGGTCTGCTCGCGCTTGGCGACGACGAGCGTGCCGAAGAACACGAAGCAGGCGATCAGCGCGCCGACGGCGAACAGGATCAGCCCGAGATAGAACGACGGTTCGGCCATCATCGGTACATACGATGTCATCATCACGCTCGAGGCGCCCAGGAACACCGCGACGTTGTTGGTCACCGCCCCGATCAGCATCAGCGCGAAGGCGAGCCAGGCGACATTGGGCGTGGCGATGCGACAGCGCAGCAAGGTCGAGGAGCAGAAGTACAGCACCGCGACTTCGAAGAAGATGATCCAGTAAATCAGCATGTCGATGCCGTGCGCGGTGAGCACCATATAGAAGGTGTCGGCCTGCAGCCAGTGCACCGCAGGCCAGCGCGTCAGCACCACGCCGACGGCCAGGAGGCCGCCGACCAGCAGCGCCACCACCGCGGCAACGGCGTTTGCCTTCATCAGGCGTTCGGCCTGGAGATTGAATTGCAGACCCGAGCGCGGACACATGCGGTAGGTCAGCGGGTTCTGGGCAACGCCCCCGCCAGCGATATTCGTGTGTTGTGGCATGGTGGCTCCCGCTATTTGACGTACAGGCGGCCGATCATCGTGTGATGGCCGATTCCGCAGTATTCGTTGCAGACCAGCGAGAAGGTGCCCGACTGATTCGGCGTGATCTTGATCACGTGCTCGTAGCCGGGCAAGACCTGGATGTTGATGTTGGTCGGTTGCAGCGAAAAGCCGTGGTTGTAGTCCATCGACGACAGGTGCAGCTTGTAGGTCTTGCCCTTCTCGAGCTCGAGGATCGGCCACCAGGCCCAGAGCCGCGCGATCAGGTACACGTCCGCTCCCTCGGGCGGATGCACGACCGGGATCTTCTCGTCGGTCTCGGTGCGCACCGTGTACTTGTCGACCACCGCCTGCGCCGCCGCGGAGAACTTCTCCGGGGTCGTCTTGTAGGTCTCGGGCGACAGGTTCTGGCGACCGTAGGCGTGCCAGTAGATCATCATGAAGAACATCACCATGCACCAGACGAAGGCGATGGCGATCCAGGTGCCTTCGACTCGGTCAAGCGGGTGTTTCCACCACAGGCGTTCGGCGGGGGGAAGGATGGCGCTCACATCGTCTCCCTCACTTCGCCAGCGGTACGGTCAGGATGTCGATGACACCCCAAAGAACGTACACCACCATCGGGACCAGCACGCCGATGAAGAGCAGCAAGAACGGGTTGTCCAGCAACTGCTGGATCAGCGGCACCTTCTCGGTGTCGGCATGGTGTTCGTTCATCGCTTCTCCTGGTGGTGCGCGTAGGGGCGATCTTTGCCCGAGCACGACCGCGGAGAATTGAACTGGTACAAGAAATGACGATGTCGCGCATCGATGCGACGCACTCGCGCCTAACATCGTGCGCATGGACGACTTCGGGCGGCGCGCGGTGCTGCTGCGACGCATGGCGTGGCTATGCCTCGTGTTCGTGCTCTTGATCACCAGCCTGAGCGCATTTATCCGCCTGACGAGGGCCGGGCTCGGCTGCGCCGATTGGCCGGCCTGCTACGGCCGCGCGTTGCGCGAGCAGCAGCAGGGAGGGCTGGCTGCCGTCGATGACTCCGCAGCCGTCGTCGCGGCGCGGATCGCGCACCGCGTCATCGCCAGCGCCACTCTCCTGATCGTGGCGATGATGGCGGGAACCTGCCTGTGGCCGCACCCGCGCTGGTGGCACGAAGGTCGGCTCGCACTCGCGCTGCTGGGGCTCGCGTTTTTTCTCGCGGTGCTCGGCCGCTGGAGCGCGGCAGCGCGCGTGCCAGCCGTCACCCTGGGCAACCTTCTCGCGGGCTTCACGATGCTCGCGCTGGCGTGGCAACTCGCGCGCAGCGCCGGGCGCGCATCGCGCGTGCGGCCACCGGCGGGGCTGCGCGCGTGCGCGTTGGCCGCCATCGCGGTGCTCTACACCCAGATCGCCCTCGGCGGCCTCGTCAGCGCCGGCTACGCCGGACTGAGCTGCCCCGACCTCGGCGCCTGCGACACCCACGGCGTCTCGTGGCGCGCGCTCGATCCGTGGCGCGAGCCGCTCCTCGACGCGGCGCGATCCGGCAACCCGGCCGGTGCGCTGCCGCAACAGGCGCATCGCCTCGGCACGCTGCTGCTGGCCGCACTGCTCCTGCCGCTCGGCATCGTTGCGCTGCGGCGCGGACCGCGCCCGTCCGGCGCCGCGCTGCTCGCCTTCTTCGGCATGCAGGCGGCAATCGGAATCACGCTCGTCGTCGGCGCGCTGCCGCTGCCTCTCGCGCTGGCGCACAATCTGGTCGCCGGGCTGCTGCTTGCCGCGACCTTCGACCTCGCCCTTGGTTCACCTCCCTTGCGCTGAATCAAGCACCGGTGCCCCCATGTGGTCGGAAAATTTGTCCACTTTGCATCGGAGGCACCATGGAGGCACGGTCGCTCGACGTGCCGAGATATCTCTCGGTGTTGCCCCTCTTCAACGATCTTAGCCCTGCCGAGCTGACCCACATCGCGCAGGGCTGCGTGCTGCGCCGGCTCGAGCGCGCCGACATGGTATTCAGCACCGGCGAACGGTGCGAGGAGTTCCATGTCGTCGTCACCGGACAGGTCAAGCTGTTCGTGCTTTCGCCAAACGGGCAGGAAAAAGTGGTCGAGCTGATCAGCGCCGGCCAGACCTTCGGCGAGGCGATCATGTTCACCGGACAGCCCTATATCCTGAGCGCGCAATCGCTGACCGACACGCTGCTGCTCACGGTCTCCAAGCGCGCGGTACTGGAGGAGATCGCGCGCGATCACCGCTTCGCGCTGCGCCTGCTGGCCGGGTTGTCGCGCCGCCTGCACGGACTGGTCCACGACGTCGAGGCTTATTCGCTGCACTCGGGCCTGCAGCGCGTGATCGGCTACCTGCTGCGCGACCAGGCCATCGAGAGCTGCGAGGCGCCGCAGGCGCGCACCGTGTCGCTGCCGGTCAGCAAGGCAACGATCGCGTCGCGGCTGTCGCTGACCCCGGAATATTTCTCACGCGTGCTCCACGAGCTCGCCGATCAGGGGCTGATCGAGATTGACCGGCGCGAGATCCGCATCGTCGACGCGCTGCGGCTTGCGCGCTTCCAGTTGCAGGCCTGAGCGCCGGCCGACGCGCGTCTATCCGGCAACGTCGGGAAAGCGTTCCGTCAGCGCGGGCTTCCTGAGGATGCGACTGCTGTAGAGCATGTCGTGGCCACGGCAGGCGTCGGCGAGCAGACAATGGATTTGCAGCACTGCACGCTCGGCCTCGCGGCGGCTGCGCGCGTGCACCATCGCGTGCAGGTTGTACGGCCACTCGGGCAACGCGCGTGGCCGGCGATGGCAATGCGAAACGAAGGCGAGCGCTCCGACCTTCTCGCCGAGTTCGTCGACACACGCATCGTCGACGTCCCACACCGCCAGGCCGTTGGTGACGAAGCCGAGGCGCCGGTAGTCGAGCATCGCGCCAATGCGCCGCACCGAGCCTGCACGCAGCATCCCCGCGAGGCGCTCGCGCACGACCTCGCCGCTGACGCCAAGCGTCGCGCCGATCGCGTCGTAGGGCCGAGGAACGAGCGGCAGCCCGGCGCGCGCGGCGGCGATCAAGCGTCGGTCGAACGGGCCCGGCATCGCCGCGATCCTTCGGTCGGGCGCAAGGCGCAGCTCGATGAAGAACTCCTTCTGTCGCGGGAACGGGTGCACGCGCAAGCCGGTCAGCGCCTGGATGCGGCCGCAGGTGGCACGCAACGCCGCCGGCGACGCGCCGGCGATGACGAACCACATGTTGAAGCGGTGTTCGCGGCGCAGGTTCTGCACCACCTCGGGCAGCGCGTCGAGCATCCCGGCGACACCCTCGAAGCGAGCCTCGGGCACCTGCAGCGCGGCGAGCAACTCGCCCCTGCCGGCATCCGCGGCTTCATACAGCGGGCCGAAATGCATCAACGCGCCGCCGCCAAGCAGGCGACGCAGCCGCTCGATGACCTGCACCTCCGTGCAGCCGAGTTCGGCTGCGACATCGGCGTACGGCCACTCGGTCAGCGGAAACCCGTCGTGCAGGCGGCGCACGAGCAGCACATCGCTCGCATCGAGCACCTCAGCTTGCATCGGCAGCCTCGCCGCGGTGTTCGACGGACCGGCAGGACGGACGCCGCGCTCAGCTCCTGAGGACGTATTCGACCGCGGCCTTCAGATTGGCATCGTCGATCTTGCTCGGCGGATTCGGCGTCATCGGCACCGGGCCGAAGCTGCCCGAGCCGCCCTTGCGCACTTTTTCCATCAACTTCGCCGTGACATTCTGGCCCTTGTACTTTGCGGCGATATCTTTGAATGCCGGTCCGACGATCTTCTTGTCCTTCGAATGGCAGGCCATGCAGCCGGCCTTAGTCATCGCCTCTTCCGGCGTCACGGCCCAGCCGGGTGCGACAGCGATGCCGAGTGCGGCGGCAAGCAACAACGTCTTCATGTGGATCTCCCTGGGTTCGACATCGAGGGGATCGCGGTGCCGGCCGTCGCCCGCCGCCCGCAAGCCCTGTCGGTATCGTCGGTTGAAAGACCCGTTGTCGTCCTTGAACCAGGTCAAGAACGATCGCGAGGCGCACCGCGTCGACAGGGTCCATCGATCGGGTGCACGAACTCCCGCGCGGCCCTGGCCGCAGCGCCGGTCCGTCGGCCCGATCGCTGAGCGGTGTTCCCAGGCCACCTCGTGCTTCTCGAGAAGCGCCGCGATCCGATCGAGGTAAAGGCGTTCGACCGCCGCTGCTGTCGTCGGTGCCACGACTTCCGGGCATCGATGGCAACGCCAAGATGAGCAAGTCCCTCGGCAATGCGATCACGCTGGGAGCAAGTCCGGACGAAATCCGCGCCGCGGTCAGGCGGATATACACCAACCCGCGGCATATGCGTGTCCAGGATCCGGGTTCGGTCGAGGGCAATGTCGTGTTTGCGTTTCTCGACGCGTTCGAGATCGACCGGGAACGCGCGGAGGAACTCAAGACGCGGTACCGACACGGAGGGCTCAGCGACAGCATGCTCAAGAAACGGCTGGAGGAACGCCTGCACTCGCTGATCGCTCCGATACGCGATCGTCGTGCATGGTATGCAGGCGATCGAGCGGCCGTGCTGGCGATGCTCAGGCAGGGAACGGAATGCGCGCGAGCGAGCGCGCCGCCGCCACGGTGGGCTCCGCTAAGCGCGCGCTCGGACTCGTCTATTTCGACTGAGAAGCTTCCATCTGGGTGGCTCGACACACGGCCAGGACACGAATTCCATCACCCATGCAGGGTCGCTGCGTGTTGATGAGCTAGAACATGCATAATACGTACATCAAATAGGTCGCCCGTGAACACCGCAAGGCTGACGCACCACACGCTGCCGCCGATCGTCAGGCGATCGTCTTGCTCGTGCACCGGTTCTACGACGATGTCCGCGCCGACGGCTTGCTGGGGCCGACCTTCGATGCCGTGCTCGCCGAACGCTGGGAGGCGCACCTGCCCCGGATGGGTCGAGTTCTGGAGCACCGTCGTGTTGGGGACGCGCAGCTTCAGCGGCAACGTCTTCGGCAAGCACATGGCGATTCCGGGTGTCACCCGCAGCACTTCAGTCGCTGGCTGACGCTCTGGTTCGCGCACACCGAAGCACTGTTCGCCGCTGGGACCGCCGCCGAATTCCAGGAGATGGCGATCGGCATTGCGCGCAACCTGTACCGCGGCTATTTCGGCCATCCTGCCGCCTTCGACGGCATCGAATCGGAGCTTCACAATGCCCACCGTTGAACAAGCCGCCCCGCAGATGGCCGAGATCGGTGTCATCCTCTGCTCGTTCTCACACGCGGTGGAGCGCCACCCCAACCTGATCGAATGCTGCCAGGACTCGGTGGTTCCGCCCGGCGACGACTTCTACGCCGCGCTGAACTCCAAGGTGTTCTCCAACGGGTCCTTCGTCTACGTGCCCGCGGGCGTGCGCTGCCCGATGGAGCTGCAGTCGTACTTCCGCATCAATGCGCGCAACGCGGACCAGTTCGGACGCACGGTGATCATCGCCCAGCCTGGCAGCCATAAATCAGCTACCTCGAAGGCTGCACCGCCTCGCGGCGCGCCGAGAACCAGCTCCACGCCGGGGTGGGGCGCTCGTTGCGCACGACGACGCGCAGATCAAGTACTCGACGGTGCAGAACTGGCATCCGGGCGACGAGAGCGGGCGCGGCGGCATCTATGACTGCCCTTTGGCGCGAAAGTCGGAGGCGAAAAGGGCTGCAATCGATAGCGAGGTCCGCCATGTGCAAAGGCGCAATCGCTATGCGTGTCTTGCCCTTAAATCGGTCGGAGATCACCATGGGAAATGAAATTTCGAAGTTACGAGAAGAACATGTGAACTTCAGAAAACTGCTCGATTTGCTCGAAGCGCAGTTAGATCTTTTTCACCGAGGAGAACCTCCCGACTACCAACTCATGACTGACATCCTGGATTACATGACCCACTATCCAGATGTTTTTCACCATCCAAGGGAGGATGTCATTTTCTCGCGTCTTTTGGAGCGCGATTCGAGCGGAGCGCAAAGTGTCGAAGAACTCGCGAGACAACACCGTGTGATCGCGGAGTCTGGAGCCCGTCTTCACGAAAACATGGAGAGCGTCATCAACGGCGCGCTTATGCCGCGACAGATGATAGAGGCTCCGGGTCTCCTGTATGTCACTTACTATCGTGCCCATATGGACAAGGAGGAAAATGACCTTTTCGTGTTGGCCGAAAAAATGCTGCAGATCGATGACTGGAAGAAGATCAATGCCGAGACGCGGTCTCAGCCGGACCCGATATTCGGCAACGCCATCGAGGAACGCTATCGCACGGTGTATCGCCATATCGCGCAGACAATCGGCAATGATCGTGCTAACTGACAGCACTGGAGTCTCGATACCCACAAGGGCGAAACGGGTGAAGACAAGGACCGGTCGGCACTCGAAGATGCAAGGTTGTTCTTGGTGGAAGACCTGTAAGACATCCGACGCCTCAAAAGTCGTCCTCCAATGAAACTCCGGCGCGGCCAAGGTATCAAGAGTTCTTTTGGTTCGGATGGAGAAATGCCATGATTAAGAAAGCACAGTCTGCTCTTGGATTGCCGACGAGTTTGCTCAATGTCATTTCGCCCGAGGCTCCGCATGCGGAGGGGCACGACGAGTGGCGACTCGATGAAGCGCTCGCCGAAACGTTTCCCGCCAGCGATTCCATCGCGGTATCACCAATTCCCGCCCCTCGGGCCAGCCTGACTCCCAGGTCAGGGAAAGTTGAGGGGTCCAGTAAGATTTCCGATTGCGACATCGGTCGCGACAAAGATCCCAAACCTTCGCCCATGGAAACCGCGATTGAGTGCAACCACTGTCACACAAGGATTACTGCGTCCGTGGCGCTTAACTTCGAGGGCGCCGACTACGTCTATCACTTCTGCGGTCCACAATGCTTCGAGGCGTGGTCCAAGGTGGCAATCGCGCATGGCAAATGACGACGTCTCGCACGAGTGCCGACCCACGCTCGCCCAACTCCTCGAGTAGCCGGTCCAAGGCGACCTTGGCATAGCTCAAGCTATGTTGCTGTGCGTCAGGATGAGGTCGAGCGAATCTCATGGCTGACAGCGCAGCGTGGTGAAAAGGCCAGCGCGACCGACTACATGCGAGCCATCCAAACAGCGCACAAGCTCGGCCGCCAGCCAGATGGCAGCCTTCCATTCGAAGTGGGACGTACCTGTTGGGTGGCAACGTGCCAGTGATGCCGGTTACCTTGCCATCGGAGATGGTGAGCGATGCCGTGGATTCAGAGTTTTGAAAGACGGCCAATTACGGGCCTGCCCGGGATCACGATCAATACCAGCCCGACCGACTACGCGCCAATCACGGCGATGCAACTGGCGCGGTTTGACGGCGAGACCTGGGTGCCATTCGGAGACGTGCTCGCTAGGTAAGTAATGCCGCCAAATTCGATGTGTTAGCCATGGCCGGGCATGAAGGACGTATCGCCTTCTCGATCGTCACCAGCACGGATCGATTCGAGTGCGACTTGCGCAGGGGTGATGCCCTTCGGCTGTCACTGTGGGCGAACGCAGTCGCTTGGGGGGTGGATCACTGCGGAGTGGACCTTTGGCAACGATGCCAGATGGAGCTGTCCGCGCACTCGGTGGCCCCAGGTTGGGTCACGCTTGTCGTCCGGTCAGCCCGCGCCTGGGAGCGTGCCGACCTGGTTGCCGTCGTCCCGGTACACGAGCTGGTGTCCAGGCTCCGCGGATCCTTCGAGCGTCTGGCCGCCAAGACTGCGCTCGACCCTGGCCTTTGGGAGGATGTGTGTCTGATCGACGTCGCTCCCGAGCTTGAGAACGGCAGTGCAACTCGCCTTGCGGAACTGCATCACCTCGGCATGAGGGAACTGTTCGATCACCTCGCGCAACGACTGGCCGATCGCCATCAACCAAAGAGCAGGCTGGAGGCACTCCAGCTGCGGATGCAGGTCATCTTCGACTTGGCGACCGTCCAACGCGTAGAGAGGGCGTTGGCGCTGCCAGGGAACTACGACTTGTTGACCGCCGACGAACGAATGGCCGTGCTTTGCTCGCGCAGCAGCGTCGTGCTGCAAGCGCCGACGGCAGAGCCGCTTGATCGTCTAGCCTGGCCCGATGTCCCCAGACCTGCGCAGTGGGGGAACACGTCTAAGCAGCCACCGTGATGCCAGCGCCGTGCGCACGACGCGCAGGTCGAACAACTATTTCCACCCGCTGGTCGAGCGATACCAACGCCTGCATCAAGCGCTCGAGTGAAATGTTCTGGAGCTTGTACCGACGCACCTGCGACACCTTGGGCTGCGTCATCCCGGTGATCGCCGCGACCTCGGTCTGACTGAGCCCGAGCTTCTCGACCAACTCGTTGAACTTCACGGCGAGGGAGGCCTTGGCTGTCAGCTCTTCCGCATCCTCGAAGCCGAGATCGACCAGGACGTTGTCAGTACCCTTGTGACTGCGTTTGCTTTCCATCGCTACCCCCGGCCAAGCCCGTAACGGGCGAGCACTGCCTTCAATCGCTTCTCGACCAACTCAACATCCGGCCGTGGCGTCGCGATGCCGGCCTTGGACTTCTTCTGAAACGCGTGCAACACGTGTAACGCATCGGCCACTTGCACGACGTAGACCGCGCGGAACGTGTCGCCGCGATGGTCCTCAACCAACTCATATACCCCGGAACCCAGCCCCTTCCACGGCTTGGCCGAAGCCGCCGTTCGACCCAGCTGGGCGACGAACAGCGCGACACCCATGTCCTTCTGGACGGGACCGGGGAACTCCTTGAAGTCTTTCTTCGAGGAGCCTTCCCAAAAAAGTTGTCGCCGCGCTTCGCTCACAAATTATACCCGTTCGGATATCGTCAAGGAGCCAAGCGCGTGGTAGCCAGGCTTGGCGCTCTCCGAGATGCTCGCTGACTCGATACGGCCCTCGGGCTCGCGACAACGCGCCGAGTCCGCCCCTTGGACTCCGCCGAATATGCCGGTGCCACCTGTGCCACCTTCGCCGAAGCAGTTTCAATGAAGTCCGCCACTGTCTGCCATCCGGCCCGCAACTGCGTTTCGCTCTTGCCCACGTAGTGCCCCAATGTCACGTCGCCACCAGCAGCGTGGTTCATCATCCGTTTCAGGACGCCACCGGAGACGAGCTCCTCGGCAATGCTGGCGAACGTCGCGCGCAACCCATGCCCCTGCACTTTGGTGCCGGCCTGCGCATTGATCCCGGCCAGGGTCTTGCGCGCATCGACGATCGGGAACAGGGCGGCGTCGGGCT
>ODAK010004186.1_pt1 | contig 14830 bp, 14 predicted proteins | sample 1539591 | NCBI WGS metagenome assembly ODAK01 (sample SAMEA3539303, study PRJEB22396) | soil metagenome | biome: tundra; feature: field; material: soil | place: USA | collected 2010-05 | depth 0.15 m | reverse complement strand
CCAGAATGAGTCTCGGCGCGCATTTCCCGGCGGATGTTATGGCGGGATTTCTATCGAGCCTGGCTGTGGTGTTGCTGGTTTATGTTGCCATACAGAAGCTGATGCGGTTGATCGCTGGCCGCACAATCCGCTTTCGTGGTGCTAACTAAACAGGGGGTCTCTAGCATCATAAAGATCAGCCGAATATGTCTTCATCCGGTGCAATGCGCTACGCTTATTTCACCTCACACCAACTCAACCAAAAAAAACCGCCCACGAGGGGCGGCTTTGCATTTGGCGGTGGACGCAGTCTAGCGCGAACCACGCTCTGCTGGGAACTTCCTGCTAACAGGGAAAAATACAGGGATTTTCGCAAATCTTGACGCCTTGAGTTGCACCAAACCCACAGGAAACCCAGATCGAGAGCCAATCTCCAGCTGTCATTCGTATTTTTGGTGGAAATTGGAACAGGGAATTAACAGGGGGCGTATCAGGGAATGAACAGGGAGCGTATCAGGGAATGAACAGGGAGATGATGCTTGCAGTGAAAGACCGCTTTTCGGCCTTACCGGACTGTGGAGGTTTGCTGAAAAGGGTGTCGGCTCCATACGCTGGAATGTTCGCTTCCAACATATTCGAACCGTCACTAACGACACATTGCGGAAGTTCACTATTACCAGAAGCGGACTGTCAGCATTAGAATTTTGACTAACTCGCCGGTTCGTTCAAATCTGGACACTTGATTATCGTGGTTTCATTATGACTTTGGTGCGCACAACATTTGAAGTAATTTATTTGTCTACAGCGGTAGCAGATTTTTCAAGCGCTTAAAACTTACCGCACGCACTGTCTCTATAAAATCCTTGATATAGGATAACTCGCCGAACTGCTGACTAGTCACCGCATATAATTCGGCGCGCAACCCGTTCTTGCCTATGCGTTTACCCAACACATATCCGGCTTCCAGATAACTTTGCACCGCCCAGCCGGGCAAAGCAGCAATGCCGCGACGGCTGGCGACCAATTGCAGAATCGCCACAGTCAATTCAGCGGTGCGGCGTTTTGGTTCAATGCCGCGCGGACGCAAGAAATTCCGGATCACATCAAGCATGTCGTCCGGCACCGGATAGGTCACCAAGGTTTCTTTTGCGAAATCACGCGGCGTGAGGTAATCCTTTTCCGCAAGGGGATGCAGGCACGACACCAATCCAACGATTTCAAAACCGAACAATGGATGATAAGTCATCCCGTCAGCTTTTTTATGTTCGGACACGATGACCAGATCGGCGCGATCCTCATGCAGCAAGGCCAGCGGATCAGCATGGAAACCCGACACCAGATCCAGCTCGACTTCCGGCCAGTTCTCCCGAAACTCATCCATCGCAGGCATCAGCCATTCAAAGCAAGTATGACATTCCACCGCGATGCGTAATTTTCCCGCTTGTCCCTGAATAACCCGAGCGATATCACGTTCCGCCTCATTCACCAACGCCACAGCACTTTGCGCCAGCACATACAGGCGTTGCCCCGCCGGAGTAAGGCGCAGCGGCTGGGTTTTGCGCTCAAATAAAGGGGTGCCATAATAGTCTTCTAGCTGTTTGATCTGATGCGAAATGGCGGATTGCGTCAGATGCACGCGCGCCGCCACACGCGAGAGCGTGCCGCAGTCCACCAATGCCAGAATGGTATGCAGGTGACGAACTTCGAGGATAGATGTCATGATGAATCGTTTTAATGGGTAACGTCAAAAAAATGACTTTGAATAATAGTCGTGTTTTGTACATCATGCCAGTCTTTCAAGAAGGAGATGGTCATGACGATTGCACACAACTTGGGATTCCCGCGCATCGGCGCACAACGCGAACTAAAAAAAACCGTTGAGGCTTACTGGAAAGGCGAGCTGGATGAAGCCGGCTTGCGCAGTATCGGTAAGGGCTTGCGCACGCAAAACTGGCAGCTGCAACAAGAGGCAGGCATTCAACTGATCCCGGTAGGCGATTTCTCCTACTACGACCAGATGCTCAACATGACCACGCTGCTGGGTGCTGCCCCCGGGCGCTTTGGCTTCACCGACGGTGCGTTGAGCTTCGCGCAGTACTTTACTCTGGCGCGCGGCGACAAAAGCAATTTCGCGATGGAAATGACCAAGTGGTTCGATACCAACTACCACTATCTGGTACCGGAATTTCTGAATACCACCGAATTCAAGCTGGGCAACGAATGGCTATTCGAGGAAGTTGCAGAAGCGCAGGCGCTGGGCATCAATGCCAAGCCGGTGCTGATCGGCCCGTTGACTTACCTGTATCTGGGCAAGGAGAAGCACGCCGGTTTGCGCCGCCTGAACCTGCTGCCCAAACTGATCCCGGTGTACCAACAAATTCTGGCACGCCTCAAAGCGCAGGGTGTGGAGTGGGTGCAAATCGACGAACCCGCACTGGTACTGGATTTGCAGCAAGAGTGGGTGGATGCGCTGGCGCCGACTTACGCGGCTCTGTCGCAGGGCGCACCCAAAATCCTGCTCGCCACGTATTTCGATAGTGTGGAAGAACATGCCGAACTCCTTAAGGCACTGCCTGTTGCGGGTTTACATATCGATCTGGTGCGCGCTCCGCAACAGGTAGATAGCTTTCTGCGCAATTTCCCGGCAGATAAAATCCTGTCGGCCGGCATCGTTGACGGGCGCAACATCTGGCGCTGCAATATTGCCGCCGCTTTGCAAACGCTGGACAAACTACATGAAACATTGGGTGAGCGTGTGTGGGTTGCACCTAGCTGCTCTCTGTTGCACGTGCCGGTGGACTTGGCGCAGGAAGCCAATCTCGACAAGACATTAAAAAACTGGATGGCCTTCGCCACGCAAAAATTGACGGAAGTCGCCACTTTGGCGCGCGGTGTGACGCAGGGAAAGGAAGCCATTGCACCGCAACTGGCACAGGCCAACACCGCGCTGGAAAGCCGCGTGTACTCTCCGAAGGTGTATGACAACGCAGTCCGCCAACGTGTCGCTGCCTTGACACCACAGGATGCACAGCGCCAGTCTCCATTTGCGGAGCGTATCGCCAAACAGCAGGCGCGCTTTAATCTGCCCGCGTTTCCCACTACAACCATCGGCTCGTTCCCGCAGACTGCGGACATCCGTGCTGCGCGTGCTGATTACAAGCGAGGCCGTATCAGCGCAGCGGAATATCAGGCAGAAATGCGTGCCGAAATTCAGCGCGCCGTGCGCAAGCAGGAAGCACTGGGGCTGGATGTGCTGGTGCATGGCGAGGTAGAACGCAACGACATGGTGGAATACTTCGGCGAACAACTGCAAGGCTTCGCCTTCACCGAATACGGCTGGGTACAAAGTTACGGTTCGCGTTGCGTGAAGCCGCCGATCATTTACGGCGACATATCACGTCCGCATCCTATGACGGTGGAATGGGCGCAATACGCGCAAAGTATTACCGGCAAACCGATGAAGGGGATGCTCACCGGCCCGATCACGATTTTGCAGTGGTCGTTTGTGCGCAATGATATTCCGCGAGCGGATACTGCACTGCAAATCGCACTGGCGATCCGCGACGAGGTGCACGATCTGGAACAAGCCGGCATCGCCATCATCCAGATCGATGAAGCGGCAATGCGCGAAGGGCTGCCCCTGAAAAAGTCCGACTGGCCGTTCTATCTGAACTGGTCGGTACGCGCTTTCCGGGTGTGCTCTTCCGGTGTCAAAAATGACACTCAGATACACACGCATATGTGCTATTCGGAATTCAACGACATCCTGCCCGCCATTGCGGCGATGGATGCGGATGTGATCACTATCGAGACGTCACGCTCGGATATGGAATTGTTGGAAGCCTTCCGCGGATTCCATTATCCCAATGACATCGGCCCCGGCGTGTACGACATCCATTCGCCGCGCGTGCCGAGCATCGAGGAGATGCTACGCCTGATGCGCAAAGCACTGGCGGTGATTCCGGCGAATCGTCTGTGGATCAACCCGGACTGCGGCCTGAAGACGCGCGGTTGGCCGGAAGTGGAAGCGGCATTGAAGAACATGGTGGCAGTCGCCAGACAACTGCGCAGCAGTAAGGCAGTATAACTTTGCCTACGCTGGTACTGCGCAGCCTGACACTGAAAACCGTAATCGGCGTGTACGATTGGGAACGTGTAGCCGCAAGGCCGCTCATTTTTGATTTATGGCTTGAAGCAGACAATGCTTTTCCGTCAATCGCGAACAGATGGCAGAGCGCTTGCGCGACTGGGTGGCGGAATACCGTTACCAACTTCTGGAAGTATTGGCAGAACACATTGCACAAAAGCTGATTAGCGAATTTGCTTGTCAGCGGGTGTGCATCGCCATTGAAAAACCCGGTGCATTGGGCAAGGTAGCGCGCGTTGGCATCCGCATCACGCGATATGCTGTTGTTGATTGCCCAACTAAGACGAACGACTAACGAAATATTGACCAATTTCGAATGTCCGCTTTGCCAAAAAACAAATCCCTTACATCGGCGCATACCGTAGGGCGACAATAAGCTGCGCGCATTGCACCAAAGGCAGGCAATCCGTTACTTCCTGGAGATGCTGGGGCATGCCAACTTGCAGACCATATTGTTACAGCCTAAAAGCAGCGCCGAAATAATCAGTGTATTTCAGGAAATCTCTGGATCGTCATCGGAGGGCATTGTAGTAAGTGCCAGCTCAAGGTTTGAGGCAAGCTTGTCAGCATATTTTGCCGCCTCAAATAACCGAAGCGACTCGTAGTATTTGGCTTTCAACCGAAAATTATCGATATCGTTCAACAGTATCTTTCTTGTTTCGTTTTTTTTCATCTCGCCACTCCTAAGCTTGGTTGATCTGGTGCCTGATCGACAATAAGCGCTCGATTAAATCGGCTCAACAAATTTGTCTATCAGCACATGCATAATAGTACAGACGAATGAGATTTGTATCTTCTGTTTGCACCAAACGATAACTTTGAACCTCGAATGTCCGGTTTTGGCTGGAGCCGCACTTCATGTTGTATTTATGGCTTCCTGAAAGCAGTCACCTAAATTGAAAATTATTGCATTGCTTTGAAGCAGTCACTCGTGACGTGCAACTCCCGACACAGTCCTGACAGATGACCGGCTGCTTGTGGTGGCCGGCGTCTACCAGACCGATATGCTATGCAAATCACAATCAGAACATTCAGTACTCATTTGGGGAGTCTTCAGGTACGGGCTGGCCCAAGTCCCACAGTTCAACGATACGATCGTTATGGAAACGGAAGATGTGAACTAAGGCAAATCCGCGTTCATCTGGCTTCAACCTCACGTGAGAGTGAACTGCCACATGATCATCATCTTCAAGTGCGCGCTGAACTTCAAGAATCTTGCCTGGGAATTTAGCTGCATTTTCTTCCATGCCATTCATGAGTGATTCTGCGTTGCCCTTTAAAGTAAGGGTTGTGATGACGGAAGGCTGGGCCAACGTGATTCTCATAAGCCTCTCGGACATTCCCTGACGTAACAAGATTCAGAAATGAAATTGCAATATCTTTCTGAGTCAAATTATTGTTGTGATGTATTGTACTCATACGAAAACCCTCCGACCTACTGATCGCCAACGCTATTTCGGAACACAATTGCAGAAATAATTGAGATCAATTTTGTTTAGGATGCTCTAGATAATGATAATGAGAACGACCCCGTTCGACTCGCCAGCAGATTGGACCACGCTTCCTCGGGAGTCACGCCGGCCCCCTCAGTCAGACTGTCGCCTAGCGCCAGCACTTGGCTGCCAGGAAGCAGAGCCTCCTTCTTTGCTTTGCCACAAGCAGCGACCAGGACGATGGCGACAATCAACAAAATTAAGTGTCGAATCGAGTCAGCACCGAATTGGCGTAGGCAGATTGATTTGCTCGAACGAGCTGCTGAACTGATTTTGGATTCCTGTATGTTCGCCAAGTGCCGCAGGCGGTCGTTTACGGCTAGCTGTCTGGCTGGACGACACTCTTAGCCTGTGACATCCTGATACCCGTCGGCCGCTTCAAGTTGGCCGCGCATGACCTTCAGCTGGAACAGGGTGTTGCGCTCTTCCTCGGACAGCGCCGATTCTATGTAGCGGATGGTGGTCTGGTAACGCGGGATGACGTTGTACTTGAGGGCGTTGACACGCTTCTGGGTCTTGCGCTGTTCCGTCAGCAAGCGCCATAACGCGGTTTCGGCTTCGCCCAGTTGCGCGAGCAGCATGACGACGCCGGTCATGCGCTGGCGTGCCTCGTCGAAGCTGGCGTCGGTCCACATCAGCCCGACGGGTTGCAGCGGCGCGCTCTCGACAGTCACGGTGGGATATTCGACGCCGATGCTGCTGCGCGGCAGGATGTAAACAGACAGCGCGGGCTTGAGCCCCATCACCGCTTGGCGCAGCTGCGTGCTGCCCATACGCATGTGGGCGATGGACAGCCAGCGGTAAGCGCCTTGTAATGCCTCACGCACCGTCAGACGCAGTTCGCGGTAGCTGCGCAGGCGCTGGTGCACCAAGCGCGTGAGCAGTTCGCGCTTGCGTTCAAGCAGGTCGTGTCCGTGCTGCAACGCCACCACTTGGCGGCGCAGCGAGAGCAGCATGCTCTTGGTCGGGCGCACCTTGAGTCGGCTTTTCATTTTTCCTCCGCCGGCACGCTTTGCCAATGGTGGTATTTGGCAAGGTCCGCCGCGCCCACGCGGGTCAGTGCCTCCGGCGGCAGCAGCGAGAGCAGCTCCCATGCGAGGTTCAGGGTCTCGATGATGCTGCGTTCCTCATCCTCGCGCTGCCCCACGAAACGCAGCTCGAAGGCATCGGCGAAGGCGAGGTAGTTCTGGTCGGTCTCGGAGAGGTCCTCTGCACCGATGATGGAAGCGAGGTTGCGCACCTCCAGCGCACGCGCGTAAGAGGCATAGATCTGCCCCGCGGCTCGCGCATGATCCTCGCGCGTGTGATCCTTGCCGATACCATCCTTCATCAGGCGCGACAATGAAGGCGGGATGTCCACCGGCGGATAGATGCCGAGGTTGTTGAGAGTGCGGCTCAGCACCAGCTGCCCCTCGGTGATGTAGCCGGTGAGGTCGGGGATGGGATGGGTGATGTCGTCGCTCGGCATGCTTACCACCGGCATCATGGTAATGGAGCCAGGCTTGCCACGGATACGCCCCGCGCGCTCGTAGATTTCCGCCAAGTCGGAATAGAGGTAGCCGGGGTAGCCTTTGCGCGCGGGCACATCGCCTTTGGCTGTGGCGACTTCGCGCAGCGCCTCGGCGTAGTGTGTCATGTCTGTCATCACCACCAGCACGTGTAGATCTAGATCGAACGCGAGGTACTCCGCCACGGTCAGTGCGGTGCGCGGCAGGATCAGGCGCTCGATGGCGGGTTCGTCCGCGAGGTTGAGGAACATCACCACGTTGCGTAGCACGCCGCTTTCAGCGAAGGTCTCGCGGAAGAAATGCGCATCGGCATAGGACACGCCCATCGCGGCGAACACCACGGCGAAGTGCGATTCCTCGCCGGGCAGCCGGGCTTGGCGCACGATCTGCGCGGCGAGGCGGTTGTGCGGCAGGCCCGAGCCGGAGAAGATCGGCAGCTTCTGCCCGCGCACAAGAGCATTGAGGCCGTCCACCGCGGACAGGCCGGTCTGGATGAATTCGCGCGGATAGGCGCGCGCGGCGGGGTTCACTGGTGCGCCATTGACGTTGCGCTTCAGTTGGGAGAACAGGGGCGGACGGCCGTCGCGCGACTGGCCCAGACCGTTGAACACGCGGCCGAGGAGGTCAGGGCTGAGCGCGACTTCGAACGGCTGGTCGAGGAAGCGCACCCAGGTGCGCTCGAGGTCGAGATTGTCGGTGCCTTCCAGCACTTGGATCAGCACCAGTTCGTCGGAGGTGCGGATCACCTGGCCGTTGCGCCGCCGCCCGCTATGATCGCGCACCACCACGCGGTCGCCGAGCGCCACGCCGGGTACGCCGCGCATATACAGCAGTCCGCTGCGCGCCGCCGATGCCAGCCGGTATTCCTTATCGCTCATGCCCCTTCTCCGTTCATGTGGGGGACTTTCCGTGTTGCGCGTATTCGTTGCGCAGGCGTTCGAATTCGCCGTCGGCTTGCGCGGCGAAGCTGTGCAGTTCATCCAGCTGGTCGTTCGCATAGCGGCCTTTCAGGCGCTGTGCCTCGGCGAGCAGCGGCAGGCGCAGCAGTTCCTGCACCGGAACGCCGAATTCGAGCAGTTTCAATCCTTGCCGGTAGATGTTCAGCATCTGGTCGAGCAGGGCGAACTGCTTTTGCGGCGAGCAATAGCTGTCCACCGGGTCGAGCGCGCTCTGTTGCAGCACGCCTTCGCGGAACAGTACCACGCCTTCCAGTGCCCAGCGCTGCTGCGGCGACAGCGCTTCGGGGCCGACCAGGTTGACGATGCGCGCCAGATCTTCGGCCTGCGACAGGATGCCCAGCGCCGCGGCGCGGTGCTCCGCCCAGCGCTGATCGACATGCTCGGTCCACCAGTCACTGCAACTCGCGACATAGCCGGAGAAGCTCTCCACCCAGTCCACTGCGGGATAGTGGCGCGCATCGGCGAGTTCCTTGGATAGTGCCCAGAAGGTCCGCACGATCTCCTTGGTGTGACTGGTGACCGGTTCGGAGAAATCGCCGCCCGGCGGCGACACCGCACCGATCAGCGTGATCGATCCGTTGCCGCCGGCGAGGGTCTGCACCCGTCCTGCACGTTCGTAGAAGGCGGCGAGACGCGAGGCGAGATAGGCGGGATAGCCTTCCTCTACCGGCATCTGGCCGAGGCGTCCTGCCACCTCGCGCAGCGCCTCGGCCCAGCGGCTGGTGGAATCGGCCACCATCACCACGTCGTAGCCTTGGTCGCGGTAATACTCGGCCAGTGTGACACCGACATAGATCGAGGCTTCGCGCGCCACCACCGGCATGTTGGAGGTGTTCGCCACCAGCAGCGTGCGTTCCATCAGCGAGCGTCCGGTGTTGGGGTCGGTGAGCTTAGGGAAGCTTTCGAGGATGTCCACCAGTTCATTGCCGCGCTCGCCGCAGCCGACGTAGATCACAATGTCTGCGTCGGCCCAGCGCGCGATCTGCTGCTGCACCATGGTCTTGCCTGCACCGAACGGGCCGGGTACGGCGGCGCACCCGCCCTTCACCAGCGGGAAGAAGGTGTCAAGGATGCGCTGCCCGGTGAGCAGCGGTGCTACCGCATCGTCGCGACGGAGGTAAGGGCGCGGGCTGCGCACCGGCCAGCGGTGGAACAACTTGAGTTCGCGGATCTCGCCTTGTTCAGGTCGGATGCGCGCCACCACGTTATCTACCGTGACGTCGCTCGCGGAAATCATTTCCAGCAACTCGCCGCCCATGCCGGGCGGCACCAGGATGCGGTGGACGATGGCCGGGGTTTCCTGCACGCTGCCCAACACCGCACCGGATTCGATATGGGAGCCGGTGGCGAGGCCAAGCGCAGGCTCGAAGCGCCACAGGCGGCTGCGGTCGAGCGGCGGGATGTGTACCCCGCGCGGGACGTAGTCGCCGTGCTGTCTGGCGTATTCCAGCAGGGGGCGCTGCATGCCGTCGAAGATGCCGCCCAGCAATCCCGGCCCCAGTTCCACCGACAGCGGATGACCGAGGGCCGTGACCGGCTCGCCGGGACGCAGCGATTCGGTCGGCTCATACACCTGCACCAAGGCGCGTGCCCCGTGGCGGGCGATGACTTCGCCGCTGAGGTTCAGGCGGCCTATCGTGACCTGCTCGCCGGTGCGCACATCCGCCAGTTCGACGGTGACCAGCGGTCCATTGACCTCGACGACCTTACCCATTTGCGGCTGCTCCGGATTGAGGCATCAGCCGTTCGGCGATCGCACCTTGCAATGTCTCATCAAGCCTTTCGATGCGCCCCTCGAAGGTGTTGTCGAAACGGATGTCGCGGTCCGCGCTGACGATAAGCACGCCGCCGATGCTGTTCAGGGGTTCAGGCGATAGCGTCAGATGCTTGCCGGGCACTGTCTCCTTGGCGTATTGCTCCCAGTTTTTTTGCAGGCGCTGCAAATCGCGTGCGTTGAACTGTGCGACGAGTTCATCGCGCTCTATTGCCTGCGCGCCCCCGCGCAAATAATCACATAACAGAGGCAGGTAGCGTGCTTCGTCCGCCGCCAGTGCGGACAGGCGTGCGTTCAGCTTGGCAAGCGCGGCACCGGCCAGTTCCCAGCGCAAGCAGTCGAGCTCGGCACGCAGGTTGAGTTCCGCCGCCTGCACCCGCTGCTGGTAGGCGCGTTCGGCCTTGGCCTTGGCGGCAAGCACTTCGCGCTCTTCCTCGATGCGCAGCCGTTGCCAGGTTTCCGCGAGTATCCATTCGCGTGCTTGATGGCCGTTGGCGAGATGCTCTTCGGACAGTTTTCGAGCGCGCTCCGCTAGTGCGGCTTCAAGGCCGGAGATGTCGTTCGCGTCGCTCATTCCTGAGCCTCCAGGGATGCGGGTCCGAGTATGCTCTGCACCAGGCTTTCCACGCGCGAGTGGTAACTATCAGACAGATGGATCTCCGGGATCTCGGTGATAACGATGCGACCGCCTTCGCTCTGCGCTCGCAACAGGTAGCGGCCGGGACTCCGGGCCAGGCTCTGCTCGATGACGACCAGCGCGGCCTGCTGGTTGCGCAACAATTCCTGCAACAGTTTTTCGACGGTATCGGGCGCGGGATCGGCATAGGTCTCGAAGCCAATCAGCGCGAACCCTTCCATCAGCGCGGCACTGCCCAGCGCGATCATGCGCGCCGGAGCGAGGCTGCCGGTGCCATTCATGCGATCCTTCCCAGCAGCAGGATGGTCACCACCAAGCCGTAGATGGCGATCCCTTCGGCGAGTCCCAGGTAGATCAGCGTGCGGCCGAACATCTCCGGTTTTTCGGCAATGACGGCAAGCGAGGCGGCACCGACCGGCCCCACGGCAAGACCGGCACCGAAGGCCGCCAGCCCCGTCGGGATTCCCGCACCGAGCAGCGCCAGCCCCAGGCCGATGGAGATCTCGCCGTGGGGAACAGTCGCCTGTTCAGCCAGCGCATCGTGCATGCCCAGCATCAGCGCGCCGATACTTGCACCGACGAATACCAGCAGGTTGGTGGCCAGCGTGCCTTTCCACCAGCGTTTCGCGCGCGTGCCATCCGTCAGCGGTCGCAGTTCAAGATAGATCCCAAAGGCCAGCGTGCCGATCAGGTTCAAGCAGATTATCGCGATGAGCCAAGACATATGTTTTCCCTTTCTATGGACGGTCAGTAGATTTGAAACGCAAGCCCTTGCCGCTTGCCTAGCGTGAGAGGACGGAACGCGCGCCCGTCGCCGCCGAAGAAGCGAGAGAAGCCTTCATAGTATTCCAGACGCAGCGTCTGAATTGCCACGATCGCGCCTTCCAGCACCAGAATGAAAAGATTGCCCAGTACCACAGTGGCCCAGTATCCGGCAGATTGCAACATGTTCGCCACGGTGAAGATGGCGACGGAAAGTGCCACATGGTTAAGGCTGAAAGCCGCGAGCCGCAGGAAGGACAGCGTGTTGGAGATGTAGGCCATGATCGACTCGAAGCCTTCCATCAGCGCGATCAGCAGCCTTTCTCCGGTGGCGATGCCCCGGTTGTGTTGCCATGAGTGGGTGAACATCGCGGCGAGAGCGGCGCACACTGCCAGCATTGGGCCCATACCCAATTCTCCTGCGGTTGCGTAGCGCCAGGCGCCGGACAGCATTCCCAGATACAGCAGCAGGCCCGCCGCGCCGTGGCCGTCCAGCAGCGCCTCGCGCAGACGGCCATCGGCGATGCGGTTGCGTATGGTCAATACGATGGCCAGCAGGATGAAGCCTATACCCCAGCCCAGTGCCACGCCCAGCATGCGCATCGGGTCGGATAGCGGCGACATCCACAGCGCGGGTAGGATATGCTCGTAACCGAACACGCTGCCGTAGAGCAGGCCGAACACTGTCGAACTGATACCGACGGCGATGGCCAGCGCCGCATACTGACCGAGGCGACGGCGCAGCAGGATACCGGCGAGGGCAAGGCAGGCGCCTTGGCCGACATCGCCGAACATCATGCCGAACATCAACACGAAGGATAGGGCAAACAGCACGGTGGGATCGATCTCGCCGTAACGCGGCACGCCGTAGTTCAGCACCAGGCGGGCGAACGGTTGCAGCCACCGATGATGCCGGATCGCCGAGGGCACCCGCAGGCGCTCGTCGGCGCGGGGATCGCGCACATGCAGCACGAAGCGGTCGCCAAAGCTTTCCGCCAGCATTTGTTTCAGGGACGGTAACTGGCTGCTGGGTACCCAGCCGCTCACCGTGGCCAGGCTGCCGCGCCCGCGCATCAGCCCTGCCAGTTCGGCATAGGGCGCGGCGCGGGCAAGGATATGTGTAGCGTCGAGCAGGTGTTCGCGCAACTTCTCCTGCGCCAGTTCCGCACGGCGGCGCTCTTCTTCCTGTGCTTGCTGTTGGTTCAAGCGCACCATGCGCTCGCTCAGTTCCCGGCGCACCTCATTCGGGCGCCCGTGGAATTCGGCGGGGACGTCCATCGTCCGCCAGCCTGCAGCCTGCAGCACGCGTTCGATCTCATGCGCCTGTCCGGCGGCACCTGCAATGATCAGATGTACATGTTCCTCGCCGGTGAAAAAACGGATGGCAACATAGCCAGCCAAGCCGAGCGCTTCCTCGAAACGCCGGATGTTCGCACGCGGCAGCGTGCCGACGCGGACATCCAGCAGCGCGCTCTTCTTTTGCAGCAGAGCGAGGTCGATGCTGATGTCCATGAATTGGTCGAGCGCCCTGAGCAGTTGTGCTGTGCGGTGGTATTCATCGTGCAGCCTGCGCATGCGCTCCTGGTTTTCCGAGCAGGTGTCCCACACCGATTTCAGCCACGAGCCGTTCTCGGTCAATTGTTGCGGAGTGACCGGCTGCATGGGCGTGCCGATGGTCTCCGGCGCGACGATTTCGTAGTGGGCCAGTATCTTGTCGAGGTGCGCGCGGGTTTCGGCATAGGCCTGGCGGTAGGCTTCGCCCGGCAGTTCGGGGAATTGCTCGGGCGCGATTTCGCTGAACTCCGGATCGAAGTTGCCATAATTGGCAAGTAGCAAGGCTGCCTGCGGGGCGTCGTCCTTGAGCAGGCTCAGCTCGATGCGTTGCATGGGCAAGGGCTTGAACATTCAGTTCGCCCTCTGCCCGCTCTCGGCAAGGCCCAGCGCGGCGCGGATCATGGGTGCGCCCATTCGCATGTTGCGCCCGCGGACGATGGCGCGCAGCCGCCGGAGGTCGCGCTCGCGCAGCATCATGTAGGCGAGAGCGCGCGCGACGTTGAAGCTGCTGTGGCGCAGTGTGTTGCCAGCGATGCGCCAGCTTTCCTGTTCCAGTTTCAGCGTCGCTTCGGTGGTGTTGCGCACGCCCGCCAGTATCCGGTCGAACGGACTGGGCAGGCTGCCGATGGCATTTTCGAAGTTCGCGCATTGCGCGAGCTGCTGCAGCTGTTGCGGCAGCAGGCGGTGGCTGGCGGGGATGAGTAGGTAATAGGCCTGCGCCGGGGTCAGGTTGTAAGCGTAGCGGTAGCGCAGCAGCCAGACCAGATTCACGCGGTCGACGATGCTGCCGACGATCGCGCTAAGGAGCTGGCCGGAGCTGTTGTCGATCGCTGCGCCGCGTCGCGCCAGTCCCGCGAAATAGCGCCGGTCCAGCGCGGCATCGAGAGCGAACAGCGCTTCGCCCTGTTCCAGCAGGTGGCGTGCCTGGCGTGCGATCTCGGCGTAGGGTGTCTGCTCCAGACGGCGCAGCAATTCCGCGGGCGTGTCGCTTTGTAACAGCTCGGCGATGGGCAGACTGGTGAACGCACCCATGTCCTGCAACTGCTCTTCGATTGCCGATTGCGGCTGGTTGGCCATCTTGCCGCGAATGATGGTCTTGAGGTTGCCGAGTTCGAAGCGATGCGCCCAATAGCCGAGCAACTCGCGCGGCGCGCCCGATAGCGGGCGCATCAGCACGGCCAGTTCCCTGAGCAATATCGTCACGTTGCTCTGGTCCAGGTCACCGGCATATTGCGCTGCGGCGTCCGGGTGGACGGCATCGTGCGCGTCATCGTCGTAGGGGCGGTCGATCAGTGCATCGAGCCGGTCGAGGCCGAGCAGCTGCCCGGCGTAGAGATTGACGCGGGTGTGCAGGTAAGCATATTGCGCGGCGCTCATGACTTGTCCGTGCCGGTAAGCAGGGCGACGGCTTCGTCGAGTGCCTGCTGTTCGTGCCGTTCCGCCGAGGCGCGCAATGTGAGCGCCTGTTCGGCATAGCGACGTTGCATTGTGGTGATGGTCTGCTGCGCCCGCTGTTCCGACTGTGCGAGGAAGGAAGCGTGGATTTCGGCCATGCGCTCGGCGTGTTGCTGTTCCGCTGTGCGGGCATCGCCTTTGGCCTGCTCGATGATCGCCTGGCGTTCCTCTTCCGCGCGCGCGACGATCCGTTCGGCTTCCGTCTCCGCATCCAGCAAACGCTTCAGCGTCCCATCTACCATGCTTCCTCCCCGATTCCCGTTAGATCGAGCCAATTGCCGGTTACGATAATGCAGATTGCGGATTTTGTCAGGTCGAGTTGCGCCCGTAAGGTCTTTCCATGCGGGAAATACAGTCCTTTTATGCTCGTAGTACCGAGAAATTACATAAACCAAACCCTGTGAATTACGGAGCGTTTTGCGGTTTTGCGTAATGTAATGCTGTTCAGTTTTTGTGATAGTCTCCTAATGGCACAAAGTGACCTCCTAGCCAAGCCACTACAAAGCGGGCATTCACTGTTGGCGGAATTTACCATGTAACGGTCCGCTTAAGTTTAGAAACT